>ERZ772960.633-NODE-633-length-30539-cov-10.747244_pt1 | contig 30539 bp, 19 predicted proteins | sample MGYA00580678_ERZ772960 | MGnify/ENA primary metagenome ERZ772960 (study PRJEB29015, sample SAMEA2737930) | human oral metagenome | biome: human oral; feature: human-associated habitat; material: dental | place: China | collected 2059 ... | reverse complement strand
GGGGGGGGGGGGTAATATATCTATTTCTTTTATTCATGTCAAGCGCTCTCCTTAATATTTTCCTTTGACTTTTACATTATATACTACAGCTCACAAAGTCGTCAACTTGGATTATTGACAACTTCAAAATTCAGAGGAGCAATTACGGTAATGGAAGCGGTGTACTGAGGAAGCCGATTGATCGGTCGGCATTTTCTCCGAAACACTGAATATACCGTGCATCTGAAGGCCTGTTCTCAAGTGTTTCAAGCTGTCCGCTTTGCCGATCGGCTCCGTCGGTTTGCAGCTCATATACGGTAAGCGGCTGCAAGTCCGCACTGAGCATAATCAGCGAAAAAGTTGAGCAGGCTACTCTATCGGTTATTTGTAATGTCCATTGATCATTTTCCACCGTAAAGTCAAACGGTAAAGCAGTTACCGTCTGCGATTCCTGCAGTGAAAAGGTCGCTTCCGTTTTATTCCCACCTAAATCGGAAGCGATAAGCGTATATTGCCCTGCGGGGAAAAACCTGCGGGGATATTTGAACTTATTTGAACCGACCCATTGCGTGTTCTTTGAATAGTCCGATTCTTGTAAAAAAACAGTGTTTTCCCGATGGATAGACCATTCAAGCCCTGTTGCATCTTCACGCAATATTAACTCTCTATAATCATTCCTTCCGTCATCGTCTTCGAGCAAAATAAAAGCAGCCAACCGTTCCGTCAATACTCCCCGCTGATTATAGCTATATATCCGCTGTTTTTTTGCAAGCACAACGGACGGTGTATTAAATGAACACGAAGTGCACATTAAAACAACTGATAATAGACAGATAAAAGACTGGTGTTTCATCGGTCTAAAACATAAAAGAAAGGTTGACAACCGTCAAATCGGAAGCAGCTCTGTTTGCGCTTGATTCAAAGTGAACATTTCTACTTTCACATTGCTCTATTAGGTAAGAAATATAATACATTCCAAGACTGCAAATATCCGATCCTTCCGGTAGTGCGCGGTAAAAATCGATGAGAGAGTTTTTATTAATATCCGCCTTTTTCATATCGTTGATGCTGGCTTTTATCGCTTCCGAAGAGTTCGCTTTTGCTTTGTTGTACAGCGAAATTTGCATTTTTCCCTGCGTCCCGATGGAAGAGGTACTCCCTCCTCCAATCTTCCACGAAACAAAAACTTTTTCTTCTTTCCGCTTCAGTTCGGCAATAAGCAATTGACGAACTTTCGAGTCGAAAAGCGCGTCTTGAGGATCTTCGATATTAGGGAATAGCCGCTTTGCCTCATTCCGCATATTCATGTTTTCGGCGCTTAAAATCAACTCCATCAACACCAGCGAAATATATTCGGCTATTTTGGTTTTATCGATATACTCGGTAAGACTGGTACGGATTGTCCGTACAATGAGGTCGAAATTCGGAGCCGATTTAAATTTGGTAATGATAAACCATACAAATGGGCGGAGATTATTAAGAAATTTTTCGCTTATAAAAAGCTTCATATTTTTATCTGCAGGCGGTAAATCCTCTTTGCTGATAAAGGCATGCAGCGGTGCAAGAATTTCTTTTTTTGTTTTATAAATGAGCTCTTCATTTTTCTTTAAAATTGCAGTCAAATATTTTTGATTGACATGCGTCTTTTCATCGATAATGTTTGCAGGATTGAGTCTGTTCCACTTCTTTAGTACAGATGAGGCTAAAATCTGCTTAAATATAAACATATCATATTGCCGGTAAAGAATAGAGAAGACGATCAATTTTGATAGATCCATAATTTCTTGACGTAAAGAAACCAATTCCGACTGCGAAATTTCAATTTTTGAAATATAGTTTGCGAGAATGAGGCGTTGAATATTATCAGGCACAAAGGAATCCAACGAAATGCCGTATTCTTCGACGTTCCCCGCCAAAGTAAACCGCAGCAGCTTTTTATTTTGATTAATAAAGAAAGTTGAACCTTCCTGTGTTAAAACCAACTTAATGGGAAGATTTAATAACCGTTTTTTTTCTGCTGATGCCATAATCGTCATCCTTGTCTTAAAGATGTTAGGGCACCTCTAAAAACTCGGTTAGATTTTTAGAGATGCCCATCGAGTTTTTAATAAGTCCATAAATATAAATAACTTATTAAAAACATCGCAAATTAAAATCAAGGAAAACCTCTAAAAACTGAAGTTTTTAGAGGTTCCCGTTACTAAAATTATCGGTAGCCTCACAGGAATCGTTATAAAAACCCTTTTATTTTTAGCGGTTTTCATTAGAGATTAACCAATAGCTTTCTGACTTCTGCCGCGTGGCGGTAATTCGGTTTTTGTTTAAGTAACTGTTCAAAAACCGCCTTTGCCTCTGTTTTGTTATCCAAACTAACATACACTTTTCCGAGCTCATAGTAACTATCCCATGCTTGCGGATTTATTTTAATGATAGCCTGATAGGTGTCGCGTGCATTTTCTTTTAGTCCGGCCGACAGATACACCGCTGCGAGATTTTGGCGGGCATCGATATCTTTCGGCATAATTTTTATCGCACTGGCATAATAATCGATGGCTTTTCCATACTGATTTTTAAGCCCGTAGAGTTTTCCTAAATTCATATTGACTTCAAAATTGGAAGTTTCCGCCCGGTATGCGGCCAGTAGATGCTGTTCCGCGCTGTCGAGGCGCCCTGCTTCAAGCTGAATCCGCCCAAGGTTGATACGGGGTTTTCCATAGTTCCCGTCAGCGGTAACGGCACGGGTATAATAGTCTTCCGCTTCATGCAACCGGTTGTTTTTCTCAAGCGCTAAACCGTAGGTATATAAGAAGCGTGCGTCTTTATCGTTGGCAGCTAACGCTTTTTGTGCATTTTGCAACGCGTCTGCAGTCTTACCGAGTTCCAGCTGTACCGATGCAAGGTTGTAATAGGTTACCGAATCGGTATCGCCAAGCGCCAGCGCTTCTTTAAAATAACGTTCCGCTTGTTTGGAATCCTTTTGTTTTGAATACGTTTGCGCCATCTCTTTTAATGCCGAAGTGTTTGAGGGTTCCAACGACAATGCTTTTCGATAGTTGGTAATCGCCTCGCCGTAGTTGCGCTTTTTATCCTGTATACGAGCTATTTCGATCCATGCACGGACATAATCGGGTTTCAACGCCGCGGCTTTCGAAAAAGACGTCAGTGCGGCGTCATTTGTGTTCATAATCTTATGCGTCATGCCGAGGTTAAAAAAAGCCGCTTCAAATTGCGGACTGGATTTTACCGCTTGTTCAAAACAGGCGCGCGCTTGCGGATATTTTTTCTGCGCGAAATACTTTCTACCCAACTCATAATTATACTGAGCATTTTGAGGATCGAACCGACGGGCGGCCTCCAATTCCTGTACTGCAAGCGCCGCATTGTTTTGGGCGTCCGCTATTTGCGCATATACATAATGAGCTTTTGCGTCATCGTTTTTAGCCGCTATCGATTTTTTAATATAACCGGACGCTTCGTTCAACGCTTGAGTCTTATTGGCCGATGAGTTTTTTGAAAGCGACTGCATAGCATCCGCCATTTCGCGGTATTGTTCGGCTGCAAAGGCGGCATCACCCGACGGCATCTGCGCCGCGGCCTTGTTAAAAGCTCTTTGAGCTTCTGCAAAATTACCGCCTGCAGCGGCTTTTTTCCCCTGCTGTACCAGTGCATCTACTTCACGTTTCTTTGCCAGCAATTCCGCTTGTGTTTTTTTTGCAGCTTCCGCTTCGGTTGCGGCGCGGGCTTGAGCAGCAGCTTGTGTATTCGCCGCCTTTGCATTATTTGCCGTATTCGCTGTATTTGCCTTATTTGCAGCGGTGTTTTTTTGCGGTGCGGATTGCGTTTGCCGTGAAGCCGCTGCGGCGGTTTGCGGTTTTGCAGAGGGGCTTGCTTGCGCTTGGAGCGCCGATTGCGCATTGGCAATTTTTGCAGCTAAGGCTTGCGATTCAGAGGTGTTCTTTGCTGCAAGTCCCTTTTTGATATACTCATCGGCTTTTTTTAATGCACTTGCTTTCGTCTGCTTGTCCGTTGAATTTTCCGCCAAGCCGAACATCGCATCAGCCATCCTGCGATAGGACTCTTCCGCAAAATCATTATCTTTGGGCATAAGGCGACTTGCCCTGTCTAAAGAGAGCGTTGCGTTATTCAGCTGTTTCCGTTGAGCTGCGGCTGTTCCCTGCGCTATAAGGGTTTCCACCTGTTTATGCGCAGCTGTTTTCGGTTTTTCCTGTTCTTTCCGTTGTTCTTCGGCCTTTTTCTGCGCTGCGGCTTTGGCGGCCTGCTCCTGCTGTTTGCGCTGCGCTTCCGCTTTTGCCTGCGCAAGCCGCTCCTGCTCTTTCTGCGCATCGAGTATTTTTGCATAAAGATTACGAGCGCCGGAGCTATTCTGTGCGGCAAGCGCTTCTTTAATGTAACTTTCCGCCTTATTCAGCGATGTTCGCACATCGTTCGGATTGGATAGACGCTGTGCAAGATTGAGCATTGCATCTGCCATTTCCGTATATGAATCACTTGCAAACTGTTTATTGTCCGGCATCAAGGCGGATGCCTTATCAAAAGATGATACGGCATTATTCAGCTGTCGTTTGTTTACAGCGTTCTTCCCTTGGCCGATCAACTCGACTACCTGTTTCAGCTGCTGTTCCTTCCGCTGTTCTTCGGCTTTTTTCTGCGCTGCAGCTTGAGCTGCCTGCTCCTGCTGTTTGCGCTGCGCTTCCGCTTCTGCCTGCGCAAGCCGCTCCTGTTCTTTCCGCTGCTCTTCGGCTTTTTTCTGTGCGGCGGCTTTGCTTGCCTGCTCCTGCTGTTTACGCTGCGCTTCCGCTTTTGCCTGCGCAAGCCGCTCCTGTTCTTTGCGCTGTTCTTCGGCTTTTTTCTGCGCTGCGGCTTTAGTTGCCTGCTCTTGCTGTTTACGTTGAGCTTCGGCTCTTGCCTGCGCAAGCCGCTCCTGTTCTTTCCGCGCATCGAGTATTTTAGCGTAAAGATTACGCGCGCCGGAGCTGTTTTGTGCGGCAAGCGCTTCTTTAATGTAGTTTTCAGCCTTATTCAGCGATGTCCGAACATCGTTCGGATTTGATAGGCGCTGTGCAAGATTGAGCATTGCATCTGCCATTTCCATATACGAATCGCTTGCGAACTGTTTATTGTCCGGCATCAAGGCGGACGCCTTATCAAAAGATGATACGGCATTATTCAGCTGCTGTTTGTTTACCGCATTTTTTCCTTGGCCGATCAGCTCAACTACCTGTCTCCGTTGCTGTTCCGCCCGCTCCTCGCTACGTGCGCGTTCATCCGCCTGCTGTTGAGCTAGCAGTGACTGTTGACGCTTTGCTTCGGCAGCTTTTTGGTGTTCCGCTATAATATTACTGTAAAGCTCACGGGCATCCGTATTGTTACGGGCGGCAAGCGACTTTTTTATATACCGTTCCGCTTCATCTCGTGCCGTTTGTGCCGTTTGCGCATCGGGAGCCGTTTTTGACAGCAAAAAGAGCGAGGAAGCCATATCGTGATACGATGCGGCTTCAAAATCCTTATCATCAGGCATAGCCTCATCCGCATGTTCAAACGCGGTGAGTGCATTGGTTAATTGATTTTTTTGTGCGGCGCTTTTCCCCTGTACAATATAATCGCGTACCCGATTGCGCTCTTCCTCAAGCTTTTGATTTCCGGCTGCTCGCGTCGTCTCTCGCTCCTGTGTTCCGCGATTAAGCGCAAGGGCATCATCACCGAATACTCCCGGGTAAGCAGTTTCACCCTCTCTATTTGACTCGGTCGACAAACTTTGTCGATTTTGCTCATCATTCCCGTCTTGAACGCCATATCTCTTTGTAAGGCTTTCATTTGCAGCTTGCGCGGCTAAAAGGCGTTCCTGTTGTTCCTGTGTGAGTTCATCGCTGTCATTTTCGGATATGAAGGGGTCGTTATTCCCTAAAATATCGGAAGACCTCCCTGACGTAGTTCCGAGAGAACCCCCGTCCAGCTCGGTTCGTGAAATCGACTTAGTATTCGTTTCTTTTTCACTGAAAATAAGCGAATAGCCGCCCCAAATTAAAAGGCAGAGCACAATACCTACTGCCGTTCCTATTAAATATTTGTGTAAATCATTCAAGGTTATAGTCCTCCGAATAGTCAAGTGTTTCATCCGAACCGGCAGAAAGGGAAGAAGCATTATCTACCGACTGTAAATTGGCGTTTATTTCATCCTGCAATTTTTTATACCGATCTTCCGCAGCCTGCCGTTGGGCTTCTTCCGCCAATTTCTGTGCTTCCTCTTGCATTCGAATCATTTCCGTTTCGCGTTGTTCCAATTCTAAGAGGGATATCATACGCTGAATCTCCTGCCTTTGGGTAGTAGCCGGTTCAAGATTTAAATAAAACTTATAATCCTCCAATGCTTGAGGATAGTTTTCTAACTTTACATAGGTATTTGCTCTATTCAACACTGCCGGCGGATATGCACGGCGGGCAGCTAACGCTGCGGTATACTCCTCTTCCGCTTCGGTAAATCGGCTCTGTAAAAAGTAGACATTTCCCAAATTATAGGAGTAGAGATACGAACCTGCCGTATCTTTGCTTTTGCCTGCCAACAATTGCTGTTCCGCCTCCGCATATTTACCGAGGCTGATATAGCATACGCCTAAATACAAGTTGATTTTAGGATCCTTCTTTCCTTCGGACGCCGCCTGATAAAAAAGCGGCACTGCTTTATCAGGTTGATTATTCAGCAGAAATTTTTTTCCTTGCGTTAAAGCATCTTCCGCAAAGCCTGATGCAGCTGTTATCATATAGATAATAATCGGCATCAATCGCCGAACCGATATACGGCAAACGCACTTCATTGACATTACCTCTCAAAAATTATACCATAAATTTATGTCTTTGTACCTTATTAGTTTCATTAGCGTACTTGCTTTTTTCATTCTATTACTGGCTTTTTTCTTGATACGTTCGATTATTTCACCGAAAAAAGCCGCTTCGATAGAAAAATATATCAACGCAGGCAAGTATGCAACAGCAATTAAACGGGCAAAAGTTATTATAGCAAAAAACCCGCGTGATACAAAAGCCCATTATCTCCTCGGAAAAGCTTATTTAGCCGATGGTAGAGCGGAACTTGCATTGATGGAGTTTAAAGCCATCAGCAAGGCGACTTTTGAATCGAAAGCCCAAGAAAAAGAATTTCGAAATTTAACGGCGCAGCTGTATGAACGCTTTCAGCAGCATACCGAAGCGCTTGCCGAGTATGCGTTACTGATAAAACTCGATCCTCAAAATGGGGAATATCATTATGCGATCGGGCAGCTTTTTGAGCAACTCAATAAAACGGAACAGGCTATTTTTCATTATCGGCAGGCAATCGGCCTTAACCCAAAACATGCCGCCGCCCATGCAGCGCTCGGCTTGCTTTTATTCCGCAGTAATATGATGGTCGAAGCAAAGCAAGAAATCGGTACAGCGCTGAAGCTTGAACCCGACAATACGACTGCATTGTACTATCAGGGGAAGCTGCTCCGCGAAACAAAAGAATATGCGCAAGCGCTGGCTGCATTTGAAAAAGCGGCCCGCAATGCGGATCTGCGGCAAAAGTGTTTTACCGAACGGGGCTTATGCTATCTTGATGCAAACAGTCTTGAAAAAGCCGCCTTTGAGTTCGACCGCGCGCTCAAACTCACCACTGCAAAAAATTCAAATCCCGATACGCTGCGCCTGCGCTATGCGTCCGCAACATGCTACGAAAAAATGAGAGATCTCGACCGTGCGATTGAACAATGGGAAGCAATTCATGCTGTAGCATCAGGGTACAAAGATGTTGCGGATAAGCTGAACCAGTACCGTGATCTCCGTTCAAACGATTACATGAAGGAATATCTCACCGTCAGTGCGGAACCGTTTCTTAAACTTTGTAAAACGATTACCGAGAAAGCCTTTGCCCTTGCAGTCCAATCACAAAAAGAGATTAAACAGGGCTGCGCTATCATTGCACTCGAAGATAATTCCGAAAAATGGATGAATATGCGGAAGCAGCCGAAACTCTTTATCTATTCACGCGACAGCGATATCATCGGCGATTCGTTTTTGCGCTCGCTGCATGAGCAGATGAAGGCTCAGGGGCTCGTGCGGGTTGTCGTTATTACTTCAAGCGGTTTTTCGCGATCCGCATTAAGTTTTGCAGAAAACCGCCCATTTGAATTAATCGATAAGGACAAACTGGAGTCACTGCTTAGAAAAATACAAGGCAAATAAAATATGAAGATACTCTGCGTTTCCGACCAAATCGATCCGCTTATTTACAGCGTCAATATCAAAGAGCGGTACCGAGATGTCGATCTTGTGATTTCGGCCGGAGATTTACCGATGGAGTATTTGGAATTTATCGTTTCATCGTTAAATAAGCCGCTCTTCTTTGTGTTCGGGAACCATAATCTTAACGCAATGCCATATTATCATAAAAACCTAGGGGCGCATGATTCTTTGCAATCCATTGCGGAAGATCGGGTTGAAGGATATGGTTCAACCTATCTCGGCTTTACCACCCGTCGGGAAGGGGGGATTTTGTTTGCCGGTGTTTCAGGGAGCATCCGATACAACAGCGATATCGGACAATATACCGAACGCCAAATGAAACTTCAACTGCTTGCGATGGTGCCGCGCCTTATTTATAACAAACTGCGCTACGGGCGGTATGTAGATATTTTTGTCGCTCATGCAGCGCCGTTCGGCATTCACGACCGCCCCGATCCGTGTCATACCGGTTTTAAGTGCTTTTTATGGTTCATAAAGAAGTTTAAACCGCGCTATTTTTTACACGGGCATATCCATCTTTACGACCTTCAGGCGCCGCGGGTAACCGTCTATGAAAACACAACGGTGATCAACGTGTTCAGCAATTATCTTTTAGAATTTGCCCCTGCGCAACCTGCCGTATGCCCCAATTAATACTGAGCTAATGTCTTTTATCTCTCATGTCAGGAATCTAAATATAATAGAAATCTAACTATATATGTATAAAGCGATACTAAGGAGTATTTTGATGATAGATAATAAAACCGTACTTTCCCGTAAAAAACTTTTCAACGAAACAGGCGATATCGAAGTTCATTTACGGAAGATGATCGGTGGAAACACCACAAACCTCAACGACTTTAACAATATGAAATATACATGGGCAAGCGAGTGGTACCGGCAGGCGATGAATAACTTTTGGATACCGGAAGAAATCAATATGAATACCGATGTGCAGAATTACCGCAAACTCAGCCCCGCGGAAAAAACCGCATACGATAAAATCCTGTCGTTCCTCATTTTTTTAGACAGCATCCAAACCGCCAACCTACCGAATGTCGGACAATACATCACCGCAAACGAGGTGAACCTCTGTCTTACCATTCAGGCATTTCAGGAGGCGGTACACTCGCAGAGCTACAGCTACATGCTTGATACCATCTGCTCTCCCGATGAGCGGACGGCAATCCTTTATCAATGGAAGAATGATGAGCATTTGCTCAAACGGAACAAGTTTATCGGAGATTTATACAATGAATTTCAGGATGACAAGAGCGCCCTTGCCTTGCTCAAAGTTGCCGTCGCCAATTATATTCTGGAAGGGGTGTATTTTTATTCGGGCTTTATGTTTTTTTATAACCTCGGACGCAACAACAAAATGCCCGGCTCCGTACAGGAAATCCGCTACATCAACCGCGATGAAAACACGCACCTGTGGCTATTCCGCTCTATTATCCATGAACTGCAAAAAGAAGAACCGCAACTGTTCACGCCGGAAAACAACGAGCTGTTCCGCAGTATGATCCGCGAAGGCTGCGAGCAGGAAATTGCGTGGGGGCATTACGTTATCGGAGACGATATTCCGGGCCTTACACGGGGCATGGTAACCGACTACATTCAGTACCTCGGCAATCTCCGCTGCGAAAACCTCGGCTTTGATCCATTGTACGAAGGGCACCGTGAAGAACCCGCCTCCATGAGCTGGGTAAGCCAGTACAGCAACGCAAACCTGATCAAAACGGATTTCTTTGAAGCAAAGTCTACCGCGTATGCAAAATCGTCGGTGCTGAAGGATGACCTATAAACCTTTTGAAAATAGAGACATAATTATAAACATATCGGAAGAACAAAAGCAGTTGATGCGTTCACTATTAAGGAATGAGTATGCAATGTGAAAAATTTTTGCTGGGGCCGGTTCATTTTTACCGGAGGGCGCTCGGCTTTGCGGTACCGGTTATGATTCAAACCTTTGTGCAGAGTCTTGTTTCGCTGATTGATAACTTTATGGTCGGCGGATTGGGCGACATAAAAATGAGCGCGGTCAATATCACCAATCAATTTACCTTTCTCTTTTTGGTAACGGTCGGGACATTTGCCGAAACCGGCGGCATGTTTATGTCTCAGTTTAACGGTGCAAAAGATGCAGGCGGAATGCAGCACGTGTACCGCTTTAAGCAGATTATGATGCTGGCCTGCGCCGCGCTCTTTACGATTTTATCTTTCTTTTTTTCGGGATATATCCTTGGATTTTTAGTACACGGAAATAAGCAGGCGCCGGAAATTGTAGCCGAGGGGCAGCGATATCTGCATATCATCCTACTTACCTTTATTCCTATTGCGTTTTCTACCGCGATTACTTCTTCCTTGCGCGACATCGGCGAGGTTAAGATCATTATGTACAGCGCCATTATCTCTACATTGATAAACACCTGCGGAAACTACATTCTGATTTATGGGAATTTCGGAGCGCCGCGGCTTGAAGTGAAAGGAGCTGCCTATGCGACGTTGATAGCCCGCTGTACCGAAGTTGTTTTGCTGCTTGTCTACGTGCATATCAGAAGGTCTGCGTTTTATGTGCGAGTTGCCGCGCTGTGGAAGGTACGCTGGCAGCTGTTTATGCAGATGGTTAAAAAACTTGGGCTGGTGTTTGCCTCGGATATTTCGTGGGTGGGTACCGAAACGATTGTTGCGGCGCTTTACAACAGCCGCGGCGGGGCGGAGGTGGTCGCAGGTATGGCCGCCGGTTGGACGATTGCAAATATCTTCTTTTTAATCTTTCCGGTGATTTTTACCTGCGTGCGTATTATTGTCGGCAGCTCGCTCGGGCAGAATAAATTGGACGAAGCCCGCAAGCAGGCGCGGTGGTTCCTTTCCGGCTTTTTTATCTTCGGTATTTTTGTCGGTATTTGCGAAGCGCTGACGGTCTTCCTTATTCCCATTGTGTTTATCCGGCTTTCGCCTGCCTCGCATATCATCACGCGGAATCTTATATGGGTTATCGCGCTTTATATGCCGCTATGGTCTTACCTTAATACGCAACTTGCAATTTCTCGCGCCGGCGGCGATGCCCAACTTGGAGCATGGGTGGATATCAGCGTCAACTCAATGGTATTTCTGCCGGTGATGCTTATCTTTACCTACTGTACCGCGCTTTCGCCCGTCGCAATGTTCGGCCTTGCAAAGCTCAGCGACTTTCTGAAATTGCTGATTGCCGGACATCAACTGAAAAAAGAACGATGGGTTAAGAATTTGACCGTTGCGTAAAGAGGCAGAAATTACAGTCGGCTTTGATATCCAATGGGATTTAGTTTGCCTCTTTTCTTTTGTACCGGATGGATGTATCATAATAGCATTTTATATGTTTAAGAAACAGTTGAAAACTTCTAATGTTGGAGGTAAACTCATGCATTTAAAACAAAAATTTAAAACGGCACTGTCATTTACAGCGATATTGAACATGGCAGTAATGATCTTTGTATCTTCATGTTCTGCAAGCCCTGCTTCGGCAACAACGGTTTATGCCGACACAAAGCATTCGGATTCAATTACAAAGGAGACGATTTCCCTGCTGGAAGAACTGCAAAGTGCGAATCGGCAAGTATCTTCGGCAATTTTACCGTCGGTGGTAACGCTTTCGGTTACAGAAATTAAGAAAGTACGAAATCCTCTTTCCGGAGATGGCTTTCCATGGTTTTTCTTCGGTATGCCTAATCAGAATAATGGTGAAAAATCCGATCGTAACGATAGCGGCGAGCAGGAATACAAATCCGAAGGTATGGGGTCGGGTGTTATTGTCCGCAAGAGCGGCAACACCTATTATGTACTGACTAATCAGCATGTTACCGGTACGGCGGAAAAGATTATCGTCAAGCTATATAACGGGCATACTGCAGAAGGCAAACTTGTCGGCGGCGACCAGCGCAGGGACATTGCGTTGGTTTCGTTTGAAACTACCGAGAAAGACATTGCCATCGCCGAATTGGGAAATTCCGATGCAGTAGAGGTTGGCGACATCGTGTTCGCCGTCGGTTCCCCGCTCGGATATGTTTCGACGGTTACCCGCGGTATGGTCAGTGCGGTCGGGCGGTCGGGCGGTCCGAACAATAATATCAACGACTTTATCCAAACCGATGCTGCCATCAATCAAGGAAACTCCGGCGGTCCGCTCGTCAATATCTATGGGCAGGTTATCGGCATCAATACATGGATTGCATCGTCAAGCGGCGGTTCTCAGGGGCTTGGCTTTTCCATCCCGATCAATAACGTCAAAAGCGCAATCGACTCGCTTATTTCCGACGGGAAGCTGAAATACGGCTGGGTTGGCGTGCAATTAACAAGCGCCGACAAAACGGTTATGAAAGCTCTGGGCATTGGCGATAAAACCGGCGCATTGGCCATCGATGTGTTCTTAGGCTCTCCTGCGTTTAAAGGCGGTATCCGTCCGGGCGATTTTGTCGTTAAGCTGAACGGCAAAGAAGTTAAGAGCGTTGATCAGCTTGTCCGCGATATCGGCGATCTCCGAAGCGGCGCTACTGCCGAATTTATCGTTATCCGCGACGGAAAAGAACAAACACTTTCCGTGAAGATTGAAGAGCGGGATCAGAACATTGTTACCGATTCGTCAAAACTATGGCCGGGATTTATCGGCTATGAGCTGGAAGATGAAATACGAGATAAATTAAAACTTGATAAAAAACAAACAGGCGTATTGGTAACCAATATTACCAATAAAACCCCCGCGGTCATTATCGGCCTTAAATCCGGTGATATTATTACTGCGGTAAACGATGTGCCGGTAGCAAATATGCGCGAATTCTATCGCGAATTGACAAAAGTTAAAAAAGAAGTGTGGTTCGATGTATTGCGCGAAGGACAGACGCTGTCAACTATGCGCTATAAGTTTTAAATCACGGGATCGCGAGCCTTTAATCAACATACCCCGACGCAGAGCGCCGGGGTATGTTCATACTTAACCGACCGCTTACACTACTGCAGGTTGGTATCCATACCGGTTTGTAAAAATGTATCCAAACCGGTATTTTGATTAACACTGCCGTCGGCAATCAGTTTTCGTTTCAATACATTGGCCCGATGGTTTTCGGAATCGAGTTTTAGAGCCTGATTCAACAATACGATTGCTTCCGCTATTCCATTGCGTTCGGCATATATTCGCGCCGCCTCATAGAGCATTTTACTCTGCGTTCGTTTGTCGGGAAGCAGTTCCGCAGCATACGAAAAATATTTAATCGCCATATCAGGGTCATTACGCGCATCATAAATATAGGCCTGATTAACCGTTGCAGGAATTATATAACGGCTTTCCGTTTCCACCTCGGTAAAGTTCTTTAACGCCGCGGTCGAATATCCCTGTACCGCACGCCGAATACCATCGTAAAATACATCTTCATAGTGATTATAAGCCTTATCGATTCCGAAGCAGGCGTTAAAATCGCCTGATGACGCAAAATACCATCGTGCATACGCTTTTACCAAAGGATTGTGAGGATGGGCTTCCAGAATTTTCCACATTTCTCTGTTTCCTTGCTCATAGTTTTTCGGTTGAACATAGCGGTATCGAAATTCTTCCAACGGGAAGCGTATATCGTCGCTATCGGCTGCTGTGGCGCTCTCAAGCACTTGTTCGGCGGAAAGAGTAAAAGCAGAGGAAACAAATAAGCGCTTTTCCATCTCTAACGAAAAAAAATCCTTGTTTTGCAGATATTCGTCCAACGGATTTTTTTGATTATGCGCCGCATTGATAGCGGAACAGGCGCGGACATACTGCGCAACAGCCGGATAGTATCCCGGATTTTGCGAAATACAGTCTATCAGCACCTCCGCTTTTTCTTCATCGGTAGGGGCGGTCATAGCTAAGTTATAAAATACTTCGCTTGAAGAATCCGCGTAACGATCGATATACATTTGCCAAAAGCCGCGCGCCTGCTCCATATCGCTGAGTCCTGCACTTGCATCCGCAGCAAGCAAAAGGTGGCGGCGGGCATGTTCAAACGCTTTAGGATTATGTTCGGGAAGCCCGGCCATATCGGTATATGCGAGTGAATAGACCAAATCGTCCAGTACCGGTTGAAAATTTCCCAGATCATACGCCAAACACGACCAAAAATAAGGAGAGCGGACGGCTTCTTCTTTTGCAATGCGGGAACGTAGCGCAGCAGCTTGCGCAATTTCGCCTTTATGAGCAAGCACTACGGCAGCATTCTCCAAGAAAATATGTTCACCGGTAAGCTTAAAGCCTTCTTGCCAAAAGGGGACGGACGTCCGATATGTTTGTTTTATTTTATCTGCTTGAATAAGCGCTTCTGCTCCGATACCGGCGTAAGGCGTCCCCTGCAAAGTTTCCGCGGCGGCGGCGGCGTCTTCCGCCCGTCCTTCCTGCAGCAGCGTATGAGTCAGAACAGCCTCGAGCATCGAATCGTTGGGATATTTCTTTAAACCGGCTTGAATGGATTGCAATGCTTGAACCGGACTATGCAACTGCAATTCCCGTTTTGCAATGCTTAAATACTGAATCGGAACTTGAGCCTTTTTGCGCAAAGCACTCAAATTGTCAAGCGCTTTTTGAGCGCTGCCTTCTTGAATGGAACTATCAATCAAGTCTAATTTTTGTTGAAAAAGTGCATTTTTATCGGTTTTTGAACACGAGGCTACTACAACACAGAGGAAAATACTTCCTATAAGAAAGAGATTAGTTTTTGTCTTTTGCATGAGAGCAGTCTAAACACTCTCGTTTAATACTGTCAAGTACCGCGTTTACAAACTTAAAAGAATCATCGGTACCATACGTGCGGGCAATGGTAACCGCTTCGTTAATAACGATTCGAGGGTCAGTATCTTGCTGAAAAAGAAGTGAATAAGTACCAAGGCGGAGAATCGCCTTGTCGACCAATTTAAGTCGATTAAAATCCCAGTTTTCCAAGTTTTTGTCGATAAGGGTATCGATTTCAGCGATATGCTCAACGACGCCTAAAAAAAGAAGCTGCGAAAATAAAAAATCTTCATTCTGCAACTCCTTACCGGTGCGGTCGACCCATGGAAAGAGCAATAAATCATCAGGCGGAAGCGATCCTGCATCCCAAGCGAATAGTGCTTGGAATGCCAGAATCCTTCCGCGTCGCCTTCCGATTGCCATTTTTACCAGGAAAGTGTTTTTTCGAGATCGGCGCCGGTCTTAAATATAACAAAATTTTCAGGCTTACGAAGATCATTGGTTACGGAAATAAACGCACTGTTAAGCGCTTCATTTTGACGCTGCATGATCACCATCTTCTTTATATATTCATAAAGACTGACATTGCCTCCCGGCTCCACAACATCGCTTAAACCGAGTATTTTCGCATCTTTTTTCTCTATAACAACAAAACACTGATAATTGCTCCCCGTTTCGGTTATCGAAGATACCTCTCCGGCTTTCATGGTAAAAATCTTGAGGAGTTCGTCCATCGGAATACCGAGCTGTTCGGCGGCCAATGCCGTTTTACTGACAAAAATTTCTCCTGCCTGATAGTTTGAATTTTTCTCCTGCGATTTTATACGAATATCGGCAGTGGCTTTCGGATTTGCCGTCAACTTTTTTTGAATATCCTTCATCGTTTTTTCTGCAACGCTCGCTTTGTCTCCTTTCGGCACTACCACAAGGAAAAGCTGTACCGTATCGGGCCGCACAAAAGACTGTTTATTTACTTCATAGTAAGAACGGATTTGCTCGTCACTCGGACTTGGAATCGATTGGAGTTCGTTTTGTTTTTTCTGCATTACATACATTTGCTTGATGTACTGTGTCCGTAAAAAATTTTTATATTCGGCAAGAGACATACCGTTTTGCGCTTTTATATATTCGTCAAGCGACATGTTTGTCTTTTCTTTAATCAGTTTGGCAAAATCGGCTTCGGATATCTGCTGTCCCAGTTGATTTGATATGTATTCGTTGAAGAAATTGTTTACTTCAGAATCCGTAGGCTTTATTCCGTCTTTTTCAGCCGCTTGTACGATTAAACGTTCATCGATAAGCTCGGTTAGCACTTGCTTTCGTTCTTCAAAGGTCATCTTTCGGCCGATCTCTTTTTCCAAGATTGACACGCGGTTTTTAAGCTGTCCAAGCGTAATCGGAGCCCTGCTTGTGAGTTTTACTTCTGCGATAGGCTGCAGGTTGGTTTGGGCAAACGCACCTATAGACAAACTTAATACAATAAACAATGTGATTACAGTTTTTTTCATCATATCCTCTTCAGATTTTGATATTGATAAACAAGCGAACAGCCGGTAAGTTACTTACCGGTATTCCATGGCTATTTTATAAGCACCGCACGGATACGCCTGATACCCGCCGATGACGACTGTTCTTTTTGAAGTACGAACTTGCCCAATACACCGGTGTGTTCTACGTGCGGGCCACCGCATACTTCTTTAGAAAAGTTTCCGATGGAGTACACTTTTACGGTGTCTTCGTATTTTTCACCGAAAAGAGCCATCGCCCCGGAATGCTTTGCTTCTTCAAGCGACATTATTTCCATAGTAACCGGTAAATCCGCTTGTATCTGCTCGTTGACGATGCGTTCAACTTCCGCTTTTTCTTCGGCAGTCATAGGCTGCGGATGAGAAAAGTCGAAGCGAAGCCGCTCTGCCGTAATATTAGACCCTTTTTGTGCAACATGATCGCCGAGCACCATCCGCAGCGCCTTATGCAAAAGGTGCGTTGCAGTGTGGTATGCCGTTGTTTGCTCGGAGTGATCTGCCAAGCCGCCTTTAAAAATCTGTTCGCTTCCGGCACGAGAGAGCGCTTGGTGCTTTTTAAAAGCCGCTTCAAATTCTTCTTTATCAACGGTTAAGCCCGATTCTCGTGCAAGTTCTTCGGTAAGCTCTATAGGAAAGCCGTAGGTATCGTAGAGTTTAAAGGCGAGTCTGCCCGGAATGACCTTTTTAGGATTTTTTAACAGGTTCGGCTTCATTTTTTCGTATTCCGCTTCGCCCTTTTTGAGGGTTTCGAGGAAGCGTTTCTCTTCGGCTTCAAGCTCGGCGGTTATGGTCGCTTCTTTTTCTTTTAATTCGGAATACGCGCCTTTGTATTGTTCGATAACGACCTTTGCAGGAGTTGCCAAAAACGTACCTTCGATACCGAGTTTCCTGCCGTGGCGGACAGCCCGTCTGATAATACGGCGCAGTACATACCCGGCGCCGACATTTGACGGTACCACGGCTTTCGGGTCTCCCAATATAACGGTAGCCGCACGGATATGGTCGCAGATAATGCGGACGGATACGTCCTTTTCAACATCGCTTCCGTACCGATAGCCGGTGATTTTTTCGATTGTCGCAATGAGCGGCGTAAAAATTTCCGTCTCGTAAACCGATTTTTTTCCTTGTAACATGGCGACGGTACGTTCAATGCCCATACCGGTATCAACACAGTGCCGTTCCAACGTATGATAAGAGCCGTCTTGTTCTTTACGGTACTGCATAAATACGTCGTTCCATATTTCAACGTATTTACCGCAGCTGCAGCCGGGTCGACATTCGGCGCCGCACGCAGGCTTTCCCGTATCGATGAACATTTCGGTATCGGGTCCGCAAGGCCCTGTTTCTCCTGCGGGACCCCACCAATTATCCTCTCGGGGTAAAAAGTGAATCCGCTCTTTAGGGATACCGTGCTTTTCCCAAATCTCCGCCGATTCGGTGTCACGCGGAACTTTATCATCGCCTGCAAAAACGGTTACGGAAAGAAGATCAACCGGAATGCCAAGGTATTGCGGACTTGTTAAAAATTCAAAGCTATACCCGATTGCTTCCTTTTTAAAGTAGTCGCCGAGCGACCAGTTTCCCAGCATTTCAAAAAAAGTGAGATGAGAAGCGTCTCCCACCGCATCGATGTCTCCTGTACGGATACACTTTTGATAGTCCGTTAAACGGGTTCCTGCAGGATGCGGTTCGCCCATCAGATAGGGGACAAGCGGGTGCATACCTGCGGTGGTAAATAGTACCGTAGGATCGTTTTCGGGAATAACCGACTTACCTGAAATTTCCGTATGGTTTTTACTTTTAAAAAATGAAATATACTTGGAACGGAGTTCGTCTGCTGTAATGTGTTTATCCATATCCCGATATAGTAAGAAAAGCTATTGAGCCTGTCAACTATACTTTTGAAACGATTTGGCTTTTTCTGACTGTAACTATTGCCGCTAGATACGGTTTAGCTTGCTGGGGTTCTTTTAACAATCGGAACGGTTAAAAATGCCTACTAATACTGAGCGCCTTCTGTGAGCGCAAAAAGGAATAGATATGATTACAGTTGATCAAATTCAAAAGACTTTGGACGGTATTCGCCCCCATTTGCAGGCGGACGGCGGTGATGTTGAATTTGTTTCGCTATCCGACGACGGTGTTGTCTCCGTCCGGTTGAAGGGCGCATGCGGCTCTTGTCCGATGGCTTTGATGACGTTAAAATCCGGTATCGAAGCTCAGTTAAAAGAATCTTATCCCGATGTAAAAAAAGTTGTCTCCGTTTAATATTCTTACATTATCTTGGTCTTGATTGTTCAAGTTTTCGGACTATTGTGCCGATATAATGACGGGGTTTTGTACAATAGTACTCTGTGTCTTAATTTAAATTACTATAAAAGTTGCAGCTTGCCGGCACTTTCTGTAAGTTTCCGGAAAAAGCTCCCGTATTAATCGCGAGCTTATTTATTTTATAACAAGGGATTTCTATGAAAAAGCTGTTACTCTGTGTTTGTGCGTATGCCTTTCTAACCTCATTCCTATCTGCAGGCGGCAAAGTTGAAACCCGTACCGTCGAAAATCCTGAAAGTTGGGAAGAATCTTTTGATCTTACCGAGAAAAAACAAGGTAAGTACAATGTACTCGTTACAGCCGAAGATTCGGCGGGTAATATCGGAGAAGCGGGACCTTTCAATATGTATATCGATCCCCGTTCCGATTTACCGGTTGTGTCTATTACGAATCCGATTAAAAATATGAATGTAATGGGGACTTTCAACGCTTCCGGAACATGTTTTGATGACGACGGAGTTGACTATATTGAAGTGGCATTAGACGACAACGAACCGGTTCGTGCAAAAGGTACGCAATTTTGGACACAAACTTTTACTACGGCAAATCTGCAAGAGGGGCTTCATCGTATTACCGCATGGGGCACCGATATTAACGGATTGAGGGGCAACAGTGTTTCAGTGCAGTTCAATTTAAATCTGAATACACCCGAAACTATTGTAACGAGCATGGAGGACGGCGCCTTAATTTCCGGTAAACAGGTAATCGAAGGTATTGTACGGGATGGTAACGGCGTAAGTAAGCTTTTCTATTCGCTTGATGCAGGGCAGACGTATACGCTGCTTTCACTTAAATATGACAAAAAGGCAGATGTTTCCTCTTTTAAATTCAATCTTGATACACGTAAAATGCCGGAAGGCCCAACGGTATGCTGGTTTAAAGCCGTCGACAAATTAGGAGCGGAAGGAGTTTCCACCTTTTTGTTTTTTATCGATAATACCGCTCCTGTTGTCGAGTTTTTTTATCCGCCCGATTCCGAATCTGTCGGCAGTGTGTTCGGGGTAGGAGGTTCCGCAACCGATACGGTCGACCTTGAATCCGTATCGTGGAAGATGGGGAAGCAAGCCGGTGTTTTTGAACTGGTAAAGGGAAATCCGTATTGGGTCAAAGAATTCGATGTGAGCAGCTCTTCAAATAAAACCGAAACGGTGGAAATTACCGCTAAAGACGTTGCCGGGAATGTTACCACGGTAAAACGAACGATCAAGATTGATAAGTCATTGGATGCTCCGCGCATTACGATAGCGCAGCCGGTTGCCGGCAGTGTTGCCGACAACGGTATCTATCTTGCCGGTTTCGTCGAAAGCGTCTCCGGTGTTTCCGAAATACGGTATAAAATCGATAAAGAAGAAGAAAAAGCCGTTCCTGTCAATTTGAGCGCTTTCGGCGTTCCCATTACCGGCATTTCGGGAGGGGCGCACACGCTTTCGGTGTATGCGGTGAATCCTCAAGGGGTAAAGGGACATACTGAAACGGTGTCTTTTTCGGTAATGGGAACAAAGCCCGTTATCGGGCTTGACGGAACCGGCGGGGTTGTACAGGTTATCCCGCCCGACGGCCGTGCTGCCGTTGCAATAAATGTCAGCGCCGGAGCAGGCTTGGAGTCCGTTTCATACAATATTGCAGACAGCGCCGAAATTTCCGTTTCCGTAAAGAGGGGCGCTGCAAATACGCTTATCCGTATTCCGACGGATTCTTCGTTTGCCGGTAAAGTTACTCCCGTTGCGGTACATGCTGTCGATATCTACGGTCGGTCGGTTTCTCAAACTATTTTAATAGATTCGCAAGCCCCTGCAGAAGAAGAAGCTTTCGTATGGGCGGAAGGAAACAAATCATCCGACGGATCGCTTATAGTATCCGATAATAATACCTTAACGGGAATTTACCGTCCGGTAGGCGGAGCTGAAATTGCTTCCGTTGAGCTAGCCGGTTCTTCTATTCCGTGCGAACTGTCTTTTTCCGGCCATATCATTACGTTGGCCGCTGCTAAAGAGGGCGCTTATAAAGATGTTCGGATTACCGTTACCGATACCGAAAACCGAACCTTTACTTCTTCCGGTGTAGATGTCCTTGTGGATAATACGGCGCCCGTCATTACGCTTGCGCTTTCCGATGAACCTCGCCCTATAAAAGGAGCATTGGAATTGGCCGGTTCCGTTTCCGATGCTTCCGCATTGCAGTCGGTAACGTACACGGTCGGCGATGGTGAAGCGCAGCCGCTTTCCGCTCAGTTTTCTCAAAAGATCGCACTTGAAAGTTACCCCGATGGACTTATCGTCGTCGGTGTTCATGCGGTCGATGCACTTGGCCGGAAAAGTTCCGCATATCGGACATTCTATAAAAATTCGCAAGGCCCGCAAGTGTCCCTCATTTTCCCACGGGAAGGAGAGAAGATAAACGGTTCGATTTTGATCGCTTTTAAACCGGATAACTATTCTCTGTTGGAAAAAATCGAATATAAACCGGAAGGCTCCGGCCGTCCGTGGGAACCGGTAGAAGTTTCGCCGATTCCGCATAGAATTATCGGCACGTCGGCTGCGCCGATCGGTAAAGGGATGCAGTTCCGGTTTACCGATAAGGCAGGAAATGTTTCAATTTACAACGATTATACGTTTGAAGTAGACACTGAATCGGATAAGCCGATTATCGAAGTTCACCTACCGATAGAAGATGCTGTTGTCTCAAAAGATTTTGTGCTTTCCGGTATCGTATATGACGATGACGGCGTTTCAAAAGTTTTTTATCAGATTGATGACGGCGCGGTAAAATCGCTGGATGTAACAAACACTTTTTCCGTTCCGTTTGCGCTCACCGATTTTACGGATAATGAGCACACCGTTTCGATTTATGCAGAGGATATTTACGGCGTTAAGAGCAACGTCTTTAAGCGAAAAGTTCGAGTTTCTCTTGCACCTCCGGCAGTTGCAATTCAGTCGCCGGCAAGCACCGCAATGGTGAAGGGATTTATTTCCATTACAGGGACTGCAAACGATAAAAACGGGATTAAATCGGTTGAAGTTTCGCTTGATAACGGAAATACGTATTCCAAAGCTGAGAGCGGAGAAAATTGGCAATATAATTTTAATACCTCCGTTATTGCCGATGGAACGCATGTCGTATTTATAAAGGCTATCGATCAATACGGCGAAGAATCCGTAACTTCGTCTTTGGTAAATATTGATAATACTGCGCCGGTGTTGAAGTTTGAATATCCAATTGCCGGCGGAAGATATGATAGTAATCTTTTTGTTTCGGGGCAAGTATATGATGAAATCGCTTTAAAAGATGTCGTTATCCACATAAAAAGTTTGCAAGGACAGTCGGTGCCGGCGAAGTTTTTAGATATGGCGCTTGAACCTAAGCTTATTGCCGTGAAAAACATCAATATTACTGAGCTTCCTGAAGGTCCGTATAACATGGAAATTATCGGTTCGGATGAGGCTGGAAATATTACTAATATTGCCCGCAACTTTGTCATTGATCGAAGTAATGATAAGGGCAAAATCGATTTATTGGCTCCGCTTACCGGCGAAACATTGACCGGCGAGTTCAATATATACGGAAAAATTTCCAGTACGACATATCCCGATTCGGTTACATTGTATATCGATGGGGCGGAACGCAGTACGACTACTCTTTCACCGGCCGGTTATTTTAGTTTTAGAATAACACCCGAAGATATGGCGGAAGGAGAGCATAAAATATCGGTTAAAGCGGAAATCGTTAAAAATAAGCCGGAAACGTCGGTTGTCCATTCGATAACCTATAAGCCGACGGGACCGTGGGTGACGGTTGATAACTTTGCGATGGGAGATTTTGCTGTTGACCGTCCGTATTTAAAAGGCATGGCAGGATATATTCTCTCCGAAGAGGAAGCGCTCTTGCTTCAGGATAAATCTACCGCCGCAGCTGTCAGGGACGCCATAGCAGCAAAAAAATTGGCTGCGGTAGAGATCAGCTTGAACAACGGCAGAACATTTATTCCCCTTGGTTCAAAAGCTGCGTGGAAATATCGGCTTGAAACCGGCGATATGGCGGAAGGCGAGCACTTCCTGCTTGTACGTGCCCGGATGGTGAATAACGAAGTTGCCGTGTGCCGGATGATTGTAAGTATCGATAAAACAGCGCCTGAGGTTACCTTGCTAACACCCGATGAAGGCGGAATGTATAATCAATCTTTGACGTATGCAGGTTTGGCAACCGATAATGTAACCGTTACCGATGTTACACTGGCATTACGAAAGGGAGATAAATTCCTCTATGGCGTACCCTCAATTGTTCAGGGCTTGCATTTTGATATCGGTTTCTGGGGTTCAACGCTGTGGAATATGGGCGTCGGATTAAGCTTCTTTAACAATAATGTTAAATTGCAACTTCATTACGGGCAATTTTTGCAATCGCAATGGGATCTCTTCTATAAGGGGAAGGTTAAGATGCGGTACGGCGGCCATGTCGTAACGATGAAGATTCTTGCGAACGTATTCGAACTTCCCTTTGAATCTTTTGCAGGGCCCGATTGGTCGTGGCTGTATATAACCGGCGCTTTGGGAGCAAACTTTTCCGTCTTTACGCAAACCCAAAAGGGGAAACCGCAAGTACTTGCCGCTATGCTTGCGCAGATAGAATTCCCGCGTGTTAAGTTGCCGAAGAAGCAGGTAAAATATTGTAGGAGCTTTGCTTTTTATACGGAAGGTCAGCTCTGGTTTATCCCGACGGATGTCAAAGAAGGCACAAAGACCACATCGACCTCTAAAATCAATGCCGTCCTTCCACATCTATCGTTCGGTCTCCGGTTGGATGTATTCTAATCGCTGCTGCGAGGAACCCCCGCCGGTTTTAGCATTTATTCGTGCGGGTTTAATACCCCGACGCTTGCGTCGGGGTTGTTGATTTAATACTCCGGATATCCTTGTCCGTTCTGAAAACTTAAACCTTAAACTTCCCTACCTCAGCCGAAAGCGCCTCAATACTCCGTTTATTCTTCTGCGTAATCTCGCTTACTTCCTGCACGGCATTGTTGATTTGCACCGCGCCGGAAGCCATCTCATTCATGCTTTCGGTGATGACGCGCGTAAGGTCGTCGAGTTTACGCATCTCTTGCGCGACACCTTCGCCTCCTTTCAGCATCTCTTCGGAACCCGCCTGTACTTCTACTGTAACGGTGTTGATGCTTTTGATGGCGGTTAATACCTCTCTGCTGCCGTTTTCCTGTTCCCGCATCGCTTCGGTCAAGCGGTCGCTCATTCCTTTTACTTGCTCGGCAAGAGTGAAAATCGCATTGAATTTTTCTTCTACCGTTTTTGATGAAGCGGAAAGCGTTTCGATTTCACTGCTGAGTGTTTTAAGCGTTGCCGTGATGGTCTTTCCCTGTGCAGCAGAATCTTCGGCAAGTTTACGGATTTCATCTGCTACAACGGCAAAGCCCTTGCCCGCTTCTCCTGCGTGGGCAGCTTCGATCGCAGCATTCATCGCCAAAAGGTTCGTCTGAGACGCAATATGCTGAATAACGCTCGAAGCTTCCATCAGCGAACCTGATTCTTCTGCAATTTTCTGCGTTACGGTATTGGAGGTTACCAGCGTTGCTTTACCGTCTCCGGTTGCCGTTGTAAGATTTCCGATTACGTCGTCGGTTTTGCCGAGGGTCTGTCCGATAGAAGCGATGTTTGCAACCATCTGTTCTACGGAAGAAGATGACTGTGCAACGCTTGCCGCCTGTGTTTCGATGTTATTGTTTAACTGCTTAATGGTGCGGACAATTTCCTCGACGGTTGCAGCTGTTTCGGTAACGCTGGCCGCTTGGGTCAAGACCTGCTGTTTAACCCCGTCGATATTTGCGCTTATCTGATGTACAGCGCCGGCGGTTTCGGTCATAGTGGAAGCGAGCTCGTTACCAATCTCTTCCATTGTGTTACTGTTAACACCGACTTGCTGAATTGAAGCAGCGATTTTCGCAATTGTCTCGTTAAAATATTCGGATAAATTCGTTACTTCATCGTTGCCGGTAACCGGCAGGCGGACGGTTAAATCACCTTCACCCTGCGCAATGTTTTGCAGAGCCAATACGACAGTTTGAATAGGCGCAGTTATTGAGCGGGCTACAAAATAAACTATGAGAAGAGCTGCGAGCAAAACAATCAGACCGGTAATATATAATGACCGGCGCAGTGTGTTAACAGTTTCCATAAATTCATCGTATGGAGCGGAAACAATCACTTTATTCACAGCAATTTTAGCATCGGAGGCAATGTAACGTTTTCCATTGTAATCGTAAAAACCTATCGTATTCTTTTCTTCATGCAAAATTGATTCGATGAATGTTCCATACGATTTATACGCACTGTCATGCTTACTGCTTTCAATAGCATTAAACTGCTTTTTTACCCAGTCGAAGTTTCTATGAGCAATCACCGTACCTGTAGGATCAACAATATGGCAATATCCGGTTTTACCGACTACGATATCGGTAATTTGCTTGGAAAGCCATTCAGCGGGAATACCGGCTGCAAGTACGCCTTTTATTGCCCTATCATTGCCGTATACCGGCACAGCAAAAACAATAACAAGAGCATTGTCGATTCGTGATATAAACGGAGCGGTTAAAAACTTACCGCCCTTTATCGTTACTTGAAAATAAAGACGGTCTTTGAGAGAAACGGTTTTGCCGTCCTGCATATGCCAATTGCCTTCCGGATCGATCAGATACATGTTGGCTATGTCGGTATGAAACGCTGCCTCTTGTTTTAATAATGCGAATTTTTCATTGTACGGAACCGCATTGTCGACAAGAAGCGGCATACGGGCAATCCCATCAAGAAATTGAAAAAAAGCAGTAACTCGTCCTTCAATAATTTCCGCAACATCGCCTGCCTTATCCATAAGATGCGCTTCGATCTTTTCTGTTACTGCTTTATGGGCTGTTCTAACAGCAAGTAGTCCTTCAACAAGAGACGCTATTGCAATCAATAACCCGAAGATAATGATAAGTTTGTAACGGAGAGAAAAGCGTTTTTTCATTGTGAACCTCCTAAATAATGGATAATTGGTAATTGCTGACTTTAATTATACATTATACATTACACAGTACCTATTATCAATTACAAATTAGAATCGTCCTATTGCATAAACCGGAAAAATATTCTAAACTACGAGTTACCTAATACTAACTAAAAATGAGTAGAAATTTGAAACGAGGTATTCTTTTCTGCATTGTATGCTTTTCTCTCGCGCTTTTGTTTGCACAGGAAGCGGAAGACGATATTATTACGGTCAATGCGGATAAAATTGAACAACAAATCGACGAGTCGGTCGAACAAAAACGCACCATTACTGATGAAGATATACGGAAATCCGGCGCCAAGACCGTGGGTGATGCTTTAAAAACGCTGCCCGATGTTACGGTAAGCGCCGCTACGGCGGGCAATGCCAATGAATCCGTAACGATGCAGGGGCTCGGTAACGGGTATGTAAAAATTATGATAGACGGAGTGAGCGTTTCGACCGACATAGACGGTGCAACGCCGATTTTTCAGATACCCGTTGAAAACATAGAACGCATCGAAGTTACCAAGGGCGCAGATTCCGTTCTGTACGGCAGCGAAGCGATGGGCGGTGTTATCAATATTATCACAAAGCGTGAACATCCTCATTCCGAAGGAAAAGACTCTGAAGAAGAAAATACAAAAAAAACGAAAGTTAAAATCGCCGGCAGCGTTGCCGAAGAAATCGGTTTTATGCCGTCAATATTGGGATGGAAAAACTATGCAGCGGGCAATTTTTCCATTGCAAGCAAGCATATCTCAAATATATTGATCGGAAGTTTCGACTATAATCCCGGTAAACAACAGCCTGTACACGATGCGCTTGCCGGAAAGATCACGTATTACGAAAATCCAAAAAAACTACAGGGTTTTGTCCGCGACACCTTTACATGGAAAGATACGTGGGGCTCCGTCGGCGTATACGGGGTGTATACCGGCTCGAAGCAGGTGAGTAATTTTACAAAAACGGGGTTTGACAAAGGTTCCGATCTGATTTATGCCTCTCAGCGCGGAGAACTGGGGGTGACGGGAAAATATATTAACAGTGAAAAGTTTTATTTCAACAGCTTTCTTGTGGGAAAATTATATGCCTTAGATACCGTTTATAATGTCAAAGCAGGTGTTCATTCATTTTCTAAGAAAACCCATTCCAATGCCTTAGACTCTGAATTTGATATGCGTATGCACTGGTTACCGAATATCGTCAACGATGTAACATTCGGTGTAAACGCGACGCTCACATCTATGAGCGGTACGGCATTTGCAAAACGGAAGTATGCGTTGGAAACGGCCTTGTTTGTACAGGATGTTATTTCGCTTTTTGATGGAAAACTGACACTTGTACCCGGCGCCCGTTTTACCGTTGCTCCGGGCATTCAAGGAAGCGGCGCTATCTATATGGGAACGCCGAAATTCAGTGTGAAATACAATCCGGTTGAAACCACTGCACTGAGGTTCAGCTACGGAATGGGGTATAAAATTCCATCTTTAAAAGAAAAATACTGGATTTTCCGGCATAACTATGCGCCCGGCTTGGGAAATTTTATTCTTTACGGAAATCCGAAACTCGTCCCCGAAAAATCTCACAGCTTTAATGTCGGACTTGAGCAGAATGTAAAAAATCTTTTTACGTTCTCCGTCGGCGGATACTTTAATTACATCCTCGATTTGATCGACGGCGTTGTTATTGACCGCTTTTCTTCACCGCAAATCCGTGAGTATCAAAATGTAGATAAAGCGATGACATACGGGGGTGATTTTTCGGCAGGAACGGAACTGGATAGATTTAAAATAAAAATCGGGTATGCCTATACGGGTGCAAAGTTTTTTGATGCGCCAACCACTCGCTGGGAAAACCTTGCGTTGCGTGTTAATCATCGGGTAACCGCATATACATCATACCGTATTCCCGTTATCGAAACGGAAGTCAGTCTCAATATGCAATGGAATTCACCGCAGCTTTTGACGGCAAAAACCGCGTACTATACGCCGGACTATCTTATGGTCGGCTTGGATATTTCAAAGAAATTTTTGGATGAAAAGCTGGAAATTTATATCGCGTTGGATAATATGCTCAACAATATTCACTTTATAAAAGGAACAAACAAAGAAACGCAAAAACAGTATTACGGCCTCACCGACGGTATTGTCTTGCGTCTCGGAGGAAAATATACATTCAGAAACTAAAAATGAGGGATATCTAAAAACTTCAATTTTTAGAGTTTCCTCTTAGGTGTGTTTTTACGAAAGTTTGAGGAGTTTTTATGAAGAATATGCAATGTTTTTTTCAACGGAAAGGAGCCGCAGTCATATTGGCAGCGTTGACCTTTTTTTTGCTTATTTCCTGTAAACAAGGCGCTCAGGAATTGAAAGATTATGATATTTCCGAAATTTACGGATATACGTTTTACGGAGATATTACCGCAGACAGCAGTAATACATTAAAACCTTCCTTTATCTTATACAATGACGAGCGGGCGGGGTGGAATATGAGTGTAAACGGCATGAATGATAATCAGTTCTACTATTTTGCCGTTAAAAATTCGACAGCCAATTACACACTCTATTGGTTCGGCGCCTCGAATGAGGCTGCAGCGAAGGCAAAAGACAAATCAAAAGCCGCAATGACCGTTCAGCTCGGTATAAATTCACCGGATAATATCCGGATTCTGCTTACCGGCGACGGTCTTAGCGGTATCGAAAAGATGAAAGGTGCACCCGTACCGATGACAAAGCAAACGGGTATTCCGCGCAAAACCACTCCCCCGCCGATAAACTTTGATTCAAGTATTCAGGATGTAACAATTAACATACCTTCCGCTGCATCGGAAGCTGACTGGGGCGGAGCGACCTCGTACAGCGGAACATTTGACTATTTAGTTGGCGATGGTGAAAAAACGTTGGCTCGAGGACACGGAACATGCGGAAAGGATGCTGCCGGTAATGAAATTATTCCGAAAATCCGCATTACGCCGGATGCAGCCGGTTCACATACGGTAAAAGTTAATAAGTACCGTGCTGTTACTCAATCGTCTATGAACATTGAATCATTTGATGTTCCCGGCGTTAAAGTGTTCAAATACGGCGCCGTATATTATCTGAAGTATGGGCCGTCTTCTGTTGAGGCGCATAAGGAGAATGGAGAAGATATTACATTACACAATGTAACCGTCCACGGAAAACTTGAAAACAGAAAACTGACGCTGCGCATTTCGTTTATGCCGGGCAAGATGCAGATTCCTGTTACCGAAATATTTAAAAGTAAATAGGGGGCTTGCGGAGTACTATGAAACACAACAAACATTATTTAAACCATTTATGTATTATAGGATTGCCGGTGGTATTCAGCATACTGGCGATGTTCGTAGTTTTGACCTCTTGTAAAAACGGATTGACGGAGCAGGTGCGGTCGAATACCGGTAATGACATCTTTAGCGATATAAGCTTTGACGGTAAAACATTTGAAAAAACTTCGTTTGCAGAAATTGTCGCAAGGGATACGAAGGCCGAAATTTTTATAGATGATGATTCAAGCTGGAGTACCTATTGTACCGGCGGTGAAGATAATTACATATCCGGACTGTATCTTTTGAGAGGGATATTCCTCAAAGGCAGAAAGGTCAAGCTTAGTCCGTTTGCGCTTTCGCAGTATGAAGTAACGCAGGAATTATATGAAGCGATTATGGGACATAATCCGAGTAACTTTAACACTGGCAGCGAGCAAAAATTGCGCCCTGTAGAAACAGTCAACTGGTATGCTGCGATTATCTTTTGCAATAAATTAAGTTTAAAACTGGGACTTAAACCGTATTACCGCATTGAAAATAAAAATATTGATTGGAAAACGATTCAATATGATGAAATTCCCGATGAGAAAACAGCAAAAGAAGAGCGTGCGGAATGGGACAAGGTTGTTTGTGATAAAAACAGCAACGGATTCCGGCTTCCAACGGAAGCTGAGTGGGAATTTGCGGCGCGCGGCGGTAATGTAAAAATCGATGCATGGAAGTACGCATTTGCAGGAACGCAATGTACGCCACTTGATCCGGCACGCTTTCAGATTAGAACAACCGATACAAATCTCGACCAATACGGGTGGTATCTCGGCAACAGCGAGCAAAAGACCCATGCCGTCGGTACAAAAAAGCCGAATCGTCTTGGCCTTTATGATATGTCGGGGAATGTTTCTGAATGGTGCTATGATTGGGCAGCCGCTTTAAACATAACCGGAATAATAGAAGAAGATCCACACGGCGGTCCGCGTCCTGCTGTTGACGAACCGTCACGGGTTGACCGCGGCGGCGCCTTCCGCAACGAAGCATACAACTGCACGGTTTCCCGTAACGATTGGTACTATCCGTACCGCCGCGCTAATTATCTGGGCATCCGGCTTGCACGCAGCTTGAACAGCACAATCAACACCTCCAACACAGAGTATTCATCAAAAATGTACAAGAATGTAGACCGGTAGCTTGCATTATCTTTTGAACGGAATCGCCAAGCTGTTTTAATATCTTTGCCGTTTCGAGCGCTTTTTAGCGAGACCCTTGCTCAATACCTTGGGTAAAGGCTATTTCACGCTCTTCGGCTCTTTTCATAATTCATAATTCATAATTCATAATTCATAATTCATAATTCATAATTCATAATTCATAATTCATA
>ERZ772960.632-NODE-632-length-30541-cov-5.964377_pt1 | contig 30541 bp, 28 predicted proteins | sample MGYA00580678_ERZ772960 | MGnify/ENA primary metagenome ERZ772960 (study PRJEB29015, sample SAMEA2737930) | human oral metagenome | biome: human oral; feature: human-associated habitat; material: dental | place: China | collected 2059 ... | reverse complement strand
CTCCCTTGCGCCGATGATACTGCTTCCAAGCGGGAAAGTAGGCAGCTGCCGGGCTCTTTTTTATAAAACAAGCGCTCGAAATTAATAATCATGTTACTCGGCATATGCGGGACAAAATTTTCAGTATTTTCAAATTATTAATTTCTATAACTTGTATTTGAAGCGTCATTTGCTGTTTTCCTATATCGTTTTTATCCAAAGCGATATGTACGCGCCGTAACGCGGCGGATCAATATTTTATAATTTCGCATCATCGCATCGGTAAGGCGACCTGCTTTTACATCAAGTTCCCCTGCATCGAGATTATCATACAGACGATTAAAAAAAAGTGCTTTTTTCAAAAGTTTCCATACTCATAATCACCATATCGCCGTAACCGTTTTTTGTTATAAAAACAGGTTCATCGCTTTCATGGCACAAGGCGGAAATATGTGCAGTGTTCTTTAAATCACGTATCGGAACTATTTGCGGCATAAGATCCTCCATGCCGTAATTGTACCGCACTAAGTTCGTAGTGTCTACGAAAAATTATAATATACCGGTCAATAAGCGGTACGGACAAAAATAAACTATCGCTATTAAACAGTTCGAGCCTGTGCGTTTACTCTTCCCTATATTTTTTCAGCGCCTTTTTTAAGCACTTGATCGCCCAATCGTAATGGCTCGATGTTGCCGAAACGCAGTAACTGCCGAGCGTCGTCGTGCCCGTCCAATCGAAAGCGCCTTTGGAAAAAAGTTCTTCGTTGGAAAACGTTTCGATAAGCGCCATAACCTCTTTGTGTGTCTTTTTCAGCATGCTCTCGGCGGCGACATACGGCGTTTCCCGGTGCTTTTTCCAAAATCCGACGTTCATTGCAGGATAGGTTTTCCAATTATAAGGCTCAGGCAAAAAGGCGGCGGATTTTCCTTTTGTGTTCGACCGTATCCAATTCAGCAAAAGACAGTGCCATTCGTACAAGTGAACCAAAACGTCGCGCACGTTTTTATCGCGTTCATTCGGAAAGATATCGGCACTTTTTTCTTTGTCGGTCATTCCGTCGATTAAAGTCCGCAGTTTTGCAAATTGTTCGTTTGAAGCTTGAATTAAATCGGCCTTTGTCGCAGCTCTGGGCATAATTTCCTCCTAAAAAACTTTTGCAGGAAATATCAATTTCCGAAAAAGTTTTTAGCCGTGCGCGAGCGCGCACACGTTCAATAGTCGAGTTTGCAAAATACAGTGTATCGTACTCATACGATTTTTATCGAAACGATACGTATACACATCTTTCGCAAACATCCGCGCAAACTCGAAATAAAAAGTGTCGGCGATATTTCAGACGACACTTTTTATCATACCTCCATAAAAACCGAATTGAAACGTACGGGTGATTGACTGAATTCTCTCCGGTTGTGATCGATACTTTTATTATACTACGAGATTTTCAAAACGCAAGAAAAAAATCGGTATCGATCGTTTCGGCGCCGTCCGGTAAAATTAAATCGCTATAATTTTCTTGACGCTTTACGCTCCGCTTAGTACATTTATAGTAAATACTTTTACAGGTGACAGTACATGGGTGAATCGGAAAAGAAAGAAAAAACGAAAAACGAAGCGCCGAACGGCACGACGCCGAGAGGCGAAGCGCACACCGGGGTGACGCCGCAGAAATGCGAAGAAAAGGCAAACGGCGGAAAAGATGCTGCGGACTGCAAATCGGCTGAAAAGGCGGATATCCGCGCCTCCGAAAAATCGGGCGAAAAGCCTTCGACGGAAGATTCGGGTAAAGATACGCTTTCGGAGCTTGAAAAACAAATCGACGCGCTCAAAAAAGAAAATGCCGATTTGAAAGATCAAGTGCTGCGCCGTGCGGCCGATTTCGACAATTACCGCAAGCGTATGCTGAAAGAAAAACAGGACGTATTCGACTACGCGAACGAAAATCTTTTGCACGATCTGCTCGAAAGTCTCGATAATTTCGACCGTACGGTAGACGCTGCGTCGAACGCGAAAGACGTCAAATCGATCGCCGACGGCGTAAAGATGATAAACGCGTCGCTCGTCAAAATGCTCGAAGACAAATACAATCTGTCGAGCTACGGAGCGGTAGGCGATACCTTCAATCCCGACGAACACGAAGCGATCGGCAGCGTGCAGGGAGCTGTTGCCGAACCGGTTTTAAAAGAAGTATATTTAAAGGGATACAAGTTAAAAGACAGGATTATCAGACACGCAAAAGTTATGGTGACAATGCCCGACGGTTCGGTTCAATCGGACGAAAAAGCCGGACAGAAATCCGATTCGAAATAATTGAGGAGATATTGACATGGGAAAAATTATCGGTATTGATTTAGGAACAACGAATTCATGCGTCGCCGTTATGGAAAACGGCGAACCGGTCGTCATTCAGAATTCCGAAGGCGGGAGAACCACTCCGTCCATCGTCGGCTTTACGTCGAAGGGCGACCGCATCGTCGGGCTTCCGGCAAAAAACCAAATGGTGACGAACCCGAAGAATACGGTGTATTCCATTAAGCGCCTCATCGGGCACCGCTTTTCCGAATTGAAGGGAGAAGCGACGAAGCTGCCGTACAAGGTTATCGACCACGGTGAAGACGTAAGAGTCGAAATCGAGCAGAACGGCGAAAAAAAGCAGTACAGCCCGCAGGAGATCAGCGCTTTCATTTTGCAAAAGATGAAAAAGACGGCGGAAGATTACCTCGGTCAGCCGGTGACGGAAGCGGTTATCACGGTGCCCGCGTATTTCAACGACGCGCAGCGCCAGGCGACAAAGGATGCCGGCAAAATCGCAGGTTTGGACGTCAAGCGGATCATCAACGAACCGACTGCAGCTTCTCTCGCTTTCGGTTTCAATAAAGATTCGACGAAAGAAAAGACGATAGCGGTCTACGATTTGGGCGGCGGTACTTTCGATATTTCCATCCTCGAGCTCGGCAACGGCGTTTTCGAAGTCAAATCGACGAACGGCAATACGCAGCTCGGCGGCGACGACTGGGACAGGCGAATCATCAACTGGCTCGTCGACGAGTTTAAAAAAGATACCGGCGGCATCGATCTGTCGAAAGACGCGATGGCGATGCAGCGCCTGCGCGAAGCTGCGGAAAACGCGAAGATTCAGCTTTCGTCGCAGACGACGGCGGACATCAATCTGCCCTTTATCACTGCCGACGCGTCAGGTCCCAAGCACTTGCAAAAGACGCTGACGCGCGCTCAGTTCGAAGCGATGACGGCGGACTTGCTCGACGCGACGAAAGAGCCGTGCAAAAAAGCGATGAGCGATGCGGGCATTACGCCGGATAAAATCGACGAAGTGCTGCTCGTCGGCGGTTCGAGCCGTATGCCCAAAGTGCAGGAAGTCGTCAAAGCGATTTTCGGAAAAGAGGGCAACCGCTCGGTAAACCCCGATGAAGCGGTCGCGGTAGGGGCGGCGATCCAGGGCGGCGTTTTGGGCGGAGACGTCAAAGACGTGCTCCTCCTCGACGTAACGCCGCTTTCGCTCGGCATTGAAACGATGGGCGGCGTCTTTACCAAGCTCATTCCGCGCAATACGACGATCCCGACGAAAAAGAGCCAAATCTTTTCGACGGCGGCCGACGGACAGACGGCGGTATCGATTCACGTACTGCAGGGAGAGCGCGAGATGGCGGCGCAAAACCGCACGCTCGGCAATTTCGACCTCGTCGGTATCCCGGCGGCTCCCCGCGGAGTACCGCAGATCGAAGTCACGTTCGACATCGATGCGAACGGTATCGTTCACGTCAGCGCAAAGGATTTGGGCACGGGCAAAGAACAGCACATCCAAATCACCTCATCGAGCGGTTTGAGCGAAGAGGAAATCAACCGCATGGTAAAAGATGCGGAAGCGAACGCCGCGGCCGATAAAGCCAAACGCGAAAGCGTCGATGCGCGAAACGATGCGGACAGCCTCATCTACGCGACGGAAAAGACGCTCAAAGATTTGGGCGACAAAGTAAACGCTGCGGACAAGCAGGCGATCGATGACGCCGTTGCGGCGCTGAAAAAAGCGCTCGAAGGCGACAACGTCGAAGAGATCAAGTCGAAAACGGAAGCGCTCAAGCAGGCCTCGTATAAAATCGCCGAAGAAGTGTACAAACAGCAAGCCGCACAGCAGCAGGGCGCAGGAAGCCAAGCGCAAAGCGGCGGTGCGGGTACCGATCAGGGCGCCTCGCAGTCGGGCGGTTTCGACAAAGGCAAAGCCGACGACGCCGAATACGAAGTGCACGACGACAAATAAAGCGCATACAGGGCTTCGGCGATGTTGCGAAGCCCGGTATCGAAACGGATATGAGTGCCGCAGGCGTTTTGCCCGGCCTCTCCGTAAGACGTGAAAACACCTCCGTACGATTGCGTCGGAGGTGTTTTTTATGGTATAGTTTTTCGAAGATTGATTTTTGGCAGAAGATATGGCGGAAAAACGTGATTATTACGAAGTGCTCGGTGTCGAAAAAAGCGCTTCTCTCGACGATATTAAAAAGGCGTACCGTAAACTTGCGATAAAATATCATCCCGACAGAAATCCGGGCGATAAGGCGGCCGAAGAAAAATTCAAAGAAGCGACGGAAGCGTACGAAGTGCTTTCCGACGACAAAAAGCGTCCCCTCTACGATCAATACGGTTTTGCAGGCGTCGACGGCGCGGCCTCGGGCGGAGCGCAGTACTCTCACGCGTTTCACGATTTCAGCGATCTTTTCGGCGGCATGGGCGGCGGTTTCGGCGATATATTCGAAAACATTTTCGGCGGCGGATTTTCATCTTCTTCGAGAAGGACTTCCGACGGGCATGCTCAGGGCGCGACGCTCCGCTACGATTTGGAAATTTCATTTAAAGCTGCGGTGTTCGGTACGAAAGCCGAAATCCGCTTTACGCATAACGAAGTCTGCGGTACCTGTCACGGTACGGGCGGGGCTGCGGGTTCAAGCCGTAAAACCTGCCCCGCGTGTCAGGGAACGGGACAGATCCGGCAGAGCGCGGGATTTTTTGCGATGCAGCAAACCTGTCCGACCTGCCGCGGAACCGGCACGGTCATCGACAATCCGTGTCCCGTATGTCACGGTACGGGTTTGCAGGAAAAAAATAAAATGATGACGCTGACGATCCCCGCAGGCGTCGACAACGGCAAGCGTATCGACATACCGCATCAGGGAGACGCGGGACGAAACGGAGGACAGGCGGGAGATTTGGTTGTCGTCATCCACGTCGCCGAAGATCGATTTTTCGAGCGTTCGGGGCAGGATCTCTATTGTGCCGTTCCGATTACGATGGCGCAGGCTTGTCTCGGTGCCGAGATAACGATACCGCTCCTCGACGACAAGCGCGTGAGCCTCAAAGTACCTGCCGGAACGTCGAACGGAAAGCTTTTGCGCATCAAAGGCGAAGGTGTGCCGTACACGGGTACTTCCCGCCGCGGAGATCTCTACGTCAAAATCGTCGTGCAGGTGCCTGCCCGCATGAGCGCGCAGCAAAAGGCGCTCCTCGAACAATACCTCTCCCTCGAAAATCCGACGACGTCTCCCTCACTCATTCCGCTCGAATCGCTCAGCCGCTGAAAAACGCTTGCGCTTCGGTGTTTTGCCGAAGCGAAATTCGATTTTAAAAAGGATGCGGTTTTCACTTCGGTCTTAAAACGGTAATCGATAAAGCGCCGTGATTTATCTTTACGCACGAGGTCTATTCGTCTATACTGTACCCGTTTGAGCGGGCGGCAAAAACGCCCTCGAACAATTCATTTTAATAATAATGTATCGCAGAGGTGATTGTATGGGTGAACGAAAAAATTATTTTAATTCGATTCCGTGGCGCGAAGCGCGCTTGCAGCTCGGTCATTGCCGTTCCATGGCGAAAGACGAATTCGATGACGGTGTAAAAGCGCTCAAGGGCAAAAAGATCGTCATCGTCGGCTGCGGCGCACAGGGTTTGAATCAGGGTTTGTGCCTGCGTGCGAGCGGGCTGGATGTCGCGTATGCGCTTCGTGAAAGCGCCGTGTCGGGAAAACGGCAGAGCTGGAAAAACGCGGTCGAAAACGGTTTTAAAGTCGGCACTTATGCCGAGATGATTCCCTCCGCCGACGTGATCGGAAACCTGACGCCCGACAAACAGCACACGCCGGTTATCACCGAAGTTTTAAAATATGCACGTAAAGGCGTTACGATTTGGTATTCGCACGGATTCAATATCGTCGAAGAAGGCATGCAGATTCCGAAAGAGGATACCGTTATCATGTGCGCGCCGAAGGGGCCGGGCACGGAAGTCTGGCACGAATTCCAGCGCGGTTTCGGCGTGCCCGATCTTATCGCGGTGCATCCCGAAAACGATCCCGCCGGCCGCGGCTGGGCGGAAGCGAAAGCGCTCGCCGTCGCTATGGGCGGCAGCAAAGCCGGCGTTCTCGAATCGTCTTTCGTCGCCGAAGTGAAATCCGATTTGATGGGCGAGCAGACGATTTTGTGCGGCATGCTGCAGGCGGGCACTATCGTGTGTTGGAATAAAATGACGGCGAACGGCATCGCGCCCGGCTATGCGGTGAAATTTCTGCAGCACGGATGGAATTATATTTCGGAAGCGCTCAAGTGGGGCGGCATTACGAATATGATGGATCGCCTGTCGAATCCTGCAAAGATCAAAGCGAACGAACTTTCAAAGCGCTTGAAAACATTGCTGACGCCGCTTTACCGCAAACACATGGACGATATCCTCAGCGGCGCGTACAGCAGGGCGATGATGAAAGATTGGGATAACGGCGACCGCGATCTGCTTGCGTGGCGGGAGGCGACGGGACGTCTGCCTTTTGAAACGACCGAAGAATCGAACGATGCGATTTCCGAACAGGAGTATTTCGATAAGGGCGTTTTGCTCGTCGCCATGGTAAAGTGCGGCTGCGAACTCGCGTTCGAAACGATGGTCGAAGCGGGCATTATGCCGGAAAGCGCGTATTACGAATCGCTGCACGAAGTGCCGCTCATCGCAAACCTCATCGACCGCAAAAAGCTCTACGAAATGAACCGCGTCATCTCCGATACCGCAGAATACGGCTGCGCGCTCTTTGCAAACGCCGCCGTTCCCTTCCTCGAAAAGGAATTCATGCCTTCCGTCGGCATCGACGTGATCGGTAAGGGGATGAACGTTCCCGACGATTCGGTGAGCAACACGGAACTCGTCGCCGTCAACGCAGAGATCCGCAATCACCCGATCGAAAAAGTCGGAAGCCGTCTCCGCGCGTATATGACGTCGATGAAACCGCTTGCCGAATAATGCGCCTGTGCGCGGTACGGCAGTCTTAACGCCGCGCCGCGCAAGCGCGTAGAATATTGATGCGGCATCGTTTTATGAAAGTCTGTCGTCGCACTTTCCGTGTCATGCATAAAAAAATATCAATAAAAAAATCATAAAAACCGCGTAAAAATAGCAATTGTTGACGATTATATCGTCGGGCGATTGTCGCGCTCGGGGCAATTAAGTTCCCGTTTATAAAGCGAAAATCGTACGGAGAAAGGCCATGAAAAAAATAACGATTGCATATTTTTTGCCGCTTTTGCTTTTGGGTGCGGGATGCGCCGTGTCCGCCGAAGGTACGAAGGAAAGAGGTACCGAACGGCAAAGCGGTGCCGCGACGATCCGCATTGTAAATTGGAATGTCGAAACTTTTTTCGATGCGCATACCGACGGAAGCGAATATGCCGAATTCAAATCGTCAAAATCGAAGTGGGGGAGCGAGCGATATGCCGTCCGGCTCGGACGCTTGTGCGACGTGATAAAAAAACTCAACGCGGACGTATATGTTTTCGAAGAGATAGAAAACGAAGGAGTCGTATACGATATTGCGAATATGCTCGCAGGCGGCGTGTGGGATGCTAAAAAAAATTGGAATTACGCTTCTTTTGCCAAAGCGCCCGGCGACGCGCTCGGCTGTGCCGTTCTTTCGCGTTATCCGCTCGGAGCGATGACCGTTCACGCTCTCGATATCCGCACTCATACGAAACAGCCGCGTATGCGTCCCCTTATCAGTTTGTCGGTGTTTGCCGGTTCCAAACGCCTTGCAGTTTGCATCAATCATTGGAAATCGAAATTGGGCGGTGAAAAAGAAAGCGAAATCTGGCGCGATTGGCAGGCATCCGTCCTTGCCGGATTGCTGACGGAATCGGGCGGGACGGCGTTCGTAGCCTGCGGAGACTTTAACCGCGATATCGGAGAATTCGCGAAGGGTGCGGAAAGCGGCAGCGTCGTTTTATATCGGGCGGGTTTCGGCACCGTGTCCGAAAGCCTTGTCAAATCGCCGTGGCTTTCGGAAAACGCTCGCGCGATGTACAGCTATTATTATAACGGGACGGGGGAACGGATCGATCACTTTTTCATATCGGGAACCGCGGAAGCCGTTTCATTTGCCGCCGAAACGGACGGGCCGTGGGCGGACGAAGAAGGCGTTCCTTTAAGGTATGTGATGTACACGGGACAGGGCTATTCGGATCATTTGCCGATTGCGGCGAGCATACGCTATTGATTGTTGAACGGTGAGTTTCGAAAATATATTGATGAAGCTATGCTTTCGGCGAGAACTCCGTTCGCTCGGTTTTTTACTGTAGAGTTTGCAGCGGCGCTTTATTGTTCGTAACTCGGCTTTGCTCTGTTTGCGATGCGCGTCGGCAGATCGAGAACGGGTGAGTCGCCGGTGTTTTTTATTTCATCTCTGAGATACGGAATGACTGTCTGTTCTTTTATGAGTTCCCAATCGGCCGGCAGCTTTTCCGGTACGCCGAGCATATCGGTCGGAGGCGTATTTCTTAATAGCATTGTTTTGTACAAGGGCAGGATATGTTCGTTTACTTCTTTGATCGAAGAAAAACCGCCTGCGATACCGAATTGATGTATGTCGAGATTTTGTTTCGCTTTGCGCTCGAGTATGGCGCGCTGGGTTTCCGCGTTTAAAAACCATTCGATAAAATCGTATGCGGCGTTTGCGTGTTTTGCGTGCTTGGAAATGCCGAGCGTAACGAAGGAATCTTCTATCGGTATTTTATTGTTTTCGTAGATCCAGCGGTAGTCGAGCTGTTCCGATTGTTCGGGCGTGAGGCTGAAAAGGGCATCGCTTGTAATATATGCGAACAGCGTGCGCCCCGACGTGACGCGTTTGAAGTTCGGCATGGACAGATATTTATACGCAAAATCCTGTTCGGCTTCGGAAGAAGTGTTTACGGTTTTCGACCAATTTTTGAGATAGGCGATCGCATCGGAAAGTTTGTCGGCGTTCCATGTAAACGACGATTTGTATTCGCGGAACTGCGCGCCTTTCGCTTTTACCGCAAAATAGAGAAAGCTGTTTCCCGCCTGCGGCACGAATCCCATGCGCGAATATGTGCCGTTTTTATGCAATTCGTTGAAAGCGCTTCCCGCTTTTTTTATCTGTTCGATCGACAGCGTATAATTGTCTTCAACCGCAGCCGCGTTTTCCCGAGAAAAGATGACGGCCGGCAGATTGAAGCTCACCGGCAACAGATAATACGCCTGTCTGATTTTTCCCGCTTCGAGAAGAGGAGGGTAGAAAATCGTGGGGGAGAGACCGCCTCCGTCAAATATCGTATCGATAGCTCGAAAATAGCGGCTTGTTTTATCGGTGCGAAGCCACGGCGCGACGACGATATCGGGCGGATTTTTTTCCGTTTTGGAGGCGATCGCTTCCGACGGATTTTTTTTATAGACGAGGACGACTTTTTTTTTGTCGTGCGTATCGTTGAAGAGTTCCCCGTATTCGGTAAATTCGGGGATATTCGTCCATATCGTGATAAGCGTTTCGCGTTTGTGCGAACAGCCTGCAAAAAAGAGGGCAAATAAAAAAAGAAGGCAAACGAGGGGTATGCTTTTTTTACCGATGCGGGGAGCGGTCGATTCAAAGGGCACGGTACATCTCGTCTGCTGCGGCGTATATGTCGGTATACACCGATTCGATTTTATCTTCATCTATGCTGCTGAATGCGATGCGGAGCGTACGACTGTCGATCGATACGGTACCGATGCCTTTTTCCGATAACAATTTTTTGCGCAAGGTTTCCGCATCGATGCCGTTGAGGCGTAAGCTCATAAAATAGCCCGAATTGAACGGCAGCGTTTCGATTGCGTGCGACTTGTGAGAATCCACGAAACGCCTTACGGCGCGGTAACGCGCTTCGAGAATTTTCCGAAATGCCGCTTTTTGTACCTCGTTTTCGGGGTCGGCATAGGAGTGCATGAGCAGCGACTGAGAAGGAGTTGCGCTGCACGAAACGGAAGAACGTATGACACCCATGAGTTTTTTTACAAGCGCATCGCAGTGGTCGTCGCTGAAACTTTTGGAAGCGAAAGTAACGAAGCCGCAGCGGAACCCCCACGCAAAATCTTCTTTCGTCGGCCCGTCGATTTTTACTGCGAGTACGTTTTCGTGGATGTCCGCAATGTGGGCAAAGAGCGATTGCTCTTCGATATCGTTTTCATAGTTGAGTCCGAAGTACGCATCGTCGCATATGATTAATAATTTTGCGCCGCCGGAAGCCGCCTCCCGTATGATACGGCAGATTTCTGCGACTTCGTTTTTTGTCGGGCTGTAACCGGACGGATTTTGCGGAAAATTCAAGAGAAGCCGTACCGAACCGCGGGCGGCCGCTTCTTTTTTGACTGCATTTTCGAGCGCCGTCATATCGATTTTTTTCCCGTCAAAAAAATTGAATCGATGCAGTTCCGCCCCTCGCCGCGCTTCGGTGATGAGCGCATAGTTGTCCCATGACGGATCCGGCGCAACCAGCGGTTTCGCCTCGTCTATAAACAGGTCTGCGATATAGGAAATGCCTGCGGTAAGTCCCGGTACGACGACGGGAAGCGATATCTTTTTCGTTTTTAAAAGCGGGTTTTTATCGATTATCTGTTTTTGCCAAATCGTGCGAAATTCTTTTTGTCCCGCCGTCGGCGCGTACGCGACGAGGGAACGCGCATCGAAGGACGGAACGCTTTTTTGAACGGACGGAAGGATCGCCGGTATTCCGTGAATGATTGTCATGCCGATCGTCCCGTTCGCTTTGGAGGCGCCCTTTTTCGCTTCTTCGCTCTGTGCGATTATCCCTTTCGGAAAATACATCCTCAAGCCTTCTTCGGAAAGCAATGCGCCGGCGACGGAATCTGCCAATCGTTCGTTTAATTCTTGTGCTAAAGGGTTCAACATGATAAAATAGATTATTCTGAAATACGGTGAGATTGTCAATTATAATAATGTATGCAGGCTTTGAGGTTGTCAGATGGAAAAACACAGTGCGGGCGAAGCGGAACTCGCAGCAAGCCGCGCCCTTATCGAATCGTGCCGTACGGAAGCCCATAAGCGTCTTATCGGTCAGGATGTGCTGTTCGACGGTATTATGACGGCTTTTATCGCAGGCGGACATGTGCTGCTCGAAGGCGTGCCCGGACTTGCAAAGACGCTCGCCGTCAAAACCTTTGCGCAAATTTCGGGATTGGATTTTAAACGCATTCAATTTACGCCCGACTTGCTTCCCGCCGATGTTTCCGGCACGCTTATCTATGAGCAGGGAAAGGGCACTTTTTCCGTGCGCAAGGGGCCGGTGTTTGCGAACGTCGTGCTCGCCGACGAGATAAATCGCGCAAGTGCGAAAGTGCAGTCCGCCATGCTCGAAGCGATGGAAGAGCGGCAAGTGACGATCGGCGAAACGTCGTATGCGCTGCCCGAACCGTTTTTCGTACTCGCGACGCAAAACCCTATCGAACAGGAAGGTACGTACAATTTACCCGAAGCGGAGCTCGATCGCTTTTTGCTGAAGATCGTCGTGCCCTATCCGAAAGCCGAAGAGGAGTTCGCGGTCGTGAAGACGGGAGGTACGGCTTCTTCCGTTCCCGTTCGGAAAATTTTGAGTTCAAGCGATATCGCCGCGCTTCGAAAATTGCTTTCGAAAATCGTGTGCGACGATGCGCTTATCGAATACATCGTTTCGCTTATATCGGTGACTCGTCCTTCTCCCGATAAAAAAGCGTCCGAACACGACATCACGCGCTATATCGCATTCGGCGCTTCTCCGCGCGCAGGGATCGCGCTTTTACAGTGTGCAAAAGCGGCCGCGCTCTTTCAAGGGCGATCGTTTGTGCTGCCCGAAGACGTCAAGCTTGCGGCTCCCGCCGTTATGCGTCACCGTCTCGTGCTATCCTACGAAGCCGCCGCGGATTCCGTCACCGCCGATGAAATCATTTCCCGCATCCTCGATTTCGTTCCGGTTCCCTAGCGATGAAACACCTGCTCGCCGTCAACAGAGAAACGCTCGCAAAACAGGCGGCGCTGCTCCGTCTTACCGCCGCCTCTCTCGCCGCCGGTTTTAAAACCGGCTCTTTCCGTTCGCTGTTTCGCGGACAGGGAATCGAATTCAGCGGCGTGCGTGAATATCTTCGCGGCGACGACGTGCGCGCCATCGACTGGAACGTTACCGCGCGCATGGGAAAGCCCTACGTAAAGCTTTTCGAAGAAGAGAGAGAACTTCAGATCTTTATCGTTGTCGATCGTTCCCGCTCGATGTTTTCCGGAACGGGGAACAAAACGCGCTACCGTACCGCAGCCGAAGCGGCCTCTCTCGTCGCGATGGCGGCCGAGATAAACGTGAGCGGTATCGGCGCCGTTTTTTTCGACGGCGACATACAATTTTCATGCGCTCCCGAAAGCGGTCGGAAGCGGACGATGCTTTTGCTTGCGCGTCTCGATGAAGTCGACGAATACGGCGTCTCCGGTTCCGCACTCAAAAGCGCGCTCACGGGTGCGGGAAAATTATTAAAAAAAAGATCGCTCGTCTTTGTCTTTTCCGATTTTCGGACGACAGGATGGATTACATCGCTCGCTTCTCTCGCACAAAAAAACGACGTCATTGCGGTGCGTATAATCGACGAAAGCGACAATGAATTGCCGGAAATCGGGACGGTGCCCTTTATCGACGGCGAAACGGGTACGCGCCTCGTGCTTCCGTCTTCTTCGTCGGCCTTTCGAAATGCGTGGAGAAACGATAACCGCCGGAGAGTCGCGCACTGGCAGGAATCCTGTATCCGTCACGGCGCCGTTCCGCTTACGCTTTCAACCGACGATGAGGTCGTCCGCGTCCTTTCGAATTTTTTTTCGTATAAGGGGCGGGGACAATGAAAAAATTATTAATTCTTTTTTGCATTACGATATGTGTGTGTGCCGTCGGTTTTACCGAAGACGATACGACGCAGGTCGTCATGCCGAAAACGATCTATGTCGGCGACAGGGCCGAACTCAGCTACACATTCCGCTCCGCAGTCGATTTTTTTGCGGATATGAACGATAGCATTCTCTCACGGAAAATCCCGCTGAAGTCGCTTCCTTTTGAGACGGATACCGACGATTATACGATATTGGACGCGTCGCTTGAGCGGAACGGTCTTCTTTATACGTTTCGGCTTTTTTTTATCCCGTGGAATACCGGCTCCATCGATTTTCCGATGTTCGATATTTCCGCCGCCGTATACGGAGGCGCGGCGGCTCCCTTTATCATCGATGTGCAGAGCGTCGAAGTTTCGTCGATTCTGCAGGACCAGGACGAAGCGCAGCTGCGCGCAAGTATGGGACCGCTTCTCCTACCCGGAACGATGTATGCGCTCTATTTTGCGGCTCTCCTTTCGGTTATCCTTTTGATCGTAATCTTCAGACTCGTCGTAAAACGAGAGTCCGTGCGCGATGCGTATAAGACGTGGAAACTTCTTCGGCTGTATGCCAAAAACGCAAAAGAATTGTATCGCAGCTTAAAACGGCTCGAACGTGCCGGAAAAAAAATCGACGATGCTGAATTCTGTACGGAGCTGCAGCAGCTTATCAGGCGCTACCTCGATTTCCGCTTCGGTTATCGATTCAGCGCCGTTTCGAGCCCCGCGATCATGGATACGTTTGAAAAGATTATGGCGGACGCGATGTCCGAAAAAACCCAATCCGGCGCCATGTCGCTTGCGGCGGTTTTGCGCCGCACCGATTACGTGCGTTATGCCCGCGGTTCCATCGATTCGAAAAAGGAACCTGCCGAAGAGTTTGCGGCGGATCTTAAGGCGGACGAACGCTCGTCCCTTATCAGAATCGTGCGCGATGCCGTCGAACGCTTCGAGGGAGACAATTGAAATGAGTGTATTGAAATTGATAATCGTCGATTTTAGCCGGAGCGCCGCCTATGCCTGATTTCCGGAATCCCGCGGCATTTTTTTTACTGCTCTTTATTCCCGCTCTTTTTATATTGCGGGCGCTGGGAGTGTTTACTCGAATCGCGTTTCCGGCGACGCTTGCCGATTGGGGCGGAAAAACGTTCGAGTGGAAAGGGCGGCTGCGCAGTTTCGCTTCTCATGTTTCCCGCGTTTTCATTGTTGCGGCGTTCATCCTTGTCGTCGCCGCTCTCGCCGATCCGGTCTCTTATCGTCAGGAGCGCGTGTATACGTCTCGAGGGGCGGATATCCTTTTTGTCGTGGACACGAGTCCTTCCATGGCGGTAAAGGATATCGCAAATATGAGACGTCTCGATGCGGCGCGCCGTGCGATACGTACGCTTTCTTCGGACAGCGGCGGTACATCCTTCGGGCTTGTCGCTATGGCGACCGAAGCCGCAATCGTCGTACCTCCCACAACCGACCGTTCCGTGTTTTTTTCGCGGCTCGATTCCCTTGCGATCGGGAGTCTCGGCGACGGTACCGCAATCGGTACGGGATTGAGTACGGCGGTCTATCACCTTTCTTCTTCCGCCGCTCCTAAAAAATGCATCGTCCTCGTTACCGACGGAGAAAATAACGCCGGTTCGATTCATCCCGAAACTGCAGCCGAACTTGCGGAAAAAAATCATATCGCCGTCTATACGCTCGGTATCGGTACGAGGGGGGCGGCACCGCTCGACTACGTCGATCCGAAAACGGGGCGCGTGTATTCGGGGTATCTTCAATCGGATTTCGACTCCGCTCCGCTCGAACGCATCGCTTCGATTTCCGGCGGAAAATATTACGGTGTGCAGACGATCGGCGATTTGGCGAACGTGCTTTCGTCGATCGGCAGGGAAATGAACGTCGTGCAGAGCTATCACTTGCGTACCGAAAGCGTCCGCTATTACGACAGATTTATCGTTGCTGCGGTAATTTTATTTGCGTTTGTGTTGTTTATATGCAGGGTTTATCTGCAGGAGCTCATTTGATATGGTAATTTCCTGTGAACGTCCCCATGCCCTTTTTTCTCTTGCATTGATCGTGCCGGTAGTGCTTGCCGAAATGCGTCGTTACCGCGGGATTGTCGCGTATTCGAAGCGGATAGTCTCCGTCGATACAAATCTTCAAGGTGTAAAACGCATGCTGAATCTTTCACGCACGCTCGTCGTTCGGACACTGCTCAGATGTTTTGCATGGATTATGCTGGTTTTTGCCTATGCGGGATTTTCATGGGGTACTTACGAAGTTCCGGTACAAAAAAGCGGAAGTGCGGTTTCGTTCGTGTTCGATATTTCATACAGCATGACGGCGGACGATGCGCCGGGAGGATTGACGCGGCTCAAAGCGGCAGCGCGCTATGCGGATATGCTTTTATCGCGTATGGAAGGCGTATCCGTTTCGGTCGTTTTGGCAAAGGGCGACGGTATCATCGTCGTTCCGCTTACGGAAGACAGGGCGATCGTGCGCTCTCTTTTGGAAACGCTTTCACCGAATCTCATGAGCGCCGCCGGCTCGTCGCTCGGCAAAGGCATTGAAGCCGCGTTCCGTTCCTTTCCTCCGGACTCGGCACAGGCCGAGCGTATTTGGGTTTTTACGGACGGAGATGAAACCGACGGACAGCTTGCCGTTTCTCTCGAATCCTGCGTAAAAGGAGGAGTGCACGTTTCGCTCGTCGGATTCGGAGGAGAGCAGGGCGTTGAAATAAGCGCCGGCGACGGGAAGACGAAAGTGACGACTTTTCTTCGCTCGGCGCAGATGAAAAAAGCCGCCGAGCAGGCATCGCTTTACGCGCGGCGTTATAATTCTGCAGCGGCGGTGCGGTATATCGATGCGACGGAAGCGGGATCGGCTCTCGAACTGCTGAAGCCGCTTCGAAACGAAAGAGCGATTACCGTTTCATACGAAGCGAAACCCGTCGAGCGGTATACTCTTTTTTTAATTTTTGCGATAGCGGCATTCGTGTTGAGTTTTGCCGTGACGGAATTCGATTTTGAAAATTATCGCAGACTCTTTCATAAAAATCAGGCGGCTGCCGTTTTGCTTTGTGCATCTTCGCTCTTGTTCGTTTCGTGTACCGGCCGGATCGTAAATGCAAAAGAAACTGCGGTAAGTTCTTGGGCGTGGTATCAAAAAAAATATCGAAGCGCGATTGCAGGCTTTTTGCGTGTCGGAGAAAGAGCTGCCGAAAACGGAGACGCGCTTTCGGAACAATACGCACGGTATAATTTGGCTGCGACTTATATCATGCAGAACGAGTATGCGGCTTCTCTTTCCTGTTTGAAAGATATTTCGCCGATATCTCCTCCGCAAGTGCGTTTTGCAGCCTATTACAATAAGGGAATTATCGCATATCGGAGCGGCGATTATACCGAAGCTGCGGCATGCTTTCGGGAAGCGCTGAAGATCGACGGTACAAAAACGGCGGCGAAAGAAAATCTTGAAATCGCGCGCCGGCAACAGGCCGTCAAAGAAGCGCACGAAAAGGAAACGGAGCTCGTGCCGCTTGCGGAAGATACGGATGCGATCAGTGCCGTCGAAAGCGCGATATACCAACGGATACGGGAGAACGATCAAAAACAATGGAAAAACAGCGAACATACGGCAGAATCGAATTCTTCCGTCGATTATTAATTTTATCAATATTTCAGCCTGTGTGCAAAACGGCAGTTGCGGTATTATTTTTATTGATTTTTATCGATAACCGTTTTCTCCGCGCTCAAACGCCGACCGATCTGCAAAAACTCCGCGTAACGCCCCCCGTCGGTGCGCTCTATTCGGGACGCGAATATATGTTTTCTCTCGTTATCCCCGACGTAAAACCGTCTTCCGTACAGGCCGACACTCCGGAAGTGCCCTCCGGCGTCAGCGTCGTGTCGATGCGCAGGACCGACTATACCGAAGTCGGTATGCAAACGGGAACCGAAGTCGATATTTGGCTTTCGTTCCGCGACGCGCGCATTTATACGCTTCCTCCTCTGCGCGTGCGCATCAAAGGGCGTCTGTATGAGATTCCGTTTGCCGATGTCAATATCGAACAGAATCCCGCTTCGACTTCTCCGCGCCTGATTATTAAATTTGCAAACGGTACGGAGGTATCCGACAATGCGGCAAACGATGAGCCGCTGTTTACGGTGCCTGCCGGTGAAAAAATTTTATTTACGCTGTATCTGCAATATGCCGTACAAGTCATACGCTTTTCGTGGCAGGCTCCGAAAGACGCTCTTTTAACGGAGCTGTGGCGATATGAAATCAATGACAGTGCCGCGCGATCTTCTCTGTTTACGGCGGATCCCATTCCCGTAGCGCTCTTCGAATGGCAGCCGCTCGTAAGCGGAAATACCGCGCTTCCCGACATTGAGCTCAGTACAAGCGCATACAGCGGTGCACGCGTAAAACTGTCGCTTCCTGCTGCCGTAATCCGCGTTGTACCCGCGATTTCCGCCCCTCCCGATGAAAGCGACAGCAATGAAAGTTATTTTTCCTATGCGTTTTCCGAAGTCGATAATCCCGAAAGTGAAAATACCGTTCGTGCGGTTTCCGAAGCCGATTGTGAAACGCTTGCACTGCTTCGGAGCGCCGAGCGGCACGCTTTTTTCCCGTGGAAAGCGGTATCCGCCCGCCGCACATTTGAAGCGAAGCTGGGGATCACGTCGGGCAAAGCGGAGCCGAAAACCGCCGTATGCACGCTTTTTGCAGTCTGCGCCGGAGTGCTCGCCTTGTTATGTATCGTATTGTTTGCGGCAAAAAAACGCGCTTTCGCATATACGGTTTTATGCGGTTTTTGCATCGTCCTTGCGTTTGCCGTCGCTTCGACAATACGCCTTTCGGCCGTATACGGTATTTTTAAGGGAGGAGAAATACGGCTCGTTCCGGATGAATCGTCCGGCTTCGTTTCTCCGATCGGAAGCGGTGAGCGGGTACGCATCGAAGAAACGGCGGGAAAATGGATGTATATCCAATACGGTACGACCGGCGGATGGGTAATTTTATCGTCGGTTGCTCCGATACGGTAGTTGATTAATAATTAATAATTGATAATGCGGGGGCTTATGGATTTCGGTGCGGTGCTCGATGAATGGGATAAAATGCAAAAAGCAGCGAAGCGGAAGGGACACGGAGGAAATTCCGTTTCGGGAAAAAAAGCGAACGCGCCGGAAAAAGGCAAAGAGTCTTCCGATTGTTCGGGAGAAGAAAACGGTTTTTCGAAACGGATCGATCCGCAGGAAGCGTGGCTTCGCCGCTACGGCGTCGTCGATAAAGATAAGATCGCATCTTTGGAAGCGGAACGCAATCGCGAACGTTCGCAGCTCTACATAAAAAAAATTCCGGTCGAAGCGAAAATCGATTTGCACGGGCTGACGCGGGAGGAAGCGAGGAGCAGGCTTTCGATTTTTGTCGGCGACTGTGTAAAACGCGGGCTTCGCAAAATCCTCATCGTGCACGGAAAAGGAATTCATACGACCGGAAGCGATCCCGTGCTCGGAGAAGAGGTAAGAAAATTTATCGAACAGGATAGACGCTGCGGCCGCTCCGGTCATCCCGATCGGCGTATGGGAGGCAGCGGCGCTACGTGGGTATTTTTGAAAAATTGAATTTCCCTCCGTGTGCACGGGCGGCAGGCACTTGTAACATTTGGCCGAAACGGCTATTTTATAGCTGATGAATCAGGATTTGTATGCGGTGCTCGGAGTTTCGAAAACGGCAAGCACCGATGAAATTAAAAAAGCGTACCGCACACTCGCATTCAAATATCACCCCGACAGAAATCCGGGAGATAAGGCAGCCGAAGAAAAATTCAAAGCGATAAACGCCGCCTACGATGTGCTCGGAGACGAAACGAAGCGTTCGCAGTACGACCGCTTCGGACAAGCGGAAACTGCGTACGAACGTCAGCAAGACGCACAGTATGCGTACGATTCCTACGGCGGCACCCGCTTCAGCGACGAAGACATGTTTTGGCAGTGGTTCGGCAGCAATTACGAAAGCAGGCAAAACGGCGAGCGGCGCTATACCTATACGTGGACAAACGAAAAGAGACGGGATACGCGAGAAGCGCTCCGCTCTCAGCTTTATTCGAAATTGGGTCAAGCGTTTTTCGGCATAATCGCAAGCAGCATATTCGGCTTTTTTCCGCTCTTCGGAATTTTATGCCTCTTTGTAACTATCAGCGGCGTCGTCGGTGCGGTAAAATCCGCCATCGCGCTTATTAAATTGGGAAGGCAAAAATAGACGTGAATGCACGCCGTCGAAACGCGCCTCAGCGTTGGCGGAAGATGATTCGGCCGCGGTTCAAATCGTACGGAGAAAGCGCGACTTTTACCGTATCGCCCGGCACGATTCTGATATAGTGCTTTCGCATTTTTCCGGACAGCGTCGCAAGGATGAGATGTCCGTTTTGCAATTCGATTCTGAACGTCGTATTGGGGAGCGCTTCTTTTACGACGCCTTCCACTTCGATAGCTTCTTCTTTTGCCACAGTTCCTCCGCTGCGTACCCGAATAAAAAAAATCGCGAGTTTTCAAATGAAAACGCGAAGTTAAATTGGACGGCGCTGCTTCAGACGTTCAATTTAACCTTGTTTTTATTCCGGTTTGGTCGTATACTGTTCAGTATGTATAAAATCTCCGCGCTTGTCAACACGGGCGCGGATTCATTGTACGGAGTTCATCGATTATGGATAAAAAATTTCTTGAAAGTATGAAAAAAGATTTGCTCGCGCGCCGGCAGACTATTCTTACCTCGCTTGCGGAACAGAGCGACGATATGAAAAAATTGGTAAAAACCGTCGCTGCGGGCGACGTTATAGATGTTGCCTCAGATGCGATCGATCGCACGCTGCTCGATTCGCTCGGTTCTCAGGATGCCGCACGCCTGCAGCTTGTCGACAACGCTCTTGACCGCATCCGACAGGGAAGATACGGAAAGTGCGTTAAATGCGGCAAAGATATTCCGCAGCAGCGTTTAAAGGCGCTGCCGTATGCGCTTATGTGTGTAAACTGCGCATCCGAAGAAGAACGCAAGCGCCGCTGAATGCGTGACGCTCCGCTGCCGTCCGCCGCTTATTCGTGCGGGAAAGGGTATTAAATTTTTTTGTGCTTTATAAAGCCCGCATCCAAAAACAAAACTTCCGTATAGCCCGCTTTTTTTGCCGCCGCTTCGGCTCTGTCGAAGGCGCAGTCGATGTCTTCCGCTCGGTGCGCATCGGAGTTTATCATAACGGGAACGCCCGAAGCATAGAGCAGCGAAAGAAAATCTGCGGACGGATAGACGTCGTCGATCGCGCCGCGGGCGATGCCGCCCGTGTTGATTTCGGCGATAACGCCCGAATGTTTTGCCGAGTTCGCCGTCGCGACGAGTTCGCTGCGATACCAGCTTTCGCTTTCGTCGAAAAAATGCAGGATGCCGTTGCGCTTTCTGATAACGTCGGGATGTCCCCAGATGAGAAAATCGCCCTTTTGCAGCATTTCGCGCTGCAGTGCAAAATACATGCACACCGCTTCTTTCGCGTTTCCTTTAAAAAAACGTTCGAGTCCCTCTTTGACTTTTTCGGTTTTATCGTCGACGGAAAAAGTACCGTTTTCCGTTATGAGATAGTGCACCGAGCCGATGAGATAGTCCGGCTGAAAAGCGGCATAATCGCTCATGCGCGGAATCGAAAGCCCGGGCATATATTCGACTTCAAAACCGAGCAAAATCTGCATGCGTCCCTCGTATGCTTTTGCCGCGTTCCGCACCGTGCTTACATAATTGTTAAATTCGCGCGGCGCTATGTGGCAGTCGCCCGCAAAGGGGTACATGCTGTGGCTTGAAAATCCGATTATGTCGAATTGTTTTTCGAACGCGGCGTCCGCCATCGCTTCGACCGTATCGCTTCCGTCACAAAATGTCGTATGCATATGGTAATTTGTTTTCATTGTACCCTCGTATAAAAATCGCTATACGTTTTTCGCTTATTCCCACTTTCGTTTCCATTCGTTCGCGTTGAATTCGAAAATTACAAATTCGTCTTTGAGCGCAATAAAATCTTTTTGTATGTTTTCGATGCCGCCCTTTTCCGCCTCTTTTTCGATGTGCGCTCCCCGGTTTGAGAGCACGTACGCGCCGATCGCGGCCGAACTGCCTTTGATCGTGTGTCCGATGCGTCCGAGCGTTTCGAAATCTTTTCGGACGATTGCTTTTTCGATTTCGCATACGAAAGCCGTAAGCTGTTTTCGATATTCCGCAAGCAGTTCTTTTCCGAGCGCTATATCGCCTCCGATCGTGTCTTCAAAATCTTTTTGATTCCATGTCGTATTTTCGGAAGCGATCATACTGTCGAGCATCGTGATTTTAGGTGCTACGGGCAGTTCGATAACCGTATGCCATTTTTCGATAAGCGTTTTTATATCGTCCCGCTTAAACGGCTTTACGAGGATATCGTTTATACCGATCTTGCGGTACAGAGCGAAATCGTTTTCGTCGTTGTTTGCCGTACATGCTACGATGATTCCCGTGTAGCCTGCGGCTTTGATTTTTTTTGCCGCTTCGATGCCGTCCATAACCGGCATTTGTATATCCATAAAGATCATATTGATTTCGCGGTTTTTTTCGACGGCTTCGACGACCTGCTTTCCGTTTTCCGCTTCGATGACCGGCGCACCCAATTTTTTTAAAAAGGTTACGATGAGTTTTCTGTTCAGCGGATGATCTTCGGCGACGAGTACCGTCATGCCTTCCGTGATGTTTGCTCCGTTTTCGACGACGTTTGCTTTATCCGTCTTTGGCTGTTTCGTGTCGACCGATTCAAGGTCGGTCGGTATATCGTATATGTCGTTGAGCAGAGACTGCACGAGCTGTCGCTTGACGGGTTTATAAAGATAGCCGTTAAACAGATTGATGAGCTTCATCTTCGCTTCGGCGCCCATCCGGCCTTCGGGAACGAGCAAGTACAGTTTCGTATCGGTAAAATTGCATTCTTTGATTTCCCACGCGAGGTGCCAGCCGTCCACTTTCGGTAAACTCATATCGATAAAGACGAGCGAAAAAGCTTTTCCGAGATGGCTCGCATTTTTCATTTTCAACAGCGCTTCGGCCGCGTCGTTCGCGTACGAGATATTGTACAGGCCGCACGAATTGAGTTTTTGCCGCATACTGTTCAGCGCGAGGGGACTGTCGTCGACGATGAGAATACGGGTATTCGTCGGAGCGGCTGTCTTCGTGTTGGAAGCCGGCACATTCTGAGCGGCGGAAAACGGAACGGTAAACCAAAAGACGGATCCGCCGTCCGGATTCGTGCGCACGCCTATGTTGCCGTTCATGGCGATGACAAGCCCCTTGCATATGGCAAGTCCGAGACCCGTTCCTCCGTATTTGCGCGTCGTCGACGTTTCCGCCTGATAATAATCGGTAAAAAGATGTTTTTGTTTTTCTTTCGGAATGCCGATGCCGGTATCGGCGACTTCAAACAGCAGCGTGGTTTCGTCTTTTTTTGCAAGCGATACGTGAATATAGCCCGACTGCGTAAACTTTACGGCATTTTTAATAATATTGAGCAGCACTTGCTGGATGCGCGTCGGGTCTCCGATAACAAGCTGCGGAAGTTCATAATCGGAATCGACGACGAGCTCTATGCCTTTACCGAACGCTTCCATGCTGACGAGATCGACGACCTGCTCCGTGAGAGCGACGACGTCATACGGAATCGATTCGAGCACGATCTGTCTCGATTTGATTTTCGTAAAATCGAGGATGTCGTTTACGAGAGAAAGAAGTACGTTCGTACTGAATTGAATTTGGCGCACGTATTCCTGTTGTTCGTTGTTGAGACGCGTGTCCGAAAGCAGTTCGAGCGTACCGACGATTGTCTGCACCGGAGTGCGGATTTCATGTACGGTGTTTGCCAAAAATGCCATGCGCTGGCCGGGATCGATGTCAGATTTTTCCATGGAGCAGCTCTATCGCCTTTTGTACGATAACTTCGGGCTTCTGCGGTTTTACGAGATAGTGTTTTGCACCGAGACTGAGCGCGCGTATGACATCTTCGCGTTTTGTCGTCTGTGAATAGATAATGACCGGGATATTGTTTGCGCTGCTGCCGAGACGTGCCAAAATATCGAAGCCGGAAATACCCGGCATCAATATATCGACGACCGCAAGATCGTAGCGGTGTTTGTTGATACCCGTTAAAAATTCCGCGCCGCTCGAATACAGATCGCAGGTTGCGCTTACGGCTTTGAATGCGTCTTCCAAAATCTTCAAAATGATGCTGTCGTCATCGACGAGCGCTACGCGTAAAACGTTTCCGATAGTTGTTGTGTCGTCCTGATTGACACCCAAATCGGAATAAAAACGCGTGTCGACCGACCCGCATATTTGTTCTTCCGACGGCGTCAATATTTTTTCCGCGACGAGTTCGGACACGCTCGATGCGGCGCTGCTGTCGATGAGCGAATTGAGCACGTGAGAGAGTTCCGTTACGACTTCAATGCCGTCGTATTCGGGATGGCCGCTTATGAGTTCTCGGGTAAAAGAATTGAACGAAAGCACTTTGATATTTTTTGTTAAAACTTTCGGGGCTGCGAGAATGTTGTCGAACAGCATTTCGATATTCGATCCGTCGATAAAGCTGAGTTCGAGATTCGTCATCATGAGAATGATTTTAGGATCGGTAAGCTTTCCCGTATCGATCATCTCGATGAGCTTGTATTTCAGCAGTGCAAGTTTTTCCCTGTTCAAACCTTCGGCGATTTCTATAAAGATGATGTCGCCGTTGCGATGAATGTCGAGCATACACGGAGTGGTATCCATGGAAAATGCGAGGAAGAGGATTTGTCCGACCGCTTCGAAAAAGATGTCGAATTTTATCGGCTTGTTGAAATATTTTGTGACGCCGAACTGTGCGAACTGCGAAAGCTTTGCACGGTCGGCGACCGGTCCCGAAACGATCATCGGAATGCGGACGGCATTCGGGTTCGATCGTTTTTTTTCCAAAAAACGAAACAATTCGATAAAATCATCTTCTATTTCGTAGATGATAAGATCGGGGAGGATCGAAATCATTTTAATAAACGCGTCGCGTTTTCCCTGCGTCACCGTAACCGAGACTTTTTCTGCGGAAAGTTTATCCTTTAAAAACTCTCTAAAAAGCGGGGATGCATCTATCAGCAGAACATTGTTCATAACCATATTATTTTATATGCAAATATACAAATTGACAAGTAATTTCTTTTTTGTATTTTTTACAGGTGCCCTTTGTATTTTGTCGTTTTCTCATTGCAAATTTGCGCTTGAAGGTTTATACTGACACATCGTGGCCTCGTTATATATCGTAGGAACGCCGATCGGCAATCTCGGCGATATCACGTTCCGCGCGCTCGAAACGTTCAAAACGGCGGATGTGATCGCGTGCGAAGATACGCGGCATACGCTTGAGCTGCTCACGCATTTCGGCATACGCAAGCCGCTCGTATCGTGCAGGGCGCAAAACGAAGAAAAATCGGCCGAAAAAATCGTCGATTTGCTGAAAAACGGCAAAAACGTCGCCTATGCGAGCGACGCGGGCACACCGGGCATCAGCGATCCGGGCGCGGTTTTGGCGGGTATCGTGCGCGAGGCGGGCTTTCCCGTCGTTCCCGTTCCCGGTCCTTCGGCGCTTACCGCTCTCATAAGCGTTGCGGGAGCGGGCGGAAAAACCCTCGTTTTCGAAGGATTTTTGTCGCCTTCACCGGGAAAACGCCGGCGCCGCCTTAAAGAGCTGCTTTTTTCGGGCGATGCCGTTATTTTGTACGAATCGCCATACAGAATCCTCAAGTTGCTCGAGGATTTAGCCGATATTGACAGTGAGCGCCGTATCGTGGTCGGACGGGAGCTCACAAAACTGCACGAAGAGATTATCGAAGGAACGGCGCAGGCGTTGCGCGACGATTTTGCGTCCCGAGAGTCGATAAAAGGCGAATGTGCCGTTTTCGTTTCGGGTGTAAAAAAAATTAAACTTTCTGATAAATCTGCCGATAATTAATCGGTAGAGAGGCAGGACGGAATGATGATAGACAAAATCGGAGGAGTAAATCCTCTTAACAATGTACAGAACTCTCACCGGATAAATGAACAGGGTTCTCCGAAAGTAGGCAGCGATTCGATCAGCGTTTCCGACGAAGCGAAGCGCATGGCGGCTTTGTACTACGCGAACAAAGTTTCGGCAGAAACACCGGATGTCCGCTCCGACCGTATCGCAGCCGTAAAAGAAAAGATTAAAGATCCGTCTTATCTGAATAATGCCGTAATCAATTCCGCAGCGGATCGCATTATGACGAGTTTCGGACTTTAATTATCCTGCGTATAGGCATTTGCCGATAAAAAAATAATCGATGTAAAAAAGGCGGAAGTATCATTCCGTCTTTTTTTTGTTTATATCCGCCGCTCTCATGGAGAGTTTTTATGGAGAGTACGTATGGCTGATTTTATTTTCCGTATTTCACCGAATATCGTGTTGGGATCGTATATGCTGAGCCGCATCGGACAGTATGTGCGCGAATACGGTTCGCGTTTTCTCATCATCATGGATCCTATTTTAAAAGAAGTGAACCTCGCGGACAAACTGATCGAGCCGCTTTCGGAACGCAAAATCGACTATTTTATTTTTAACGAATTCGGCGAAAGCGCGGATACGAAAACCGTCGAACGCATACTCGCCCTCGCACGCGACGGACGCATCCACGGTATCATCGCCGCAGGCGGTTCGAAAGTACTCAGCGTCGCCTCGGCGGTCGCTTCTTTGTATAACGAAAATCACGACCTCTATGATTATGTCGACGGCGCCGTTCCGACGACGGGAGCGCTGCCGCTCGTCTGTGTGCCGACGACGATCCGCGCGCCGTTTATTTACACGAACATGATTCCTATCGTCGATTCCCGCTCTCGGCAAATAAAACTGCTCAAAGCTCAGAGTACGCTCTGTAAACTTGCCGTCATCGATCCGAATTTGACGCTCACGCTTACCGACAATCAAAATACCGCGATGGCCGTTGAAACGATGTGCCTCGCACTCGAAGCATATCTTTCGCAAAAGGCGAGCTTTTTCAGCGATATGCTTGTCGAAAAATCAATCGAACTCATGGGCTATGCGCTCTGCGGTTCGCCGACCCTCGAAATCACTACTTCGGAAGAAATACTCAAATCGCAGGCGGGCTGCATGGCCTCTCTCGCCGCTGCAGCCAGCGCACCGGGGCTCGGCTCGCTTCTTTCGCTGTGCATCAATTCCCGGTTAGGCGTTTCGCGTTCGCTTATCGCATCGATTTTATTTCCGAGCATCATCGAAGACGCCGGTAAATTCAAAGTCGAACGCGTAGAAAAACTTGCGCACGTTTCGCGTATCGTTCCTTCCGACGTGCACGGAGAAGAAGCGGTCGCCCGTTTTGCGGAGTATATTCGGCAGCTCCTTGCCAAAGCGAATTTGCCGTCGCGCATAAAAGAATTGTCGATTTCGATTCAACAGCTCGCACTTCCGGCCGAAGACGCAGGCCGGCTCGAACTGGCAAACACGCTGCCGCGCAGTATGTCATCGGACGATCTGTTCGATTTTATCAAATCGGTGTACTGAACCGCCCGCATTCGCCGAAGCGCTATGATTGAGCCGGGAAAACTGTTTCAGCTTGAAGGAGGGCAGCGCAGGCGGAAACTTGCGCTTACGTTCGGCGCCCTCGAACGCGATATCGCGGGTATTGCGGAAAAAGGCGCTTCGTACGATTTTCCGTCGATGACGAGGGCGGCATATACCAAGCGCCTTGCGGAAATCGTGCTGTGCGATCCCTCTCTGCCCGAAGCCGCCGCCGCGGAACTTCGTTCGCTTATCGATGCCGAGCCCTTCGACGAGCGGCGCGTATGCAACTGTGCGCGAAATCATCTTCTTGCAATCATCGGAACGCTGCCTGCAGAATGGGATTTGGTTATAGCGCCGCACGCTTTGCCGTTCGATGAAAACGGCGTCGTCAAGCAGCGCGATTTTTATGCGGGTATGTGCGTGTATGCCGAAGATATACGCTCGCCGTTCAATCTCGGATCGATTTTCAGAAGCGCGGAAGCTTTCGGTGTCGATAAGGTATATCTGTCGCCGTTTTGCTCCGATCCCCTCCAAACGCGCGCGCTTCGAAGCGGCATGGGCTGCATCGAAACGCTCGGCTGGGAACGAAAAGCGCTTGACGATTTGCCGCGGGGAATACCGGTCTTTGCGCTCGAAACGGGCGGCACGCCGATTTCCGATTTCGCTTTTCCGAAGCAAGGCATCTGTCTCATCGGATCGGAAGAACTCGGTCTCAGCCCCGAAGCGCTCGATCGCGCCGATTACGGGCACGTTTCCATTCCGATGAAGGGACTCAAAGCGTCGCTCAACGTCGGTGTAGCCTTAGGCGTGCTTCTCGCCTCATGGACGCAATCAGTCGCACAAGGCAAAGCGATTTAATTGATTTATATACGGTTGCGTTTGAATGCGGTATACATTCTGTCGGAGATGGTTTTCAACTGCGCTTCCGATGTAATTTTGAAAAGCGAGAGTACTTCCGGATCGATTTGATAAAAATCGATATCGCCCTGTTGGTAGTGCGCGATCGCATCGGCGAGATATATGAGCGAGGCGAGCTTTCGAATATCTTGCGGCGCTTCTTCGGGTTCGTGATGATAGCGGATAACGTTCGAAACCGTTTCCGGAAAATTCCATTTTTCCGCAACGCGCGCACCGACTTCGCCGTGGTTTACGCCGGATATCAATTTTTCGAACGTTTCTTTTGAAATACCTTTTCCGCTGCAGACGGTCATAACGTGTTCGAGTAAATCCGGATGAGCCGTTTCGAAAATGATTTTTCCCATATCGTGGAGCAAGCCGCAGATGTATGCATCGTCGATGACCGCGCGCTCGTTCGGACAAAAATTGCGCGCCATATTGTATGCGTAAAATGCAACTTGATATGCGTGCGCCCACAGCGTTTTTTTGCTTCCCGGAACGTTTGACAGCGTTTTAATGGAGCCGATACTGTACAAAAGGTTTCGGATACCGCGAAGGCCGACGAGCTTTACCGCATCCGCGATATTCGCGCACGGGTTTGCAAGCGCGAAAGCTGCGGAATTGACGAGCTTTAACAATTCTCCGGTGAGCGTCGCATCGTTGCTGATCTGCATCGCTATGTCCGACATCTTCGAATAGGGATCGTTTAAAAGGCGGTTCAGCCGAACGATGTTGTCCGGGAACTGCGGCAGATTGTTGATCGTTCTAATAAATTCCAGCGCGATGACCGAAAGTTCCCGTTTTGTCTTTTCGGAGAGCGGCAGTATGATGCGCGTGATCGTTTCTCCGTTTTCCGAAATCGTTTGGAAATTTTCTTCCGTCAAACCGATTTTTTCGAGCATCAAAATCATGATAATGAGACCGAGCCCCGCACCTTCGGAATCGTCGAGAATCTGTGAAAGCGCTTCTTCAATGGAAGCGTACTGCTGCGCCCGCGTGAGCTTATCGTGAATGCGTTTGTATTCGAAAACGGTGAGCGGGCAATTATTCCGCACTTCGATGCGGATTTTATTCGCACGTACCTGCAGCAAAAGCTTTACATATAAGCCCGCTTTTTTTTGCAGCTGCAGATAATGGTCGATGTTGCCGAGCGTATCCGCCTTAAACGTCGCCATGCCGGCTTTATAATCGCCCGCGTCCATAATATTCAGATGCTTTTCCGAAAAGTAGACGCGCTTCGTATTCGCTTTTTTTGCATTCGTCATGAGCTCGCTCAGGCAATAACTCAAGTATTGAATCATCTGCTGCTGATCCAATTCGGTCAAAAATGCGCTGAGTATGTCGCCCATGTATGTTTCCATTTCGCGCGGAAGCGTATATGTCGTAATCGAAAGGGGGATGCCCGAATGAATCGCCGTTTTGATCTTTTCAAGATCGACTGCTATTTTTTGTGCGGCCATACTATCTCCGAAGTGCCGATAAAAAACCGGTTTAAAATCAATTCGATTCGATTTCGAATTTTTCGAAATTTAAAATTGAACCGATCACTATATTATAACACATATCGAATAAAATAACAAATATAATCCGTTCGATTCAGGGCTTCAGCATGAAAATCTATATTCCTCAAAAAATAACCGTTACCGTAAAAAAAATCGGCTGCACTCCCGGCAGCAGCCCTGCCACTCGCCGCGGCTGACCGTAATCGGAATCGGACTGCGCGAACTTTTTTTGCAAAAAAGTTCGCTTGCCGGCGGTCAGAACGGCTCGGCGGCATTGCCGCTGCCTCGCGTTCCGCCTTTTTTATTGTACACTATCTCTCTTTTCTGTGTATACATTTTTCATGCGTAAGCCTTGCTCAAGCGACACGCATTATCGGGTGTTTTTTTTCGGCAAAACGGTGTATACTGAAGGAAACGGGAGAATCGTATGAAATTTTTAATTATATCCGATCTGCACGGGAATATTTCCGCACTTGAAAAGCTCGACGGAGAGTTTAAAGCGGCGGACGCGGTTTTGTTCGGAGGAGACTTTGCCGCATTCAATCACACGGAAACGGGTCTGCCCGCCCTTGAAGCGCTGTGTAAAAAGCACGATGTTATTTTTTCCGTCATCGGAAACTGCGACGAAAGCGAATTTTTAAAAGAACTCGAAAAACGGGACGTCAGCGTCGAAAACACGCTCGCGTACTTGGGCGGCGTCTGCATTGCGGGAAGCGGCGGCGGAAGCAAATTTACCGGCACGACGCCGAACGAACGGACGGAAGAAGAGCTCCTCTCGGATTTTTCCGTCGTCGAACACGCTTCCGGCGGTACCGACAAAAAAGGCGCTTGGAGCAATCTCATCCTCATCTCGCACAATCCGCCGAAAGACACGAAATGCGATGCGGTAAATCCCGCTTTGCACGCGGGTTCGCAAAAGTTCCGCGAGCTTATAGAACGCCTTTCGCCGCTTGCAGTCGTTACCGGACACATTCACGAAGGTGCTGCAATCGATGCGATCGGATCTACGACGATAATCAATCCCGGAGCGCTTCTCGACGGAAAATACGCCGTTATGGAAACGGCCGAAAAAGACGGAGCGATGCGCATCGTTTTTGCGGAGCTTCGAACGCTCGACTGAAAGCAAAACGGTACTCGATTAAAACACCGGCAAAAGACGATCGACTGAAAAAGAGCGAGACAGACAGTCGCTCGGCTTGTTCGGTGCAGCTGCCGTTCTTTCGAAAGCCGCCCGCGCGGTGCAATCAACAACTCCGCTCCGAAGCGCCGATTATTAAAACTTCCGTACAATAAAAAAGGGGGCTGTCTCAAAAGTCGGTTACTTTTTCGACAGCCTGTCGAGTTTAAAATTAA
>ERZ772960.631-NODE-631-length-30562-cov-10.597174_pt1 | contig 30562 bp, 27 predicted proteins | sample MGYA00580678_ERZ772960 | MGnify/ENA primary metagenome ERZ772960 (study PRJEB29015, sample SAMEA2737930) | human oral metagenome | biome: human oral; feature: human-associated habitat; material: dental | place: China | collected 2059 ... | reverse complement strand
CCAAAGGGAAGGTGAGACTCATCGAATTTCATGCCTTGACAAAGGAAGACAAGCCGCTGCTTGATCGCTATTTTCGTGCGAATTACTACGAGAATTCACACTTTAACTTTACAAATCTCTATATGTGGCGTGAGCCGTTCCATGTCCATATCGCCGAGGAGGACGATGTCCTCTACGTTGTGAGCGAGTGGAAGGCGCGCGTCTCGGCATTGCAGCCGTTCTGCGATCCTGCTCTTTATCCCGCCGCAACAAAGAAGCTGCTCGCGTACTTCGAGGAGATCGAGCAGCCGTTTCACATCTACGATATGGAGCGCGGCTATGCGGATTTCCTGCGCTCCTGTGATTGTGCGAATTTTGAGGTGGTCGCAGACCGCGATAACTTCGACTATGTGTATCTTTCGGAAAAACTCATCAGTCTCGCGGGACGCAAGCTGCATTCAAAGAAGAATCATCTGAACGCGTTCCGCAAGGAACATCCCGATGCGGAGTTCGTACCGATTACGGACGAGATTGTGACGCTGTGCAAGCTGGAGCTGAACAGCTGGTACAAGCAGCATAAGCAGGAGGATGGGACAGTCGACCCGTTCATCGGCTACGAGCGCACGGCGATCCTTGAGGTGCTGAACAATTTTGAGGACTTCGGTCTGAAGGGCGGTGCAATCCTCCTCGGGGGACGTGTCATTGCCTTTACGTTCGGCGAGCAGCTGAACACGGATACGGCGGTGATTCATGTCGAGAAGGCGGACCCGGAGCTGCGCGGTGCGTATCCTGCGATCAATCAGGGGTTCGTGGAGCACGCGTGGAGCCATCTGACCTACATCAACCGCGAGGAGGATATGGGGATCGAGGGGCTGCGCAAGGCAAAGGAGTCCTACAAGCCCGAGAAGCTGATCGAGAAGTTTAACGCGACGCTCGTCGGATTTGCAAACTGCCCGTGAATATGGTAAGATAACACAACGCTAGCGTGCCCTTCGCCCGGAGCGGCGGAGGGCTTTCTTATTTCTTTCGATGATGCAATGAAATATGATACAGGGGGGACGATCATGAATCACACGAAGTACACCAAGGGTTACTATATGCCGCCCGAGATCCGTCTGGACTGGCTGCGCAAGGACGCACCCGACAAGGCACCGATCTGGTGCTCGGTCGATCTGCGCGACGGCAATCAGGCACTTATCATCCCGATGAGCTTGGACGAGAAGCTCGCGTTCTTCGATCTTCTCGTGCGCGTGGGGTTCAAGGAGATCGAGGTCGGCTTCCCTGCCGCGTCGGAGACGGAGTATGAATTCCTGCGCCGCCTTGTCGAGGACAATCTCATCCCCGACGATGTGACCGTACAGGTGCTGACACAGGCGCGTGAGCACATCATCCGCAAGACCTTCGATGCACTGCGCGGTGTGAAGAATGCGATTGTACACGTTTACAACCCTACCTCTGCGGCACAGCGTGAGCAGGTATTTGCACGTTCGAAGGAGGAGATCCTCCAGATCGCTGTGGACGGTGCGAAGCTCCTCAAACAGCTGACGGATGAGGCGGGGGCAAACTACCGCTTCGAGTACTCACCGGAGAGCTTTACGGGCACGGAGCCCGAATATGCGCTCGAGGTCTGCAACGCCGTTCTCGATGTATGGCAGCCGACCCCTGACCGCAAGGCGATCATCAATCTTCCCTCGACGGTTCAAATGTCGATGTCACACGTCTACGGAATGCAGATTGCCTACGTCAATGAGCGGCTGAAATACCGTGACAGCGTCGTCCTTTCCCTCCACCCGCACAACGACCGCGGCTGCGGCGTAGCAGATGCGGAGATGGGGCTGCTCGCGGGTGCAGACCGTGTCGAGGGCACACTCTTCGGCAACGGGGAGCGCACGGGCAACGTCGACATCATCACCGTCGCAATGAATATGTTTGCGCTCGGTGTCGATCCGAAGCTGGACTTCTCCGATCTGCCGCATCTTGTCGAGGTCTACGAGCAGGTGACGCGGATGCAGGTCAACCCGCGCCAGCCGTATTCAGGCTCTCTTGTATTTGCCGCATTCTCCGGCTCGCATCAGGATGCCATCGCCAAGGGGATGAAGCACTGGGAAGAGAAACGTCCAAAGTTCTGGTCATTGCCGTACCTCTATATCGACCCGAAGGATATCGGACGCACGTACGATGGCGATGTTATCCGCATCAACAGTCAGTCGGGCAGGGGCGGCGTCGGCTACATCATGGAGCAGCAGTACGGCATCAGCCTGCCGAAGAAGATGCGTGAGGATCTCAGCTACCGCGTGAAGTCCGTGTCCGACAGTGGACACAAGGAGCTCCTGCCTGACGAGATTTACAAGGTATTCACGGACACCTATGTCAATGTCGTATTCCCGTTTGAGCTCGTGGACTTCCATCTGAAAAAGCAGCCGGACGGCACGCGCATGGGCGATGTGCACCTCAAGGTGGACGGCGAGGATCGTACCTATGAGGCGCGTGGAAACGGCCGTCTGGACGCGATCTCGAATGCACTGCAGGCGAATCTCGGGCTCCACTACACGAATCTGACTTACAGCGAGCACGCGCTTGAGATTGGACAGACCTCGCGCGCCATCTCCTATATCAGCATCACGGGGGAGGATGGCAACGTCTACTGGGGCGCGGGACTGGATACGGATATCATCACTTCGTCCATCCTTGCCCTGTTCAGTGCGATCAACCGCATGAAGGCGGGACACTGAGCGTGACAGACCTCGTTGCCGAAAAGCTGAAACTGCTGCCGGAGACCCCGGGCGTCTACCTCATGAAGGACGCGCGTGGGAAGATCATCTATGTGGGCAAGGCAATCGTCCTCAAGAACCGTGTCCGGCAGTATTTTCAGAGCAGCCGCAATCAGGCGCCGAAGGTGCGCGCGATGGTCTCGCACGTCGCCGACTTCGAGACGATCATGACGGCGAACGAAGTCGAGTCGCTGATCCTTGAGGCGAATCTCATCAAGAAACATCGTCCGCGCTACAATATCAGGCTGAAGGACGACAAGAGTTACCCCTATGTCAAGGTGACGGTGCAGGAGGAATATCCGCGCGTCTTCATCACGCGGCGCGTGCTGCGTGACGGCGCGCGCTACTTCGGCCCCTATACGAATGTGACGGCGCTGCGGGACAGCTTGAAGCTCCTGAAGCGCCTTTTTCCTCTGCGTACGTGTCGGACGATGCCTGACCGGCCGTGCCTCGAGTACCATATCAAGCGCTGTCTCGCGCCCTGCGTGGGCAAGGTGGGGGAGGAGGACTATCGTGCGATGATCCGTGCCGTCCTCCTCTTCCTCGAGGGGCGGACGGACGATGTGGAGCGCGAGCTCGAGCACCGCATGAATCTTGCGGCGGAGGCGTATCACTTCGAGACGGCGGCACGTCTCAGGGATCAACTCAGTGCCGTGCGCAAGGCGGCGGAGCGGCAGAACATCGTGACAGGTGCGGGGGATCAGGATGCGCTCGGCATGGCGCGCTCGGCGGCGGGTGTCTGCGTGCAGATCTTCTTCATCCGCGGGGGCAAGATGATCGGGCGCGAGCACTTCCTCCTGCGTGGGAGCGAGGAGGAGAGCGATGCGGACATCCTGCGCGCGTTTCTCGAGCAGTACTACAATCAGGCGACCTTCGTGCCGCGCGAGGTGCTGCTGCCGCACGAGATCGACGCGGCGGCACGCGAAATCATCGAGCGTTGGCTCGCCGAGAAAAAAGGCGGGGGCAAGGTCGCGCTCCTCACGCCGCAGCGCGGGACAAAGCGCGATATCGTGACAATGGCGACGGGCAACGCGGAGAAATTCCTTGCGGACGAGGAGACGCGCCGCAGTCTTGCGGACGAAGCGACCCTTGGCGCAGTCGAGGAACTGGGGCGCTATCTCGGACTCAAGAAACCGCCGCGCCGCATGGAATGCTTTGACATCTCGCACAATCAGGGGCAGGAGACTGTGGCGTCGATGGTCGTCTTCGAGGATGGCATGCCGAAGAAATCGGACTATCGACGTTTCAAGATTCGGAGCGCGGAGGGCAAGCCCGACGACTTCCTCTCCATGCGTGAGGTGACGACACGCCGCTATGTGGGGCTGCCCGCCGATGAACTGCCCGATCTCATCATCATCGACGGCGGCAAGGGGCAGCTCTCCTCTGCGCTCGAGATCATACGGAATGAGGCGGGGCACAAGGACGTACCTGTCGTCGGTCTCGCAAAGCAATTCGAGCTCATCTTTACCGAGGGGAACTCTGAGCCGGTCGAGCTGCCGCGCCGCAGCCAGTCCCTCTACCTCGTCCAGCGCATCCGCGACGAGGCGCACCGCTTTGCGATCACCTTTCATCGCAAACTGCGCGGCAAGCGCAACCTCGTCTCCGTGCTCGATCACATCGTCGGCGTCGGACCAAAGCGGCGGCAGAGTCTTTGGACGCACTTCGGCACACTTGATAAGATCAAGGCGGCATCCGTCGATGAACTCGCTGCGGCTCCCGGGATGAATCGCCCGGCAGCAGAGGCGATTGTGCATTTTTTCGACGCGCAGCGCGCACTCCGTGGGAAGAATTAGCGATTCTTTTGCTTTCATCCGGTGCGTTTGTGTTGGTTGCGACGCACAAGATAGGATTCTCCCCCAAAAATGACGAACTGTATGATTGTAATGCAGTTCTGATTATTGTAAAATTATCAAAAAGATTTGAAATTGATGACATCTCGTTGAGGGGGTGTCGCACGATGATCATCTTTCAGCGCATGCAGATATGGGGTGCGACGCTTCTGCTCACGGCAGGGGTTCTCCTTGCAGCCTGCGGCATAGAGCCGCAGAGCGTGCAGTCGGATGAGAATATCGTTGTTGTCTACAACTGTAATACGGATGACTGGACAGCTCCGCTTGCCAAAGAGTTTCAGGAGCAGACCGGCATACAGGTACAGCTTGTCAGCGGCAGTTCGGAGGAACTCATGGCTCGTGTTCGCACGGAGCAGGAGAACCCGCACGGCGATATCATATGGGGCGGCACAGCGGACGCCTATGTCACGCTTGAGTCCTATCTCGAACCCTATGTGTCACCCGAAAAATCTGCAATTCTACCTAATTTCGTTCGCGAGAACAATGCGTTCTACAACATGGTCATGGATCCCTACGTCATCGCCTACAACAGTGATCTGGTGAGTGAGGCGGATGCTCCAAAGGGGTGGAGGGATCTGCTCAACCCAAAGTTTCGTGGACGCATTGCGCTTGCAGATCCCACGAAAGCCTCTTCTTCCTATGTTGCCCTCCTGACGATGATGGATGCCCTCGGTGGTGATTCCGGCATCATTGGACGTATGGCAGAGCAGCTGGACGGGCGCAGTATCACCGGCTCGGCAGCGCAGATCAAGGCACTCTCCGATGGGGAGTATGCCGTTACTGCGACATCTGAAGCGTCTGTGCTCACGTATATTGCGGGCAGCGCACACATTAAGATTGTATATCCCGAGGAGGGGACGGAAGTTTCCTCAAGCGGCATTGCAATCATCAAGAATGCGCCGCACGCAGAGAATGCAAAGAGATTTCTGGATTTCATGATGAGCCGTCAGGTTCATGAGCGCCTCGGCGAACATGAACGACGCTCAACGCGTGCCGATATTCCGGCACCGTCGAATCTTCGTCCTCTTTCGGAGATTCGTTACACTTGGTTTGATACGCGGCGCGCCGTCTCCTTTCGGGACGAGTTCCTAAGCAAATGGCGCGCAGCGGTTATCAAATAAATCCCCATTTCCCCCCATCCCCCCATTCCCATATTTTCCCCTTCCAAGACCGTCACGTTTTGTGGCGGTTTTTCCTTTGCTTTTATTTTTTTTGTATGAAAATATATTTTTTCAATTTATATATGATTTTACTTGACAGAAATAGGATTTATCCGTATTCTTTCTTTATAGTCTGAACATTAAGGAAGGATAGATGACCTTTCCTTGTTTCGCCGTTTGCCCATTGCGGCAGGAGAGGGGGCTGCGCTATTCATGGGACGATACCGGATCAGCTATCAGAAGCGACTGCTTGCCTATCTGCTCTTTGGCGGGCTCTTTCCGCTCCTCTTGGCCTCCATGATGATCCTCTATACGGCGGACAGCGTCTATGAGAATACGCAGGCAAAGAGCGGGCGTGCCGAGGTGCAGCGCATCTCACGCGAGATCGACAATCTTGTCGGCAGCTATCAGCGTCTGATGAATCCGCTGCTCGTGCGCGGGGAAAGCATTGCCTTTCTGCGCGGCGAGCGTGCGGATGTGGAGCATATCTACGGCGATCTCTATACGATTCTGGCGGGACGTTCCGGTGAGATGGCGATCTACCTCCTCTCCGCAGATGGCACACAGGTCATTGCAACGGACGATCTGCCGCGCGACTATCGTCTGCCGGAACATCTGCATTGGGGACTCATCGGGCGTGCGACGGCGCAGCAGGACTGGGTGATCGCCTCGGCAGATCGCTATGAAGCGGATCGCAGGGAGACGGTCTTCTCGATGGCGCGCGCGATTCGTCAGGGGGATGAGCTGCTCGGCTTTGCCGTCATTGATGTGCGGCGCGAGGCGCTTGTGCCGCTCATTCAGCGCGTACAGGACGGCAGCGAGGGGCAGATCATCCTGACGGATCGCTACAACTATGTGATGATGGATATGCTCGATCATCACCGAGAGGGATTTTCGTCCGTCTATTCCGGATCGGAGGAGGCGGCTTCGGCGTCTTTGTTTCGCGATGATTCCTATTCCTCGCAGGATACGGGATTCACCGTACATCTGCGGCAGCGTCTGGATTCCACGCCGCTGGATTATCTCTTCCGACTCGTACTCACGGTGGATGCCGTGGCACTCAGTATCACAGCATATCTTGCCTATCGTCTGAGCCGCCATCTCTGGCGTCCGCTGCATAGCCTTGCCATGGCGATGCGCCGCGTGCGCAGCCGCGATGATTTCTCGGTGCAGGTGGATGTGCAGCGCAGCGATGAGATTGGGGAGCTTGCGCTTACGTTTAATAGCCTCGTTACGCACATTCGCACGCTGCTCGCGGAAAACCGGGAGCGTGAACGGACGCTGCGCGTGGCGCAGGTGAAGTCGCTGACGGAGATGATCAAGCCGCATTTTATGTATAATACGCTCAACCTTATCAAGTGGAGCGCAAAGCTCGGTGACAGCGAGGGCGCTGCCGACATTGCTGTGCAGCTGGGGAAACTGCTGCGTGCCTCGGTGAGTATGAAGGAGTTCGTCACGGTGGCGGAGGAACTGACCTTCCTGCGCATCTATCTCAAGATCCAACAGCGCCGCTTCGAGGGACGGCTGAAGGTGACGGTGCGCGTGCAGTCATCGGTATATGGCTGCTATGTACCGAAGCTGATCCTCCAACCACTTGTAGAAAATGCGATACAGCATGGCATTGAGATGGCGGAGAGCGGCGGGCGCATCACGATCACGGGCGCGCGGGAGGACGGTCATCTTGTCTTTCGTGTCAAGGACAACGGGCACGGCATGTCCGAGGAGCGGCGACAGGAAGTGCTTGCGCGGAGGGATGACAATCATTTCGGACTTTACAACGTGCATATGCGCGCGGTGCTGAACGGGGATGAGACCTGTGGCGTTGCGTTGTACAGTACCGAGGGGAAGGGCACAGAAGTGATTTTGACGCTCAAGCACTGGGAGGAGGCTCCTCATTATGATTAAGGTGCTGATTATTGACGATGAACCCATGCAGCGCGAGGGCATTGTGCGCCTGACGCCGTGGGAGGATTTTGGAGCTGAGGTCATTGGTGCGGCAGGCAGCGGCATGGAGGGGATTCTGCTCGCGCGCGAGCATCGCCCCGATGTGCTCATTGTGGACATCAAGATGCCGGGACTCTCCGGTCTCGATGTGATTGCGCGTTTGCGTGAAGAGCTGGATGCAGAGTATATCATTCTCTCGGGTTACGGCGAGTTTGAGTACGCGCAGCAGGCAATCTCACTCGGTGTATGTGCCTATCTCCTAAAGCCACTGGACGATGAGGAGCTTGCTTCTGCGGTGCAGCTGGCAGCATCGCATATCGAGGAGCGACGCTTTCATCTGCATGATTTGCCGGCGGATGAGTGCATGCCCACGCCGATCCGCCTGCCGGAGGAGGAGCCGATACGCGGCTACCTCCTGCATGCCGTGCGCCATATGGAGGAGCATCTGGCGGAGCCGATCACAGTGCGTGAGGTCGCCGATGAGCTGGGGCTCAGCGTCAGCTACCTCCACAAGCTCTTTGCGCGCTGCGGCACCTCGTTCAGCTCCTATCTGACGGACTGTCGTCTGCGCCGCGCGGGTCAGATGCTGCGTGAGGGCGATGAGAAAATCTACGCGGTCGCCGCCGCATGTGGCTATCAGGACACGCGCTATTTCAGTAAGATCTTTCAAAAACACATGGGAGTCAAGCCGACGGAATATCGACATAGAAAAAATCTATAGAGATTTTTACGAAAAGACTAGCCAATGACAAAAAAATGATGTAATATAATAATCGTTATTGGGTAGTAACTTGTACATAAGTCTAACCGCCCGATACATCTGTGTATTATGTTCATTGCTGTGTATTATATTGAAGGAGGGCTTCCCGTGAAGACATGGGTTTGTACGGTTTGCGGCTGGGTTTATGATGAGGCGGTCGGCGACCCCGATTACGATCTGGCTGCCGGTGTGGCGTTCGAGGATCTGCCGGAGGATTTTGTCTGCCCGCTCTGCGGCGTGGACAAGTCGCTGTTTGAGCAGCAGGAGTAACGCTGCCTTTTTAGGAGAGTGACCCCGCGTATGCGGGGTCTTTTCATGCCGATGTATGGCCTGCTCTCAAATGTTTTGCTTTTCATGGGAAAATCCCGTATAATGAACGGAAGAATTTATTGTGAGGGGATTTGTCTTTGGCAGAGCAAATTGAAATCAGCGTTATTTTCCTTGTCTATATGCTTGTGATGATGGGGATTGGTGTCTACTACTACCGGCGCACGCGCAATATGAGCGACTACTTCCTCGGCAATCGGAAGCTCGGCGCATGGGTGACGTCGATGAGTGCCGAGGCGTCGGATATGTCAGGCTGGATGCTCATGGGGCTGCCCGGCTTTGCGTATATCGCAGGGCTCAATGCGGGGTGGATTGCCATGGGGCTTGCACTCGGTACATGGGCAAACTGGCATTTCATTGCGGCGCGCCTGCGTGTCTATACGGAGCTTGCGAATAACTCGCTGACGCTTCCGGATTTCTTCGAGAATCGCTTCCTTGCGACCTCGGGCGCACTGCGCATTGTGCCCGCAATCTTCATCCTGATCTTCTTCATCCTCTATACGTCCTCGGGATTTGTGGCAGCGGGGCGCCTCTTTGAGACAATCTTCCATCTGCCGTATCTGACGGCACTCATCGCCGGCTCGGCCGTGGTCGTCTTCTATACGCTCGTCGGCGGTTTCCTTGCCGTTTCGCGCACGGATTTCATCCAGGGCGTGATGATGTTCTTTGCGATCCTTGTGGTGCCCGTGGGTGCTGCCGTCATGCTTGGCGGTTTCACGGCGACAGCAGATCTGATCTATGCGGAGCACGCTTCATTCTTCTCTCCGCTGACGAAGGTGGACGGTTCTACGCTCGGTTTCATCGAGTTCGTGTCCCTCATGGCGTGGGGCATCGGCTACTTCGGGCAGCCGCACATCCTCGTGCGCTTTATGGCGATTCGTCACGCAGAGGAGCTGCCGCAGGCGACACGGATTGCGATGGCGTGGGTGGTGATCTCGCTCTCGGCCGCGATTCTGGTTGGCATGGTCGGGGCAGTCTATCTGAGGACACCCCTCGAGGGAACGGCGGCGGAGACGGTCTTCCTTGCGATGGCGGGTCAGCTCTTCCCGCCCCTTGTAGCAGGGTTGATTCTCGCGGCGGTGCTCGCGGCGATCATGAGTACGGCGTCTGCGCAGCTGCTCGTTGCGGCTTCGGCGTTTGCACAGGATATCTATCGGCGTAGCTTCCGTCCGCACGCACAGCAGGTGGAGCTCGTCTGGGTCAGCCGCCTGTCCGTGCTCGCGATTGCGGCGGCGGCGATCTACCTCGGACTGAGTCCCGACAACTTCATCCTCGATATGGTGGCGTACGCATGGGCGGGCTTTGGCGCCTCGTTCGGTCCTGCGCTGCTCATGTGCCTCTTTTGGCGGCGCACGACGGAGCGCGGGGTGCTCGCGGGGATTGTGACGGGCGGCATTACGGTGCTCGTGTGGAAGCAGTTTGCACTCTTTGGACTTTATGAGATTGTGCCGGGCTTTTTGCTCGGACTCCTTGCGATCTGCGTTGTGAGCAAGCTCGACCGGGAGCCTTCCCCTGAGGTGACAGCGCTCTTTGACCGTGTGGATCGACAGTGACTGTTGCATTTGTTACTGCGTTTGCAGTGCTTTTGCGATACAATGTATTTTGAAGGGGAGGATACGATGGCGTTTACGTTTACACATGTGAATTTTAACGTGCTTGACCTTGCACGCAGCATGGACTTCTATGCGAAGGCATTCGGTTTTCGTGAGAAGCGACGCCTCGAGGCTGAGGGGTTTACGCTCGTTTACCTCTGGGACGGTGTGACGGATTTCGAGCTTGAGCTGACGCACTTGCATGCGCGCACGGAGCCGTATGATCTCGGGGAAAAGGAGTTCCATCTTGCACTTTATACGGATGACTATGCCGCAGCACGCGCAAAGCATGCAGAGATGAGCATTATCTGCTATGAAAATGCGGAGATGGGCATTTACTTTGTTGAGGATCCGGATGGGTACTGGGTCGAAGTTTTGCCAAAAAATATGTGACGAAAGACATTGTTTCGTGTATAATAAGGAATGTATGAAATGATCCGTAAAAGAGGGTGAAATCTTATGGGGAAATTACGGGTGCTGATCGTGGACGACTCCAAGATCAGCCGCGTGATGATTGCTGAAAATCTAAGGGATACGGATTTTGAGGTCTGCGGCATGGCTGCAGATGCGGTGGAGGCACTCAGACTTTATACGGAGGTGCATCCGGATCTCGTGACGATGGATATGAATCTGCCGGATGCCAACGGTCTGGAGTGCAGCAGACGCATTCTTACGGTGGATGCGGATGCAAAGATTTTGATGATCAGCGCGATGAAGGATCTGAACCTCATCACGCAGGGAAAGGCCGTCGGGATTCGGGCATTCCTGCAGAAGCCGGTATCGAAGTCGGATCTCGTGGATACGCTCCACCTGATCTGTGAGTCAGGCGTCAGTCAGGAGTCGGCGTTTCGCGAACTCTATGCCAAGCCGTTTGCGCGGGGACTTCAACAGGGACTCGCAGGCCTTCTCGGCATGGAGGGGGAGGCGGAGATTGAGCCGTATGAGTCACGCTCACTCGATGTGAGCGGCGTAGCGGTTATCATCGGGATTACGGGATTTACAACGGGACGTGCGATTCTCTATGTGGATGAGCCTGTGATCCCACTCTTTGCGATGCACATGCTCGGACGCGCGACTGTGGAAGAGATCGATGATGTCGAGGCGGTGGACGCCGTCGAGGAGGCAGCGAACATCCTTGCGGGACGTGCGGTCTCGAAGATCAACAATGTACTTGAGGGAAAGGAACTGCGCCTCACGCCGCCGGGGACGATTCGCGGGGCGCAGGTACATATTGTCAGCCCCCGTATGACGACGTTCTGTATCAGCGTACAGTTGCCGATCGGAATGGTACAGATGAATGTGGGATTTGCAGAGGGAGAGTAGTCGATGGATGCAAAACTGATCAATCCTTTTGTGGATGCCTTTACAACGGTCATGCCGATGCTGGGATTTCCCGAGCCGACGCGGACAAAGCTCTACGCGGCGTCAACGCGTGTCAAGAGTCTCGGTGTGTCGATGCTGGTCGGCTTTACGAAGCAGATTCGCGGTAATGTCGTCTACAATATGAGTGAGGATACGGCGCGGTTTATTGCCTCCCAGATGATGATGGGCATGCCCGTGGAGGCGTTTGATGAGATGGCGCAGAGCGCAATCTCGGAGCTCAGCAACATGCTGACGGCGCACACGGCGACGAATATCACGGGGCTTGGTCTCGATGTCGATATATCAACCCCGTCTTTGACCGTGGGGAAGGATTTTGAGGTCAAGATCAGCGACGGACAGTATCTCGTGGTGGAGATGAATCTGAACGGTCAGCTGGTGGATCTGGCGATTGCCGTCGATCAGAACTAGGGAATAGGCTATGCAGGACACACTTTTTATCGGAGGGACGATTCGATGAAGGGTGCGGAGCAGGTGCGTGTCTTCATCGAAGGGAGACAGGTGGATGCTGCAGGCGAGGAGAGCCGCATTTCGCTGTCCGTTATCGGACGGCGTTTTTTGCGTGGTGAGAGTCGCTATGTGAGCTACGATGATGCGGCGCTGATCGATGGTGAGACCGTTCCGTCGGTTTTGCGGATCGGTGCGGCGGGGATTATGCTGCAGCGGCGCGGCGTTGTGCGCTGGACGCAGAATTTTGCCGCGGGTGAGGAGCGCACGAGCAACTACCGTACGCCATACGGCACCTTCCTCATCAAGACCGAGACACGCCGTCTGCGAATGCGCACGTTTCCCGACGGGCGGGAGGAGATCTATATCTTCTATACCCTCTATGTGGATGGCGTGCGTCAAAGCGACAATACACTCGAGATACGGATCGAATCGATGTAAAGGAGATTAAAGCAAGGTGGATATAAAACACGAGATTGAACAGGCACTCATACGCGCCGTTGAGGCAGCCGTGGCGGCAGGAGAGCTGCCGGCAGGCGGAACACTCCCCCCCGTCCTTCTGGAAGAGCCTCCCGAACAGGAGCTCGGGGACTTTGCGACGAATTTCGCGATGCAGTCGGCGCGCGTCTTCCGTCAGCCGCCGCAGAAGATCGCAGCGGCGATTCGTGCGCATCTCGCAGGCGACTGGCTCGATCGTGCGGAGGTTGCAGGTCCCGGCTTTATCAATCTCTATCTCAAAAAATCGGTGATTGCCGATACGCTGCGTGCCATTCTCGCCGCAGGCGAGGGGTTCGGCACACTCCTTCCCAATGGAGCACCGCGCATTCAGGTGGAATATGTCAGTGCAAATCCCACGGGTCCTCTGCACATTGGACATGGGCGCGGTGCCGCCGTCGGCTCGGCGCTCGTCAAGCTGCTGCGTACGGCGGGCTATGCGGTCGACAGCGAGTACTATGTGAACGATGCGGGCAATCAGATGAATCTCCTCGCTGTGTCCGTGAATGCGCGCTATCTGGAACTCCTCGGCAAAGAGGTGGATTTTCCCGAGAATGGCTACCACGGTGCGGATATCGTGGAGACGGCGCAGCGCATCATCGACCGCGAGGGGGACAAGTACCTTGCCCTGCCCGAGGAGGAGCGCCTGCGGCTCTTTCAAGATGTCGCCTACCGCGAGAAGCTCGCGGCACTCGAGGAGGATCTGGCGGATTTCGGCGTGACCTTTGACCGTTGGTATAGCGAGCGCACGCTCCATCCCAATGCTGTGCGCCGTGTGGTGGACGTGCTGCTCGAACGCGGGAAGGCATACGAGAAAGACGGTGCCATCTGGCTGCGCTCGACGGACTACGGGGACGACAAGGATCGCGTGATCTTTCGCGATAACGGCGTGCCGACCTATCTCGCAGCGGATATCGCCTATCACGATGATAAATACGAACGCGGCTACGGGCGCCTCATCAACATCTGGGGGGCGGATCACCACGGCTATGTGGCGCGTGTCAAGGCTGCAATGGCGGCGCTCGGGCACGATCCCGAGAAGCTCACGGTGCTCCTTCTGCAGATGGTCAGCCTCTATCGTGACGGGGAGCTTGTGAAGCTCAGCAAGCGCACGGGCGAGACGGTCACGCTGCGCGAACTGATGGAGGAGGTCGGCGTCGATGCGGCGCGTTACTTCTTCCTCATGCGCTCACTCGACAGTCAGCTCGATTTCGACCTCGATCTTGCGAAGAAGAAGTCGAATGAAAATCCCGTTTACTACATCCAGTACGCACATGCGCGCATCTCGAGCATCTTCCGTCAGGCGGACGAGGCGGGGATTGCCGTGCGGGACGGCGCAGAGCTCGAGCTCCTGACGGATGAGACGGAGTTGGTACTCATCAAGAAGCTCGCCTCCTATCCCGAGGAGATTGCGCGTGCGGCGGCAGACTTTGCCCCGCAGCGCATTGCACGCTACAGCCATGAGCTGGCGGGCGCATTCCACGCGTTCTACAACAAATGCCGCATCGTCGGACAGGAGACAGCGCTCGCCTCTGCACGGCTTGCCCTCGTGCTCGCGACGGGACGCGTGATTCGTCACAGTCTCGGGGTGCTAGGAGTGTCGGCGCCGGAGAAGATGTAATCGCCGCTTGAAAGGAGCGTATTCATGGATTTTGAACACATGTCGGAAATGGACATTGCCTATCACATTCTTACGCAGAAGAAAGAGCCGATCCACTACAAGGAGCTCATCACCGAGGTGATTGAGTCGAAGCACAAGCCCGTGCAGTCGCTCGCAATGGCAATCTCCGAGATCTACACGATGATGAATATGGACAGCCGCTTTCACTATGAAGGCGAGAGCAAATGGGGGCTGACGGAGTGGGTACCGCCCGAGGTCAAGCGCTCCTCGTCCCGTTCGGCGGGCGGCGCGTCCAAGGCCGGAATCACGAAGGAAGCAGCGCGCAAGAAGAAGCTCGAGAGTATTCAAAACTGATCTGAGATGTGCGGAGGAACGGCATGGCAAAGTATATTTTCGTCACGGGCGGCGTGGTTTCATCACTTGGCAAGGGCATTACAGCGGCATCGCTCGGGCGTCTGCTCAAGAGTCGCGGACTCAAGGTCACGATTCAGAAATTCGATCCCTACATCAACATCGACCCCGGCACGATGAGCCCCTATCAGCACGGTGAGGTGTTCGTCACGGACGACGGGGCGGAGACGGATCTCGACCTCGGGCACTATGAGCGCTTTATCGACATCAACCTCACGAAGCGTTCGAACATCACGACGGGCAAGGTCTACGCGACGGTGCTCAACAAGGAGCGCCACGGCGACTATCTTGGCTCGACGGTGCAGGTGATTCCGCATATTACGAACGAGATCAAGCAGCGTGTCTATGACGTGGCGAAGGCGGACAACGCCGACGTGGTCATCACGGAGATCGGCGGGACGGTCGGCGATATCGAGAGTCTGCCGTTCCTCGAGGCGATCCGTCAGGTGAAGAAGGATGTCGGTAAGAATGACGCGCTCTACATCCATGTGACCCTGCTCCCCTACATCGGCGCAGCGGGCGAGCTGAAGACGAAGCCGACCCAGCACAGTGTCAAGGAGCTGCGCGCCATCGGCATTCAGCCGGACATCCTCGTCTGCCGTACGGAGCAGCCGATTTCGCGCGAGATGAAGGAGAAGATCGCACTCTTCTGCGATGTGGATGCGGACGCAGTCATCGAGAATCGCACGGCATCGACGATCTACGAAGTCCCCCTCATGATGCAGCAGGAGGGGCTTGACCGTATTGTTCTTGAGAAGATGGCGATGAACTTCGACCCGTCCAATATGGAGACGTGGGAGAAGATGGTCTTTAAGATCAATCATCCCGCGCGGAAAGTAAAGATTGCCGTTGTCGGCAAATACGTCGCACTGCCCGATGCCTATATGTCCGTTACCGAGGCCCTGCACCACGGCGGCATCGAGCAGGATGCACAGGTGAAGATCACATGGATCAACGCGGAAGAACTTGAGGAGCCGAACGCCGACCTCGACGAGATTTTCGTCGGCTGCAAGGGGATTCTCGTGCCCGGCGGATTCGGCGACCGAGGCGTTGAGGGAAAGATCCGCGCGATTCAGTACGCGCGCGAGCACGAGATTCCGTTCCTCGGGCTCTGCCTCGGCATGCAGTGCGCCGTCATCGAGTTCGCACGCCACGTCGCGGGGCTTACGAATGCGCACAGTACGGAGTTTGTGCCCGAGACGCCGTATCCCGTCATTGCGCTGATGGAGGATCAGCAAGATGTGGAGGAGAAGGGCGGTACGATGCGCCTCGGCGCGTATCCGTGCATTCTCTCAGAGGGATCCCGTTCGCGTGCAGAGTACGGTATGGATGAGATCAGCGAGCGTCACCGTCACCGCTTCGAGTTCAATAACGCCTATCGCGCACAGCTCGAGGAGAAGGGCATGGTCATTGCGGGTACCAGCCCCGATAACCGTCTCGTGGAGGTCGTGGAGATTGCAGATCATCCGTGGTTCGTCGCCTCGCAGTTCCATCCGGAGCTGAAGTCACGTCCGAACCATCCGCATCCGCTCTTTGCGGGATTTGTACGGGCAGCACTCGCTGCAGTTCCAAAATGAACGCACTGTTTTCGATTCTGCGTGCGGACAGCGCCGTGCGTCAGCTGGCAGAGGCGCTCGGCGGAGAGCCGCAGCAAATTCTTGCGCACGGCTTTGCCGGATCGATGAAGCATGCCGCCATTGCCGCCGCCTATGACAGTGCCCCGCGCCCGCTCGCCATTGTGACGAGTGGGCGCGAGGCGCTGCGTGCATGGCAGGAAGATCTGACGGCGTTGCTGCCCGAGGCGGACATCTACGAGCTGCCCGAAGTGGATCGCATGGACTTTGCTGCCCTCGGGGCGGCAAAGGGGCTGGAACGCTCGGCGCAGCGCATGAACATCCTTGCGCGTCTCCTGCGCCATGAGCCGATCATTGTGCTCGCGGAGATTGGGGCGGCGGCGCAGAAGGGACTGAGCACGGCGGAGTTTTCGCGCGCTGCGCTCTCTCTGCGCCTTGGCGAGGAGCTGCCGCGTGATACGCTCATCGAGCGCTTGGCTGCGCTCGGCTATGAGCACGCAGCGGAGGTGGAGCACGTCGGACAGTTCAGCGTGCGCGGAGGCATTGTCGACATCTTCCCCATCAATGCGCTCTCTCCAATCCGTGTGGAATTCTTTGACACAGAGATTGACTCCATGCGCGAGTACGATCCTCTGACAAAGCGTTCCATCAAAAATATCGGCACGGCTTCCGTCATGGCGCTGCGTGCAGCGGATGATGAGGGGGGGGCGTGCTTTTTGACGTATCTTGGGCGCGCAGGGATCACGCTCTTCGACGAGCCATCGCGCCTCATCGCGGCGCTTTCGGATGCCGTGCAGGAGGACGAGGTGCGCGCGGCACGCCTCTTCTCGTGGGCGGAGATGGCTGCGGCGGGTGCGGCGGGGCATGAGCTCTTTGCTTCACTGATGAGCCGCTTCTTTCCTTCCTGTACGCCCACAGCACTCATTGCGTTTCAGATGGTGCCCATGACAGCGTTTCAGCGTCAATTTGCGCTGCTGGAGAGCGAGCTGCGGCGCTATCTTGCGGACGGGACGCAGGTGCTCGTGCTTGCGGGCGGTGTGGAGCGTGCGAATCTCGTCCGCGATATGCTGACGGGGTGGAAGATTCCTGCCGTCGTCCTTCGCAGGGAAGGCGAGGAGCTCAAGGATGGGGTCGCCGTGACCTCGGGGGCATTGCGCGCGGGTTTTGAGCTGAGCGCAGCGAAGATTGCCGTCCTTACGGAGCAGGATATCTTCGGCCGCCACAAGGCAAAGCTGCGGCGCACACCGTCGGCAGGGGAGCGCATCCGTCACTTTCGCGAGATTGCGCCCGGCGACTACGTTGTCCATGTATCGCACGGCATCGGGAAATACCTCGGCGTGGAGACGCTCGAGGTCGCGGGCGTGCACCGCGACTATCTGCGCATTCAGTACGGCGGGGATGACAAGCTCTTTGTGCCGACGGATCAGGTCGGGCTTCTGCAAAAGTATATTGGCTCGGAGGGCGTGGCGCCGCGCCTGCATCGCATGGGGACGGCGGACTGGGCACGCGCGCGCGCAAAGGCGCAGAAATCCGTCGAGGACATTGCCGACCACTTGCTCGAGATCTACAGCGCGCGTAAGCTTGCCAAGGGCCATGCCTTTACGCCCGACGATGCGGGGCAGCGCGAGTTCGAGGAGGCGTTTCCCTACGAGGAGACGGCGGATCAGCTGCGCGCGGTCGCGGAGATCAAGCGCGATATGGAGAGTGAAAAGCCCATGGATCGCCTGCTCTGCGGCGATGTGGGCTTTGGCAAGACGGAGGTCGCCATGCGTGCGGCATTCAAGGCGGCAATGGATGGCTTTCAGGTCGCCGTACTTGTGCCGACGACTGTTCTCGCACAGCAGCACTACCAGACATTTGCCGCACGTTTTGCAGACTTTGCACCGAGGGTGGATGTGGTCTGCCGCTTCCGCTCCCTGCGCGAGCAGGCGGCGACGCTGCGCGATGTGGCACGCGGTCACGTGGACATCCTCATCGGGACGCATGCCATTCTCAATCGGAGGCGCGTTCGCTTTCAGAACCTCGGCCTTCTGATCGTGGACGAGGAGCAGCGCTTCGGCGTCACGCAGAAGGAGAAGATCAAGGAGTTTGCGGCAGGCGTCGATGTGCTGACACTCTCGGCAACGCCGATTCCGCGCACGCTCCATATGTCGCTTGCGGGCGCGCGTGACATGAGCATCATCGAGACGCCGCCCGCCGATCGTCTGCCCGTGCAGTCCTACGTTGTGGAGAGCAGCGATGCGATGATGCGCGGAGCGATTGAACGTGAGCTTGCGCGCGGGGGACAGATCTATTTCATCTACAACCGCGTGGAGAGCATCGATCGCATGCGCGAGCACTTGCTCCAACTTGTCCCCGAGGCACGCATTGCGTCGGCGCACGGGCAGATGAACGAGGATATCCTCGAGCAGGTGATGATGGACTTCTACGAAGGGCATTACGACATCCTGCTCGCAACGAGCATTATCGAGAACGGTATCGACGTGGCAAATGCAAATACGATTATCATCTACGATGCTGATCGCTTCGGGCTTTCGCAGCTCTACCAGATGCGCGGGCGCGTGGGGCGCTCGGCGAAGATGGCGTTTGCCTACTTTACCTATCGCCGCGACAAGGTGCTCAGTGAGACGGCGGAGAAACGTCTGCAGGCAATGAAGGAGTTCGCCCGGCTCGGCTCGGGCTTTAAGATCGCCATGCGCGACCTTGAGATCCGCGGGGCGGGGAGCCTGCTTGGCGCACAGCAGCATGGACATATTGCAGGTGTCGGCTTTGAGATGTATGTCAAACTGCTCGAAGAAGCTGTGGCGCGCAAGCGCGGCGAGACACCGACCCCACCGCCACCGGAGCCGGTCATCGATCTGCCCGTGGAGGCGTATCTCGACGGCGGCTACATCGCGGATGCAATGCACAAGATTGAGATCTATCAGAAGATCGCCGCCGTGCGAAATAACGAGGATCTGGATGCACTCCTCGACGAGCTGATCGATCGTTTCGGTGAGCCGACGGTGCCGGTGCTTGCTCTTTTCGACATCGCGCGCATCAAGAACTATGCGCGTGCATTCGGTGCGCGCAGCATTGCGGCAAAGGGCGAGGCAATCGACATTGCACTGCCCGAGGGGGCGAAGCTGCCCCTGCCGGTGCTTATGCGGCTCGATCGTGTCTTTGGGCGGCGCGTGGGTCCGCTGCCGGAGGGGGACGGCTACCGCATTCGTCTGCAGCCGAAGGAGCGCAGGGAGATATTGGATACGGCACTGGAAATTGTGCAGATGGCAAGCGGAGAGTGAGATATGGCAGAACATAAACTGACAGTAGCAGGACTGGGGCCCGGGGATGCGGGGCTTATCACGCGCGCAACATGGGGACGCATCGAGGCGGCGCAGCATATTATCCTGCGCACGTGCATCCATCCGACGGTGGAGGCACTCGATGCGGCAGGCATTTCCTATGAGACGTATGACCATCTCTACGAGGAAGCCGACAATTTCGATGAGCTCTACGCGGCGATTGTGGATGATCTCATGGCGCGTGCGCGGACGATGGATGTGCTCTATCTCGTGCCCGGCAGCCCCTTTGTCGCCGAGCGCACGGTACAGCTTCTGCGCGCGCGTGCGATGGCGGTGGGGATGCCCCTCGAGATCCTGCCCGCGATGAGCTTCTTGGAGTCACTCTTTGCTGCGCTCGGCGTCGACCCCGTGAACGGTCTGTCGATTGTCGATGCGATGGACGAGGACGCCGTTGTCGTGCCGCCTACGCAGGATCTCATCATCACGCAGCTCTATTCGCGCGAGCTGGCATCCGACCTGAAGATCCTCCTGATGGAGCATTATCCCGATACACAGGAGGTCATCTACCTTCACCATCTCGCCCTGCCCGATGAGTGCGTGCAGCGAATTCCTTTGTTTGAACTTGATTGGCAGGAAGATATCGATCATTTGACGACAGTTTTTATTCCGTACACCCCTTCTTTTTGGGAAAATGGCTGAAAAAACCTGTGTTTTTAGGTAAAAAAACGCTTTTTTTCATTTTGCCCCTTGATTTTTCTAGGTAATTCTGTTAAATTCTCTCATGACAGTGCGACCCCCGTGGTCGCAGAGGAAATGGACAATATCTAAAGGAGGATGCTACTTTGAACAAGCAGGAATTGGTCGCAAACGTAGCAGAGCAGGCAAGTCTGACAAAGAAGGACGCAGAAAAGGCGGTCAACGCCGTTTTTGAGACGATCAAGAACGCACTTTCCGAGGGCGACAGAATTCAGCTGATCGGCTTCGGTACTTTCGAGGTGAAGGATCGCAAGGCGCGCAAGGGACGCAATCCGCAGACGGGTCAGGAAATCGATATCGCAGCTGCAAAGATGCCTGTGTTCAAGGCCGGCAAGGCTCTGAAGGATTCTGTGAACTGATTTGAAACAACGACCGGGCTTCCTATGGGGAGTCCGGTTTTTTCGTCTGAAGACGTGAGGGATATGAACCATACGATATTTTCCGCCAACTCCTTTGCGGGGAAAACGGCGCTGATCGCGGGTGGTACCTCGGGCATTGGACTGGCTGCGGCAGAGATCTTCCTTGCGGGCGGAGCTTCGGTCATGCTTATGGGGCGGGATACTACGCGCGGACAGGAGGCGCTCGCGCAGCTTTCATCGGGGGAGAACGCCCGCTTTGTGCGCGGCGATGTGCGCCACGCAGCGGACTGCCAACGTGCGGTGGAGGAAACTGTGCGTGCGTTTGGCGGCCTTGCTATTCTAGTCAACTCTGCCGGCATCTATGCGGAAGGAGCGCTCGATGATCTTACGGAGACGGCGCTCGAGGAACTCCTTGCAACGAATATCAAGGGCACGTTTCATCTGACGCAGGCGGTGCTGCCGCATCTGCGTAGGGCGCGGGGCAATATCGTGAATGTTGCCTCGGATGCGGGGCTGCGCGGGAATTATTTCTGCGCGGCATATGCAGCGACGAAGGGGGCTGTCATAGCCTTTACGCGCTCTCTCGCGCTTGAACTCGCGCGCGATCAGGTTCGCGTAAATGCCGTTGCGCCTGCCGATGTCCTGACACCCCTGACGGCGCGGCAGCTTTCGCCATACCTGCCGCACGAGGAGCAGCTGCGCGCGATGGCGGCAATTTATCCGCTCGGGCGCCTTGGCACGCCCCGCGAGGCTGCCGCCGTGATTGCCTTTCTCGCCTCGCCTGCAGCTGCGTGGGTGACGGGAAGCGTCTACTGCGTGGACGGGGGGCTGACTGCGTAAAAAACTTTTGTCCGATGCGCAAAATTGTGATACAATAATTTCGTTTGAATAAGGTGGTGGAGCATGGAACGTGCGCGTATTCTCATTCTGACTGCGTCCATCGGCTCCGGCCACATGCGGGCGGCGGAGGCGATTCGTGCGGCGTTCGCAGCGCATCCGAGCGCACATGAGATGCAGGTGGACGTGGTTGACTTTATGGCGCGCGAGGTTTCGCTGATTCACTATCTCATGAAGCGCACCTATCTCACGATGCTGCGCTTCGTCCCCAATCTCTACGATGTGTTCTTTCGCTTTGCCGGCAAGAAGACGGGCGGCGGCATCGTGCGCGGCGCATTTGCGCAGGTGATGGTGTCGACGATGGGGCGCATCGTCCGAACTTATGAACCTGATCTCATCGTTGCGACCCATCCCTTTCCCGAGGGGGCGGCGGCGCTCTGGCGTACGCGCCACGGCGATTCCTATGCACTCGCTGCACTTTTGACGGACTACGCCCTGCATGCGATCTGGCTTGTGCGCGGCGTGAATCAATACTTTGTTGCAACGGAGACGATGGCTGCGGAAATGGCAGCACGCGGATTTGATCCTCATACGGTGCACGCATCAGGTATACCAATTGCGCGGGCGGACTATTCTCTGTCGCAACGAGCGGCGCAGGAGCAGGTGGGATTGGACGGGGAGCTGCCGACGGTTCTCCTCATGGGCGGCGGACTCGGGATTGGCGGTATGGAGCGCACGCTTGCGGCGCTTGAGACGCTAGAGCGGCGGCTTGCGATCCTCGTGGTCGCGGGGCGAAATTGTGTGCTTGAGGCGCACGCGCAGCGTGTGGCAGAGCGCTCACGACATGAGATCCGCGTCTTTGCCTATACGGACAAGATACCTATACTGATGCGGGCGGCGGATCTCCTCATCACAAAGCCGGGGGGGCTGACACTCAGCGAGGCATTTGCGGCGGGGCTGCCGCTCCTCTTGCACGATCCGATTCCGGGGCCTGAGACGGAGAATGCCGTCTATGCGACACGGCATGGAGCTGCCGTGTGGCTGCATCCGGGGGAGTGCATGGCATCTGCGGTGAAGGAGATCCTTGCGCATCGGATTCCGGAGATGCGCCGGGCGGCTCGTATCTGTGCGCGTGAGCATGCAGCGGGCGATGTGGCAGAGATTCTGACGGAGCTGTTGACAAGGAAGAGAGGGCATGCGTATGGTACAGCGAAGAACCCCTAGAAGACCGCGTTGGTTTTTGATAACCCTTCTTATCATTCTGGGCTATTTCGGCTCGATGATCATCTCGCAGGGATTCTACCTCTCACATGTGTATGAGGATCAGCGCCTTGCCTCGGAGCGGCTTACGGCGGCGCAGGCGGAGAATGACCGCCTGCGCGCAGAGAAGGAGCGGCTGGGAGAGCTGCCCTACATCGAGAAGCTGGCACGCGAGGAGCTCGGCATGACGGGAACCGGAGAGCTGCCCTATGCGCCCGGGAAGCGTTCGGGCGGCAACTGATTTCATATACACGAAAACACGATGCCAAAGCCCTTGAATTTCTTGACATAATATAGTTCTGCCCTGTATAATAAGCGGGTCATATGAATATGGGGGAGACCCCGACGGTTTGTAGTTGAAGGGAAGAGTTGTATTGGCCATCGAAGTTGGCAGTGTAGTAGAGGGCGTCGTAACGGGCATTACTAATTTTGGCGCTTTTGTCGAGCTCCCCGAGGGAAAGACGGGGCTCATCCATATCTCAGAGGTTGCCGATGTCTATGTAAACGATGTGCACGATTTCCTCAGAGAACGCGATACGGTCAAGGTCAAGGTGCTCACCGTGGATGATCGTGGAAAGATCGGGCTTTCGATCAAGGCACTTCAGGATAAGGGGGCACCTCGGGTACAGGCATCCGCAGCTCCTGCACGTTCGCCGCGTCCGCCCCGCGATATGCGCCGTACAGCCGCGTCGCGGCAGCCGGGCTCTCCTTCCTTCGAGGACAAGCTGTCGCGCTTCCTGAAGGACAGCGATGAGCGGCTGACCGATCTGCGCCGCAAGACGGATTCCAAGCGCGGCGGACGTGGGTCGCGCCGCGGCTGAGACAGGGATGTGCTGATATTTGATGGAATGTGTGTGCTGCTTTGCGGCGGTATACCGTCATAGAAGAGGGAAAAGGGCACTCCGTTTGGAGTGCCCTTTTTGTATCGGGAGTATATCTTGCAGAAACACATAGAACGCATCCTGCGCACACATGATCTTTTCGATGCGGTGCGCGTGCTGCTTGTTGCCTGTTCGGGGGGAACGGACTCGCTTGCCCTGTTGGATGCGTTGGACTGCCTGCGCGAGGCAGGCGGCCCATGTCTCGTATGCGCACACTATGAGCATGGCATTCGCGGTGCGGCGTCGCGTGCGGATGCGCGCTTTGTCGAGGAGTTCTGCCGTGCGCGCGCGCTTCCGTTCGTATGTGAGTCGGGAGATGTGCCCGCCTATGCAGATGCACACAAGCTCTCACTCGAGACGGCGGCACGCACCTGCCGCTATGATTTTCTCCATCGGGCGGCTGAAGAGACGCGTGCAGACGCGATTGTGCTTGCGCATCATGCGGACGATCTTGCCGAGACGGTACTCCTGCGTATCCTGCGCGGTACGGGACCTGCGGGGCTCGCTGCGATGCGCGTCCGGGACGGGCGGCACCTGCGCCCGCTCCTCGGTGTGACGCGCGCCGCAATTGAGGCGTATGCGGCAGAGCGGGGGCTGTCGCCGCGTCACGATGCGACGAATGATGCCTTGGATGCGCGGCGCAACCGCGTGCGCCATGAACTCCTGCCCGCGCTCCGCGCGCAGTACAATCCCGCAGTGGTGGAGGCCCTCACACGCCTTTCTGCGCTTGCAGCGGAGGAGGACGATTTTCTCTCATCGCTTGCGCGCGCGGAATACAGTCGGGCGCGCTGTGAAGGCGGGCTTTCTGTTGCGGTGCTGCGTGCGCTTCATCCTGCTGTGCAGCGGCGCGTGCTGCGTCTCTTCTGGGCGACGGAAACACGGGCAATGCAGGATTTCTCCTATCTTCACGAGGAGCGCCTGCGTGCCCTCCTCTCCGCTGAGGGCGTGGCGCGTGCGCAGATGCAGGGCGGTTGGTATGCGTACAGCCGCTATGGCACGCTCGAACTCTCCCGCCCGTCTGTGCCAAAAGAGATGGTGGAAAAACATGAAATTTTGCTTCCTTTCACCCGCGAATATGCTATAATGAACTTTCAGGGTACGGAGTTTCACATCAGGCGTTTGAACTGCATGACGGCGAACGATTGGCGCCGGATGGAGGCGCGCGAGGCGGTCTATGCAGATCGCGCGGCATTGCCTCCGCTCGTCCTCAGGACGCGTCGGGTGGGCGACTATATGCAGCTGCCCGTCGGGCGAAAGAAGCTCAAGGAGATCCTGATTGATGACAAGATCCCGCGTGAGGAGAGGGATGCGTTGCCCCTCATTGCGCTTGCGGATACACATGAGATTTTCTGGATTGCGGGTGGACGGCGCAGCACGCTTGCACCCGTGACGGAATCCACACAGGATATTTTGAGCATTTCATATGCGAAGGAGACGATGGTCAGATGATGAGCAGCGACATTGAGCATATTAGTTTTTCGGAGGACGAGATTCGCATGCGTGTCAAGGAGCTCGGCGCAGAGATTGCGCGGGATTACAAGGACGCCTCTGAGACCGTCTACTGCGTTGGTATTCTGAAAGGAGCAGCGGTCTTCTTCACCGACCTCGTGCGTGCCATCGACCGTCCCGTCGCCTTTGACTTTATGATTGTTTCCAGCTACGGCGACGCGACCACGTCAAGCGGTCAGGTCAAGCTCCTCAAGGATCTCGACTTCTCCATTGAGGGAAAACACGTCATCATCGTGGAGGATATCATCGACTCGGGGACGACCATGCACTATCTGAAGCAGATGCTCAAGGGGCGTCATCCGAAGAGCATCAAGATCTGTGCGTTTCTCTCGAAGCCCTCGCGCCGCGTTGCACCCGTGGAGATCGACTATCTCGGATACGAGGTGCCGGATGAATTCCTCGTGGGCTATGGGCTCGACTATGCGGAGAGATATCGGAATTTACCCTATATCGGGGTGCTCAAGCGTTCCGTCTACGAATAAATCAGAGGAGGTAGAAATTGAATCAATCGATCCTTAGAAATCTTGCTTTTTATGCGCTCATGTTCTTCGTTGTCTGGACGGTCGCCGACTATATGTCGGGCAGCCATCAGGCACCGCAGGCGACGGCGCTCGGATACAGTGACTTTAACGCGAAGGTGCAGGCGGGTGAGGTCGACAAGGTCGTCATCGTTCAGAACAACATCCGCGGCACGCTGACGGATGGGACGGAGTTCACAACGATCGCACCCGATGCGCCTAGCAGCGATCAGGATCTCTACAAGCGCCTTTCGGACAAGGGGGTTAATATCTCGGCGGAGAATCCGCCCGAGCCGCCGTGGTGGCAGACGATGCTCACCTCGCTCATCCCCATTGCGATCCTCATCGGCTTCTGGTTCTTCATCATGCAGCAGTCGCAGATGGGCGGCGGCCGCATGATGAACTTCGGCAAGTCGCGCGTGCGGCTCATGGTGAGCGACAAGAAAAAGGTGACGTTCGCCGATGTCGCGGGCGCGGACGAGGCGAAGCAGGAGCTTGAGGAGGTTGTCGAGTTCCTCAAGACCCCCGAAAAATTCAATGACCTCGGTGCGCGTATTCCAAAGGGGGTCCTGCTCTTCGGCCCCCCGGGTACAGGTAAGACCCTCCTCGCCAAGGCGGTTGCGGGCGAGGCGGGCGTCCAGTTCTTCACGATCAGCGGCTCCGACTTCGTCGAGATGTTTGTCGGTGTTGGTGCCTCGCGCGTGCGCGATCTCTTTGAGCAAGCGAAGAAAGCCGCACCGTGCATCGTCTTCATCGATGAGATCGACGCCGTCGGACGTCAGCGCGGCGCAGGGCTCGGCGGCGGACATGATGAGCGTGAGCAGACGCTGAATCAGCTGCTCGTCGAGATGGACGGCTTTGCCTCAAATGAGGGCATCATCATCATCGCGGCGACGAACCGCCCCGATGTGCTCGATCCCGCGCTCCTGCGACCCGGCCGATTTGACCGTCAGATCGTCGTGGACAAGCCCGACGTGCGTGGACGCGAGGCGATTCTCAAGGTGCATACGAAGGGCAAGCCGATCGCAGATGATGTAAATCTGGACGTACTTGCGCGCCGTACGCCGGGCTTTACGGGCGCAGATCTCAGCAATCTCGTGAACGAGGCGGCTCTCCTTGCTGCGCGTCGCGATAAGAAGAAGATCTACATGCCGGAGATGGAGGAGGCAATCGAGCGCGTGCTGGCAGGTCCCGAGCGTAAGTCCCACGTCATGACGGACGAGGAGAAGCGCCTCACGGCATACCATGAGGGCGGACATACCCTCGTCGGGCTGCTGCTCGAGCACGCCGACCCCGTGCACAAGGTCACGATCATCCCGCGCGGACGTGCGGGCGGCTATATGCTCTCCCTGCCGAAGGAGGATCGCTCCTATCGCACGCGTTCCGAGCTCTTTGACCGCATTAAGGTTGCACTCGGCGGACGCGTCGCGGAGGAGGTTGTGCTCGGCGAGATCAGTACGGGTGCCTCGAGTGACATCCAGCAGGCGACGCAGATCATCCGCAGCATGATTATGCAGTACGGCATGAGCGACACCATCGGCCCCATCGCATACGGTGAGGAGAACCATCAGGTCTTCCTCGGGCGCGACTTCAACCGCGACCGCAACTACTCCGAGGAGGTCGCGGGTGAGATCGACCGCGAGGTGCGCCGCTACATCGAGGAGGCATACGAGGCGTGCCGCGTCCTCATCACGGAGAACCGCGAGAAGCTCGACCTTATCGCCAATGCACTGCTCGAGCGTGAAACCCTGAATGCGGCAGAGCTTGAGGAGCTGATGACGAAGGGCGCGATCAGCGATAAGAGCGATGATGAGGATACGGATGATACCGGCAAACCTGCGCTGATTCCCGTTGATGTGGTGATCGACGACTCCACGCAGACGAGCGAGGAGGCGGAGCGTGCCGCCGAGGAGCGCCCTGCGCCCGTTCCGACCACGGAGCCGAAATTCAACGTGACTCAGTGGAATAAATAGGAAAAATGATGAAGGCGTTGCTGCATGAGTGCGAATGTAGCAACGCCTTTTCTGATGTTGTATAAATAAAGTTGACAACTTCTTCGCAAGGATTTTATATAAAGGAATCACGGATAAAATAGACTTGCAGATTGGCGTAGATTTTTTCGTCCGAACAAGGAGGCAAACCGGACGCAGAGTGGTGCTCTGTGGAGGTTCGAGGGCGAAGTGCAAGCAAAAAAGATGCGTCAAGATGGTAGTGCTGAATTTATCAGTGCTTCCCTAAGCTTTGGCATAAGCTTCTTGTCTTTCTATAAAATGCAGGTAGGAGTCCCTATGAGCGATTGATGTCTACCACAGCTTCCACGGTGCACGCCCCGTCTCCCAACGCTGTTCCAACCGAATCTTATCACGCTGCGTATCCATGCACTGCCAGAACCCCGTATGCTTATACGCATGAAGCCCCCCATTGCGCGCAATCGTTTCAAGCGGCTCCGTCTCGAAGACGCAGTCATCCGCATCACGCAGATAGTCGAACACCTTCGGCGCGACAACCATAAAGCCGCCGTTGATCCAGCCGCCGTCCTCCTTCGCCTTTTCGACAAAACGACTGACTTCATTGGTCGAAGATTCAATATCCAACACGCCGAATCTTCCACCCGGCTGAATTGCTGTCATTGTCACGACGGCACGATCTTTCTTTGCTTTATGCGCTGCAATCAGCGCATGTAGATCCACATTGCTCACCCCGTCGCCGTAGGTCAGCATAAACGGCTCATTTCCGATGTACTTTTGCACTCGCTTGATGCGTGCGCCCGTCTGCGCATTCAGCCCCGTATCGACAAGCGTTACTTTCCACGGTTCCGAAACATTATTATGTACCGTCATACTATTTCCCTGTGTGAAGTCAAAGGTGACATCCGACGTGTGCAGGTAGTAGTCGGCAAAATACTCCTTGACCATATAGCCCTTGTAGCCGAGACAGATGACGAATTCATGAAATCCATAGTGCGAATAGATTTTCATGATATGCCAGAGAATCGGTTTTCCGCCGATCTCGATCATGGGCTTCGGCCTGAGTGCCGACTCTTCACTGATCCGCGTGCCAAGTCCGCCCGCCAGAATAACAACCTTCATATGACTGCTCCCTTCGACAAAACGTCACATACTGATAACTGCTCTCCCTTACATCAGTTCCTTATGTTTTCGCTCTCACCCAGGCAAAATCCTGCCTCCGCGCCACGGAATCATAATTTCCCGCTCGCGATAGGGACGCGCACCCCAGTCAACGAGCATGTTTCCCCACGCATTTCCTCATAGCGGTGAATGAGTTCGCGCAATGTCACCGCCGTTCCCAAGGAGATGATGTAATCGCCGCAGAGTTCATGGCGCCCATCTGCGAGATATGTGCCCGCGAGCAGAAAGGCACGCGCCGCATCCTCTACGTGGACGAAATCCACCTGCTGCTCTCCTGGCGACAGAGCCAGCCGCTGCCCCTCTACGGCAAGCTGCGGAAGAATTGCGAGCAGCTTGTTGCGCCGATCATCCTCTCCACAGGTATCAAACAGGGTCAGGCTGATCGTCTGCAATCCCCGCGCCTCCTCTCAAAACAATTTCAGTGGATCCTGTTGACTTGGATGCCTACCAATATTTTGTGCGGGCCGTGCGGGCATAGGACGATATTCATGTTTTTCGATATTTTTGTGGCATAGAGCCGTTATCTGCGCTATAATGGGGCGGATAACGGCTCTGTGATTTGGTGGAGGGATAGGATGAGCAGCGATGTGTTGGAACTCCTGCGTGCGGCGGGTGGCTATATCTCAGGAGAGAAGATGGCGGAGCGGCTCGGTGTGACGCGTGCGGCGGTGTGGAAGAAGATTGTGGCTCTGCGCGAAGCGGGCTATGATATTTCAAGCGCGCCGCGCAGCGGCTATGTGCTGCGCTCCGCCCCCGACCGCCTGATCGAGACAGAGATTTCGCAGGATCTTCAGACGGCGCTCGTTGGGCAAAAGGTCATCTGCTATGATTCTGTGAACTCGACCAATCTCGTGCTGAAAGATCTTGCGCGCGACGGCGCGGAGGATGGGACAGTGGTGGTCGCCGACAGTCAGGGGACGGGGCGCGGGCGCATGGAGCGTGCGTTTTTCTCGCCGCCCGGTAAGGGGATCTGGGTGAGTATTCTCCTGCGCCCGACGTTCCTGCCGCAGGACGCGCCGAAGTGTACGCTGATGGCAGCGGTCGCGGTGGCGCGTGCGATGGAGAAGTTCGGACTGCGCGCGGCGATCAAGTGGCCGAACGACATCATGTACGATGGGCGTAAGCTGGTCGGCATCCTCACGGAGATGAGCGCGGAGATGGATCGCGTGAACTACGTTGTGATTGGCATCGGTATTAACGTGAATCTTGCACCTGAGGATTTCCCTGCCGAGCTGCGCTCGATTGCGACTTCGCTGATGCAGATGAAGGGCGAGCCGCTGCCGCGCGTGGCATTTTTGCAGGAGCTTCTGCGTGCGATGGATGCGCTCTATGCAGATGTGCAGCGCAATGGATTCGCTTCCGTGCTCGCAGCGTGGCGGGAATACGCTGTGACACTCGGTCAGACCGTCCGTGTGATTGCACCTGCGGGCGAGGAGTTCGAGGGAGTTGCGGCAGACATCGATGCGGAGGGCGCACTCCTGATCGAAACAGAAGCGGGGCAAAGACGTGTGTTGGCGGGGGATGTATCCATCCGCCCGAAGAGATAGTACGGAGGAAAGAACGTGCTGCTAGTACTTGACATTGGCAACAGCAATATCGTCATGGGCGCGTACGAGGGGAAAAAACTTCTGCGGCATTGGCGTATCTCGACGGATCGGCAGAAGACGGGCGATGAATACGGCATCTTATTCAATGAGC
>ERZ772960.630-NODE-630-length-30563-cov-5.601383_pt1 | contig 30563 bp, 27 predicted proteins | sample MGYA00580678_ERZ772960 | MGnify/ENA primary metagenome ERZ772960 (study PRJEB29015, sample SAMEA2737930) | human oral metagenome | biome: human oral; feature: human-associated habitat; material: dental | place: China | collected 2059 ... | reverse complement strand
TTAACGCTTTATATTTGCATACACCGGAAAAAAGTGTAACACACACACACACACATTCGCACCTGGCGTAACCGCCATTCGATATTTTATTGTACGCGCGCGCGAAGCGTGTTGCATCCCCTATAAACAAAGGGCTCCAAGGAGTTCCCTTTGTTCACTTTTTCGTGCCCTTTTGCAAGGTACGAGAAGGCAAAAATGACTCTAATTTATTTAATCAAAACAAGTAAAATAAGATGAAAAGGAATCAGGAAGACAAGCTCCCGTATCTTGCACCATGGTGTGAGGTGGTAGAAGCAGAAGAAACAAGTTTAATCTGCAGCAGCCCGAAAGTAACTCCCAACGGGCCGGGCTTCAACGAAGACGATTGGGACAACGAACACGACATTGACGATGGAGATGAAAATGAATTTGAATAAAAACAGAACAATGAAGATGAAAACGACATTATTTAGCCTTTTCCTTGCAATAGGAGCACTTGCAATCACAGCATGCAGCAAAGAGAATAACAACGACAGAGAGGAAGAAGCTACGTTTCAGGCCGTGCAGTTCCGCATGGCAGAAGAGGGATTCGGCACAGAAACCGAACTCACCCGAGCCTCGTCGATACCATCAGCACCAGCTCTGTCTGAGGTGGGCGATTGCGAAGCAGAAACCACACTCGAAAACGAGCCGGCAGAGAAGCCGACAGCAGCTACCCGCGGCGTAACCACCCCCACGCACTATACCATCCGCATCTACGAAGGTAGTATGTTGAAGGGAGAGATGAAAGGCACATTCACCGCTACAGATTTTACGCCCGATGCAGGCTCACCGACACAAGTCATGTTGGCGAGGAATCATACTTACACCTTTCTTTGCTTCAACGACCAAGTAACGCCCGTTGGCGATAAACTCGAAATCGCTTTGGCCAATGCTGCTACCGCACGCATCGGTCGGCAACAAATCACTTTGGGCACCACCGACCAAGCCGTTAATCTGTCTTCCAAGCATGTGGGTGTGCGCGTTCATACGCAACTTGTGGCAAAGAAAGATATTCCGACAGCCGTCACCGCCACGCTCCAATCCACGAGCAACAACATTCCGCAACGCGTGTCTTACGACCCCATCACCGGCAGTTATACAAGCATGAATACAGGTACGATGCCGGCTGCAACAAATAATTCTCCGGCCAGTGCAGAAGCGAAATACACCGCTTCCAACTACGGACAAATCTATGCTTATACCTCTACCTGTCCGGATTATCATTATTTTCTACCGACAACAGACGTAATGAGTCTAAAACTGAACATCACCGCCGGTCAAATCTTTTGGAAACAGCTCAGCGGAAGCATTAATAAGCTGGCTAACAACAGTCACCCGTTTGCTGCCAACGGCACCTATCGCATCAAAGTGAAAATGAAGCCCAGCTTTACCTATCTGATGAGCGACGGAACAACAGGCTTCTATAAAGAAACAACTAATGGTGGAGGCGATAAAACACCCATAGCAGTAGTTGTCAACCCTGACACTAAGATGGCGGTAGCTTTAAAGGTTGCCATTTATGATCATGGTTGGGGTAATATTACTTATACCTCTTATTGGTGCCCCACATCCTATGAGAATACGATATGCAATACTAACTCTTATCCATTTGGAAATTACTTTAACGAATTTTTGTTTGATTCTCCCACCCATGGTTTTGATGAAACGTGGAAAGCTGGTTATAGTAAAGTTGGCATCAAAGCGACCACCTTTTCTGCTCCAATCAATGCCTTTGAACGAGCTGCTACCTATAACCCGGGTGTCACTATTACTGGAGGAAATGTCAGTAAATGGTATTTGCCTTCATCCAGTGATTGGGTGAATCTATTTACTTTAGGGTTTGGTGATAAAAGCAATATACAAGAGTTTGTCGATAATAGTTGGTACGGTGATTTAGTGCGATCTGCATTTACACAAGTTGGTGGTACCTTTGTGGTTGATGACTACTGGACGAGTTCGGAGGTTGGCTCTTGGTGTGCAGGAAAGATGAGAGTACGAAATTGGGGAGTGAATTGGTTCTATGAAGCAAAGAGGGGAACACCGTATTATACACTGGCATTTGTCGATTATTAACTATATTCGGCACTTCTATTTAAAGTCGAAAAAAGCTTAAGTATAAGTCTAAGAGAAATCTAAGTATAAGTTCTCGATATGTTTAAATATAAGATGTCGACATGTTTAAGTATAAGGTGTCAAGGACTTTAAGTATAGCGTGAATTCGTCGAACTCACGTTAATTAATTGAGTGCATTCTCAGAGTAGGCTCGCGCAAAGGGCAGAAGGCATACAATGCCGTGCAGAAAGCCCCAATGAAGTTCTCTGTGCAGTGGCTCATTGAGCGCATCGTGCGCGAAACCTCGTTGAGTGAGGGAGACGTGCGCAACGTGCTCATCACACTGCGCAACATCTTCATCGAAGTGATTACCCTCGGCGGCTCGCTCGACTTGGGCGACATCTTCTCCTTCCGCACCACGATTCCCTCAAAGATGATAGACAAAGAGGAAGACGTGACGGCCGCATCACTCAAAAAAACCCGTATCATTGTACGCTGGAAATCGGCCATCACCGATGCATTGAAGAAAATCGAGGTGGAGGTGGATAACCCGAAGCGAAAAGAGAAGAACAAAAAGCCGAAGCCATAAAGAGGCCATCCCCCTCCAACTCTCCTCATCGGAGAGAAGGGGAAACAAAGGATTTCTTTTTTACCAATTATAAAATGTGAGAGTGGTACGCATCGCGATGATGCGTACCACTCGCTTTTTTGTTGAGAAACCCGACAATGCTTGCAAGGAAAAGCCCCAAAGGGGCGATGGAACGGCTGCATATCCGTTATCGTTTCGTCGCTCCTCCGGCTGATTTTGCACATGGAAATAGGTTTTGTCTATCGGCAGATAGATAATATCTGTTTGCCGGAAGAAAGATTCTTAATACCTTTGCAACGAGAAAGAAACAACCATAATATTAACTAAATAATAAATAATGATGACAATACAAATGCCTTCGCTCCCCTATGCACCTGCTGCTTTGGAGCCCGTTATCAGCGAGCAGACCATCAACTTCCACTACGGAAAGCATCTGCAAAACTACGTGAACACGCTGAACACATTGATTAAAGACACGGAATTTGCCGATAAGTCAATAGAAGACATCGTGAAGAAGGCTCCTGAAGGACCTATCTTCAACAACGCCGGACAGACACTCAACCATGCGCTCTACTTCAGCCAGTTTAAATCGCCCGCAGAGGGCAACGTGCCGACAGGTCGCATCGCCGAGGCTATCAATGCCGCGTTCGGTAGCTTCGATGCTTTCAAGGAGCAGTTCTCTCAGGCTGCGGCATCACTCTTTGGTTCGGGATGGGCATGGCTTTCGCAAGATAAAGACGGTAAACTCGTCATTACCAAGGAACCTAATGCAGGCAATCCGCTGCGCCATGGCAATGAGCTGCTCTTCGGACTTGACGTATGGGAACATGCTTACTATCTGGATTACCAGAACCGTCGTGTAGACCACATCGCCGCCGTTTGGCAAATCGTAGATTGGAGCATCGTAGAGAGCCGTCTGAAATAATACGTAAACATCAAAACATTCACATTAAAGCATAAAAAAACAATGGAAACGATTATCAATGCACAAATGCCTGAGTTCAAAGTTCAGGCTTTCCAAAACGGAACATTCAAAACTGTTAGCAGCGACGACGTAAAAGGAAAGTGGGCTGTATTCTTCTTCTATCCGGCCGACTTCACGTTCGTTTGCCCCACCGAATTGGTAGACCTCGCCGAGAAATACGAACAGCTCAAAGCCATGGGTGTAGAGGTGTTCTCTGTAAGTTGCGACACCCATTTCGTACACAAAGCATGGCACGATGCTTCAGACAGCATTAAGAAAATCAACTACGCTATGTTGGCCGACCCCTTGGCTGTGTTGAGCCGCGGTTTCGGTGTGTATAAGGAAGACGAAGGGCTGGCCTATCGCGGTACATTCGTAGTAGACCCCGAGGGTAAAATCAAGATTGCAGAGATTCAGGACAACAGCGTGGGACGCAACGCCGACGAGCTTGTACGCAAGGTAGAGGCAGCTCAGTTTGTCGCTTCTCACCCGGGCGAGGTTTGCCCCGCTAAGTGGAAAAAGGGTGCAGAAACGCTGAAACCGAGCATCGACCTTGTAGGCAAACTTTAACTCCAATTGGTCATTAGACTGCTCATCTGTCATCTCAATAGGGACAACATAGCTTCCTGTCATCTTTTATTCGCTTGTCGGCATCTTGTCTGCCATCCTTTCTCGACGTAGTCCACTACGTCTTCGGCAGGACGACAAACAATCTATCCGACAATCCAACAAAACCTGTACAGGGTCTAATGACCAAATTGAGTTTAATTGTCTCACGTATAGTTTATAGGTTCTTTCTTTCCATGCCGGTAGGCTGGCAGGTAAAGAACCTTTTTTATTCATCCCTAAAACCGTATTTTATATGTTAGACCAAGATATTCTCGAACAAGTAAAAGGCATCTTCGCAAGCCTGAAGACCACGTACACGCTGCGTGCTGTGCTTGGTGCATCCCGCTTGGAAGCAGCCGATATGCTGGCTTTCCTAACGGACTTCACATCCACGTCCGACCATCTGAAGCTCGAAACAGTCGAGGGCGATGCCGATAGCCTTGAATTCTCGATTTTAAAAGATGGTGCAGACACCGGTATCACATTTCGCGGCATACCCAATGGACATGAGTTTACCTCTTTGCTCCTCGCCATTCTCAACGCCGACGGTCAGGGAAAGAATCTTCCCGACGAGGCCATAGCCCGCCGTATTGCCGCCATTGCAGGGCAGGCAAAGTTGCAGACCTATGTGTCGCTGACGTGTACGAATTGCCCCGATGTGGTGCAGGCACTGAACGTGATGGCACTGCTCAATCTCGCTATCAGTCATGAGATGATAGATGGCGCCCTCTTTCAGGAGGAAGTAAGCGGTAAAGGCATACAAGGTGTGCCTGCTGTCTTTCTCAATGGCGAACCGTTCCATAGCGGACGCGGCACATTGGGCGAGCTGCTCGACAAGTTAGAAGAAAAGATGGGTACCTCGGAGACGGGCAATGAACAGCCGATAGAGCGTACATACGACGTTGTCGTGTTGGGTGGAGGACCTGCCGGTTCGGCTGCTGCCATCTATTCTGCCAGAAAAGGACTGAAAGTGGCTGTCGTTGCCGAGCGTATCGGCGGGCAAGTGATGGATACCACGGGCATTGAGAATCTTATCTCCGTTCCTCAAACCACCGGTACGAAGTTAGCCGATGACCTGCGGAACCATATCGGCAGTTATCCCGTAGATATCTTCGAGAACCGCAAGATTGAGCATGCCGACCTGCGCGATGCTGTGAAGCGTGTTTGTGTCAGAGGCGGAGAAACTTTTCTTGCGCCTGCTGTTATCGTTGCAACAGGTGCCGGTTGGAGGCGTCTCAATGTCGATGGAGAAGCTCAATACATCGGTCACGGCGTGCATTTCTGTCCTCATTGCGACGGACCGTTTTACAAAGGTCGTCCCGTAGCAGTCGTTGGGGGAGGCAATTCGGGTATGGAAGCGGCTATCGACCTTGCCGGCATCTGTTCAAAAGTAACGGTGTTGGAATTTGCTGACACACTTCGTGCAGATACGGTGCTGCTTGAGAAAGCTGCACAAATGCCCAATATCGAGATTTTCAAATCGTCTCAAACCACACAAGTGTTAGGCGATGGTACGAAAGTAAGCGGTATCCGTGTGAAAGACCGCACCACAGATAAGGAACGCGACATTGCCCTCGACGGTATCTTCGTGCAGATAGGATTGGCTGCCAACAGTGCTCCTTTTGCCGATGAACTCGACCTTACACCGCAAAAGGAAATCATCATCGATGCGCATTGCCGTACTTCTATTTCGGGTGTTTATGCTGCCGGCGACGTCTCTTCTGTGCCTTACAAGCAAATTGTCATAGCGATGGGCGAAGGCGCAAAGGCTGCCCTCTCGGCATTTGAAGACCGCCTGCACGGCGTTATCTGACCTTTATCCATACCGTTTCCCGCATCTTTCGGTTTCATGTCATAGTCTCCTTGCCGCAAGTGCTGGGAATCGGTGTGTGAGAGGGGCAATTGCGTTCATTATATCAAGGCCGCCACATTCATTATATCAATAGGGCGGTCTTCCTTATATCAAAGACAAAGGTCTTCATATAATGAATGCAGTGGCTTTGATATAATGAACGCGATGGTCTCGATATAATGGACTTGTGTCGTTATTGGTAAGCTGCCAAATACTCTCTGTTTAGCAATACGTATGGTAGTCCTTTGCCAACCCTCCTTCACTCGTTTCTTTATAGAGCGACGGAAGGTCGTGACCGGTCTGTTTCATCACTTCTACTACGCGGTCAAACGATACTCGGTGCAGTCCGTCAGAGAAGGTGGAATACAGATTGGCATCGAGTGCACGGGTGGCAGCAAAGGCATTTCGCTCAATGCAAGGTATTTGTACGAGACCGCAAACGGGGTCGCAGGTCATGCCAAGATGGTGTTCCAATCCCATTTCTGCTGCATATTCTATCTGTGCCGGACTGCCTCCGAAGAGCTGACAGGATGCTGCTGAGGCCATGGCGCATGCCACGCCCACTTCTCCTTGGCAGCCTACTTCCGCTCCGGAGATAGAGGCGTTTTGCTTTACCACATTTCCGAAGAGTCCCGCTGTTGCCAAAGCATGCACTATCTTCGTTTCGCTAAACTCATGCGTCTTGGCCAAATGATAGAGCACAGCAGGCAATACACCGCACGAACCGCAAGTAGGGGCTGTCACCACAGTGCCGCCCGAGGCGTTCATCTCACTTACCGCAAGCGCATAGGCATAAACCAATCCGCGCGATTGAAGCGAAGGTCTATAGCCTTTGGCCTTGATATAATAAGTCGCCGCCTTACGGGGAAGATTCAACTCGCCCGGCAACACGCCTTCGGTATCTAAGCCCTGTTCCACACAGGCCTTCATGACGTTCCATACCTTTGTCAGGTATTCCCATATATCCGCTTCTTCGCAGTGAGCCACATACTCCCAATAATTGCGGCCATTGTTCTCACACCATTGCATGATGTCTTGCATGCAATTGAGCGAATAGACCTCTGTCTGCCTCGAAGTATCGGCTTCTTCCTTACCCTCCGACAAGGAGCCGCCCCCCACACTGTAGACTGTCCATTCTTCTGTCTTGGTTCCCTTGGCATTGTAGGCCACATATTTCATGCCGTTAGGATGGAAAGGGAGAAACAGGGTAGGCTCCCAAATGATGCGAACGGGTGCTACCGGTTCCAATACCTCTATGATGGCTACATCCGTCATGTGTCCTTTCCCCGTAGCGGCAAGGCTTCCGTAAAGTGTTACCTCAAACTTTTTTGCATCTAAATGTCGGTCTCTGAATATTTTGGCAGCCTTCTGTGGCCCCATGGTATGGCTACTCGATGGCCCTTTACCTATCTTATAAATGCCTTTGATAGATTTCATTTCGTACGTGTTATCTCTTGTTCGGCTGCAAAAATACGATTATTTTTCCATTCCATCACATCTTTACATCATAATCCTCACGACTACTTCGCAATACGGCAGATAAACGAAGAGGACATAAAAATCATCGCTCAGCAAATTTTCTTTTTGCCGATCGATGATTCATCAATGAGGAGATGGAAAGCTGTATCAAAGGTTCAGTTCCACTTCCACGGGGCAATGGTCTGACCCCAAGATAGCCGTATGAATCTTGGCATCTATGATTTGAGGCTTCAGTCGGTTGGAAACAACAAAGTAGTCGATACGCCAACCGGCATTCTTGGCACGTGCCTGAAAGCGGTAAGACCACCAACTGTATCTCACTTGTTCAGGATATTTGTAGCGGAACGTATCAGTAAAACCTTCCGAAAGCAAGGTTGTAAACTTATTCCGCTCCTCATCCGTGAAGCCGGCGTTATGCCTGTTTGTCTTCGGATTTTTAATGTCTATTTCCTCATGGGCTACGTTCATGTCGCCGCATATAATCACCGGTTTCTTCGCGTCGAGCTTTTTGATGTATTGCAGGAAATCTTCTTCCCACTGCATGCGGTATGCTAAGCGTTTCAACCCATCCTGCGAGTTGGGCGTGTACACGGTAACGAGATAAAAACCGGGCATTTCCAACGTGATGATACGTCCCTCATGGTCGTGTGCTTCCACCCCCATGCCGTAAGAAACGCTCTGCGGTTGATGCCTCGTGTAGATGGCTGTACCCGAATACCCCTTCTTTTCGGCATAATTCCAATAGGCTTCATATCCCTCGAACTGTAGGTTCAGCTGCCCTTCTTGCATCTTTGTTTCCTGCAGGCAGAAGAAGTCGGCGTCGAGCATACGGAAACTTTCTTCAAACGATTTGCCTACGCAGGCGCGCAGGCCGTTGACGTTCCATGAGACGAATTTCATCGTTTTGCAGTGCCGTTATTTGGTTCTGTAAGTATAGAGAACCTGCGGGAAGGTGCTGATTCGCTTGTTATCGAGATACAGATTGGAAACAACCATGCTGAAAGCCATGTTTTTCGATGCCGTCATAAACGTGCCTCCATATTGTGCTTGGGCAAATGCCAATGCCACGCGGTGCTTGTTTCCGCCGTAGGTCACATCGAATTCTATGTTGTCCGGATAGAGGCCAAAGTACGTGACGCCGCTTTCTAATTTCACAATGCTGTATTGTGCCGTGCATTCCACTGTTTTTTTATCGTCCAGCGCCTGCCGTAAGTCGGCATAAGTGTTGTCTAACGTACTTGCGATGGGAGCTAAGCGAAAGGCCGGAATCTTAAGTTTCACATCCGATTCCCATGTCTGGTTAGGCGTGGTTTCTGTGGTTTGTGTGTTGCCGAGCGTAGAGGTCACCTTTCCTGTGTATGTCCCTTTCATGGCCTTTACAGCTGCGATGGCTTGTTCTTTGGTAATTTCGTTTTTGTTATCGCTGTCGCTCAAGCACGAAGTCAGCGAACTTGTCAGTGTTAGAAAACCGAGTGCAACAACGGCAAATCTGTTCAACTTTTTCATCATTTCTTTGGTTTAAATGTTTAATTGTTTTCTTATGAAACGTCGTGAGGTAACAAATCTTGCGCAAAAAGATGTTAAAGTTAGATTCGTTTGGTCTCTCCCCGCAACAGATTCATAAACTCTTCGCGTGTTTTGGCCTGATTAAATGCCCCGCTGAAGTCGCTTGTCGTGGTGATGGAGTTTTGTTTCTCTACGCCCCGCATTTGCATACACATGTGTTTAGCTTCCACAATCACCATCACGCCCAACGGTTTCAGCGTGTTTTGTATGCAATCTTTTATCTGTTGGGTCATACGTTCCTGTACCTGTAGGCGATGACTGATGATGTCTACAACACGGGCTATCTTGCTCAAACCGGTAATTTTTCCGTTGGGGATATAGGCCACATGCACCTTTCCGTAGAAAGGCAGGATGTGATGTTCGCAGAGTGAGAAGAAGTCGATATCTTTCACAATCACCATTTGGTTGTAACTTTCTTCAAAGAGTGCATCGGTCAGCACCTTTGATGGATCTTGTCGGTAGCCTCTTGTAAGCACCTGCATGGCTTTGGCCACTCTCATGGGTGTTTTTTCCAATCCTTCGCGTTGAGGGTTTTCACCCAACAGTTCGAGGATACGCCGATAGTGCGATGAGAGTTCGTCGAGCCCCTCTCGGAAGTCTTCTTCAGTAGTCATTTTGTTTTTATTTTCCACCTTATTATATGAGGTTCCTTAGTGCCGGTATCAGTATTGTACAGTAATTTTCCCTTTCACAATACATGCTTGTTTGTAGCCGAGTTTCTGTATTTGCTGTAAAACACGGTTGGCTTCCTCGTAAGAGCGGTAGTTACCTACGCGGCAAATCCATCTCGGAGAGTAGAAATGCACGTAGACAGGTTCTTCGGGGAAGTGTGCCTTGATGGCTGCCCCTATGTTCTCGGCTTTTTGGCGGTCGGCTCTGGAATTGCCGCCCGAGAATGCTTGCACCCTGTACCCATCCACCTTGTAGCCTTGTCGCATCACTTTCTTACGTAGCGGCACGGGCGTTGTTTCCGTCTCTGCTGTATTGTCAGGCTCCGTGTGTTTGTTGTTTTGTGTACCGACTGTTTCTTTCTGCTCTGTTTTTTGCGTGTTTTTGTCTTTTTCAGGCTGTGTTTTCACCGTTTTATTGCCATCGTTTCGTTCTGTGGCATGCGGCTTTTCAGTCTGCGTTTTTGGCGTGTCGGCATGGTTACTCTTAGGTTTTTGCGACACTGTTGCCGTGTTCTTGCCGTTAACCAGTTCGTCTATGGCTGTACTCTGTATCACGGTTACTTTTCCCTGACCTTGCTTTTTGGCTTGCAGGCGGTCAAGAAACGTTTGTGCATGCGACACATGAGAAATGCCGAATGCCAAGACTATGAGTGCGACAAGTTGTTTCATTTTCGATGTTTCAGTTATGGGTAAAGGGCTGGGAGGAAAGGGGTGAAAACGAGCCTTGGAAGTCTCTTGCCAATATGCTCATAATGACCGATTTGTGATAGCTAAGCTTTTAGGTCTTGAAAGCTATCCTTTTACACGATGAAAGCTTAGCTTCCATCGTGTAAAAGCTAAGAGATTTCCGGATGGTTGCTCACGTCGTAAGGAGTCCGTTCTGTGCGACGGTCTTCCAGCCTTTGTCTTTGTTTACTTTTTCCAAGCATCTATGATGCCTTTGAAGTCGGCACATTTCAGTGCTGCACCTCCTATCAAACCGCCATCGATGTCGGGTTTTGCAAAGAGTTCCGGTGCGTTTGACGGTTTGCAGCTTCCTCCATAAAGGATGGAAGTCTCGTCGGCGGTGTCTTTGCCATAATGCTCTGCAATGGCGGCACGTATGAAAGCATGTATTTCTTCGGCCTGTTCTGCCGTTGCGGTTTTGCCTGTTCCAATCGCCCAAATAGGTTCGTATGCTACTGTTATCTGCTTAAATTCGGCGGCAGAGAGATTGAATACCGAGCCTTCCAATTGCTTTTTTACGACTTCATTTTGGCGGTTGGCTTCGCGTTCTTCCAGCGATTCGCCGATACAAAAGATGACTTTCAGTCCGTTTTTCAGTGCTAACAGTACTTTCTCTTTCAGTATTTCCGGGGTTTCTCCATAGTATTGGCGACGCTCGGAGTGGCCTAATATCACGTATTCGGCACCTGTGCTTTTCACCATGGCAGCAGAAACTTCGCCCGTATAAGCGCCGCTTTCTTTATCGGCACAGTTTTCTGCACCTAAGCCCATCAGTTTTTTATTGATGGTTCCGGCAATTGTGGCCAAATGGATAAACGGTGTGCAGATAATCACGTCGCAGTGGGGACGGTCGGCAGTCAGAGCTTCGTTGAGCTGTTTGGATAGTGCCACGCCTTCTTGCAGGTTGAGATTCATCTTCCAGTTGCCTGCTACAATTTTCTTTCTCATATTCTTTTATTTTAAAGTGTTGTATGTTTCATCTGTTTTCTTTTTCGCTTTCAGAAAGTGAGTCCATGCCCACAGTCGGTCGGCCAAGGTGAGGAGGAAGAGCGGGAGCACAAACCACAGCACCACACCGGCAATCTTCCGAGGTATGGAGTCTGCCGGCAAATGTCCCAAAGGCAGCTTTTCGAGCCTTGCCGACAGTTCCTCCTGTCGGGGCAAATCGTTGTGGCTCCATTTCCGTATGATAACTCCGTCTTTCAGCAATATGATGCCCGGATTGCTCCGAATCATGGTTTTCAGTGTTGTGGCATCGGCATTGAGAAACGGATACTCGGCTCCTGTAATGTCTCTCCACATCTGCACGCCGCTCATCGTGCTGGCAGTAAGTCCGTAAAAGGCATATCCATGCTCTTGGGCGTATTCGTATAAGTAGTCGATATCGCCGAAGTTACCGTCGTCGGCCTCTTCTAAATGGGGTGAAATGAGCAGGAATGTATAGCCTTTCCGTTCGAGAACAGCGGCAGTAAGGTCTTCTCCCGTCTTCATGTCTTGCAGTGAAAAGTCGTGAATGGGCGGCACATAGCCTTCTTGTGTCTGCACGGTCTTGCTATCGATAAACGTCCATGAGGAGTCGGGATAGTCTTCTAAAGTAAACTCTTTCTGCTTTCCGTCTTTCTCTAAGATAAACGTCGTCTGGAACTCGGGTGCCTTCGCACCTTCGGGTATCTCCATTTCTCGGTTGATATCGGTGCCTACGTGATAGGGCAGAAAGTCGAAAACAGGCAACAGATACAGACTGTATGCACTTGTAAAGAGGATAAAAACGAAGGTGAAATGAAAGGCTATCCATTGATTGGTCTTAGAAATAAACCGATACATGCGCAGCGGCATGAAGAAAACCGTTAAGGATGCGCCGAGCAGGACGATGTTTTTCAGCAGTGTTTCGCCGTTTGTCAATCGGATGAAATCGCCGAAACAGCCACAGTCTTCCACAGGGTTGGCCACATAAATCCATATCGTGAGCAACGTCATGACCGACATGAAGACGAGTGTTACCTTGGAGATGAGCCGGCGGCGGATGGCCAGCAACAGGAAGATACCTATGGAAAATTCGATGGCAGAGAGAGAGACTGATGCGCCGAGGGTGACAAACCGAGGTACATAGGCCATGAGATGCAACGCCCCCAGATAGTCTTCTATCTTATACTGCGTGCCCAATGGGTCTACGGCCTTTACGTAGCCGGAGAAGATAAACGCGATGGCTATGAGTAGCCGGCAGACATTCGTAAGTATGGTCTTCAGTTTGTTCACTTGCGGTTATCCTTTACCTGTCTTTTGATGGACTGTCTATGGTGCTGCAAGAGGCTTCTTCTAATTTGATAACACCAAAGACAGCATAGTTGATAATGTCCATATAATTGGCATCGATACCTTCTGATATGAGGGTATTGCCTCCCAAATCTTCTATTTCTTTCACGCGTTGCAGCTTGGTCAGGATAAGGTCTGTATAACTACTGATACGCATATTGCGCCACGCTTCATCATAGTCGTGGTTTTTTTTCAACATGAGTTGCAATGCTTTTGCCACGTATTCGTCGTACAGACGCATGGCTTCTTCCGACGAAAGGTCGGCTTGGTCGGCATAACCTCTGTCTAATTGTATGAGCCCCACAATGCCGTAATTAATCAATGCCATGAATTCAGGCATGATACCTTCGCCCACCAACGACTTTTTCTTTATCTCTAAAGAGCGTATGCGCTTTGCTTTGATATAGAGCTGGTCGGTCAGCGACGAGGGGCGAAGTATTCTCCAAGAAGCTCCATAGTCGTGCAGCTTCTTTTCAAACAGCGTCCTGCATAGTGTCAGCGCATGCTCGAACTGCATCTTAGTGTCGGTTTTTCCTATTGCTTCCATATTGTATAATCCGTTGCAAATTTACGGATTAATATTGAGAATGCAAAGACTTTTCCTCCGGAAGAATGGTTGTAAGGCATCATATCCTCTGCGGAGCAGACCGGGCAGTTTGCTCCATAGAGAATGAATACTGATGGAAAGGCAGGCCGGAACAGTACAGATGGAAAGCCGGCGTTGTGGAATAGAGGCGTGGAGAACGAGAAGAAGTCAGCCTAAATTATAGGTGTGGATGCTCGTTCCCTGTGCAGACGGCAGGTAATTGATGCCCCACCAGCACATTTGCAGTAAGATAAAGGAGACGAGAAGCATCCAGAGGGCGGGACGATAGCTGTGCCGCTGTCCTAACCGATAGTGGATATAAGCCAGATAGGCGAACCAAGTAACGGCTGCCCATGTCTCTTTCGGGTCCCACGCCCAATAGTGTCCCCATGCTTCTTTAGCCCAAAGTGCCCCGAAAAGCATGCCTATGGTCATGAATGAAAGACCGACATACACTAAATTATCGCATATTTCCATCTCGTGTTCGCCCATGGAACGTTTGGCAAAAAACAAGAGATAACCCGACATGACAGCAGCTGCGCCCAACATGGCGTAGGCAAACATATAGATGATGACATGAGGGGCAAACCACGGACTTTGAAGGGCGGGCATGAGAGTCTTGCTGTGTATCTCGGGCTTGAGAAGGTTGATACAAATGAAAACAAGTGCTAATACGGTGCTGAACGTGAGAATCCATTTGTAACGCCAGCGGCTGTAGACAATCAATCCGGCAAGAGGAAGGAAGAAGGAGTACCACAAACGGGTTTCGCCCATGGTGCGAAGCGGAGGACGTTCGAGTGCTATCCACATGCCGATGATGAAAGCGAAAAAGACCAAAAGACCGGCTATGGTGCCTCCATAGGCAGCTGTTGTGCGGCCTTTCCATGCCGCTAATGCCCCGATAGCCCAGCACAGAACCGCCGGAAGGGCAAAAAAGATGAAGTCATTCCATGTCATTTCTCTGTTCCTCTCTTCTTTTGAGCAATGATAAACATGCACAACGCACCCGCCAACATCATATAAATGCCCGTATATACCAAAGGCAGCCATGGGTCAGAGACCAATTCGAGCACGCTGGTATCGCTCCAGCACCCCATCTGTCGGTTGTAATCGAGCTGATAAATCTTCCATCCCTCAAGTTCAAAAGGTTGGTTCACAAGGATGTCGGTCATGATGCGTTTGCCGCTTTTGGTGAGTATTTCCACGCGGGAGATAAAGCGTTCGGGTTCTCGCTCCGGCATAACGAGTGTTACTTTGTCGTCGAGTTTCAGCTCCTGATAGGGAAACAGATAGCTGCCACATGTGACCCATCCTTGCCGGAGGAGGGTTTGAGCATGCCCCTTGCTGTCTGTCTGGCGTTTGGTAGCTCTTACAAGAAGGGCGCAAGAGGCACCGGACGAAGGCCAAGAAACGTAGTTGGTCGTGTCGCGGGTCATGACCGGCGCAGCCCATTTGATGCGTTTCAATATGCGGAAATGCCACTTTAAGATGTCGCCCCCTTTGAAAGTGCTGTCTACAAGCAAAGTGTAGGGCTTTCGTTCGGGTATTTCGCGACCGGTCTTCGTGTTGATGAGCATGAGTTTCGGGGGATATTCGTCGATGCGGAAACGTTTGAGTTGTATAGCCAACGCCAACTCATGGACTTTTCCTTGGTCATCAACGGCACGCCATTCGGGTGTTTCCATGTTGATGTTGAGCTTGAGACGCTGCATGTCGGCACTGCCTAAAGTGGCAGAAACCATGACGATGAATAGGCCGAGGTGGTTCAGATAAAAAGGAATATCACGCCACGTAAACCGAAAAAGACGGTCTACGATGAGTTCACCCAGCTGGATGACCAACCAGAAATAGACCAAAACAAACGGCCATGAGCTAAGCATGTCGGTAAAGCCAAGCACATCGACAGGGGCATGACCTGTGGGAACTTGACGCGTAATGCCCATGATGGCAGTCAGAAAGACAGCCCAGCAGAGGGCGGGAACGGCCGCAGCATAAGTGGAAAGGAAACGGAAGGCGTAGACTTTGCTGCGTAGCGCATAGACGACACCTATTATGAGAAGGAGAAAAACGAGTGCAAGGAGGTTGAGCGGAAAAGCAAATAATTTCCATTGAACATGTCCTACGCTCCATTGCAGCATAAGGCCTGTGAGTACAAGTCCTAAGCCGATAGCGAAGCCCTCTTTGAGCTTCCATGGTTGCATCCACATCATATTGATTGGCTTTCTTACAAACAGATGCGGGAACAGTGTGTATGCTGTCCCCACATGCCGGTATTTCTTACTGAATTATAGCGTGATAAAACGGCCTTTCTTTTTGGCTTCCTGTATCCACTTGGGAACTATCGTTTGAAGGAATTTCTTTTTGTCGGCCATCTTCTGCTTGCCATCAATGCCTAAGTAAGCCCATGCTTTCTCTTTGGTAGAGATGTCGGGCATCGGTACATCTCCATAGAATCCGTGATGTGCCAGCACTTTAGAGAGGCGAAGGCGTGCTTGATGCGCATAGTCGAGGCTGTGGCCAAGAATGCGCATCACCTCTTGAGGAGCATGGAAAGATGCGCCGTGGCTGGCTACAGCAAAGTCCCAACGCCACTGACTCTTGCGCAATAGCGAAAGGATGGGTTTCATCTCTGTTTCCGAGGCTCCCTTATCCCATGCAAATTTAGCTTCTATATGGGCGGTGGACAGTTCTTTCTCTACCCGATTACGTATCTCGTTACACTTCCGTTGACGTTCGTAGACGTTCTGTCGGAGTGTCTCGGCATCTTCTCGGTGGCAGGTCTGACATGTGCGGTCGATATGGGCAAGCGGGCTCATGATATGATGGTCGGAGTATTTCACTCCTCCTTCAGAGATATAAGGCATGTGACAATCGGCACAGGAAACGCCCCTCTGACCATGAATACCCATCTTTGAAAGTTCATAACCCGGGTGTTGTGCTTTCAGAATGGGTGCCTTGCTCAGTTGGTGAATATAGTCATAATAGCCTGTCTTGTCGTAATATGCCTCGATATTCTCAACCGTTAATCCACTGTCTTGCGGGAAAGTGAGATATTTTCCATCGCCTTTGAAGTAATATTCCGTGTGGCATTGTGCGCAGACAAGTGAGCGCATTTCCTGATGAGAGGCTTTGCTTACGTCTAACCCCCTGCGTTTCCATGCTTCATACAGTGCAGGACGTGACGGTCGCAGCTCCATTGTGCGTGCATCATGGCAGTCGGAGCAACCGATGGTATTCATGACTTCAGGTCCCCATTGGCTCCATTTTGCTTTGTAGAAGTTTGCTACACCTTTCTCTTTCATCAGTCTCGGCACATCGGGACCTTTGCAAGTCCAGCATGTTCCGGGCTGTGGTTCGTCGCCAGGGGTTACGCCCGGTGCTCCGGTACGCAGGATTTCGCGCATATCTTCTATGGCATGGTGGTGTCCGCGCGGAGACTTGTAATCCAAAGCGAAGGAATATCCACCCCAGAGAATGACCATTTCAGGGCGTTGTGCCAGAACGTCTTTATGCTGCGAGCCGTTGAACTCACTCTCGAAAGTGGTGTCTTCAGTTGCTTTCCATGTCTCGTATTCGCGTGGAAAGTCGCCTGCAAACTTCTCGTTCTGTGCAACAATGTCTTCTTTAAACATGTTTTTCCTGTTGTTGAAGATGCTTACTACCTCTGCGCGACGTTCCAAAAGGGAGGACGCTACGAGACCTAACAGGAATACGACGACCATCGAACCTCCGAACAACAGCCATCCTTGCCAACGTTTTAAATGCTTTTCCATCTTTATTTCCGGTATTTTCTTGTTCTTTATTTATGATTCATCATGTTTTGAAGCCACTGGGGCGTGGGTGATTCGGGTAGGGGAGTCTGCGAAGCGGCATCAGGTGTGGATGACAGCGAGTTCATCTTCTTATGGGGAACGTCTCTGTGGCAGTCCCAGCAGGCCTTACCTTCTCCGCGTTGCGCCATCATATAATTGATGCGACCGGTTCTTACAAACTCGGTGTTCAGTTGCTGATGACATCTTATACAGTTATCCATGATGACTTCGGCACTTGCCTCTTCTGCACGGATAGTCTGCCTTTCGGCATGAGTAACGAACTTTGTTACGTGGTTCATGCCGTCTTTTCCTTTGAAGAAATATTTCATGAAGATGTTTTGGTGGGGAACATGACAGTCATTACATGTGGCATTGCGAGCATGAGAAGAATGTGCCCATGTATTATAATAAGGTGTCATGATGTGGCAATTCACACAGGCCGAGGGGTCGTCGGCAAGATACGTGTGCATACGAAGCAGGTAAGCAGAGAGACCACCCAATCCTACAACCACACCGGCAATCACTAATATCGCTACCTTTTGCCTGTACGTGAAAGCATCTTTTATAGATATGATTTGACGAATTTTCATCGACTTTTGTGTTTGACGGGGTAAAGATAAGTATAAAAAATGAAATTTCGTGTAAAGGAACGTGAGTTTTTGCGTTTGCGGTCTATATTTTTAAGAAAATGGGAAATAAAAGTTGAAAATACCTTGTTATAGGTAGGGAAATACGGAAATTCGCCCTTTTATGTTTGAAAGGTTATGAATGTAGTCATTATTATAGGTGATTGTTGAGACGAGACGATGTAAACAATCTTTCTTTTTCTACTTTGGTAATGTGAAAGAATGATAACAGACTGAGGGGAGTCTGAACGAGTTGCGAAATGTTTGCATGGGTTGACAATGCGGTATCAGAACTTTCGCAGCCGTAGTTGCAGATGTTTTGAGCGCAATATCAGCTTTGAACTGCTGAGGCTCTCTACGCGGAAACCTTCTTGCAAGGAACCGATGCCGTAGGGAATGAGCAGCGTGGGGGCTGTCAGCGGTTTGTCGCCGTGTTCTCGGTCGTATTCGTACGGACTGTGGAGCTTGAGGCTGTCTCCCTGATGAAGGAAGCGGGCGAGGCAATGCCGGTGGTTGTTATCTTTGTCGGAGAGGTCGAGCAAACGGCCTTGGAACGACCAAAAAAGGCGTTGTTTTGCAAGAGAACATGTGCCGCCTGTGGCCAAGGTGTCGATATGTTCCAAGTGCCACATGCCGTAGAGGTTGCCGTGGCTGGTGCGTTCCAGCGAACAAGAGGTTATCGATAAGGATGCTACGGCGAGTAGGATTGTGCTGAAAAATGTAGATAAGAAGGGTTGTTTGTTCATGTTGCAGTAGTTTTAAAACAGTCCGTGTTTGGTGACAGTGATTTGAATGCCGTGGTTTCGGCCGAGTATCTTGCCGAAATCAGCTCCATAGGCGGCTGACACGTTCCATCCGTGGGGCAGCCGGTATTGTCCTTCCACAAGCAGACTCATGTTGTGATGCTTCTTTGTGTACGGATCAGCATAGGTTCCCCATCCTTCTTGATAGGTGGCCAACAACCGATAATGCAGTCGTTCGACCGGCGTGCCGCTCACTCCGAGGTGGAGTGCTACGAAGCGATTGTCTGTCACGCGGATGCTGCCATCGGTGTTGTAGATAGGCGAACGGTAGAGCGGATTGCCCATCACCTGTCCCCAATGCTGCCAGCCGGTATAGAGATAATGGTTGTAGAAGTTGTCGATACCGCCTATATGGTCGGGTAGGGTGATGGTATGGTCGTGGTAGATGGGGCCGCTTTGGTATTTGGTATAGATGTATTCAAACACCACGTTTTGTATCATGCGGTCGTACTTGAAGCGGAGTTCGGTGCCGAGCATCATGTCTTTGAAGTCGTAGAGCACGTAGCGACGCTTCTTCTTCGCCATCCATTCTGCACCTTCTCCGTAGCCGTCGTAGTCGAGTTGCAGCATGGAGGAGTGGTCTTCAAAGAACTTGTCGGCATAAAACGACAGCTCCCATACGTCGGAATCGTAGTTGAGGCGCGCTACCCATGACCCCAATTGATTGCCTTCCGCGTTCATATAGGCTGTACCGTTCTCGGGTGCATCGGCGCCGCCGGGGAAGAATGCTTTCCAAAGTGCTTTCAGACCGGTGCCGCCTTTCACGGTCTGCATGGTGCCGTCGGATAGCTTGCGATGGGAAGTTCCGCCGAACGTGGAGGCCATTTCGAGCCCCATTTCCAGCGAAAGGGGGAAGAATCCCTCCTCATTGCCAATCTTCAGATAGCCGGCCTTGCTGTGGAAAAGCACGTTGTCGGCATATTTCTCCGTGCGGTTCGTAAACTGATGCTGCCAATTCTCGTCGGTCATGCGTCCGTAGGCGATGTGGCCTTTGAGGTGTAACCAGCCTTTTCCGAAGGGCAAAGTCCAATACTCGGGCAGGGCGAGGCGTATCTGGGGTACGGGACGGGCATTGATACCCAAGGTCTGGGCACCGCTGCTGAGCGTATTGTTTTTCAATTCCATCGGGTATTCCTTGCTGCCTGCGGTGAGCGTTCCGTGCCACCATCGGCCTTCGGCAAAGGCTTGTTGCACGATGACTTTACTCGTGAAATGGTAGGGAAGCACTACGTCTGCACCGTAGCTGATGCCCCATTTCCTGGCCGAATCCACGCGCAACGGGCGTTCTATGGATGCCCGCAGATAACCGTTGGCCGTCTCTATCGACGAAAGGCCATGGCGATTGGCATTCAGCCACAAAGGGGTTTTCCCGTGTGAGCCTGTGCCCTGCAGCTGAATCTCGTATTCTAATCCTCGACTTATCTTGTCGACCATGCGTTCTCTCTCCTGCGAGTGCGATGCCGTTGGCAGCAGTGTGCCCCACAGCAGCAGATGGAGTATCCTTATCTTCATCTTTTTCGTTTTCTTTTATCAACGTTGTTCCCCATAAAATATTTTGTGAGCATGTGAGAAATGTCCGATTTTGCAAAGAATAATCCCCCGAGCTGCACCCCCGAAACGAGGAAACCGAAGGGAGCGGGGGCGGCGGACTGCCCGCCGAGAGGTAGAAACTTAAAAAACGTCCGGCGGGAGTCCCGCCAAGAGTAAAATGGCAAAGAAAGTGTCGGCGGGAGCCCCGCCAAATCGCAAAAGTAAAAAAATGTATCAACGGGAGCCCCGCTGAAGGCAGAATGTTAAAGAAAGTGTCTGCGGGAGCCCCGCTAAACCGTAAGGGTTAAAAAATGTATCGTCGGAAGCCCCGCTGAAGATAAAATGTTAAGAAAAGTATCGGCGGGAGCCCCGCCAGATGCTAGGAAGTAACAACATCCCCTTTCAACACGACAAAAAGAGAACGTGCGGCCACTCCATCTGCCCTGCGAAAAGGGCTCAGTATTCGAGCATGCGCGTGCCGTCTGCCTGCTCTGCGATGCTCACTTTTACGGCATCTGCCGGCAGGATGTCGTCGACCAACTCCGGCCACTCGAGGAAACAGAGGGCGCCGCTGTAGAAATAATCTTCGTAGCCCATGTCGTAGACTTCCTCTAACTTTTTGATGCGATAGAAGTCGAAGTGGTAGATGGGCTGTTGGGTTGTTTTCGTTCGATATTCGTTGACGATGGCGAAGGTGGGCGAGGTGATGACGTCTTCCACGCCGAGAGTTTCGCATACGGCCTTGATAAATGTGGTTTTGCCGGCGCCCATCGTGCCGTAGAAAGCAAATACTTTGCGGTTGTCCATGTGGTCGACAAACCGGCGGGCGGCTTCGTGGATGCGGTTTACATCGTTGATGATAATCTTCATGTGGGTTTTGTTTTTCCGTTAGGGTCTTTTGCGGGGCGTGAGGGTGACGAGTGGCACGAGCATTTCTTCCATGGATACGCCGCCGTGTTGGAATGTGTCTTTGTAGTAGGACACGTAGTAATTGTAGTTGTTGGGATAGGCGAAGAAGGTGTCGCCGGTGGCGAATACGTAGCTTGTGCTGATGTTGGGTGCGGGCAGTCCGGCCTTGTGGGGCTCTTTGAAAGTGATGATTTCCTTGGCGTTGCAGCCAAGGTTTTTGCCGAGCTTATAGCGCAGGTTGGTGTTGGTGTTGCGGTCGCCTATGATTTTTATCGGCTTTTGTGCGCGGATGCTGCCGTGGTCTGTGGTTACTACCACTTTGTAGTCGGTGTGGGCGAGGGTTTTAAAGAGGTCGGCGAGTACCGAATGGCGGAACCAGCTCTGCGTAAGACTGCGATAGGCGGCCTCGTCTGAGGCGAGCTCGCGCACCATCTTGGACTCCGTACGGGCATGGGAGAGCATGTCGATGAAGTTGAACACCACGACATTCAGCTCGTTTTGTTCCAACTGTCGGAACTGTTGCATCAGCTTCTCTGCCCCTGCCGAATCGTTTATCTTGTGGTAGCTGAAGGTGTGTTTGCGTCGGTATCGCTCGATTTGCGTTTGTATGAGCGGTGCTTCATTGAGGTTTTTTCCCTCGTCTTCGTCTTCATCTACCCACAGGTCGGGAAACATCTGTGCGATTTGCAGCGGCATCAGTCCGCTGAAGATGGCGTTTCGGGCGTATTGGGTGGCTGTGGGAAGGATGCTCATGTACATGTCTTCGTCTATCTCGAAGAGGTCGCCCGTCTCCTTGGCGAGCATGCGCCATTGGTCGTAGCGGAAGTTGTCGATTACGATGAGGAACACGCGTTCGCCCTTGTCGAGCAGCGGAAACACTTTCTTTTTGAAGATGTCGGGGCTCATGAGCGGTCTATCGGTGGATGCGGAGGTATCGGCCGAGGTGGTGGAAGCTGTCTTTGCCGTCTGTTGCGGGGACATCCATTCGAGGTATTGGCTTCGGATGTATTTGGCGAAGCCGATGTTGGCTTCTTCTTTCTGCATGCGGAGCATTTCCGACATGCTGCTGTCCATGTCGCTCAGTTCAAGTTCCCAATGCACGAGCCGCCGGTACACGTTCATCCAATCGGTATGGTTTCGGCAGTTCATGATTTGCATGGCGATGTCTCCGAAGCTCTGTTGATAGCCGCTTTGGGTAACCTCTGTCACGATTTCCCTGCTGTGAATGTTCTTTTTCAGGGTGAGAAGAATCTGATTGGGATTCACCGGTTTGATGAGATAGTCGGCAATCTTAGCACCGATGGCTTGGTTCATGATGTCTTCTTCTTCGCTCTTTGTCACCATCACGACGGGTGTAGACGGTGCAATCTCCTTGATGCGCTGTAGTGTTTCGAGGCCGGTCAGACCGGGCATCATCTCGTCTAAGAGCACGAGGTCGAACGTCTGCCGGCGGCATTGCTCAATGGCATCGGTGCCGTTGCTGACCGTTATCACGTCGTATCCTTTCTTTTCGAGGAAGAGAATGTGGGCGCGGAGATGCTCTATCTCGTCGTCTACCCAGAGTAAAAGTCCGTTGCTCATCATTAAAAACCGTCTAAATCGTAATATTCATCTTCTGTTTTCTTGCTTTTCTCCTTCGTTTTGGCCGATGCCGGCGAGGGGAAAGCGTTGCCCTCTGTACCGAACCCGTCGTCGAAATCGATGCCCGTATCTTCTTTCTTGGGCTTAACGGCAGGTTTGGGCGTAGCTGTCGGCGTGGTCTTTGTTTTCTTTGCGGGTGATGCCGATACTGGTTTCACCTGCACTGCGGGAATCTTCGGTTGGGGCACGGCAGGCTTTTTGACCGTTGCAGGCGTTGCAATTGAATCTATGGGGATAACGACCCCGTTCTCCTGACCTGTGGCTTGTGCGGGTTGTTGTTCGGAAACGACGATATTGTCGCCATCTTCTCCTCCGGCCGTTTCTGTGGCAGGCAGGGTGTAGATGTCGTCGTCGGTCTTATTGTCGGCTGATTGTTGCGAAGCGGGCGCATTGTCTTCGACGTGTCGGGTCTCCACTTCTTCCGGTTCCGTGAGCAATTGCAGCGTGCTTACTTTCAACGAAGCAAAGTGTCGGGCGTAGTACTCATCGTAGTCCTTGTAGCTGAATCGCTCGCCCAACAACGGCAGATTCTCCTCGCTGATGATAACCGGTTTCGCTTTTGATGCGAGCTTCGCGAGGGTGGCATTATGCAGCAGCTGACGCGCATACTGCAAGGCCTCGTCGTAGTTTCTGAATCCTTGTACCTTCATGCGTTGCAGACCGTCGGTTTCTTCGATACCTATGTCGAAGTTGCGCACGAGGAAGTTGGTGAAGTTAAACCGTGCCAGCTCAAACAACAGCTGATTTCCGTTCACCGTATCGGGACGATATACCCACATAAAAACGAAGCGGGTATCTCGTTCGGGGGTAAAAGTCTTCGCCTCGACGCTATCCGTCGGACTTGCTATCGCTGAGCGTCTGTCCCATACGTCTGCCATATCAAAGTGTGCACCGTGAAGTCTGCGCCCCGCATCCACTCCTTTCACAATCATACCGGCTATTGCGGCCACGCTGCTCTGCGGGTAGTCGGCCAGCAGTTGCTTCATATCTGCGAGGCAACCGGCGGCATTCCCCTCGTTTAATTGACACAGTGCGCCGATGAAAAGGAACTTGTCGCGGTTGGCACCTGTGGGGAATCGTGTGGCTGAAACATGCGCATTGCCGCGTACTTCGGCATATTTCCCCGCTTTGAAGGCATCGTAGGCGGCCGCATAGAGAGAGTCTTCCATCTGCACGCCGAATCTTGCATTCTCCTTGAAGTAAGGGTCGGTGAGCACCGCTGTCCACTTACTGTCCGGATATTCCTTGCGAAGTCTGTCTACATAGCTTTCTGCTACAGATGTTTTTCCTAAGCGGGCGTACAACAGATACAGATGGTAATAAGTTTCGTCGATAAGTCTGTATTTCGGGAAATCATGAATGAGACGCAACAGATACTTCTCTGCTAATGCGGGAAGGTCTATCTTGTCTTTGAAAATCACACCTGCATGAAACAGTCCGTCCTGCAAGATTTCGTTGCTCGCACTCAGTTGTTCGGGGGTGAAAGGCAACCTTTCTATATAATACTCCCGTTTGTGCGGGTCGTTCTTGGCAGAGTCGGTCAGTTGACGAAGCGAGTCTTGCCGCAGTTTCTCCTGCCTTTCTGCCTCTGAAAGCATGCCGGTGGCATCTGGGTCGGTACCCGACAACCTGATGGAAGTCTTGTTCATACGCCGCCAATTGTCCACGTTCTCGCGTTTGCCCCATTGTTTTTCAAACGTCGCCTTTCCTTGACTGACGGCCAACGGATTATAGAAGTACCACACAGCCGGTCTGTTTCCGGGCATCAGCGGTGTGGGATTCGGCATCTCGACGCGTCCTGCATCGTTTCTGTTCTGCTGTCGTTGTCCCTCTGTTTCCGCCTGTTTGTCGCGTTCTTCACGCTCTTTCTTCTTCAGCGCGGCAATTACTCGGTCTATGGCTGCATTGCGTTCGTTTTCCGGTAGCTTGACCAATGCCTGCAAAGAGTCTTGCAGATGCACCGCATCGGTATGTGGCACCAGCTCGTCGAGCATGTGCGAACGGTCTGAAAGCTGTGTATAGTCGGGTCGGTCTTTATCCAGCAGTCCTATGGCCGCCCCATAGCAGCGGCGTGCATCGGCAAATTTCTCTTTCTCCCAATACAGGTTTCCCAACTTTAAAAGCAACACTCCTTTCTCTATTCCGTTGCGGGTGGCCTTTTCGTTACCCTTTTCGTAAGCAGCCATGGCATGCGTTGTATCTTTAGCCGCTAAGTAGATGTTGCCGATAGCATAGTAAACTTGGTCGAGGTAATCCTTGTTTTTATCCGAAGCGGCCATGCGACGGAGCTGCGATACCATCTGTTTCGTTCCTCGCCCTGCCGTTACTTCGCTCATGGCGATGCGTGCGTTGAACTCCAATTCGTAGGGTGGATGCTGTCGGAGCACACTCTTGAACGCCTGACGCGCTAACTCTGCATGGCCGAGTCTTGCTTGCAACTGTCCCATCAAATACCATTGGCGTGCCCGCTGTTTGCGTCTCATCTCGTGGCTGATAACCTTTCTTAAATAAGGTATCGCCTTTTCATAGGCTCCGGTGTGGATATAATAATCGGCGTAGGTGTAATCCCATTCCTTCACAGCTCGCCAATCAAGTGAGTCGCGTTGCATATTGCGTATCACATCTTCCGCATCATACAGCCAGCCTTGCTCTATATAGCTCTTGGCTAACCATGCCCTGGCCTTTCCATAGATAGCGGGCTGCGTGCGATAGAGCCTGCTCATATACGAAAAAGTGGCAGCTGCTTCTTCAAAGGCTCCCTCGTGAAACTGCGAACGCCCCATGAGCAACCACGCTTTCCATAGGAACGGATTGTACTCACGTCTGCCCAGCCACTCTATATCCTTCTCTGTCTTCCGCCGATTCTTTGTCCATTCCGGCCTTTTCCGTATGCTATACAGTCTGATGGCTTTTTGACTCTTTTCTATTGCCTTGTCGAAATGCGCCTTGCCCAACTCTTTGCTCCCTTTGACCGCTACGGGATAAAGAGGCAGCAATTCGGTAAAGTTGTCTTTATGGGCATTCTCTCTCTCGAGCGAACCGTCTATATAAGCCGTCGCCCCGTTGTAATATACGTTGTAACGGGTATTGAACGACTTCCACCAACGTGTCCTTGCCGTGTTGCGCTGTGTAGAGCAACCCGTGCAGAAAGTCAGCCAGCAGACGGCTGCGGCAGAGAGGGCGATATGTTGCAGTTTAGAGGTTTTCACGCATTTGCCGCTTTATGTGCATCACCTTAGCCGTTTTCAGCAAGGTGTAAAGCACGATAGAAACAAAGATAATGGCAGCTCCCGACGGTACGTTGAGCCGGTATGAGAGGGCGAGACCTAAGAGACAGTCTGTCCAGCCTATGAGAATGCTACCCGTTATCATGGTTCCAAACCTGCAAGTAAACAAGTTGGCCGTCATTTGGGGTATCGTTAGCAGGCTGATGGCTAAGACAATGCCCACCATTCGCAGTGTAGAGACAATCGTCATGGCAATGATGGCCATCATGATATATTCTATCCAAGCTACCGGAAGACCTTGAGAACGGGCGAAATCGGCATCGAACGCCACGCTGAGAATTGGCCTGAAAAACAAGATAAACAGAGCCGCAACGAAAAAAACGAGCACCCCCAACAGCCATAAATCACTGTTTCCAATGGTCAGAATGCTGCCAAAGAGAAACGAAGGCAGGTCGGGCATGAAGTTAGGGGAGAGGAAGCAACAGATGATACCGATGCTCATGCCGAACGTCCAGAAAAGGGCGATGGCCGAATCTTCCCTCACGTCGCCCCTTTTCGACATCCATTGCACGCCGAAAGCCGAAGCGATGGAGAAAAGCATGGCCGACCATAGGGGCGAAATACCGAAGTAAACGCCTAATCCGATACCGCCAAACGAGGCATGCGTAATGCCTCCGCTGATGAAGACAAGACGCCTTGTAACGATGTAAGTGCCTACAAAGCCGCAGAGGATGCTGGCCAGCAACGACCCGATGAGTGCGTTTTGAAAGAATGTATATTGCAGTATCTCCATTTCCTATTCGTTCTCTATCAGCATCATCACTTCGTCTTTCAACGCATCCGGCAGGTTGATGCCGCGCAGGATGAGGCTTCTGTTCCATCCCGCCACTTCTTCCTGACGCATCGTATGCAGCACTTCCTCAAAGGCCTCTACTTCTTTTTCTGTATAGCTGTCTGAGGGGCGACCTTGAAAAGCGTCGAGTTCCTCATCTTCGTAATACTCAATGTCTTTCACCGCCGCTTCTAACAGACACGTCTGTTCGCATCGTTCGTCATGGCCGTTGCACGTAGCACATGAGGGCGCATCTGACCCTACGACCTCCGGTCCGTCCTCTCTATGGCGGGCAAAAATGCCCAATATGGCGGCAAAAACGCCCAAGGCAAGCAGCGAAAGAAGCAGTATCGTCATCGGCTTATTGTTCTGTTATCTCAAATCCGGCCAGCTTCAAATCGTCCCAAAAGTGCGGATAAGATTTCGTTACCACAGCAGGGTCGTTGATGCGGAGGCCGGGCACGAGGAAAGAAGCAGGTGCAAAAGCCATCGCCATGCGGTGGTCTTCGTATGTATCTATCACCGGACATGGTATCGTTTCACAGCGTTCACCATCCCAAATCAGTTCGTTGCCATTTGTCTCCTTTACTACGAATCCCAATTTGCGTAGTTCTGTCTGCAATGCCTCTATGCGGTCGGTCTCTTTGATTCTTAGGTTTCCCAGACCGGTGAAGTGGAACGGGATGCCGCGCAGGCAGCAACTGACAGCCAATGTCTGCGTGAGGTCGGGTTGATTGATAAAGTCGTAATCCATGCGGGGCAAGGCATTGAGATGATTCGACAGTGTTACGGTGGTGTCCTTGTCTGGCTCTTTTGAAGCGAAAGCCGACTTTACGCCGAGCAAACTGAAAAGATAACGCACCACGGAGTCGCCTTGTCGCGAACCGTCTCTGAGTCCCGTCATGCGCACAGATGCCTCACGAAGCCCCGAAAGCGCCATGGTTTCATACCAATAGGAAGCTGCGCTCCAGTCGTTTTCTATGAGATAGGGACGCGAAACGTAGCTTTGGGGCTGTATGGAGATGGTATCCTTGTCTGTCCAGTCCACCTTTGCCCCGTATTCCCTCATGGTGCAGAGCGTGAGGTCTATGTAAGGTCGGGAGACGATTTCTCCTGTCAGTTGCAATTGCAGGCCGCCTTCCAACACGGCACCAATCATCAATAATGCCGAGATATACTGCGAACTCACATGACCGGAGATAGACAGCAGTCCGCCTTCCAGCTGCTTTCCTCGGATGCGGAGAGGGGGATAACCCTCTTCTCCCATATATTCTATGTCGGCACCCATATAGCGCAATGCATCCACCAGCACCTTGATGGGGCGATGACACATGCGTTCGGTGCCTGTTATCACGTGTTCTCCTCGCGTAACAGCTAAGTAAGCCGTCATAAACCGCATAGCCGTGCCGGCTGCCTTGATGTCTATTTCCGGCGGCATATCTCGCAAAGCAGCCACCATTACTTCGGTATCATCGCAACGGGAGAGGTTGGATGGAGGTATCGAACCTTCCGAAAGAGCGTGAATAATGAGCACTCTGTTGCTGATACTCTTAGAGGCGGGTAGGTCGATGGTGGCATCCAGCTCTCGCGGAGCTTTGATGGAATATTGCATATGGTCGGTTCGTCGGATTTGAACAATGCAAAAATACGCATTAATATCGGTACAAGCAAATTTTCTCCACACAAGTTTCTTGGTCATGTCTCTCGTCTGTCGCCTCTTCGCGGCTTTTCATTTTTTTACACAGTTAATAGGGTTGTTCCCCCTGCCTGTAGTCTGTCACATTCTTATAAAACTTGTCCCGTACTTCATCCCCTTATCGTATTATAGTGGGAAGTACGAAGGTAAAGTCCCAAGGAGCGATGGTGGTGAAATGGATATGCCTGTGTGTGATATGATATATGTAAACGATTGATTTTCAGTGAGATAGAAACAAATTTATAAAAGCTATCTTTTTAGACCGTCGAAAGATAGCTTTGAGAGCGTGAAAGCATAGCTTTAACGGGCTGAAAGGATAGCTTTTACACTGCACTTGTGTGGAAAGCGGATAATGGCATGTTATAAATAAATATGAACGTTTCCGGCGGAGAGACTTATTTATTTCCTTTCCCCCTTGTTCAAATATCCTTTTTCTATCAATAAATTGAAAAGGAATTTATGCAAGTCTTGGTCTGTGGGCACGTTCAACTTCTTGCGCACATGGGTGCGCACCACGTCGACGTTCTTCTCCGTCTTGTCGAGCAGCCGGCATATCTCACCCCGTTTCTTGCCTTGCAGGATGAGGTTGCACACGTCCACTTCCGACTTGGTGAGCGTGGGGAAGCAGTGTGCGAGGTCGCAGTCGTCCATAAGATGACTTCGCAGATGCAGGTGCACGGCGTTGATGAGGTTGCGTTGCGATGTCGGCTTGAGCATGGCGAACAGGCGGTCGGTGTCCTCGAGTGACGGCCGATCGTTGCTGCACATGCGCAGATAGGCTTCTATCTCCCCCTCGTTGAGTCTGACGGCGTGCATGAGTGCCGTTTCGCGGTGGTGCAAGTGAGTGTTCTCCGTCTGCACGTGATAAACGTTGCGGCGCAGCAGTTCGCCCAGTACGCAGAGGAGGAACTCCACGCCAAGAAAGAAACCAAAAATCTTCCACAGAGCCGGTTCTTTGAGGTAAGCGGTAACGCTTCCATATGCAACCAGACTGATGGCGGCGATGACGAACGGCGTATATCTCACGAAGCACATCACGAGCAACACTACCGCCATGAGCGACACCATCTGGTTGAGAATGATGAGTTGGAGGAAATGCTCGGGACGCACGTGGGAGAAATAGACGAAGCGGCACACGATGGTGGCCTGCGATACGAGGGCTACCATTGAAAGAGCCATGGGCGCGGACATCCGTCGGGCGAAGAAGAGCGACAGCGCCGTGAGGCAGGCTGTCAGATGGACGACGCTCATCGCTTGCGGTACCGCTTCCTGCGAACCGCCTAATCCCATGAGCTGCATGGCAATGACGATGACGACGATGGAAGAGTGGAGCAGATAGACGATGATCTGATGACGTTCTACGGTGGTCTTGCTTCTTGAATTCAAAAAGTTTTTTACTTTTTCTAAGAGCGCATGAAGGAACATGGGTTGCCGTTTATATTAAAATAGTGGGGCAAAGTTACGTCTTTATTTTTGTATTTCCCAACTATTTATTAGGGGTTTTTAGGGTAATGTTAGGGCTTTTAGGGGGCGAAGATGCTTTCAAAACGGTCTTTCTGCCATAAATCCTTCATTTAATAATTTGTTTTATATTATTTTGCATCATCTTTTGTTGCGCTTGCACAGATTTTTCTTGTGGAATTGCTCGGAAGAGCACCATCCGGTTATGTGAAATTCAACCGGCAGGAATGTGAAATTAAGAACATAGAAATATTTTTAATTCATAATGAGCGAAAAGAGTTATTCATAAAGAGAATGAGATTATAGCAAATGAAAAAACAATAGACATCATTCAGAGGATCAAGCTCAGCACCTGCCTCTTCGTCCTGATACTGCTGGCACCGGCAGAGGTGGAAAACAGCTCAAACAGAGCAGTAGTTGCTACAACGATATACTTTAGGGAGGAAGGACAAGAAACCTGTTATGTCTATGAAACTGTAAAACTGAATATATACCGGAAATGAAACATTTTATCACATTACTGTTTGTCATTACACTCTCCGTAGGAGAAATGTATGCCGCCACTCCGGCAGACTCCATCCGCAAAGAGATGAAGCAC
>ERZ772960.626-NODE-626-length-30637-cov-5.884736_pt1 | contig 30637 bp, 34 predicted proteins | sample MGYA00580678_ERZ772960 | MGnify/ENA primary metagenome ERZ772960 (study PRJEB29015, sample SAMEA2737930) | human oral metagenome | biome: human oral; feature: human-associated habitat; material: dental | place: China | collected 2059 ... | reverse complement strand
ATAAAATTTAATTTTACTTTCAACTTTAAATAATAAAATAACAAAAAGTAAAATTTCTTTTAAAGGGAGAAAGATGAGCTTAAATAGACGAGAATTTTTAAAATTCAGTGCAGGAGTTAGCGCAGCTGCATCATCTCTATCAGGTGGTGCTTTGCAAGGTGCTGCAAATGAAGGCGAAAAGCACGTTCATAGCTTTTGTGAGATGTGCTCTTCAAGGTGTCCTATCGAAGCAAAAGTCGTTGATGGCAAAGTTCGCTTTTTAAGTGGCAATCCAAAAGCTGGCGGCACGGCAACCTCTCTTTGTGCAAGAGGCGGCTCAGGACTTAGCCAGCTCTATGATGAAAATAGGATCAAAAAGCCCTTAATCAGAGCTGGCGAGAGAGGCGAAAATAAATGGCGTGAGGTTAGCTGGGACGAGGCGCTTGACTATGTCGCTTCAAAGATGCTTGAGATCAAGCAAAAGTATGGTCCTGAAAGCTTTGTATTTACCTGTAAAAGCTCGCAAACACACAAGCTAATGGTAAATTTTGCCTCAGCTTATGGCTCGCCAAACTGCTTTTCACACTTTTCATGCTGTCCGATCACCTATCAAATGGTCTGCGAGCAGATGTATGGCATCGCTAAGCTAAAAAGAGACTTTGCAAATGCAAAATACGTTGTAAATTTTGGACACAACCTCTTTGAGGGCATCGTCATAGCTGATGCTAAAAAGCTTGCTAAATTTGCAGCTAGCAAGGATACAAAGCTACTTGTGCTTGAGCCAAGATTTAGCGTTGTAGCTTCAAAGGCCGATGAGTGGCTACCAGTTAAACCAGGCACTGATCTTGCCTTTGTGCTAGCGCTTATCAACACTTGGATACAAAATGGCACTTACGATAAAGAATTTATTGAGAAATTTACAACTGGCTTTGATGAGATCGTAAAGAGCGTCGAGGGCAAAACACCTGAGTGGCAAGAGGCAATCACAGGGATAAAAGCAAGTGATGTTAGACGCATCGCTGATGAAATTTACAAGGCTGCCCCAAGAGTTATCATCGACTTTGGTCACAAGACAACCACCACAAGAGCTGAATACATGAGGACAAAAGCCATCATGGTGGCAAATGCGATGATGGGCAACTGGGAGGTTAAGGGCGGTCTTTTTGGTGGCAAAAACGCAAAGACCTTTAACAAGCTAGTTGGCGAGGATAAATTCCCAGTTCTTAAAAACCCAGATGAGAAATTTAAAGTGCCAAAAGTGACTAGACTAGACTTCGCTGGCGAGGCTGGAGCGCATAAATTTGTAAGCAGAAAACATGGTGTTTTGATGGATATAGATAACGCTATCTTAAACGAGAAGCCTTACGCCATAAAAGGGTGGTTTAACATCCGCTTTAACCACCTCATAAACGTGGCTGAGACGATGAAGAGCATAGAGGCGATGAAGAAGCTCGAGCTCATCGTAGTGAGCGATGTCTATCTAAACGATATGGCGACCTTTGCTGATGTCATCTTGCCTGAGAGCAGCTACCTAGAGCGCGACGAGGGCATAGAGGACAAGTCAGGTCTAAAACCAGCTTATATGATAAGAAATAAGGTCGTCGATCCAGTTGGCGACACGAAGGATGGGGCGTTTATCTTTAGAGAGCTAGCACGCCGTATGAAGATAGATGAGCTTTACACTTGGAACGATATACGTGAGTTTAGGATGCAACAAGCTGGTGGAGATGTAAATTTACTTGCCGCACTAGAAAAAGATGGCTTTATCACGTGGGATGAGCCGGGAATTTTGTTTAGAGAAAAAGGCATGATCGATAAATTTATCGCTAAATATCCAGTCGCATCTAAATTTGTAGGTGAAAATGGCCTAATGGACGATATGGCTAAGCTTAAAACAAAAAGCGGCAAGATAGAGCTATATCTGCCTGATGTCGAGGCGCAGTTTGCAGGATATGGCGCGCTAAATGACAAAGATATGGACACATTTGACGGACACGAGCTTTGCCTAACTTGTGGTAAAACGCCTATTCATACCAACGGTCACACTCAGGCAGTGCCATTTTTAAATGATCTTATGAGCGATAGCCCTATCTGGATCAATCCAAACACCGCCAAAAAGCAAAATTTACGTGACGGCGACACGGTCTTAGTCAAAAATAAATTTGGCGAGCAAAAGGGCAAGCTTATGGTGACTGAGGGCATTAGAGAAGATACGCTCTTTATCTATCACGGCTTTGGACACATCACGCCAGGTCTTAAGAGCATAGATCACGTAGGGCTTAGCACAAGCGTGCTTCTTGATCCAGCTGAGGGTCCGGTGGCTGCGACTATGGTTACAAATGTTGGCGTTAGCATAAGTAAAGCGTAAGGATAGAAAATGAAAAAATATATGATGATACATGATGAAAATTTATGCATCGGCTGTCAAGGCTGCTCGGTAGCTTGCAGAAGTGCAAACAACGTGCCAAGGGGACTTTACCGCTTGCAGGTGCATGCAAAGATGAGTGGGACATTTCCAAATTTAAAGACTGACTTTTTACGTCAAAGCTGCGTTATGTGCGAAGATGCACCTTGTGTTGAGGTTTGCCCAACTGGAGCTAGCTTTAAAACGGCTGATGGCGTGACACTGCTTGATCATAGAATTTGCGTTAGCTGTAAGTACTGCATCCTAGCCTGTCCATACGATGCTCGCTACGTGTTGCCAGATGGCGAGATAGGCAAATGCACATTTTGCTATGAGAGTAGGCTAGAAGAGGGCAAAGAGCCAGCTTGTGTTAGCGTCTGCCCTACAAATGCCCTAACTTTTGGCGACGTAAATGATGAAAACTCTAAAATTTCAAAGAAACTAAAAGAGAGCAAATACTACTTGCCAAAAGCGGAGTTAAACACAAAACCTTCACTTGCAATGATCGCAAATACAAAAGGAGCACACCATGAATAACATGTCAGGAAGCCTAGCTCAATACACAGAAATTTACTGGGGCTGGCCGATAGCTTTTTATCTATTTTTAGCAGGACTTAGTGCAGGTGCTAGCATCGTTGCTGTGCTTATATCAAATAAATTTGGCAAGGATAACTACTACTTTAAAGCAGCCGCTCTTATCGCTCCAGTGGCGATCATCCTTGGACTTGCTCTTTTGGTGCTTGATCTTGGCAAACCGCTTAGCTTTTACTGGATACTCTTGCTTTACAACTTTGACTCAGTTATGTCAATAGGCGTTGCGCTGCTTCTAGTTTATACGCCTCTTAGCGTTATATACGCGCTTGGTGCGTTTAAAAATGAGATCGCGTCGCTTAAAATTTCACTTTTTGACGCGCTTGCAAATTTAGCTAGCAAGCTTTCAGGTTTGCTTGGAGTTTTACTTTTCATCTTAGGCATCGGCGTTGGTGCATATACAGGCTTTTTGCTAAGCGCAGCTCACAAGATCGCACTTTGGAACACACCAGTTTTGCCACTACTGTTCTTAGTTTCTGGCTTAAGCTGCGCTGGTGCTTTTACGCTGCTTCTTGGTGTGCTAAAAGATGAAAAGAGAGCGCAAAATCAAACTGCACACTTTTTATTAAAATTTGACTTTTTAGCGATAATAGTCGAGTTTTTGCTGATAGTTGCTCTTTTTATGGTCGTAAAAGGTGCAAGTGCAAGTGGTGCGCAGAGCGTAGCAAACGCACTTAGTGCAAATTCTCTTGGGCTGATGTTTTATATCGGTGTCATAGGTCTTGGTATGGCTGTGCCTATCATTTTAGACTTAAGCGTCTTAAAGGTGCATGATTTCAAACGCGAATTTGCCGTGTTAAACGCTATTTTAGTCATTTGCGGTGTCTTTTTGCTAAGATATTACATAGTCTATGCAGGACAAATTTTTATTTAATACTTAAAAAAGAATTTTAATTTGAAATTTACCTATTAAGTATTACAATAGATAAAAATCTTATTAAAGTTTGTTTTTTAGGAGAGCATTTTGAAGATTTTGCTTTTAGAAGATGATTTGGGGTTTCAAGAGAGCGTCTGTGAGTTTTTGCAGACGCTTGGTTATGAAGTTACAGCGGTGAGCGACGGTCAAGAGGCTTGCGACTTGATAGAGAAAAATTTCTATCACCTTTTTATACTTGACATAAAAGTGCCTGGAGTAAATGGTCACGAGGTCATCAAGTATATAAGAAGTCTAAATCCAAACACTCCTATCATGATAACGACATCTTTAGTTGATATCGATGATATGGCGATTGGCTACGAGCTTGGCTGTAATGAGTATCTAAAAAAGCCATTTGAGCTAGCTGAGCTTAAATTTAGAGTTGCTGAGCTTATGAGAAAGTACTATGGCACTGACGATAAAAACATAGTAAAGATAAATGACGAGTTTAGCTTCAACCTAAATAAACGCGTGCTACTTAAAGATGGCAAGATGGTTGATCTTAGCGCAAAAGAGGTCGCTTTGGTCGAGTGTTTGGTCTCACATCTAAATTCTTACGTCAGCATGGAGGAGCTTAGAGATCTTGTCTGGAACGACAAAGAGATCGAGGGCGCTGATATAAGGATGCACGTTTTAAAGATAAGAAACAAGACAAACAATAACTTTATCATCTCAAAGAGGCGCATAGGCTACAAGATAGATGCACAAGAGCTTTAAGATCCAGATCATAGCGACATTTGTCATAATGTCGCTCTTTTGCTTTCAAAGCTTTGTGATCTTAAATTTAAGTCAGAAAAATAGTAGTTCAAAGGCTCTCTTTGGCGCTATGAAGCATGAAACCATCATCAAAAATTCATTTCTCAAAAACGAAAATATAGCTAGCTCATTAAAGTATAAATTTGCGATTTATGACGTAAATTTTAAACCAGTCATCTCAACACTTAGCAAAGAGCCAAGCAGTTTTAAATTTGTAACCTTAGAAGAGGGTGGATATCTTTTTTACAAGAGCTTTTTTATAAAAGATAAGACCCCTTACTACATCGTCGTAGAAAAGGAGCTTGATAATAAAAAGAACATCTTCTTAACAGCCATCATGCTGCTTGTCATCCTTGTGGCAGTGCTTTTTATCGTATATTTTTTATATCTAAGTAGCGTCAAGCCTTATAAAGAGTTTCAAAAGTATATGAACAACTTTTTTAACGACGCCATGCACGAGCTAAAGACCCCACTTGGCGTAGCTGGCATGAACCTTGAGATGCTTGGACTTGAAAACAAGTATATAACCCGCATCAAAAATGCCCTAAAACAGATGCAAATAACCTACGAAGATGTCGAGTACTTCATAAAACGAGGCTACATCAAATTTCCACTTGAGAGGCTAAATTTAGGCGAATACGTTAAAGAGCGAGTGAAATTTCTCTCAAGCGTGGCTGATGTCAAGCACATCGAGATAAAGACAAATTTAGCAAGCGAGGCATTTGCTATGCTAAGCAAGGTCGAAGCTCAGCGCATCATCGATAACACCATCACAAACGCCATAAAATACAGCCCAAAAGAGAGCGAGATAATAGTAAATTTAGAGCTTGAAGGTGAGCGCATAAATCTTATTGTGCAGGACTTTGGCAAGGGGATAAAGGACGTAAAAAGGGTCTGGAAGCGCTACGTCAGAGAGGATGAAATTCAAGGCGGTTTTGGTCTTGGGCTAAATATCGTCAGTGAAATTTGTCAAAAACATGAAATTTTATACGGCGTTGATAGCGTTTATAATGAAGGCAGCACCTTTTACTATAAATTTAAACGAGCTTAGATTAAGTATAAAAGCGTAAAATGAAGCCTTAAATTTAGAAGGAAAAACTTTGGATAGAATCGTTGAAATCGAAAAAGTAAGCTTTGAAAATGACTTTGAAGTCTCGCTTAGACCGACAAAATTTGAAGACTATATCGGGCAAAAAAAGATCAAGCAAAATTTAGACGTCTTTATAAAAGCAGCCAAAAAGCGAAACGAATGCCTAGATCACGTGCTATTTTACGGTCCTCCAGGACTTGGTAAAACCACACTTGCTCACATCATCGCAAACGAAATGGGCGTAAGCATCAAAATGACTGCGGCTCCCATGATAGAAAAGAGTGGCGATCTTGCTGCGATCCTTACAAATTTACAAGAGGGTGACGTGCTTTTTATCGACGAGATCCACCGCCTAAGCCCAGCTATCGAAGAGGTGCTTTACCCTGCGATGGAGGATTTTAGGCTAGACATCATCATAGGCTCAGGGCCGGCTGCTCAGACTATCAAGATAGACCTGCCAAAATTTACGCTAATTGGCGCAACGACGCGTGCTGGCATGATCTCAGCGCCTTTAAGAGACCGCTTTGGGATGGACTTTAGGCTGCAGTTTTACACAAGCAGCGAGCTAAGTCGTATCGTGCAGATAGCCTCAGCCAAGCTTGGCAAAGAGTGCGACAAAAACGCCTCGCTTGAGATCGCCAAACGCTCACGTGCCACGCCTAGGATCGCGCTTAGACTATTAAAGCGAATTCGCGACTTTGCCGAGGTAAATGACGAGTTAATCATCAGCCACGAGCGAGCAAAAGAGGGACTTAACGCACTTGGTGTAAATTCGCTTGGATTTGACGAGATGGATATTAGGTATTTAGAAATTTTGATGCAAGCAAGGCGCCGTCCTATGGGACTTAGCACGATCGCAGCGGCACTTAGCGAAGACGAGGGCACGGTTGAGGACGTCATCGAGCCATATCTGCTTGCAAATGGCTTTATCGAGCGCACCGCAAAGGGCAGGATCGCTAGTGCGAAGTGCTTTGAGACCTTTAACGTCAAGATCGACATCGAAAAAGGGCTTTTTGAGTAGCGAAATTTAAATTTGGAGCAAAAATGAGCGAGCCACATCTTTGTCCTAAGTGCAAGCAAAGGACGATTTACTTTGACGGGATATGTTATGAGTGTAGGCAAAAAGAGAAGCTGGAGTTTTATCAAGGCTTAAGCGAGGCTGAGATCAAACAAAAGCTAAAAAATGTCCTAGCTCACACAGAGGAGATAGGCAAATATGATGAAATTTATAGCGATCTTGTCTATATTTTCTACCTACATGGCATTTGCGACGAGCAGATCATAAGAGAAGTGACCAAGCAGGGCGAGTATTATCCATTTGAAATTTACAAAAACGCCCCAAGTGATGTGAGAGATGAGCTTATAAAGAGACTTTCAAGCGAAGAAAATATAGTCAAGCTAAATCACATCCTATCAGCACTTGCATGGCAGGGCGATGAGGTGGTGAGAGAGCTATTTTTTAGGCTTTATGGTGCGTCAAAGCCTTGGAAGACGAAGCTTTATGCCGACACTGACGCATATGCTCAGACTGCTGGCTGGAGTTTTGATAGCAGTGGCAAGAGAAGAAGCCTTGTTTTTGATAAGTGCGTTACCTGCGAGCCAAGCCAAAGCGCAGAGGCAAGCGTTAAATTTAAAGCAGCAAATGATGAGAAATGTAAATTTTGTAGCGGCGAGATGGTGGAGCTTACCATCAAAAAAAAGAGTCTAAAGCGACTTGGGCTAGAGCTAAAAAACGATGCTGTGCTTAAATTTTGTCCGACCTGCGTTGGTTTTGTGCAGTATTTTTGCCAAAATGATGGCAGTAGCGTGCAAACAGAGGTAGTGGGCGAGGGCGAGAGCGAAGACTATGTAAGATACGCTGTGGCAACGCTTGATGGGCAAAAATTTGAGCTAGCCAGTGAGGTTTGCGCTCACTACTCATATATGATAGATAGTGAAATTTTGCTTGGCGGATATCCGCAGTGGGTGCAAGATGCGGAGTATTTGCGCTGCCAAAAATGCGGTAAAACGATGAAATATCTAGCGCAAATTCCTTTTGGTGCTTTGATAGACGGCGAGGGCACGATCTATATGCAAATTTGTGACGAGTGCGAGGTTGTCGGAGCAAATTTTCAGTGCACGTAAAAGGCTAAATTTATAGGAGCTTTTGAGCTAGAAAATTTACGTAAGGCATAAATTTATCTAAATTTATTAAGCGGTGGCAGGCTAAAAATGCCAAAAGCCCACTCTTTGCAAATTTGGCGCCCAAGCGTTTTCGCAAATTTATCAAGCAAATGAGTAGCTTTGATAAATCTGCTATAATTACCCCATTTTAAGGGAGCGAGATGAATAATAGGCTGTTTTTTGGAATTTTTGCGTTTTGTGCTTTGGCTTTGGTGGTCTATCTTTTTAAACCATTTTTACTTGACATTTTTATCGCAGCGCTGCTTGCTGTGGCTGTTGCAAACGTACAGATCGCATTTTTAACGCTTACTAAAAACCGCAAAACGCTCTCGTCAGGACTTACGACATTTGCGCTTCTTTGCCTATTTATCGCGCCACTTCTTTACGCCGTTATCGAGATCGCAAAATACGCAGCTGGCTTTGATATAAACAACGTCACAAAGACGATCGAATTTATCAAAAACTACGACTTTAGCCTGCCAGAGTCGATAAATTTCTTAGAGCCAAAGATCAAGGAATTTATAGGCGGGCTTGATATCAAGATGCTATTTTCGCAAGTCGCTGCTAATCTTGCAAATTTAGGCAAGCTAAGCCTTAAATTTGGCGTTGATATGATCATCATCCTAGTCTTTTTCTTCTTTTGCAACCTTTATGGCAACGAGCTTATAAACTACCTAAAAGAGGCGCTTCCGCTTAAAAAAGAGGACACTGAGTCGATACTTAGCGAGGTTGGCAACGTGATGGGCGTCGTTTTTTACTCGACCATCGCAAATATGATCATCCAGGGCTTTTTATTTGCCATTATCACCAGTTTTTACGGCTATGACGGCGTGCTAACTGGCATATTTTTTAGCTTCGCTTCACTCATCCCAGTCGTTGGTGGCTTTTTGGCATGGGCGCCTATTAGCATTTATGAGTTTGCAAATGGCAACACAGCAGCCGCTATCACGATCGCGCTTTATACCATTGTCGTGATCTCATTTGGCGCTGATACGCTGCTAAAGCCGCTTGTTATTAAATTTATAAACTCAAAACTAGTCAAGATACCAACAAAGATAAACGAGCTACTCATCTTTTTTGCGATGATCGCTGGCATCACGACGTTTGGCTTCTGGGGCGTCATACTTGGACCTGCGATCGTGACATTTTTTATCTCAACGATCAAGCTTTACACGCTTTTGCGAGAGAGAAATTTCGTATAAAATAGGGGCAAAATATGATATATGAAGATAAATTTATAAGAGTTGAGCGCGAAGAGAACGAGCTTCCGTGGGTGAAAATTTTTACCGCTAAGCCCTACCGCGAGCTAAGCGACTGCGATGAGGCGAGTAGAACTAGGCTTTTTGAGGCGATGCTGGTTGCTGAAAAGGCTATGCTTGAGTTTTATAAGCCAACTAAGATAAACATCGCAAGCTTTGGAAACTACGTGCCACACGTGCATATTCACGTCATTGCGAGATTTGAAAATGATGCATTTTTCCCAGATAGCGTTTGGGCTAGCCCCAAAAGAAAAAGCGAGCTTTCGCTGCCTAAATTTGATGAATTTGCTAAATTTTTAGAAAAAAAACTAAGGCATAGTTTTGAGTAAATACAAAAAATATTTTAATATCTATATCGTTTTAGTCGTTTTCGCGCTGCTTGGTAGCCTCTTTTACTTTCTTTATAGCTCATACATGGCTGAAAAAAAGCAAAACAATATGCGCGTCTTTTTTGACTACCACGTAAAGCAGCTAAACAAAAGCATTGATGACGCGAAATTTTCATCAATGGCGATCTCGATCCTGCTTGCTCAAAATGAGTCTATACAGATGTGCCTGCTAGGTCAAGACCGCGACGAATGCGTAAAAAACATCGAAAATTTGACCAAAACTCTTGGCGCAGCGTCGATGTATAACAATATTAAACTTCATCTTTACGACAAAGATCTAAAAAGCTACGTAAGAAGCTGGGATCTAAACAGATATGGTGATATGATCGCTAGTGGCAGGTTTTTAGTCCAAGAGTCAAGACGTCAAAATAAGCCCATGGTTGGCATCGAGGCGTGGTATGCTGGGGTGCATATAAGGGCTGTTTCAAATGTGATGCATGAGGGCAAAAACATCGGTAGCATCGAGGTTTTGCTAAACTACGACTCGCTTGGAAATTTCTATAAAACGCAAGGCATAGACCTTTTCGTGCTCCTATCAAAAGATAAGATGCCAGCACATAAAAGCGCGCCGAGTGATCAAATTTTAAGTGATTATTACATCGAAAATTTAAGCAGTGCAAATTTAAATATAGTTGGAATTTTGCGTGATATCGACCTTAAAAAGTATGAATTTTACGTATATAAGACGCACTATTTTTGCGTTGTGCCACTACTTGATGCTAGTAACACCCAGATAGGCTACTACGTCCTTCACGTAAATACTGACGAAAAAGAACGAAACATCTCGCAAAACTATCTCGAATCAGAAGAGCTTTTTTAAATTTAAAAAGTATGCTCTAGCGCTTTGGTGTTGCTAGAGCTTTTTGCAGAGTTTTTATGGGTTGCTTTTAAATTTGGAGTATAAATTTAACCCTGATATGAAAACTCTTCGCTTGGGAAAATTTTGTTTTTTACTTCATTAGCGTAGCTTTGCACGCCTTTTCGCACAAGAGCGGCTCCCTCAAGATAGCGCTTAACAAATTTAGGTTTAAAGTCCTCGAAAAATCCCAACATATCAGACCAAACAAGCACCTGCCCATCGACATCCACCCCAGAGCCTATGCCCACAACTGGCACACGAACCTGCCTTGTTATCTCGCTTGCTACCTTGCTAAGCGTGCCCTCAAGCAGTATGCCAAATGCGCCAGCTTGCTCAAACGCTAAAGCCTCTTCAACTAACTTTTTTGCCTCAAACTCGCTTCTACCTTTTATCTTGTATCCACCCTCAAATTTATAAAACTGCGGCTTTAGTCCGATGTGAGCCATCACGTTTATGCCCTCTTCGCAGAGGCGTTTTACTAAATTTACCTGATGCATACCAACTTCAAGCTTCACTGCATCGGCATTTGTCTGCTTAAAAAATTTCATCGCATTTTTGATCGCTTGTTTTTCATTTGTGTAGCTGCCAAATGGCATATCAGCTAGGATAAAAGTCTTTTTGGTCCCGGCACAAACGGCCTTTGTGTGATAAAGCATGGTGCTCATATCAGCACTTAGCGTGCTCTCTTTCATATTAAAGCTCATGTTTAAGCTATCGCCAACAAGGATAACATCAGCGTAATCATCAAAAATCTTCGCAAATAGCGCATCATAGGCAGTTATCATCACGATTGGTTCAATGCCTTTTTTATTTTTTATATCATTTATAGTGAGTTTTTTCTTTGCGATCGTTTCATCTTTCATGGCTAAGTCCGGTAAAATTTGTGATAATGCTAACAATTTTATCAAAATTTTGCTACAATTACGCCAATTTCTTAAGGACATGAAAATGGGTATATTAAAAAGGCTTGAAGTCGATTATTCTTATGATATAGTTGAGGAGTTTCTCTCTCACTACACTCTGATGTGCGATTTACTAGAGCCTTTGATAATAAATTTAGGAAGAGCTGATAAGTATAAAGAGAGCATTTTAGAGCTTTCTAGGATCTTTCACAATATCAAATCAGCAGCAGGTTTTATGCATCTTGACCCGATCTTGAAACTAACGACTTTGGCTGAAGAGGTCACTCAAGAGGCTAGAAGCTTAAAAGGTCCAGCAAATGATAAATTTATAGATTGGTTGCTACTCATTAGCGATCAGTTTCATAAATACAAAGGCGACGTCGAGAAAGACCTAGAGTATTTTAGCGTCCTTGAGCCAAAGATCATTGACGTACCTGCAAAGCTTGACTAAACAATCCAACTAAACCATTTCATTTTTTATGGGAGCGACTTGGCTTCGACAGGAGCAGAGTGTGTACGGTGGCACGTCGCTTTGAGCAAAGCGTAAAAAGCTCAAATTAAATTTAAACGCAAACAACGTTAATTTCGCTCCTGCTTACGCTAAAGCTGCGTAAGTTCAGTTGAGCCTCGCTTTGTCTCATTCTAGCTAGGATGCAAGCGAGTAATTTAGCTAGAGTAGGCCAGCAAAGTGACTGCTTGCTAGCTGAAATTTTAGTCTTAGTCTAAATTTTGGTTTTGGAAAGTGAGCCTTTTTAGATGAAATTTTCACTTTTGCTAAGCGTGTAGAGGCTGTACGGATTTTGTTTTTGGACAGGGGTTCGATCCCCCTCGCTTCCACCATCTACTTTAAATTTCTCTTAAATTTACTTACTTTTTAAAATAATATAAACTAAAATAACACAACTCATATAAACAAAGGAGAGGGATATGTTTTTGGGATTTGATGGTGTTTGGAGTTTTAACGAAGGCTTTGCTGCTGTTCAAAAAGATGGCAAATGGGGATATATAAACACCAAAGGTGAGCAGATCGTAGAGTGTAAATTTGATCATGCTTGGTATTTTCACGAAGGTCTTGCTGCTGTTCAAAAAGATGGCAAATGGGGATATATAAACACCAAAGGCGAACAGATCGTAGAGTGTAAATTTGATAATGGTGGTGATTTTAATGAAGGCTTTGCTGTTGTTAAAAAAGATGGCAAATGGGGATATATAAACACCAAAGGATGCTCTGTCATTTTTGACGAAAGCAAAAATGAGATAGAGGTGTTTGATAAGGCTATAGACAGGTCAAATAATACTTTCTATTTATCACGGCTAGGTGATAAATTTGGACTTTTGGATGAAAATTTTAATGTCGTTGTCAAAAATAGCATTTATGGTAAATTTGAGGTGCTTCAAAGGATAAATGAAACTACTTTTTTGATAAAAATAGCAGGGCGAGATATCTTTGTGGATAGCGAAGGGAATTTCAGATAAGCTAACTACAAAAAGCTCTGCCAGCCAGTTAAATTTAACTTGGTTGGTTTATTTATCTAAGCTTTGTCTCGAAAAATGCGTTAAAAAGCGAGTTTATGCCTTGCTTTGTAAATTTCTCCATTATCTTTTCGATCTGCGGTTTTTCTTGCCATACGGGCTCATCTACGAGGCTCATTTTTGCTAGCTCGTTTTGAGCGTCTATGTAGCTGCCGAGACTGTCTATTAGCCCCATTTTTAGGGCATTGTGCGCCAAAAAGACCCTTGCATTTGCCCACTCGTCTTTTTTCTTGATATCTAAATTTCTAGCCTCTGCCACATCGCTTACAAAGAGCATATAAGCGTCATTTACGAGCCCCTGCAAGCTCTCACGCTCCTGCTTGCTCCAGCTCCTCATAAAGGTGCCAGCCTCTTTAAACTCGCCAGCCTTCACCACCTGCTCGCTCACGCCTAAATTTTTGGCTAAATTTTCGATGTTTGCCCCTTGCATGATGACGCCAATGGAGCCTATGAAAGCGCCCGGGTTTGCGACGATAGTGTCGGCATTTACGCCAGCGTAGTAGCTACCACTTGCCATGTTGCCAGCTGCGTATGCGAGCACTTTTTTACTCTCTTTTAGCCTCTTGACCGCCATGGCTAGCTCCACGCTTGGGCTTAGCGCGCCTCCTGGGCTGTCGATGTAGAGCAGCACGCCTTTGATGTTGCTATCCAGCCTTGCTTTTTCGAGCGCATCTAAAATTTCGCTAGTGTCCATTATCGTGCCGGTGATGTCTATGCGGGCTAAATTTGGCTCTTTCATCTTGCCATCTGGTGCGAAAATAAAAAATAAGATGAGCAAAAATATGAGCGCCTTAAAGTAGTTATTTATAAATTTAAAAATTCCCAAAATTCCTCTAAAAATAAGCCTTAAAATTTGCAAATTTTGCCTCCGATATATAGTTTTTTAGCCTCGTTTGTATGAAGTATGAGCTGAAGTATTAGCTCGCTGTCATCGCACTCTAGGTCGTTATAGATTGCGATATCGGCCGCACGTCCTGCCTTTATCTCGCCGTTATTTGTCCTAAGCGCCTTTGCGCCCCCATGCGTTGCAGCGACAAAAAGCCTAGTGGCAAGCTCGTTTAGATCAAGGCTAGCGTGGGTAAAAAGGGCGGCTCTTAGTTCATGCCAGAAATTTAGGCTGATATTTGAGCTAAGGCCGTCTGTGCCGATGTTTAGACTGACGTTGTTTTTGAAAATTTCTTTTAAATTTAGCGCCTTTTTGCCAAGTAGCCTATTTGAAACGGCGCAGTGCGTTACGCTGTGATGCGGCTTAAATTTAGCAAAATCACTCACATAAACGCAGTGCGTAAATAGTGTATTTACCTCACGAAACATCGTAAAGTAGCCCTGCGCGTCATACATCGGTTTTGGATCTTGGCTAAATCTTAAAAGATGCTTTTTAAAGCCACCGCTGCCGTGCTCTAGCCACTGCTTTTCAGCCTTGCTTTCTAAAAAGTGCGTGCTTACAAGAAGACTATCCTTTTTAGCTATTTCAAGGGCGGCTTTGGCGAGCTTTGGGTGCACAGAGTAGGGCGAGTGCAGTGAGATGGCTGGAGTGAAATTTTGGCTTTTGTAGCCTTTTGTTTTTTCAAATTTGGCTAAGAAATTTTGTAAATTTTGGTGGATCATCTGCTCATTTGAGCCTAAAATTTCACTAAAAAGCACGACTTTTAGCGGACTAGCGGCTAAAATTTCAAGCTCCGAGCCAAAGCTAGATATCTCGCCAATGGTACAAACTCCGCTTTTTAGCAGTGAATTTATGGCTTCATTCATCGCTTTTTTAGCGTCCATCTTAGCTAGCTCGCCGCCTTTATCGACGATAGAGCCAAGCCATTTTATAAAGTCGCCATATTTTAGAGTGCTAACGTTTGAGCTAAACTCCAAATGAACGTGCGTATTTACGAACGCTGGGGTGATCACGCTATCACCAAAGTCGCAAATTTTGGCCTCTTTAAATTTTTTTTGCGCATCTTTTTCGCTTGTAATTTCTAAAATTTTATCACCCTCGATGACAACACAAGAATTTCTTAAAATTTTTGGATTTTCTCCGCCAGTGATGATCTTTTTTGCTTTTAAAATTTCCATTTCTAGCCTTAAATTTTTGTTATTGTAGCGAAAATTTAGGAACGAAAATGTATAATTTGGGCTATTTAATCAAAAAGGAGTGACATGGATAAGAAGCTAAAAATAATGGTTATCCAAGGCCCAAATATCAACATGCTTGGCGCTAGAGAGCCAGGAATTTACGGCGTTATGAAGATGGAGGATATCCACTCTCAAATGAAGATCGTTGCCGATCAAAATGACGTTGAGATCGAGTTTTTTCAAAGCAACCTTGAGGGCGAGCTAGTCGATAAGATCCAAGAGTGCTTGGGCGATGCTGACGGCATCATCATAAATCCAGCCGCTTACACTCACACCTCTATCGCTATCCGTGACGCGCTAAGTGCGGTTGCGCTGCCAGTTATCGAGGTGCATATCAGCAACGTTTATAGAAGAGAAGAGTTCCGCCACAAAAGCCTCATCGCACCAGTTGCAGCAGGTCAGATCGTGGGCTTTGGGCCAGTTGGCTATCATTTGGCGATGATAGGCATGCTTCAAATTTTTGAGCAAATCAAAGCAGTAAGAGCAAATCAAAAAGCACAATGAATTTCATCTTAAAGGACGAAAACGCCGTATTTTACGAGTGCGGCTACAGCTGCGACAATGAGTTTTTGCTATGCGTTGATGGCGTGAAATACTTTTTCACGGACGCTAGGTATTATTTTGAGGCAAAAAGCTGCGTAAATGCAGGCGTGGTCGTTCTTTTAGCGCAGAGAAATTTAATAAACGAGGTTAGGGCATTTTTAAGAAAGATGAAGCCAAGCAGCCTCGTTTTTAACCCTGATGAGCTAAGCTTAAGCGAATTTAACGCGCTTAGCAAGGGCTTTAAGATAAATTTTAAGCCAAAGGCAAATTTCTCTAGGCTAAAGAGAATTTGCAAGAGCGAAGATGAGATAAAAATTTTAAAAAAGGCTAGCGAATTTGGAGCAAAATGCTTTGACGAGTTTGCCAAATTTGTGCGTGAAAATGGCGAAGGGATGAGTGAAAAAGAGCTTCATTTCAACGCCTCGCTCATCTTTAGGCAAAAAAATGAGCTAGGTCTTAGCTTTGATCCGATCGTAGCGATAAACGAAAATGCCGCAAAGGCGCATGCGCTGCCTGGAGATAAAATTTTAAAAAGGGGTGACTTGCTGCTACTTGACGCTGGGGTTAAATTTAAGCGTTACTGCTCTGATCGCACCAGAACTGCTTGCTTTGATGAAAATTTTAACTTCTCAAAGGAGCAAAAATTTAAAAACGCCAAGATGCAAGAAATTTACGAGATCGTAAAAGAGGCTCAGGCTGCTGCGATAAAGGTCGCTAGAGCTGGCGTCAGGGCGTGCGAGATAGACCTTGCAGCAAGAAGTGTGATAGCAAAGGCTGGATATGAAAAGGCCTTTTTTCACTCGACAGGACATGGCGTGGGTGTCGATATACACGAGCTTCCAGTCATATCAGCAAAGAGCGAAACGCTCATAAAAGAGGGCATGGTCTTTAGCGTGGAGCCTGGGATTTATCTAGAAAATGAATTTGGCGTGCGCATCGAGGACGTGGTGGTCGCAAGAGAAGGTTGGTGCGAAATTTTATGAGGCTAGCTGGAGCAAGAAAGATCGTAAAAAGCCGTTTTTGCCCTAGTTTTTTTCATAAAAGAGATGAGTTTAAGTATGAGGCGCTAGTTGGCATGGGTGGCAACATCGGCGATAGCGCAAAGAGGTTTGATAAATTTATAAGAGCGATTAGTGAAGATAGGCGTTTTCATGTGGTTGAAGTCTCGCCGATTCTTATAAATGCGGCGTTTGGTTACGAAGCGCAGGATGATTTTAGTAACGCTGTTATAAATTTACAAACATCTATGAGCCCTAGAAATTTGCTAAAAATTTTGGGGCATTATGAGAGTAAATTTAAGCGCGTGAGGACGTTTAAAAATGCGCCACGCACGCTTGATCTGGATATTTTGTATTTTAGTAAAAAAGTATATAAGACGCCGCGCCTTATCGTCCCGCACCCAGGGGCAGATAAGAGGTTTAGCGTGATCGTGCCACTAGGGCTTATGAGAGGTTAAAGGATATAAATGGCTACAAAATTTCATACTTTTACAGGCGAGAGCACCATCGAGGCTTTGAAAAAGGCTCAAGAGGCGTGCGGCGAGAAGGCCATACTCGTCACCACAAAGCAAATTCAAGCCAAAACGATAAACAAAAAGCCGCTTTATGAAATTTTAGTAAGCGTCGAAGAGGACGAGGTAAAGCAGCCGCCAAAACCAAATGCAAAAGCAATAAACTATGAAAATGCCTACTCTAAATTTAGTAAAAACTACGAGCCACCAAAGCCAAAATTTGAGATAAAAGAGGAGCCTGCTAAATTTGAGGCAAAGACGACGTCGCCTGAGCCTTACGATCCAAATGAGAGCGTGCTTTTAAACATCTCAGACGTTGCAAAAGAGATAAGCGCGATCGCAAATGTCGATATGAACGAGATAAAAGAGCCAAGCACAAATGGCATGAATAAAAAAATAGACGACGTAGCGAAGCAAGTAAGCGTGCTAAGCGAGAAAATAGGGCTGATAACTGACATGATCTGGGACGAAAAAGCCCCAAATCGTAACAATCTCTCGATCCCGCCAGAGTTTGCTAGTATCTACAAGCTCGCAAAACAAAGCGGCATGAAAGAGGAGCATCTAGAGGCGATCATGCAAACGACGCTTGAAAATTTGCCAGTCTCTATGAAAAGCAACCCAACCGCGGTAAAAAGGTACTTCTACTCGCTTTTGCGAAATATGCTGCCATGCAGAAAAGAGCTAAACGATAAAAGACAGCGCATAATGATGCTAGTTGGCCCAACCGGAGTTGGCAAGACGACGACACTTGCAAAGCTTGCGGCTCGTTTTGCATACGGCAACGAAAAGCGTTATAAAACGGGTATCATCACGCTTGATACATATCGTATCGGAGCGGTCGAGCAGCTATTTCAGTACGCTAAGATGATGAAGCTGCCGATCCTTGACGTCATAGAGGTCGAGGACTTTCAAAACGCCATAAAGCAGCTTAGCTACTGCGACGTGATCCTAATCGACACCACTGGAAATTCGCAGTATGACAAAGAAAAACTTGAAAGACTTGATAAATTTTTAAAGCATAGCGGCGCAAAAATCGATGTAAATTTAGTCCTTTCGGCTGGCTCAAAGGTCGAGGATCTGATAGAAATTTATAATGGATTTTCATTTTTAGAGATCGACACTTTAATAATCACAAAATTTGACGAGACTAAAATTTTTGGCAACGTCTTTTCGCTGATATATGAGACAAATACGCCAGTTAGCTACTTTAGTGTGGGTCAAGAGGTGCCTGATGATCTTATGGAGGCAAAGAGCGAATTTTTAGTAGAGTGCGTATTTGACGGCTTTACAAAGCAAAAGGCTAGCGATGAATAACCAAGCGCAAAAACTACAAAATTTAGTCCAGTCTCAAAATAAGGCTAAAAATACGCATTTTATAGCGATTACAAGTGGCAAAGGCGGCGTTGGCAAGAGCACGATAAGTGCAAATTTGGCAAATGTCTTGTCGCAAAATGGCTACAAAGTAGGGCTTTTTGACGCTGATATCGGCCTTGCAAACCTTGATGTCATCCTTAATGTCAAAATGGGCAAAAACCTGCTTCACGTGCTAAAAGGCGAGTGCAGCTTAAAAGATATCTTGATACCTATAAATAAAAATCTCATCCTCATCCCTGGCGAGAGCGGTGATGAAATTTTGAAATTTAATAATCAATTTTTATTTGAGAGATTTTTAGATGAGGCGAGCGAGCTTGACGAGCTTGACTTTTTGATCATCGACACTGGTGCTGGCATAGGCGGCAGCACGCAGCTCTTTTTAGAGGCGGCTGATGAGGTTGTTGTGGTGACTGTGCCTGACCCTGCGGCGATAACCGATGCATACGCTGTCATAAAGATCGTTTCAAGGTTTAAAAATAACGAGCTTTTGCTACTAAATATGGTAAAAAACGAGGCTGAGGCTACTAGAATTTATGAAAATGTAAAGCGAGTGGCAAATGCAAATATCGGACCAAGCTTAAATTTAGATCTAATTGGCTACGTAGCTTCTGATAAGAGCGTGGCAAGGAGCATAAAGCAAAGGACACTCTTTACAGATGACGAAGCTTACGGCTCTGCTAGCGTGCAGATCAAGCAGATAGCTTCGAATTTGCTTTATAGGTTGGAACGAAAAGTGCTTAAAGATGAGCAAAGCAGGAGCTTTGGGGGCTTCTTTAAGCGTTTGATAGAACAATTTTAATGGAGGTTGAGCTTTGCGTGCAGAAAATTTTATAGCATTTTTTACGGTTTGTGGATTTTTCGTAGGCATAGTTTTTACCTTGCTAAAGGTGGGCGAGCCTATCGAAATGCTCGTTTATACGCTAGTTATTACTTTGTTTTTTTACCTTATAATTCACATCGTGATAATGAACTACGTCGATGTAAAAAGGACTTTGAAGAAATTTTTTGACAAGCAAAGACATGAGGAGATCGCAGACTATCTCATCTCTGAGCTAAACGTTAGGGAAAAACGGATGGAAAATATCATACTAAAAGTAACCACCGAAAATTTAGACTCTGGTAAGCAAAATGTACGAACTAAAGCAAAAGCAGCTTAACGCTTATAAAAGCACCATTAAAAAAGAGCAAGACGAGATCGTCTTAAAATACATGCCAGCTCTGCGTGCGATGGCGTTTAGGCTAAAGGAGCGCTTGCCTTCAAGTATTGACGTAAATGACCTTATAAGCGTTGGTGTCGAGGAGATGATAAAGCTTAGCAGGAAGTATGACAAAGAGCAAAACGACTCATTTTGGGGATATGGCAAAAAGAGAATTTATGGCTCGATGCTTGACTACCTAAGAGCACTTGATGTCGTTAGTAGAAGCGATAGAAAGCTAGTAAAGAGCATAAATACCGAGATAGATAACTACTTTAACACGCACGAAGAAGAGCCAAGCGACGAGTATCTGGCTGAAAAACTAAATGAAGATATCGAAAAGATAAGAGAGGCAAGGGGTGTTAGCGGTATAATCACCATCTTGCCAATAGATGAGCAAATGGAGCTAATCGGTCAAAGCGATGTTGAAAAAAGCGTAGAAAAAGAGGATCTTATCTTAAAGATCGAAAGTGCGCTAAAAGACTTTGACGAGCGTGATCAGATGATCGTCCAGCTTTACTACTACGAAGAGCTAAATTTAAAAGAGATCAGCGAGATAATGAACATCAGCGAGAGTAGAATTTCACAAATTCATAAACGTTTGCTTGATCGCATCAGACGCAGCTTGGGGGTTTAATGGCTGATATTTTAAGTCAAGAAGAGATAGATGCGCTACTTGAAGTCGTCGATGAAGACGGCGATACGAGCAATATCGAGATAGAAGAGAGCCCACAAAGTGAGCAAAGACAGATTATCGTTTATGATTTTAAACGCCCAAACCGCGTCAGTAAAGAGCAGCTCCGTGCGATAAAAGGCATCCATGATAAGCTTGCTAGAAATTTGGCTAGTCAAATTTCAAGCGTAATGAGAAGTATTGTTGAGATTAGGCTTCACAGCGTCGATCAGATGACATATGGCGAGTTTTTGATGAGTTTGCCAAGTCCAACTAGCTTTAACGTCTTTTCTATAAAGCCGCTTGATGGCAACTGTGTTTTGGAGATAAACCCAAGTATTGCATTTCCTATGATAGACCGCTTGCTTGGCGGAACTGGTGAGAATTTTGAAACAAATAGAGAATTGACTGACATCGAGGTAAATTTGCTTGATGCAGTGCTTAGGATGATCATGCAGCGCTTAAAAGAGAGTTGGGCGATGATAACTGATATGTATCCAAACGTCGAGGCAAAAGAGAGTAGCCCAAATGTCGTTCAAATCGTCTCTCAAAATGAGATCGTTATCATGGTCGTCATGGAGATTATCGTTGGTAACTCAAGCGGTATGATAAATTTATGCTATCCGGTCATCTACCTAGAACCGATTCTCTCGCGCCTTGCGAACAGGGACATCATGCTTGGTGAAACTAGTGCTAAGAAGAGTAGAAATAAAGAGTTAAAAACGCTTATTGGAAGAGCTGAAATTTTATATGAGGCGATATTAGGAAAATCAATCGTTAGTGTAAATGAGTTTTTAAATTTAAAAGAGGGTGATATCTTAAGGCTTGATAGAGGTGCTGATGATAAGGCGATCGTTTGCATTGATAAAAAAGAGGTATTTTTGGCTGAAGTTGGACTTCATAGATTTAGGAAGTCGATAAGAATCGAACAGCTAATACGCTCTGATAAAGATGAGATTAAAAATATTCTAGAAAAATACGAAGAAGAGCGAAAAGCGAAACTAATGGCTTACGAAGCTAACGAACACAATATGGAAGAAGAGACCGAAGAATATGATGAATGAATTTTTTAATATATTCTCCAATGAATTGAAAGCGACCATTGAAGGGCTAACTGGTAGAGCGCCAGAGATTGGAGAGAGAAATGAATTTGATGCTCCTACGCAAAATGGCATAAAGCCACCAGTTGTCATGGCTAGTGTAGCTTTAAGCGGTGACATTAGTGCTAAAGTTGAGATCGTATGTACGCCAGTGCTCATAAGCGCTGTTAGCGAATGGATGATGGGCGAAGAGGAAATCTCACGTAATGAAAATCTTGGAAATGACGAGCTTGACGCTGCTAAAGAGATCTTTTCAAACCTCTTTAGCGCCTTTAGCACCTCTCTTGGTGCGCAAAAAGGTATGCCAAAAATCAACTTTGAGGTGATAAATGTAAATTTCTTAGATGAGAATTCCCCTCTTGATTTTAGTGTTTATGAAAAGCTTTTTTTATTTAACGTAAAGATAGAGGATCTAAACGAGCATATTGGCTTTGCTTGCGATCATGCGCTGATGAGATTTTTTGAACCAACTAAAGCTGAAGCACCAGCAGCGCCTGTTAGCACACCTCATAACTCCAAAAATGAATTTAGCGCAGAAGAGATGAGAAATATCGGCCTTATTATGGATGTTAGGCTACCTATTCGCGTTCGTATCGGCTCAAAAAGGATGCTCTTAAAAGATGTACTCACTATGGATATAGGCTCAGTCATCGAGCTAAATCAGCTAGCAAACGACCCGCTTGAAATTTTGATAGGAGATAAGGTGATAGCCCTTGGCGAAGTGGTTATAATAGACGGTAACTTTGGCATCCAGATCACGCAGATAGGCTCAAAACGCGAGAGGCTTCAGCAGTTAAAATAATGAATGAATTAGTAAATGATCTCTTAAAATTTCCAAGCGTTTTAAAGTATAAAAATAAAAATGTAACTTTCTTTGGCTCGGCTAGATTTGATGAAGAAAATTTCTACTGCAAAAAGGCATACGAGCTAGCTTACAAGCTAAATGAGCTAGGTTTTGCCATCTTAACTGGCGGAGGAGATGGCATAATGAGAGCGGCAAATAAGGGTGCGTTTGATAGCGCAAAGTCCCCTAGCGTCGCACTAAACGTGAGGCTTCCATTTGAGCAAAATACAAATCCATATGTCACCGCAAAATATCTCTTTTCAAATTTAAGCCCAAGAAAATTTGCCCTAACTGATAGCTCTATCGCATTTGTCGTCTTCCCTGGCGGCTTTGGCACACTTGATGAGCTATTTGAAATTTTAGTGCTTGCTCACGTTGGTAGTAAAAAAGTGAAAATTTTCCTTTATGGATGCGAGTTTTGGCAAGGGCTTGATGAGTTTATACGAAAGACGCTGATCCCTCAAAAAACGATAAACGAAGAAGATCTAAATTTATATAAAATCACCGATGATATAGAGCTTATTGTGAGCGAAATTTTGGCTATTTAAAAATAAGATATAAAATATCGCCTTTAAATTTAAAAAAGGTAAAAATATGAAAATAATGGTTGCAATGAGCGGCGGCGTAGATAGCACGATGACGGCTAAATTTCTGCAAGAGGCTGGACATGAGGTGCAAGGCTGCTACATGATGCTTCATCAAAAGCCAGGATATCACGAAGAAAACATTAGAAAAGTCAAAAAAGTGGGCGAATATCTTGGCATCAAGGTGCATATACTCGATCTGCAGGATAAATTTAACGAATATGTCTATGACCCATTTGTCAGGCTCTACAAAGAGGGCAAAACGCCCAATCCTTGCGCCTTGTGTAATAAATTTATAAAGCTTGGTGCGCTACTTGACTTTGCAAAGGCAAATGGCTGCGAGAAGCTTGCCACTGGGCACTACGTGCAGGTGGTTGATGGTTTTATAACCTGCGCCAAAGATCCTAGCAAGGATCAAAGCTACTTTTTAGCTCAGGTGCCAAAAGAGGTGCTAAAAGATGTCATTTTCCCGCTTGGAGATAAATTTAAAAAAGATATAAAAGAGCTAGCAAGAGGCGTAAAAGTGCTTGAAGAGTTCGCTACACAGGCTGAAAGCAGTGAAATTTGCTTTGTGGAAAATACCTACATCGAGGTTTTAAACAAGCACTACAACACAAATTTACCAGGCAATGTGGTGGGTAAAGACGGCAAGGTCATCGGTCGCCACCAAGGCTACATGCACTACACTATCGGCAAACGCCGTGGTTTTGAGGTTTTTGGCGCTCATGAGCCACACTTTGTCATCAAGATAAATGCCGAAAAAAACGAGATCGTTGTCGGCACGAAGGACGACCTTGCTCAAAAGGTTGTTGAGCTTGAAAATGTAAATTTATTTATAGATGAAGATAAATTTGAGTGCGAAACCAAGATAAGGTATAGAAGCCCTAAACTTGAGGCTTTTGTAGAGGTTGATAAAGCTAGCAAAACCGCAAAACTAACGCTAAATCAAAACGCACTTGGCGTGGCTGGGGGTCAGCTTTGCGTGATGTATGATGGTGATCGCGTCATCGCAAGCGGTTTTATACGATCTTAAGCGCCTCTTTTATCACCTTAACGTGGCTAAATTCTGGCTCTTTGACAGCAGTCAGAAGCGCCACGTTTTTATACTCTTTTTCTAGCTTTTTAAGCTCTTTTAGCCCCTCTTGCTCCTCTTTGCCATTTAGCTCTTGCCTAAATCTTTTGCAAAACTCATCAAACCTAGCCTCTTTATCTTCATGAAACCATGACCTTAGCTCGTTTGACGGAGTGACTGATTTTAGCCAGATGAAGCTAGAAAAGATCTCTTTTTTCACGCCTCTAGGATAAAGTCTATCGATAAAGACACCTTTAAATTTCTCGTCGTCGCTTTTAATAAAGTCGTAAATTCTACATATCTTAAACATGTTTGTTATCTTAGTCCTCATAAATTTACAAATGTAAAATGGTTTAAAAATTTGGTGTAAATTTTGGCTTTTGGAGTAGAAAATTTGACTAAAAATAGTTGGTAAATAAATTTAAATTTAAAGCTCATTTTGATAAAATCACAACATAAAAATCACTAAAAAAGGTTATTATTATGAGAGGCTATAAAATTTTCTCAGGCACCGCAAACATCGAGCTTTCGAAGAAAATTTCGCAATATTTGTCGCTTCCACTCAGTGAAGCTAGCATTAAAAGATTTAGCGATGGTGAGATTAGCGTGCAAATCGGCGAAAGCGTGCGTGGGAAAGATGTTTTTGTCATCCAGCCAACATGTGCCCCAGCAAATATAAATTTAATGGAGCTTCTTATCTTAACTGACGCTTTAAAACGCAGCAGTGCAAGCTCTATAACAGCGATCGTGCCGTATTTTGGCTACGCTAGACAAGACAGAAAAGCAGCTCCTAGAGTGCCTATCACTGCAAAACTTGTGGCAAATATGATGCAAACAGCAGGCATCGACAGGGTCGTTACTATGGACCTTCACGCAGGACAAATTCAAGGATTTTTCGACATCCCAGTAGATAACCTTTATGGTAGCATCATCTTTAACGACTACGTAAAAGCTAAAAATTTGCCAAATCCAGTCGTCGCAAGCCCAGATGTAGGCGGCGTGGCTCGTGCTAGAGCCTTGGCGAAAAATCTAAATTTATTAGATATGGTCATTGTTGATAAACGTCGCGAGAAAGCAAATGAGAGCGAAGTGATGAACGTGATCGGCGATGTCAAGGGCAAAGATGTGATCTTGGTCGATGATATGATCGACACCGCTGGCACCATCGTAAAAGCGGCTGAGATTTTCAAAGAGCGTGGCGCAACTAGCGTAATGGCGTTTTGCACTCACCCAGTGCTTAGCGGACCAGCCTATGATAGGCTAAAACTTGGCTTTTTAGACGAGCTAGTGGTGACTGATACGATCCCATTAAAAGAAGAACTCCCTTGTATAAAAGTGCTAAGCACAGCCTCACTTTTTGGCGAAGTGATACGCCGCGTTTATCACAACGAAAGCGTAAATAGCTTGTTTTAGTAACCATTGCAGGCTAGAGCTCTGGCCTGCTAAATTTATCCATTTTGGCTAATTGATATTTATCTTTTGGGTTAAATTTTTAGCCCAAAAGACTTAAAATCCTTCTTGCAACAAGCTTAAATTTGAAGTCAAATAAACAAAAATCACAATGAAATCTTACCGCTAAATTTCTACATGCTAGCTACTAAAATTTAAATAAGCCATATTAAGATGCAGTGCCGATCAGATCCGTGTGGGAGCTGCAACAAATGCCGTGAGGATCGCACAAAAATGGATCACGATGCAGGAGTAGTTTTAAATTTATTTAGGCTAGAAAGGATCAAGCTCTAGCCTAAATTTATCTTGCAAGCTCGTCTAATAAATCTTGCAAAGTAACGTTTTTTAGCTCATTTTCTAGGGCAGTTTGTGCTCTTAAAAAGTGCCCGCTTAAAAGCTCCTCTATCCTGCCACCAAGCGGGCAGGCTTTGGGTGAGTCGGAGTGAATTTTAAAAAGTTTTTCTTTATCATTTACTGCGTTAAAAATTTCAAGTAAATTTATGTCCTTTGGCTCTTTTGCAAGGCTCACCCCACCAACTCCAGCTGCGACATTTACGAGCCCTGCGGCCTTTAGAGTGCCAAGCAGGCGCCTAACGATAACTGGGTTTGTGTTTATGCTGCCTGCTATAAATTCGCTAGTAACCTTCTCATTTTCAAAAAATTTAGCACATAAAAGCGCGTGTATCGCAGTTGAAAATTTAATGCCAACTTGCATAAGCTCCCTTAAATTTTTTCGTGATTATACTTAAATTTTCTGCCAAAGACAGCCAGCTAAATTTGACTTACGAGCCTTTGCTAGCTGTCAAATTTATAAACTCACGCTCTCTCGCCAACTGCAGTGAAGCGCTTTTGGATAAATTTCTTGTTTTTTAGCTCATCGATGATCGCAAGCGCAAGGTCTGCGTAGCTTATGTAGCTCTCATTTTTTGAATTTAGTATGAGATCGTCCCCGCCAAGCACGTATTTGCCCGTGCGAGTGCCGTTTGCGTCGTAGTCGCCTGCTGGACTTACATACGTCCAAAGCACATTTGTGCTACCTTTTAGCTCAAAATAAGACTCCGCCGTAGCCTTTGCCACGCCCATATATGCTGCTGGAAAGTCTGGCGTATCCATGACCATAGTGCCTTTGCTATCAACAAATAACGTGCCAGCGCCGCCAACTACGATGAGCCTTGTGCTAGTGCCTTCTAGTAAATTTACTAGGTGAGCGGCCACTTTTTTGTGAAGTGGGAAAGTCTCTTCGCTCCATGCTGCAAATGCGCTAATAACCGCGTCAAAGCCTGCTAGATCGGCCTTTGTAAGCTCGAAAATATCTTTATAAACAACCTTTACGCTTTCGTTTTTATACTCTTTGTTTCTAACGATCGCTGTGACGTCGTAACCTTGTTTTAGGGCCTCATTTACTAAATTTGCACCGCTTTTGCCGTTTGCACCTATGATTGCTATCTTCATTGTTTCTCCTTTAAATTTGATTTGTTTGATCGCACAGTCGATACGCATTTTAAATTTACGCTCGCACTTTGTGTTCTTGCCTCGCTAAATTTACAGCCAGCTTGGCTTTACGTCATCAACTATCACGCCGTCAGTCATTGTGTATTGCTCTAGGCTACCGCGTTTTGTTTGGATGCAGATCATTTTGATGCCGTTTTTGCCAGCTTTAAAGCACCTTTTGCCATCTGGATCTATGCGCACCGCGTCGCCTTTGCCTACTTTTATCACTTCGCCGTCGATGAAAAGCTCGCCATCGCCATCAGTGATGATGTAAAGCTCCTCGTTTTGCTTGTGCGCATGGACAAATGGCACGCTCACATTTGCTGGAAGTTCGTTTATAGATACCTCACAGCCAGTTAAATTTAAAGCCTCTTTTAGCTCGACTCTTGGCTCGTTTGCGACCTTTGCAACTTGATAATTTTTCATTTTATTCTCCTTGTTTTTTTATGTTGTAATCTTTTTACTTACAACTGATGAGCGAAGTATAATGATTTTTTGTTGTAATGTCAAGAGTTACAACAAAAAATTATCAAAATTTGCAAATTTAGGCTAGAATTTACGAAAAATTTATGATAACTTGGAGTCAAAATTTGCAAAATAACGCCTTTAAAACGCTAAAGAGCATAGCGACCGAGCATAACAAAAAGCTCATTTTGACCTTTACTTTGGTGCTAGCAGAGAACGGACTTTTTCTTGCTTATCCGATATTTGCGGGCTTTGCGATCAACGCAATCATGCAAGGAAATACGTTAAATGCCCTTATTTACGCACTTTTTGTGCTCGTAGCGTGGCTTGTAGGAGCCATTAGGCGCCGCGTGGATACGCAAGTTTTTGCAAATATCTACGCAAAGCTTGCTGTAAATGTCATCATGAATGAAAAACAAAATGCCAAAGACGACTCCGCCATCATCGCTAGAGTAGCGCTCTCACGAGAGTTTGTAAATTTCTTTGAGACGCATTTTCCTATGTTTTTTACATCGGTCATTTCGATCATCGGCTCAGCGTTTATGCTCATCTTTGTCGAGCCAAAGGTCGCTGTGGCGTGCTTTGCCGTTATGACCTTTTTTCTTATATTTTTGCCAAGATATATCAAGAAAAATGACGACCTTTATCTTCGCTTAAATGACCGTCTAGAAAAAGAGGCAAAGGTGATAGGTGTTTTTAACAAAAGCACGCTAAATAGGCACTACGATGTCGTTTCTAAATTTCGTATAGCGATCTCAAATAGGGAGGCGATGAGCTATTTTATCATCGGCATTAGCGCTTCGCTGCTCTTTTTGGTGGCGATAATAGTGCTAAGCTCGCAGCAGACAAATGCCGGCCACATATACTCTGTGATGACCTATATATGGAATTTCGTCATCAGTCTTGACGACTCGCCAAAGCTCATCGAGGAATTTTCAAATTTAAAAGATATAGGCAAGAGGATCGACGCCCAAAAGAAGGATAATGATGCACAATAAGAGCGTTCTTAGAAATTCATTTTTTCTAATTTTCACGTTTATGATAGTTGAGGCTGTTTTTGGCTTCGTTTCAAACTCGCTTGCGCTCATTAGCGACGCATTTCACATGCTCTCAGATGCTGCGGCTCTCTTTTTGTCGCTGGTTGCTTTTAAGATCGCAGAAAAAAGGGCAAATTTACAAAAGACCTTTGGCTACAAAAGGGTCGAGATCATCGCTGCTTTCATAAATGCTATCGCTCTTATCGCGCTTGCTATCTTTGTCATAGTTGAAGCGATCATTAGGCTTTTTAACGAGCCAGAGATAGAGGCTAAAACGATGCTTTTTATTAGTATTTTAGGGCTTGTGGTAAATTTAGTCGTGGCTATTTATATGCACAAAAGTGCTGATACAAAAGAAAATTTAAATATGAAAGGTGCTTATTTGCACGTGCTTGGCGACACGCTTGGCTCAGTTGGCGCCATCATTGCGGCGCTTCTTGTGATGAAATTTAACTTCACGCAGGCTGACAGCATCGCAAGCATCTTTGTCTCGCTGCTTATCATAAAAAGTGGCGCTAGCTTGCTAAAAGATAGCTTTAATATCCTGATCGAAGCCGTGCCGCTTAAGCTTGATACGGATGAAATTTTAGGCGTTATAAAGGGCGTAGATGGCGTTAAAATCGTGCATGACCTGCATATCTGGGCAATAAATGCTGGCACAAATGCGCTCATAGCCCACGTGGTGGTGGATGATGCGCTAAGCGTGGCTGAAATTTCAAAGATGATAAAACAGATCGAACACGAGCTTTCTCACGCAGGCATCAGCCATGTCACGCTTCAGTTTGAGAGCGAGAGCCTTGGACATAAAGACGATCTCATCTGCGAGCTAAAAAGCGCGCATAAGGACGAACATTTTGGGCATCATCACTAAAATTTGACGCAAAAGGTTTAAATTTAATGTTTCGCGTAAGAAATGAATATCTAGTAGTCGTGGCTATGGGCTTGCTTTGTGTTTTTATTGATATAACCCATCTTATCGCAGTAAATTTTGTAGTAGCCTTGATCTGCGCTCTATTTTGTATGAAAAAGGGCTATATATTTATTTTGTTGCTAGGGTTAAATTTTGCTCTGTATTTTAATGTCATAGATGCTCAGTTTGAACAACCAGAGCTTTGGACTTATCACGTGCCAGCGCTTGCAAATGCGACATACGGGCTTATCGCTTTAGTTTATGCTTCAGCTTTTTTAGCTTTTTTGCCGCTTCTTGCTTATCTTTATTTTTTATATTCACTTTGCGTTGTGCTCTGCGCTTTGCGTAAAAGTTTAAGAGCTAAATTTGAGCTTTAAATTTAAGCCTTGCTAGCCTAGCAAACTCATTTTTACTCAACTTTAACGATTTTTTTTATAAAATCGCCTAAAATTTAACTAGGGATTTCATGAAAAACATTAGAAACTTTAGCATCATAGCTCACATCGACCACGGCAAAAGCACGCTTGCTGATCGCCTCATTCAGGAGTGTGGCGCCGTTAGCGACCGTGAGATGAGCTCGCAAATCATGGACACGATGGACATCGAAAAAGAGCGTGGCATCACGATCAAAGCCCAGTCTGTCCGCCTAAACTACGCACTAAATGGGCAAAATTTTGTTCTAAATTTGATAGACACCCCAGGACACGTTGATTTTAGCTACGAGGTGAGCCGCTCTTTGGCTAGCTGTGAGGGCGCACTGCTAGTCGTGGATGCTAGCCAGGGTGTGGAGGCGCAAACCATCGCAAACGTCTATATCGCACTTGAAAACAACCTAGAGATCATCCCAGTCATCAACAAGATCGACCTACCAGCGGCTGACCCTGCTAGGGTAAAAGACGAGATCGAGCACATCATCGGACTTGACTGCTCAGGAGCGATCGAAGTGAGCGCAAAAACAGGCGTTGGCATAAAAGAGCTGCTTGAAGCGATCATCACGAGGATCCCTGCGCCAAATGGTGACGTAAGCAAGCCTACAAAGGCGCTAATCTACGATAGTTGGTTTGACAACTACCTTGGCGCGCTTGCTCTTGTGCGTGTTTATGATGGTGAAATTTCAAAAAATGATGAAATTTTGGTCATGGGCACAGGCAAAAAACATATCGTGCTAGACCTCATGTATCCAAATCCTATAGCTCCGATCAAGACCAAAACGCTTAGCGCTGGCGAGGTCGGCATCGTTGTTTTGGGGCTTAAAAACGTTAGCGACGTGCAAGTTGGAGATACAATAACACAGTCAAGAAATCCTCTAAGAGAGCCAGTTGGCGGCTTTGAGAGGGCTAAGCCATTTGTTTTTGCGGGACTTTATCCAATAGAAACTGATAAATTTGAAGATCTGCGTGACGCACTGGATAAGCTAAAGCTAA
>ERZ772960.617-NODE-617-length-31063-cov-4.856231_pt1 | contig 31063 bp, 21 predicted proteins | sample MGYA00580678_ERZ772960 | MGnify/ENA primary metagenome ERZ772960 (study PRJEB29015, sample SAMEA2737930) | human oral metagenome | biome: human oral; feature: human-associated habitat; material: dental | place: China | collected 2059 ... | reverse complement strand
ACAGGTCAGCAAAACTGGGAGAGGATAACTTCTGTTTCATACCATAAAGGTACAAGAAATATTTAAGAAAGACAAATTATAAGAGGAGTTTTGCAGAGGTCTCAAATCATAAGTTATTCCGAACTCGTAATTAGTGTTTGAAATATTTGTGGAATTGGAAAAATAGATTTATTTTTGCAATGTTTTTAACGAATGAGTTGTTTTTTAAGAATGAAAAGACTTCCTTTTTTATATATAGCCATGGTTGCAATATGTCTTGCAACGGGATGCACATCAAGTAAGCAAGTAGCCTATTTCCAGAATATAGACACCGTAAGTTTGGCGGCATCCAAGCATTTATATGATGCTAAGATTATGCCGAAAGACATGCTGACCATTACGGTGAGTACTATAGAACCGGAAGCTTCAACCCCGTTCCATCTGATAAGTATGGGAGGTAATCAAAGCTTGGGAAATCAAGATTATCTGGTAGATAACAGCGGAGCCATCAACTTTCCTGTAGTGGGAAAGATTCATGTTGCCGGTTTAACGAAAGAAGAATGTCAGGATTTGATACGCAGCAAAGTGCTGCCCTATATGGCAAAGACGGAAAATCCCATCGTAACCGTGCGCATGTCGAGTTATCGGGTAACAGTGATAGGCGAAGTGAATTCCCCGGGTGTGATTCCCGTAACTACTGAAAAGATAAGCATCATAGAAGCGTTGGCACAGGCAGGCGACTTATCTATCTACGGCAAACGCGACAATATTTTGCTGATTCGCGAAGATAATTCCGGTGAAAAGCATATTCAACGACTGAATCTGAATGATGCCCACTTGATTAATTCGCCTTATTACTATCTGCAACAAAATGACGTGATTTATGTGCAACCCAATAAAGTAAAGGCGAGAAATGCAGACATCGGTACTTCCACAACCTTATGGTTCTCCATGTTTGGTATTGCCATGTCGGTAACTTCATTGGTGCTTAACCTCTTGAGATAAATTTCGTTTTCTATATGGGCGGGCGTTTATGCCCGCCCATCTTTCTTATTACAACAACAACTCTTCGATATTAAAATGGAACCTTTGAAGCATGAATGCGGAGTAGCAATGATTCGATTGCTGAAGCCTTTGGAGTATTATCAAGAAAAATATGGTACGTGGATGTTCGGGCTGAACAAGTTGTACCTGATGATGGAGAAAGAACACAATCGAGGACAAGAGGGAGCAGGCATATCTTGTGTGAAGCTGAACTCGACCCCCGGCAACGAATACATGTTTCGCGAACGAGGCGAAGGCTCGAATGCCATCACCCATATCTTTGCCAATGTGCACAAGGAATATAATAAAGTATCGAAAGAGCAATTGGCAGACCCCGTTTATGCCTATAAGTATCTGCCCTTTGCAGGAGAATTATATATGGGACATCTCAGGTATTCTACCACAGGAAAGAGCGGACTTACCTATGTTCACCCTTTCTTGCGCAGAAACAACTGGAAAGCAAAAAACCTATGTATCTGCGGAAACTTCAACATGACCAATATCGAAGAGATATTCGACAAGTTGTTGGAACAGGGACAATTCCCCCGCATCTACAGCGATAGTAATATCATGCTCGAATTGATGGGACATAGACTTGACCGCGAAGTGGAACGCAACTTCGTGGCAGCGAAAGCACAGGGGCTCTCTCGTACAGACATCACCCGCTATATAGAAGACCATGTGGAGATGTCGAATGTGCTGAAAGACACGATGGAAGATTTCGACGGTGGCTACGTAGTATGCGGACAGACAGGTAGCGGAGAGCAATTTGCCATGCGCGACCCTTGGGGTATACGTCCTGCATTCTGGTTTAGGAATGAAGAGTTTGTGGCATTGGCCAGCGAACGTCCGGTATTGCAGACGACATTCGACATTGAATGTGATGATATTGAAGAATTAAGACCTGGCCACGCCCTCTTGGTAAAACGTGACGGAAGTTGCTCTATTAACAATATTATCGAACAAAGAGGCGATTCCGCTTGCTCGTTTGAACGTATTTATTTTAGTCGAGGCTCAGACAGAGACATCTATAAGGAAAGAAAACAATTGGGCAGACAACTGCAAGAACCTATTTTGAAAGCAGTGAATTACGATATTGATCATACTGTTTTCTCATTTATCCCCAACACTGCGGAAATAGCTTTCTATGGAATGTTAGACGGCTTTAAATCCTATGTGAACGAAAAGAGAATAAAAAAGCTGGAAAGTTTAGACCATACCCCCACTCATAAAGAATTGGAAACGATTATAAACGAACGCGTCCGCACTGAGAAGATAGCATGGAAAGATGTCAAACTGAGAACTTTTATCACCGAAGGTAATTCCCGAAATGACTTGGTCTCCCATGTCTATGACATTACTTATGAAAGTGTTCGCCCCTATATAGATAATTTAGCTATCATAGACGACAGCATTGTGCGTGGCACAACGCTGAAAGAAAGCATCCTAAAGATATTAGACAGACTACATCCCAAGAAGATTATTATCATCAGTAGCTCTCCTCAAATACGCTATCCCGACTACTATGGCATTGATATGTCGAGTTTAGAGGAGTTTTGCGTCTTTCGTGCAGCCATCGAGTTACTGAAGGAGCAAGGTATGCAATACATCATAGAAGAGACTTATACGAACTGTTTAGAGGAATTGAAAAAGCCTAAGAAGGAAATGAAAAATCGTGTTCGAGAGATATATCAACCTTTTACCGTAGAAGCAATCAATGGGAAGATAGCAGAAATGCTGCGTCCCGAGGGTATGATAACACCGATAGAAATAGTTTATCAGTCGATAGAAGGCTTACACAAGGCCATTCCGGGACATAAGGGAGATTGGTATTTCACGGGAAAATATCCTACTGCAGGGGGTACAAAGCTCTGCAATCAGGCCTATATCAATTTCTTTGAAAAGGTATATAAGCGTATTTAAAACCTTTTGATTTTTACGAACCTATTGCCAAAACAAATGATTAGGCAGCAAATATAAAAAGGAATGAGAAACGTAATTTTAACATTAGAAGACGGAACAGCGTTTCATGGCAAGTCTTTTGGCTATGAAATACCCGTTGCGGGGGAAGTTGTATTCAATACAGCTATGACAGGTTATCCCGAAAGTCTTACCGACCCATCATATGCCGGACAGTTGATGACACTCACGTATCCGCTTGTTGGTAACTACGGAGTCCCCCCTCTCACAATCGAAAGCAACGGACTTCCAACTTTCATGGAGGGTAACAAGATATATGCGTCTGCCATTATCGTTTCCGATTACAGCGAACATTATAGCCATTGGAATGCCCATGAGAGTCTATCGGATTGGTTGAAGCGCGAACAAGTGACAGGTATCACGGGAATAGATACGAGAGAATTGACTAAAGTGCTTCGTGAACACGGTGTTATGATGGGAAAGATTACCTTTGACGATGAACCCGACAACATTCCACAAGCCGACTATGAAGGTGTTAATTTCGTAGAGAAAGTAAGTTGCAAAGACATTATATATTATAATGAAGGAGCAGGCAAGAAAGTGGTACTTGTAGATTGTGGGGTAAAGATAAATATCATTCGTTGCCTTATTGACAGAGGAGTTGAAGTAATTCGGGTACCTTGGAACTATGATTATACAGAACTTTCGTTCGATGGCCTTTTCTTAGGCAACGGACCGGGAAACCCCGATTTGTGTGTAGAGGCTGTGAATGTATTGAAGAAGCAACTAAGCCAAAACAATCAACCTGTATGTGGTATCTGCATGGGAAATCAGTTGTTGGCCAAAGCAGCAGGAGCTTCTATTTATAAATTGAAATACGGACATCGTTCACACAACCAGCCGGTACGCATGGTAGGCACAGAGAACTGCTACATAACAAGTCAGAATCACGGTTATGCAGTTGATGCAAAGACACTTGAATCTGATTGGGAAGAGTTGTTCATCAATATGAATGACGGGTCGAATGAAGGAATACGACATCGCTCCAAACCATGGTTCTCTTCACAGTTCCATCCCGAAGCATGTAGTGGACCTTTGGATACCCTGTTTATTTTCGACCGATTTATCGATGTATTAAAGTAGACTGATTATGAAAGATGAGAATATAAGAAAAGTATTATTGCTCGGTTCTGGAGCTTTAAAGATAGGAGAAGCCGGCGAATTCGATTATTCCGGTTCCCAAGCATTGAAAGCATTGAAAGAAGAAGGGATTGTAACTGTACTTATCAATCCCAATATTGCGACGGTGCAAACTTCTGAAGGGGTGGCCGACCAAATCTATTTCCTACCCATACAACCCTACTTTGTGGAGAGGGTTATTCAGAAAGAGCGTCCCGACGGTATTCTGTTGGCCTTTGGGGGGCAAACGGCTTTAAACTGCGGAGTGGAGCTATATAAAAGTGGTGTATTAGAGAAGTATGGTGTAAGGGTGTTAGGAACACAGGTAAAAGCCATTATGGACACGGAAGATCGTGAACTGTTTGTAGAGAAACTAAAAGAGATAGATATAAAGACCATTAAAAGCGAGGCATGTGAGAATATAGAACAAGCTCGTAAGGCGGCAGCGGAGTTGGGGTATCCTATAATTATTCGTGCAGCATATGCTTTAGGGGGATTGGGTAGTGGCTTCTGTGATAATGAGGAGGAGCTTATCAAATTGGCGGAGAAAGCCTTCTCTTTTTCTCCCCAAGTGCTTGTAGAAAAGAGTTTAAAGGGATGGAAAGAGATAGAGTATGAAGTAGTTCGCGACCGATATGACAACTGTATTACAGTCTGCAATATGGAGAACTTCGACCCGTTGGGCATTCATACGGGTGAAAGCATTGTTATTGCGCCCTCTCAAACCTTAACGAATAGCGAATACCACAAGCTCCGCACGCTTGCTATTAAAATCATTCGTCATATCGGAATTGTGGGTGAATGCAATGTGCAATATGCCTTCGATCCGAAAAGCGAAGATTATCGAGTAATTGAAGTAAACGCACGATTGAGTCGTTCTTCTGCGCTTGCTTCAAAAGCAACAGGCTACCCTCTGGCATTCGTTGCTGCAAAGCTCGGTCTTGGCTATGGCCTCTTTGAACTGAAAAATTCTGTTACAAAGACTACCAGTGCTTTCTTTGAACCTGCACTTGACTATGTGGTCTGCAAGATACCTCGTTGGGACCTCAGTAAATTTAGAGGGGTAGACAAGGAGTTAGGGTCTTCTATGAAATCGGTGGGCGAAGTGATGGCCATCGGACGCAACTTTGAGGAAGCTATTCAGAAAGGTCTGCGTATGATAGGACAAGGCATGCATGGGTTTGTCGAGAATAAAGAACTCGAGATAAACGATATAGACGCAGCTTTAAGAGAACCCACCGACAAGCGTGTATTTATCATCTCAAAAGCTATGCACAAAGGCTATACTACGGATGAGATACATGAGCTGACGAAGATAGACAAGTGGTTCTTAGAGAAGCTGAAACATATCATTGATATCGACGAAGCCATGCACCGTTGTACTAACGTCAATGTGTTGGATAAAGACTTGCTGCGTACGGCAAAGGTCTATGGATTTACCGACTTCCAGATTGCCCGTGCTGTCGGTCTGGAACAAGAACTTGGCAACATGCACAAGGCTGCTCTGGTTATCCGGAACCTGCGCAAAAGCTATGGTATCTTGCCCGTAGTGAAACAAATCGATACGCTGGCAGCTGAATACCCTGCTCAAACCAATTATCTCTATCTTACTTATTCGGGTATAGCACATGATATTCAGTTTGAAAACGACAGACGCAGCATCGTTGTTCTTGGCTCAGGTGCCTATCGCATAGGGAGTTCGGTGGAATTTGACTGGTGTGGCGTGCAGGCACTTAATACCATTCGCAGGCAAGGATACAGGTCTGTGATGATTAACTATAACCCCGAAACAGTGTCTACCGATTACGATATGTGCGATCGTCTTTATTTTGATGAACTCACATTTGAGCGAGTCATGGACATCTACGACCTCGAAAATCCGTATGGCATCATCGTTTCTACGGGTGGACAGATACCCAACAATTTAGCTATGAAACTGTATGAACAACACGTTACCATACTGGGTACATCTGCAAAAGATATAGACAATGCCGAAGATAGAGCGAAGTTCTCATCGATGCTTACGCGAAATGGTATTAATCAACCGGAATGGAGTGCATTAACATCAATAGATGATATCAATCTCTTTATCGAACGAGTAGGTTTCCCCGTATTAGTACGCCCGTCATACGTGCTTTCCGGTGCGGCAATGAATGTCTGTTCCAACCGTGACGAATTAGAAAGATTCCTTCAATTGGCAGCTAATGTGAGCGAAGACCATCCTGTTGTAGTGAGCCAATTTATAGAGCATGCTAAGGAAATAGAAATGGATGCGGTAGCAAAAAATGGAGAGATTCTTGCATATGCTATCAGTGAGCACATAGAATTTGCAGGCGTTCACTCCGGAGATGCTACCATTCAGTTCCCACCTCAGAAACTTTATGTTGAAACGATGCGCCGAATCAAGCGCGTAAGCCGACAGATTGCACACGAATTGCATATCAGCGGTCCTTTCAATATTCAGTTTATGGCGCGCGATAACGATATTCTTGTCATCGAATGCAACCTCCGTGCCTCTCGCTCATTCCCTTTTGTGAGTAAGGTGCTGAAAATCAATCTTATCGATTTGGCAACTCGCGTTATGCTTGGCCTACCTGTCGAGAAACCTAATAAAAACCTTTTCGACCTCGATTATGTTGGTATTAAGGCCTCACAGTTCTCTTTCAATCGTTTGCAGAAAGCCGATCCCGTACTTGGAGTAGATATGGCATCGACCGGAGAGGTGGGATGTTTGGGCGACGACACCAACGATGCCCTCTTAAAGAGTATGCTTTCCGTAGGCTATCGCATACCCGAGAAATCCATACTGCTGTCTACTGGTGGTGCCAAGCAGAAAGCTGAAATGCTGGATGCAGCCAGAATGCTTGTAAAACATGGCTATCGACTATATGCAACGAGTGGTACATCCAAATATCTTTCTGAAAACGACATTGAGAACACAAGGGTTTACTGGCCATCAGAAGAAGGCCGTCAGCCCCAGGCTCTCGACATGTTACACAACCGAGAGATAGACATGGTTGTGAATATGCCGAAAGACCTCTCGCCCCATGAGCTGACCAACGGCTACAAGATACGTCGTGCAGCCATTGATTTAAATATTCCACTTATCACCAACAGTCGGCTTGCAAGTGCATTCATCAATGCTTTTTGTACAATACAACCCGATGAAATAGAGATAAAATCATGGTCTGAATATAAGTAAAAGTATTGTCGTTGGAAAAAGGTGGTCTTAATTCATAACTTTTTGCCCCGTTTTTGTAATAGTTTCTCGGAATTTGATACTCAAAAGTTTGAGATTGCAACCTTTCAAGGTTGTAAAGTTACGATTGGTAAGTCGGCATTCGTACCCTGTGCAAATGGCGTTTGTACAGGGTACAGATACGGTTTGTACATGGAAAAGTCGGTAACTACTCTAATAAATTATTGAGAGTAAGATACTTTTAATTATAGAAAAGAAGAAGGCAAAGAAACGCTTTCTATTTCACCTATACGGATTGTTTTTTATAAAAATCTTATTTACAGGTTACCATATATGCAAAAAAAACATTATATTTGCATGCAGAATAGGCAGATAGACCATGTCTTGTCCTTATTTACGTAACAATTTAAAAACATTATAAACTTATTATTTAATACACAAACTATGGCAAACAAAAAAGAAAGACTCTTTGGAGAGTTTCCCGTGCCTACTACCCAAGATTGGCTTGATAAGATTCAGGTCGATTTAAAAGGGGCAGATTTTCAAAAAAAGTTGGTGTGGCGAACAAATGAGGGTTTTGACGTACAACCTTTTTATCGTCGTGAAGATGTCTTGAAACTGAAGACACCTGAGGCATTGCCGGGCGAATTCCCGTTTGTAAGAGGCAATAAGAAAACCGATAATTCGTGGTTTGTGCGTCAGAACATTCTTTGTGACGATGCCAAAAATGCCAATGAGAAAGCAAAAAAACTACTAACGAAAGGCATTACTTCCTTTGGTTTTAAGGTGCCCAAAGCATTGCTCTCTGCCGAATATGTGAGCACATTGCTGGATGGAATCGACTGCGAGAAAATAGACGTTAACTTTTCTACCTGCAAACGCCGCAGCTTAGATTTGGCACAGATGTTGGCCGATTATTTCACGGCTAAGGGTTATGACAAACAGAAAGTGATGGGGTCTATCGAATGGGATCCCATGGAGAAAATCGTAAAACGGGGAGTGGATGTTACTCCTATCCTGTCTAAAGCGTCTGAATTGATATCCATCTTGGCAGAATATCCCCATTTCCGCGTAATAGCAGTCAATTCTTCTACATTAAACAATAGCGGTGCCTATATCGTACAAGAGTTAGGCTATGCTCTTTCTTGGGGTAATGAATACATGAACCTGCTGACATCGCAGGGTGTGGATGCAGACGTAGCGGCTAATAACATTAAGTTTAACATGGGCATTACGGAAAACTATTTCATGGAGATAGCCAAATTTCGTGCGGCCAGAATGTTGTGGGCAGAGATCGTGAAACAGTATAAGCCGAAGGATATAGACAGTTGTGAGATGGTGGTAAATGCCTCTACATCTGAATATAACATGACTTTATTCGACAGCTATGTTAATATGCTACGGTCACAGACAGAAGCCATGAGTGCAACTTTGGGCGGCGTTTATTCTTTAGTTGTTACCCCGTTTGACAAATGCTATAAACAACCGGACGACTTCTCCGAGCGCATAGCGCGCAATCAACAGCTACTGCTGAAAGAAGAATGTCACTTCGATAAAGTAGTAGACCCCTCAGCTGGTTCTTACTATATAGAGGAATTGACCACTCACTTGGCAGCAGAGGCATGGAAACTGTTCTTGAAAATAGAGGATGAAGGCGGTTTCTTGGAGGCTTTGAAGAAAGGTGTTGTACAAGACGATATCAACGCGACAAACGCCAAACGCCATGAAAATGCAGGTAAGCGGAAAGAGTTCATACTGGGTACTAACCAATTCCCCAACTTCACAGAGAAGTCGGAGGGAAAAACTCCCGTTACTTGCGATTGCGGTTGTGGCAGTCATGAGGAAGGCACATTTAAACATATCGACAGCAAGAGGTTGGCTTCTGATTTTGAAGACCTCCGCATTCAGACCGAAAACAGTGGTAAGATTCCCGTTGCTTTCATGCTGACGATTGGTAAGCTGGCATTCCGTCAGGCACGCGCACAGTTTAGTTCCAACTTCCTTGCCTGTGCAGGGTATAAGGTTATCGACAACCTCGGTTTCAAAACAGTGGAAGAAGGCGTGGATGCCGCACTGAAGGCTAATGCCGATATTGTTGTGCTGTGTTCCAGCGACGACGAATATGCCGAATATGCAATACCCGCATTCAAATACCTGAATGGTCGTGCCATGTTTATCGTTGCAGGTGCTCCGGCTTGCATGGACGACTTGAAAGCAGCAGGCATAGAGAACTTTATACATGTAAAGAGTAATGTTTTGGAAACTCTGAAAGCATATAATGCTGCACTTGGAGTGAAGTAATTCGTTATTCTAATATAATGTACGCGTGTACATATAATAAAGTAAAACCATTATGAGAAAGAATTTTAAAAATATAGATATATTCGGCGGTATTAAATCTGTCAATGGAAACGAATGGCAGAAGAAAAACGGTATTACCGCCAATTGGAAAACTCCGGAACACATAGAGGTAAAACCCGTCTACACAAAGGAAGACCTCGATGGTATGGAGCATTTGGATTTTACATCGGGTCTGCCACCTTTCCTGCGCGGTCCGTACTCTATGATGTATCCGTTCCGCCCGTGGACAATTCGTCAGTATGCAGGTTTTTCCACTGCGGAGGAATCCAATGCTTTCTATCGTCGTAACCTTGCCAGCGGCCAAAAAGGTCTGTCTGTGGCTTTCGACCTACCTACCCATCGTGGCTACGACCCCGATAACGAACGTGTGGTAGGAGATGTGGGTAAAGCCGGTGTATCTATCTGCTCGGTAGAGAACATGAAGGTACTCTTTGACGGTATTCCTTTGAATAAGATGTCGGTATCCATGACCATGAATGGTGCCGTGCTTCCCATCATGGCTTTCTATATTGTGGCCGGTTTGGAACAGGGCGCAAAGCTCGAAGAAATGGCAGGAACCATTCAAAACGACATCTTGAAAGAATTTATGGTGCGTAATACATATATTTATCCACCCGCTTTCTCGATGCGTATTATCAGCGACATCTTCGGATATACGTCGAAGTATATGCCCAAGTTTAATAGTATTTCCATTTCGGGATACCACATGCAAGAAGCCGGAGCCACGGCAGATATTGAGCTTGCCTATACGATAGCCGACGGCTTAGAGTATGTGCGTTCAGGTGTAGCCGCAGGCATCGACATCGACGCTTTTGCTCCTCGTCTTTCTTTCTTCTGGGGTATCAGTATGAACCACTTTATGGAGATTGCCAAAATGCGTGCTGCACGTATGCTTTGGGCTAAGGTTATCAAGCAATTCAATCCGAAAAACGACAAGTCGCTTGCACTTCGTACGCACTCGCAAACCTCGGGTTGGTCACTCACGGAGCAAGACCCGTTCAACAACGTTGGCCGTACTTGTATTGAAGCCATGGCTGCCGCACTCGGTCACACACAGAGTTTGCATACCAATGCTCTTGACGAGGCCATCGCCCTACCTACAGACTTCTCCGCACGTATCGCCCGTAACACGCAGATATATGTGCAGAACGAGACGAAAATATGTAAGGAAATCGACCCGTGGGCTGGTTCCTATTATGTGGAAAGTCTTACCAACGAACTCGTGCACAAAGCATGGGAGCATATTCAGGAAGTAGAGAAACTCGGCGGTATGGCCAAGGCTATCGAGACCGGTATTCCCAAGATGCGTATCGAAGAGTCGGCAGCCCGCACGCAGGCTCGTATCGACAGTGGTGTACAGACCATTCTTGGTACCAATAAGTATCGCCTTGAGCATGAAGATCCCATCGATATTCTGGAGGTTGACAACTCGGCTGTTCGTCGTCAGCAGGAAGAAGCCTTGGCGCAGTTAAAGGCTCACCGTGATGAGCAAAAGGTGAAAGAAACACTTGCTGCCCTGACCGAATGCGTGAAAACCGGTGAGGGTAACCTCTTGGAAAAGGCCGTAGAATGTGCAAAAGTGCGTTGTACGCTCGGTGAGATAAGTGATGCTTGTGAAGTAATAGTAGGTAGATATAAAGCTGTGATTAGAACCATTTCTGGTGTATATTCTTCTGAGAGTAAGAATGACACCGATTTCGACAAGGCATGCGAACTGACACAAGAGTTTGCAAACAAGGAGGGACGTCGTCCTCGTATCTTCGTTGCTAAGATGGGACAAGACGGACACGACCGTGGCGCAAAGGTAGTGGCAACGGGATATGCCGACTGTGGTTTCGACGTAGACATGGGACCGCTGTTCCAAACACCCGCTGAAGCAGCCCGCGAGGCAGTGGAGAACGATGTGAATATTGTGGGCGTCAGTTCATTGGCTGCCGGTCATAAGACCCTCGTTCCGCAGTTGATAGCTGAGTTGAAGAAGCTCGGACGTGAAGACATCATGGTGATTGCAGGCGGTGTAATACCTGCACAGGACTACGATTTCCTCTACAAAGCAGGTGTTGCAGCCATCTTCGGCCCTGGTACCAGCATAGCCAAATCGGCATTGACGATGATGAACATCCTTTTGGATAAGTAAATCCTGATTCATTCGATAGAAGAGTCTGTTCTGATAAGGGCAGGCTCTTTTTTATATCTATACGCGAGTTCGGGATAAGGCAATCGGACTGTAAGCCCCGAGGGGGCGTAAGACCTTAGGCAGGGTGTGAAGCTCGAAAGAGCGCCACCCCTGATAAGCATGTGTAGAAAGTGAACCCGTAGGGGTGACGGAGGATTGAGAGTTAGTGTTCTGCCGCCCCTTCAGGGCTTAGATAGTGAGTATCCACGATACAGGATCTACGCTACCGCTTACCCCTGTTTAAGGCCTGTCACTCCTTTGGGGCTATTAGATAAGATTCTCTTATCACGAACTCGCGTATCAACTTGTCGTTGCATCACTTACCAAGAAGCAATGAGCTGCTTTGAAGCATAGCTATTACTGTCTTATCTCTTAGCTTTGACGCCGTCAGAGCATAGCTTTTACACGCTCAAAGCTATGCTCTTTCAGATACGTTTATATAATGCTGTCACTCAATGATTTATCTGTGTGATAGCCCTTAAACTTTATATGGGGGGAAAGGTTTACCGGAGAGCAATAAAAAACAAATACAGATGAAAATTAATTCAAGACCAATAAAGGAACTAAACTTCTCAACACCAAGACAATAGTTTTACAACAGAGTTACATAAATGCCCACTTGCTAATGGAATCTGCGAAGTTATTCGTGATGACAGGCACTGAGAGCACTCGTCATTGCCGAAAAAGATGGGTAAGGAGTCCCTCGCAGCCGTCCTCTATCAGGTCGAGTGCCCGATTGAACTCCGCATCGCCACCATAGTAGGGGTCAGGAACGTCGGCGATACCTTTGTATTTCGTGAAGAAATCTCTCATTTTCCATACCTTGTTCTTTTCCATTCCGTCGGTAGCGAGTGAAAGGATGGCGCGGTAGTTCTCATCGTCCATTACCACAATGTAGTCGAAGTTATGGAAGTCGGGTAGGGCGAATTGTCGCGCTCTACTGTCGAGTATATAGCCGCGATGCAGGGCATGACTACGCATGCGTCGGTCGGGCAGCTCGCCTATGTGCCATCCGCCGATGCCGGCAGAGTCTATATAGAGGCTGTCGGCCATGCCGGCTTCTTCCGCTTTCTTCTTCATAACGCCCTCGGCAGCCGGCGAACGGCAGATATTTCCTAAACAGATGAATAGGAGAGATTTCTTTTCTTTCATGGGAATAGTTGTGCTTATTGTCTGATAACCTGTTTTACACCACGCACGGTACGCAATCGCTTGAGTAGCATATCGAGTTTCGAAGTGTCTTCCAGCATCACCTCAATGTATCCGCTGAAGAGACCATCGTGTGAATCGATGTTGATAGCGCGCATCGTGATATTGTTTTCTTTGGAAATGATACTGGTAATATTGTTCACGATGCCGATGTCGTCGTTACCCACCACCTTGAGTCCGATGCTGTATTGATTAGATCCCTTGCCGCTCCATTTCGCTTTTACCATGCGATAACCAAACCGTTTGCGCATTTCGGGAGCATTGGGACAGTCGGTTCGATGAATCTTGATACCCCCATTGACGGTCACAAAGCCAAACACCTCATCGCCGTAAATGGGACGACAGCATTTCGCCAGCTGATAGTCTATACCTTTCAGATTGCTGTCTATCACCAATACGTCGTCATTTTTCTCGGACTTCTCTTCCTCCGGAGCCGTATAGCTGAACTCCTCGGCACTTCTTGCAGGTGTATTTCCAGATAAGTTCTGGTCGTGGCGACGTATCTCCTGATACTTCTCGATGACCGTGTTGAGGTCTAAATCGCCGTCGGCAATTTTCTTATAGAAGTCTGACACCTCCTTGAAACCTAACTTCTGGATGAGATGCGACATGGAACTCTCGTCGAAATCTACCTTTCGGTTTTTCATCCTACGTTCCAACATTTCTTTGGCATATAGGCCGTCTTTTACCTGTGTCTCTTTTAACGCGAGTTTAATTTTTGTCCTTGCCCGCGAGGTTTTTACAATCTTCAACCAGTCGCTCTTGGGCTTTTGTGTTGCCAAAGTCATCACCTCCACTTGGTCGCCCGAATGTAGTTTCTCACGTATGGAGACGTTTTTGTTGTTAATGCGCCCGCCTACACAGGCATTACCCACTTTGGAATGGATATGATAGGCAAAGTCGAGCAACGTTGCGCCTTTGGGAAATTTAAGCAAATCGCCTTTAGGTGTGAACACGTAGACCTCGTCTTCATAGAGATCCATCTTAAATTGATCCATGAGTTGCAGGTCGTCGTTGTTCTCAAGTGCCGCCCTGATATTGTTAAGCCATTCGTCGAGCCCACTTTCCCCTTTGATTCCCTTGTATCGCCAATGAGCAGCCAACCCCCGTTCGGCCACTTCATCCATTCGTTCTGTTCGTATCTGCACTTCCACCCACTTGTTCTCCGGCCCGAGCACAGTAATGTGCAGACTTTCGTATCCATTGGATTTTGGTACTGAGAGCCAATCGCGCAATCGTTTAGGATTGGGCTGATACATATCGGTAATAATAGAGTAGACCTGCCAGCAGTGCATTTTTTCAAGGTTCATGGGCGAATTTAAGATAATGCGGATAGCAAAAAGGTCGTATATCCCTTCGAAGCCGCATTTCTGTTTCTTCATCTTCTGCCAAATACTGTGGATGCTCTTGGTGCGTCCTTTGATATGGAAATGCAGGCCGGATGCCGACAATTTCTCTTGTATCGGTGTAATGAACCGCTCTATGTAACTGTCGCGCGCTGCCTTGGTGGCGTTGAGTTTTTCTTTGATATGATAATAGGCATCGTGTTCGAGATATTTGAGGCTGAGATCTTCCAATTCGCTCTTCAGTTTATAGAGTCCCAATTTATGTGCCAATGGAGCGTATAGATATCCGGCCTCTTCACTCACCCGCCTCTTCGCTTCTATGTTGTCAGAGTCGCGTATCTGCCGCATGAGGTTCACGCGGTCAGCTATCATGATAAGAATCACGCGCATGTCTTCGGCAAATGACAGCAACAGATTTCTGAAGTTCTCACTTTCAATGGCGGGCGTTCGTTTATAAAGGTCATGTATCCTCACGAGCCCTTGAATGATATGCGCCACACTTTCGCCGAACGAACGGCTCACTTCCTCGACAGAAGAACTACCGCTGATAACACCCGTATAAAGTAGAATGGCCAACACACCGTCGCGTTTCAGCCCGATTTCTTCTACTGAAATCAAGGTGGTCTGCATGCCCAAGAGAATCGGGTTGAGGCCGAACACGTCGCGTTGGATGAGGTTCTTGTCGATAGAACGCTTCAGATACTCGCGCAACCGCTCTTCGTCGCCGGCGAGCAGCGTGTCGCCAATCAGCCTTTTCAGTTGTCCGATGATGTGCAAGGTCTCTTTCCGTTCCTCGTCTGTAAAGATGAATTTTTCCTCCATGAATACTGTTCCTTCGTTAGTTTTCCTCTGATAATCGGGGTAGCGCAAAGGTACAAATTTTTCAATGAAAAGTTCCGTATTCAGTGAAAAGTAACTATATTTGTCGCAAAATACTATTAAACACCATGAACAGATTAGAGAAGAAAGACTTTGAGCAACTCTCTCAAAGAGGAATATCCGAAAAACAGATAGAACGCCAATTGGCACAGTTCGCAACAGGTTTCCCTTTCCTGAAGATTGAAGCGGCAGCCACAATCGGCCACGGCATGATGGCTGTAGATGCAAACGGCCGCAAAGAATTCATCGACAAATGGCATGCCTATAAGAAGAGCGGCGACCATCGCATCCTGAAGTTCGTGCCGGCCAGCGGAGCAGCCAGCAGAATGTTTAAGGATATGTTTGAGTTCTTGCAGGCCGACAACCCCGAGCCGGTCACCGAATTTGAAAAGACCTACTTCGCAGGGATTCACAAATTCGCCTTTTACGATAAGCTCTCCGCCGCATGCAAGCACCATTTGGGCAAAAGCATCGACCAACTCATGGCCGAAGGGAAACATAAAAACATCGTAGCATTGATGCTCAATGAAGACGGACTCAACTACAGCCGATTACCCAAGGGATTGTTGCTCTTCCATCGCTATCCCGCCGGTGTGCGCACGCCCGTAGAGGAACATCTCGTAGAGGGCGCACTCTATGCAGAAAGCAATGGCGAGGTGAACATCCATTTCACCGTCTCCCACGAGCATTTACACCTCTTTCAATCGCTCATTGCCAAGCGACAGAACGACTATGCCACGCGTTTCAATGTGAAATACAACGTCTCCTTCTCCGAACAGAAACAGCATACCGATACCATCGCCGTGAACCCCGACAACACGCCTTTCAGAAATGCAGACGGCACACTGCTCTTTAGGCCGGCCGGACACGGCGCACTGATAGAAAACCTCAACGACATCGAGGCCGACATCGTATTTATCAAAAATATCGACAACGTTGTACCCGACCGCCTCAAAACCGACACCACCGAGTACAAACAGCTCATCGGAGGCATTCTCGCAGACCTTCAAGCGCAGACATTCCGCCATCTCGAACTGCTCGATACGCACCATTACACCCGCAACGAACTGATGAAAATCGTCGCTTTCCTCGAGCAGGCATTCTGGTGCATACAGCCCGACATCGCGCAACTGTCCGACGACGCACTCGCTGCCTATCTGCACAAGAAGCTCAACCGACCCATACGCGTCTGCGGCATGGTCAAAAACGAGGGAGAACCCGGCGGAGGCCCCTTCATCACACGGAATAACGACGGCTCCACCGGCCTGCAGATTCTCGAAAGCAGCCAGATAGACAAAAACGACCCGAAAGCCATGGAAATGTTCAAAAAAAGCACGCACTTCAATCCCGTAGACCTCGTGTGTGCCATCAAAGACTATCGAGGACGCAAATTCCACCTGCCCGACTACGTAGACACGGCCACCGGCTTCATCAGCAACAAAAGTAAGGACGGAAAAGAACTCAAAGCCCTCGAATTACCCGGATTGTGGAACGGAGCCATGAGTCATTGGAACACCGTCTTTGTAGAAGTGCCCCTCACCACGTTCAATCCGGTGAAAAACGTAAACGATTTGTTGCGCGAACAACATCTCTGACCTCGTTCACCCGCTTCCGCCTCAACTGCTGCAAGCTCCCATGCTTACAGCAGTTTTTCTTTCGCCCCTGCCGATGGTTCTTTATCCCTTTTCCTGTCATTCTTTTTCCGTCTGCCCCTTTCCCCCGTCTTTTTCTCTTCTCCGCCACCATCGCTCTTCGTTTCTACCGGAACATCCTCTCCGCCGCCACTGCTTTCGGCAGTTTTTTCCATTTTCTCCTCTCCGATGCTATCATCATCGACGGTTTCTGCAATAACAGACTCTTGTTCGCCCTTGCCGCTCTTGCTTTTTTTATTTTCAAACGGAATGATATCATCGCCGCTCCTCCTTTTTCTCGCTGCTTTACGCAAAGTGAGGGTGAGTTTACGGTTATTTACCAATTTATTATATCGGATGATAAGAGAACTGAGACCTATCGTATCAGGCTCTAAATCGCTTAATGAGGTAATTCGTAGTATAATGGCATTGATAGCCTTATCGGTCATGGCGCGCGATCGTTTCACCTGTGCAGTAGGAATAGGAGCTTTAGCCGAGAAGTGTTTCAGAAACAATTGACTAAAGGCGTCATTATCAGCTGATAATTGATCTAAATCAGACTTGGCTCCGAGCAGGGTAATCAAGGGTTCAAATTTCTCATCTCTCAAATCTACCACAAGATTTCTTATGGAACCCGTTTCATAATCATTACTTGACGAAGGCACTCTTGGATAACGTTTTAAAACCTTACCAACTTCTTCTGCCGCCTTACGTACAGCTTCCGAATGCCTATATTTTCCCGAAGCTACGCATAGGCAAAAGGCTTTGTAAGATTCGTCTCTCGCCTTGTCGAGTACTTTTAATTCTTTTGTATACTCTTTTTCCCGGGGCAAATTGAGTACTTCTTCTTCTGCATCAATAGCGGCTTTAAGCGCCGGTAGTAATGGATTCAGTTTCTTAATGTCGGCCTCCTTACTTATTTTATAAACATGAATAGCAAACTGAGAATGCTCCAGATTCTGGAGGTGACTCTTCTTTAAAGTCTTTAATTTCATAGCTGTTCTTATTTAATAGTTAATTGTTGATACGCTGATAATAGCCGAAGCCTTGATTTTCTTTTTTATACATCCTTCGGTATAGGGCAAATATAGTGATTTTTTCTTTATCCTATCATCTTTTATAGCAAAAAACGCTTTTTTCCTTGTTTTCCTATCAAAATCTATAGTCGAAAATAGGTAATTACTCATTTTCCTATCAAAATCTATAGCCGAAGATAGGTAATTACCAATTTTCCTATCCAAATCTATAGCCGAAGATAGGTAATTGCCTATTTTTCTATCCAAAACTATAGCCGAAGAGAGGTAATTACTTATTTTCCCATACGATTTTATAGAAAATGATAGGTAAAATTACCTTTCATATGCGTCGGCCACGGCCGACGATAGTTCACGTTAACTTTTATTTGCGTCGGCCACGGCCGACGATGTTTTTATTATGTTTTATTTACGTCGGCCGCGGCCGACGATATTTATATTAACTTTAATTCACGTCGGCCACGGCCGACAATACTATTTTAATCATTTAACCACCATCGGCCACGGCCGACGATACTATTTTAATCATTTAACTACCATCGGCCGCGGCCGACGATAGTTCGCATTAAGTTTTATTTGCATCGGCCATGGCCTCCGATAGTATTTTAAACATTTAACCATCGTCGGCCGCAGTTTCTGATATAAAATCATCTGTTTAACTATCGTCGGCCAAGACTTCTATCCTTATTTTATATATTTACTTATCGGCTGTTATGGCAGATAAAGGTTTACCGGCATCTTATTTCATATCCATGATGCGCGAAGAGTTTTTGAGGATTCGGCGACTTGCATTGGGAGGGCATAAGAGTGGCTCTTGCGTTATTTATCTGCTTTTGGTGTATAAAACCGAAATAAATGCGTAATTTTGCAACCTGTTATTACATTCCATATCGACAGTGATGAGTAGGAAGAGAATCCAAGCTGCGTTGTTCGACCTCGATGGCGTTGTCTTCGACAGTGAGCCGCAGTACACCGAGTTTTGGGGCAGAGAGTTTCGGCGTTATTATCCGGAACAGCCCGGGTTGGAACGGCAAATCAAGGGGCAGACGCTCGTGCAGCTGTTTGACCGCTATTTCGCGGGCATGGAGGCGGTGCAGGCCGAGATAATCCAACGACTCGACGACTTTGAACGACAGATGCGCTTCGACTACATCCGTGGTCTTCCCGCATTCGTCGCCTCACTGCGCGAGCATGGTGTGCGCACGGCGGTGGTGACCAGCTCGAATCGCGCGAAGATGGAGAACGTGTACCGGTGTCGTCCCGACATGCGACCGATGTTTGATGCCATCCTCACGGCAGAAGACTTTGCCGAGAGCAAACCCCATCCGGATTGCTACCTCAAAGCGGCGGCACGCATAGGAGCCGAGGTGGCAGGCTGCGTGGTGTTTGAAGACAGCTTCAACGGACTGCGGGCAGGACGCGCGGCAGGCATGTATGTCGTGGGACTCGCTACGACCAACAGCGAGGCCGACATCGCGCAACTCTCGGACTGCGTGGTGAAAGACTTCGCGCAGCTCGATTACAACACCTTATGTGATATAATGAACCGAACATTGACATGACAGGATATTTATCAGACGAGAGAAAGAAAATAACCACCCGCACATTTTTTGAAATGAAACAGCGCGGGGAACGCATCTCGATGCTTACGTCTTACGACTATACCATGGCGGGTATCGTAGACAGTGCGGGCGTCGACTGCATCCTCGTGGGCGATTCCGCCGCCAATGTGATGGCCGGCCACGCTACGACGCTGCCGCAGACGGTAGACGAGATGATTTACCATGCACGGGCTGTGAAACGCGCCGTACGGCATGCGCTCGTGATTTGCGACATGCCTTTCGGTAGCTATCAGGTGAGCCGGGAAGACGGACTGCGAAATGCCATCCGCATCATGAAGGAAACGGGTGTGGACGCAGTGAAGATAGAGGGCGGCAAGGCTGTTGTTCCCGTCATTGAAGGCATTATCCGCGCCGGCATCCCCGTGATGGGGCATCTCGGACTGACGCCGCAGAGCATCCATCGCTTCGGCGGCTATGGCGTGCGCGCAAAAGACGAGGAAGAGGCGCGGCGGTTGTTGGCAGATGCACAGGCACTCGACGCTGCGGGTTGCTTCGGCATTACACTCGAGAAAGTGCCCGCCACGTTGGCCGCTACAGTTACACAGCGCGTTTCGTGCGCTACCATCGGCATCGGTGCCGGAAGCGAAACCGACGGTCAAGTGCTCGTGGTTACCGATATGCTCGGCATGACGCAAGGTTTTCGTCCGAAATTTCTGCGCACTTATGCCGACCTCCACACCGTGGTTACTGATGCTGTGGCGCGATACGTCGCCGACGTGAAGCAAAGCGCATTTCCCACGGCCGATGAGTCGTACTGATGCATCGTCGTCGCTGCACCCTTACCCATTCTTATTTGTTTTGATATGATGATTCAGGATACACACCCCCATGTAAAACTCTGGCACAAGGAGTTTTGGTTGATGGCTTTAGCCAACCTGCTGCTCACGACTTCCGTCTATATGCAGATACCCGTGTTGCTGCAATGGCTCGATGCCGGCCGACATTTCTCTTCCCTGCATACGGCACTCAGCATGGGTGCTTACGGCGTGGGCATCTTCGCTCTCGGAGTGTTCTGTTCGTATCTTGTGCAACGTTATCGCCGCAATCAAGTGTGCATGGTTGCGCTCATCGTGATGGCGGCCTCCATGACCGGTATTTATCTCATCAACGGGCAGCAGACGGGCAGCTACGGTCTTGTGGTTGTCCTCCGCTTCATCACCGGCGCCACGTTCGGGCTGGCACAGATGGTATTGTCGAGCACCCTTATCATCGACACGTGCAGCTCGTGTCACCGCACCGAGGCCAACGTCGCTTCCACACGCTTCAACCGGTTCGCAGTGGCTTTAGGACCGATGGCAGCCCTGTTGATTGAGGCACATTTCGGTCTGCATGCCGTGTTCGGTGTGTCGGTGTGTGCCGTGTTGGTGTCCATGCTTTTTATCTCGCTCATCCGCTATCCCTTCAAAGCCCCTGAAGAAACACTGCGCGTGGTGTCGCTCGACCGTTTCTTTCTGCCCTCCGGCGCGTGGTTGTTTCTCAATCTGATGCTCGTTACTACGGCGCTCGGCCTACTGATGACGCTTTCGTTCGACGCATGGTTCTATGGTGTGATGTTGGCCGGTTTCCTGCTGGCCATCGTGGTGCGCAAGATTGTCTTCGCAAATGCCGAACTGCAGAGCGAAACGGTAACGGGATTGTTGCTCTTCGGCACAGCCCTGCTTCTGATTCTCACCCGTCCGCTTCCGATGATACACGTCATCGCACCCTTGTTCGTGGGGTTAGGATTGGCACTGATAGGTGCGCGGTTTCTCTTGTTTTTCATCAAGTTGAGTAAGCACTGTCAGCGCGGCACTTCCCAAAGCACATTCTTTCTGACCTGGGAGTCGGGCGTATCGCTGGGCATCTTTCTCGGTATCGCCCTCCTTTCCCACCACCGCGCCACGCTCTTGTATGTCGCCATTTTGCTCGTTGCCTTCGCCCTGCTTATGTATGTGGGCTTCACCCATCGCTGGTACATGCAACATAAGAACCGCGAATGATGGCTCGCATGCCTGCAGATTAGCCGATAACACACAAAAGCAAGTGGCGCACATCCATGTGATGCGTGCCACTCTTATCAGCTCTTGTTGAAGCCTCGCGTCTTTGCTTAGCTTCATTATTATATCGATGCCGTTTTCTTCATATAAGGCAATCCTCCTTATTTTGCAATCTCTGCCGACGATGGATTCCCGTCCTTGCCGCAATCTTCCAATAGTTTGATGGCATCCACATATTGTGCGATTCCCTCGGCCACATCCTTCGCCGCTTTCATCGCCAGCACCACCGTTTGCGGCCTGTGCACCACGTCTCCGCCAGCAAACACCCCTTTGCGCGTGGTCATGCCGTAGGGGCGCTCGTTGATTTTCACGTATCCTTTCTCATCCACCTCGATACCCGACGTCGTAGACACGATGCGGTCGGCGGGCTTCGAACCGATAGCAAGAAACACGCGGTCGAAAGCCACCGTCGTTTCTCCCTCGGGCGTGTTGAGGTGCAACGCCGTGAGCCGATTCTTCTCATCGCCCACAAACTCGATGGCTGTCGACTGCCACATAAACTTCACCCCCTCGTCCACAGCCTCGCGATACTCGCTCTCAATAGCCGGCATATCCTCCTGCCTCCGCCGATACACCACCGTCACATCACCGCCGAGACGTATCGCCGTGCGCGCCGTATCCATCGCCACATTGCCGCCACCGATAACCGCCACGCGCTCGCCTTTCTTCACAGGCACCAACCGCCGCCCGATAGCCCCCGACGTATAGCTGCTCACGCAATGCAGCAGGTATGTGCCCTGACTCACGCCCCGAAGCTGCGCACCGGGCGTGTCGTTCATATCTTGCGGAACAGCCGTACCCGTGCCGATGAAAATGGCATCGAAACCATCCGCAAACAAACGGTCTACCGTCAGACCATCGGGGCCTACAACCGTGTTAAGCCGGAAGTTCACGCCCAACGCCTCAATCTTCGCAATCTCTTTCCGCACGATGCTCTTTGGCAACCGATACTCCGGAATGCCGAACATCAGCACCCCGCCGGCCTCGGGTTGCGCCTCGAAGATAGTCACGTTAAACCCCGCACGAGCCAAATCGCCCGCCACCGTCAGTCCTGCAGGCCCCGAACCGATAACGGCAATCTTCCCCCGCGTCTTCTGCGGCAGCCGTTCGCGCGTCAGCTGCATGTCGGAATCGAAATCTGCCACAAAGCACTCCAACTTCCCGATTTGTATCGGATTCCCTTTCTTCTCGAGGATGCAATGCCCCTGACACTGTCGCTCGTGGGGGCACACCCGCCCGCAGATGGCCGGCAGATTGCTTTTCTGGTTGAGAATGCTCATCGCCGTACCCATATTGCCCATCGACAGCTGATGGATAAAGTCCGGAATATCGTTGCTGATAGGGCAGCCCGTCACGCAAGTCGGCTTCTTACATTGCAAACATCGTTTAGCCTCTTCGATGGCCTCGGCCGTCGTAAAACGTTCGTGTACAACGTGGAAAAAAGGATTTTCTGCACTCATGTGAATCTTGTTCTTTGGGACATTGTCCCCGTGATTTTCGCGTACAAAAATAATGATTATCAGCGACACCCCGCCTCTTTCCTTTGTGTTTCAACAAACATTAACTACCACCGCGCCCCTCCGTCCGCCGCGCCCTCACCTTTTCCCGCCCACGGATACCGATTGCTGACAACTTCTTCGTATCTTTGCACCCAAATGCAACGAAAATAATGAAGCACGACAGAGCAAACACCCCCGTAGCCTACATATCCACTTATTTTTCGCCGCTCGGAGCCATGACGCTTGCCAGCGACGGCCACGCCATCACAGGATTATGGTTCGACGGCCAGAAATATTTCGCGCGAACGCTCCCCGAACGTCATGCGGTGCGCGCGCTGCCCGTTCTCGAGGAGGCTCACGCATGGCTCGACTTGTATTTCTCGGGGAAGCAACCTGATTTTATGCCGAGGTTGATGCCCACGGGTTCGCCATTTGCTCAAACCGTATGGCGATTGCTTTCCACCATACCCTACGGCCATGTCGTGACCTACAAAGCCCTCGCACAGCAGGTTGCTCGTCTGCTCAAAGTTCCTCATAGCTCGGCGCAAGCCATTGGCGGCGCAGTCGGACGCAATCCCATCTCTCTGCTCATCCCTTGCCATCGGGTCGTAGGCACAAACGGGAGCCTCACAGGCTATGCGGGAGGCCTTCAACGCAAATGGAGGCTCCTTCAAGGCGAAGGCGTAGACATGTCACCACTTTTCATCCCGCAGACAACGGATGCGTCTTCATCACGCACATTCAATGATAACCCACAATCATTCCGACAACTCCTCTAAACTTCATTTAGCTCCATGCAATCATGACGACAACCATCACTTTTCAAATGAAACAGCTCCCAATACTTCTTTTTCTTGCTCTCACCTTATTGTACTCCTCGTGCCGCAAATCGCCCGATGAGCAAGCCGCCCCGCTGATGCAAACCATTGAAACGCACTATGCTGCCAAGCAATACGACCAAGTATTAGCAGGTATCGACAGCTTACGCAAACAGTTTCCCTTAGCCATACAGACCCGCAAAAAGGCACTCCGACTGTATCAGACCACAGAACTGATACTTGCGCAGACGGACTTGGCCGCCACAGACTCGGCGTTGCAGCAAACGGAGGCAGCTGTGAGACGCTTAGAGCAGGAAGTAAACCGTTTGCGCACAGCCGGAATGGCCTCGCCACACATACTGCGCCTACTGACAACAACTCGCATTCGCCGCGACTCGCTGCAAACGAGTTTCGATATACAGTGCGCTAAAATTAAGTACATACACAAGCGTCAGAAAGAAAAGCTATGATGCTTTACTTACACTTTCTTTTTACTTTTATTTATACTTTTTGGTTTTGAGTAGCTGCCCTGCGATGGGGCGGCTACTCTTTTTAATTTTTATCACTCATCCACACCATTGTTAATAGCTATAAGTAATTTTAAAGCGTTACCCACTCTATGGTTAACACCTATAAATAACTTTTCTTTAAAGATCATGCTGTGATTTTTAGCTAAAACTATCTTTTAGTAGTAATTCATCATATGGTTGTGACTTAAAAATAACTTTTAGCTGTAAATCATCCCATGTCTAACTATCTAAACTTACTAATAACTCACACCATGAATCATGCAGACAACTTCATGATAATAATAGTAGCTGCAAGACCTATTTCTTATAGGTAAAAGGAAAAATAAAGAGCGGGCTTGCCTTTCGGAAGGAGGCAAACCCGCTCGGGATATAAATAAGAAATAAAATCAGGCAGCAAAATAGACCATAAGCCCACCGACAACGATATAGAGGAGTGCGTAAGGAATAGCAGACTTAAGAATCTCCCCGTCTTTACCTTGCATATCGCACGAGGCTGTGGCAATAGCGATGCTTTGAGGAGATATCATCTTTCCGCCTGTGGCTCCGGTGGTGTTGGCAGCAACTAACCAATTCGGATCTGCGTAGCCGAGCTGGTGGGCAACGTTCGCCTGCAGCTTGGCAAAGAGAATATTAGAAGAAGTATCGCTTCCGGTAACAAAAGTACCGATGGCACCGATGAGGGGAGCAACCAACGGATAATAATCTCCGGTAATAAGAACCAATCCTTTTGCTATTTCCACAATCATACCCGAATAGCTCATGACGGAAGCCATGGCAACGAGGCTGATGATGGTAATCATGGTCTTTTTGAGATTCACGGTAGTTTTTGCTAAGATAACAAAGAGTCTGCGCAGAGAGAGACGCTGTGTGAGCCCGCCGGCAATGGTGCCGAGGAAGAGCATTAGCCCTCCGTTACCTATCCAAGCGAATGAGAAGAACTTTCCATCGGGGTAGATAGGCAAGGCAATCTTTGTGACGAGATGTGTTTTGAGAAAAGCATTGATGTCGGGGAAGAGGGGACCGGATAAAAGTATAAAGACAAGGATAAACCCGTAGACGCTCCATGCTCTAAGGCTCTGCGAGATGGTAAACGAAGGCTTGTCGGCAGTCTCTTTCTTGCGCGTAAAGAGTTTCGCATAGATGAGAATAGCTATGATGGCCGCAATACTCCCGATAATGGCCGGGGTCTCTGCTCCGAGGAAGTGGGCTACGAAATATTGTACAACGACAGAAATTCCGCCCACCCAGAGAGAGAGGAAAATGTTTTTGACGATGGCTCCCTTGCTGTGGTTAGTGATGGTGAGAATAATGAAGGGAAGTATGAAGAACAAGAGGGAGAGTTGGAGAATACATTTGGAAGCTACCTCGTTGATGAGGGCGGGGTCGGCCGAGCCGGTAGCAGCTATTTCATTGCAGAGAGTGATAACGGGCACGCCGACGGCTCCAAATCCTGTGGCGACTGTGTTGGCAATGAGTGCGACAAGTGCACTGAACATCGGTTTATAGCCAAGCGAGATAAGGATGGCAGCCGGTATGGCCACGGCTGTACCGAAGCCGGCCATGCCTTCGAGTAGTCCGCCAAATCCCCATACGAGCATGAGTACGGTGATGCCGTCGTCGTCGGAAAGGGAGGTAAATTGAGCTTTGATGACCTCTATTTCCTTGCTTTCAACGAGTACATTGTAGCTGAAGATAGCCATGAGGATGATGATTAAGATGGGGAAAACGGCTTTTAGCGTGCCTTCGACAAAAGCCCATCCCACGCCTATGGTGTTGAAGCCCTCGGGTGTAAATTGCATGGCGGGCGCCACGATGGCTGCGAGTGCGATGGTGACAATGAGCGTAAGGAATGCGCTTTTGTGGCCTGCCATCTTGAATCCGAGCATCAGAATAAAGAGGAGCAAGATGGGGATAATTGAAATGATTGCTGTCATAAAGTTTATAATTTGGTGAATAATGTGCGTAAAGGTAAGAAAATTTTCCCGTTATGCAAACTTTCGGTCGGGAATATTCGGATTATGGGTTTTATTGTATAACTTCGCGTGAATGAATTAAATCTTTTTTTTGATATGAAGAATATGGTATTGAGCCCTTTTCGACAGACGGTTGTCGGGGTGCAGTTTCTGTTTGTGGCCTTCGGCGCAACGGTGTTGGTTCCTCTGTTGGTGGGTATGGACCCTTCAACAGCGCTTTTCACAGCCGGTTTGGGCACGTTTTTGTTTCATCTTGTGACGCGCGGGCAGGTTCCTGTGTTCTTGGGTTCGAGCTTTGCGTTTATCGCGCCCATTCTTGCGGCCAGCCATGAGTGGGGGTTGTCGGGTGCAATTGCGGGACTGTCGGGTGTATCGGTGGTTTACTTCGGCATGAGTGCATTGGTGAGATGGCGCGGTCGTCAGTTGTTGGACGTGTTGTTTCCGCCGGTAGTCATCGGTCCGGTTATCATTCTTATCGGTCTTTCGCTGTCGGGCAGTGCGGTTAAGATGGCTTCGACGGGCTGGGGATTGGCGTTCGTTTCGTTGGCAACGGCAATCGCGGTGCTTACCTTTGCGCGGGGATTGCTGAAGTTGGTGCCTGTGGTGTGTGGCATTGTGGCGGGCTATGTGGTGGCGTTGTGCACGGGCAATATCGACTTTGCACCTGTTGCGGCAGCTCCTTGGTTTGCTTGGCCGGCATCGTTGGTGCATTTCGCGTGGCCTCATTTTGCCTGGGAACCTTTCATTTACATGATTCCTGTGGCGATTGCGCCGGTCATTGAACATATCGGCGATATTTATGTGGTCGGTGCTGTGGCGGGCAAAGATTTTGTGAAGAAGCCGGGACTTCACAGGACACTTTTCGGCGATGGGCTGGCCTGTCTGGCCGCTTGCTTGCTGGGCGGACCTCCGGTGACGACGTATTCGGAAGTGACCGGCGCCATGTCTATCACGAAGATTACGTCTCCGGCTGTGATTCGGATAGCCGCCGGTACGGCACTCGTTTTCTCTGTAATCGGAAAGTTGAGCGCTTTGTTGCAATCTATCCCGCAAGCCGTGCTGGGCGGTATCATGTTGTTGCTCTTCGGTACGATAGCGAGTGTGGGATTGCAAAACCTCGTCCACCATCAGGTAAAGTTGGGCGAGACGCGCAATGTCATCATTATTTCCGTTACCTTGACGATGGGTATCGGCGGTGCTGTGCTCTCATGGGGCAGCTTTTCTATCAGCGGGATAGGGCTTTCGGCGGTTATTGGCGTGATATTGAATCTCGTATTGCCCCATAAGAAATGAGTTGTCTTTCGCTTCGCCAAAGAGAACGAAAAAAGGATGCATCCCGATAAAGAGGTGCATCCTTTTTGTGAGTAGAGGTCAGAGACCTCGCGGCGGTTACCGAATCATGAACTTGCGGGTGGCAACGCCCTTGTTGGTCGTGACACGAAGAATGTATGTGCCGTCGGCAAGGGGCAGAGACATGGTTTCCGCGATGGCCTTGGATGTCATGACGCGTTGTCCGTCGAGGCTGAATATCTCGATACCGTTCACGTTGTTGCTGTCGTCCGATGTCTTGATGGTCAGAGTCCTGCCGTCGGGAGAGAATGTGATATCCACATCAGCAGCATGGTTTACGGTTGTTTCAATCCCCGTTGTCTGGCCTATGGTCACCACTTTGTAGTAGTTGTCGTAGTTTCCTGCCGGTTCAGACATTTTGGCATTGATTTTCGTATTCATGTACAAGAGGTATTCGCCGTTGTCGATTGTAGGCGTGTAATTGAAGTTGAAAGTCGCTGTTTCGCCGGCGCTCAGTGTGAGAACAGCCTTTGAGAAAATGACTTCTCCTTCGTTGGTGAGGTCGTTTTGCAGGTAGATAACGAAGCTGCGTTGTACGTCTTTGAGAGCTTTCACCGTTACCTTACCCGATGCGGTCTTTCCTTTCTCCATTTGGGCGGGTAGCTCGAAAGATTCGCAAGATAGTGCAAGGTCGGGATTGGGCTGCACGTCTATGATGCAATCTTCGACGTTTCTTTCTGCTTTCTCCCATTTATTATCGACGAGATAGTATGTTTCCATGCGATATTCACCCGGGTCTACGCACAGTTTCTTGGCGAATGCTTTCTCTACGAGTTCCTGCCTACTCAGGTATTTCTCAAAGATGAAGATATTGTAGTTCTTGCTCTCGTCGTTGGTCTTTACGAGTTTGGTCAGCACTTTTGTTCTTCCTGTCGTTCCGTAGTTGCGCACGGATTGCACTCCATATAAGTAGTCGCCCTGTTTGATGTCTTGCGTGTAGGTGTTGTAACTCATCCAATAGTATTGGGCAGCTTGTCTGATGATGGGGTGTGTTGCCTCTTCTTTTACCTCGAGGATGGTCTTTCCGTCGGGTGCATCTTTGAATGGATGGTTTGCATACTTTTCTTCAAAGGCCGTCACTTCATATTTCCCCGGCTTCATTGTCAAGGGAAGGTCGGCAATCAGCTCAACTGTTTTCTCGGCTTTGTCGTAGACCAAGTGCTTTACCTTTGTGGGTTCGTTCAGAACAAAGCTTCTATTGGAACCATCCGTCATTGTGAAGCGAAGTGCGATACGTTGGAGATAGAAGTCGGGACTGTTGTTTTTCAGTTTTAAAACGAAATGTCCAGAGCCTTTTGCATGCATATCTCCCAAAGTTGTAATCTTCTCCATCAATTCTGCATCGGGCACGGGTTTGTGGAGGGTCGCCGTCATGACGCCGCTTTCCACCTTAGCATCCATAAAGCTGTTCATAGTCTTCGAGAACCGAAGAATTGTCCAGTTGGATACACCGTTTTCCTTAAATGCGAAGCACAGACGATAGTCTCCGTCGGGTACTTCGGTCACGTTTTTCGATATGGAACTCATTGTGACGTATTCTCCACCTACCACATAGTTGGTTGTGGGGTCAGCTCCGCTGATATTGAGAGATTTGGTTTGCAACACTTTCACTACGTTGTCGTCTTTCACAAGTACGGCGGCTGCAGTGCCGCGGAAAGGCTCCGAGTCGTGATTGGCAAAATAGGTTGTTATGGTATATGAGCCTCCATAGGAATAGGTACCCAAAGATGATGCACCGTAGATAGGCCATTCTTTCTCTTTCTGTGTACCGGTGGGCGGTTGTATACCGATAACCATTTCTTGCCCGATATTGTATCCTCCGCCGTTAGCTCCGATACCGAGTTCGTCGGGGTTGAGGGCATTGACCATGAAATAGCCGTTGCTTTGTCCGCCCCATCCCCAATTGATGTGCAGGTAGTCGTTAGTGTCGTATCCATCGCATACGAAAGCGTGTCCGCCGCCTCCGTCTTCATTGGAAGCGCTGTAGTATATAGGCCGGTGGGCATTCAGCTCGTCTTTTATCATTTTCATCCATTCTGCGGATGAGAAGTTGTTACGCTGCTTGAAAGCAGCACCCTTGTCGTAGTTGAAATATTTGATAAGAGCACCTGTTACCATCTGGGAATAAGCGCCACTACCATCTTCCTCATAGCTCATGTCTACGGAAACACCCAGATGGAAGCAGAGTGTGCCGACGGCATTGTTCTGTGCTGTATTCGCATTATCCGGATACATGCGGGCAGGCATTCTGTCCCATGCATATGTGGTGTTACCGAAATCAGCCTCCAGTTTGCCCACATTCGATATATAGCTCTTAGTCCCCTTACCTTTGGTAGGATAAGAATAGAATCTCATAATCTGCGCCATGGCTGTTGCCACGCATCCTACATAGTAGTTTACGGTCTGACCTTGCTTATTCTGATAGGTGGGACATTTGCTGTTGTACGGAGCGTTTTGATTCCATTCGATGCTGCCCAAAAGCGGTGCAATAACAGGTGTACCCTTTGACATAGCAGATTCCCGGCCATTGACTTTAGCTCCATCACCTGCTCCATCGACCAAGTGGGCATAGAGTTTCATCATAGCTACCACGTTGGCGGGAGCATTCTCCAAATCGAACGAGCCTTTGTCCGCATAGCCGAAAATGTTGGCTACAGCATCGTCGCCCGATACGATGACGAAGCCCTTATCTCCCTCTACGTTGTACACATAGAAAGGGGCGTACTCATCAGAGGTTGTTGTGGCCGCTTTGAACTTTGAAGGCATAGCTTGGAAGCGCGTTTTCACGTCTCCCTGCCGGGTCCTTTGTAAGAATGCTGCTGCTATCTGTTGAGCTTCTGCCTGCTTCACCTTGCGGGCAAAGGCCGGATTGATAAGCAGCAACAAAAGCAGCAAAAGAGGTAGAATCCTTTTCATTGTTGTGATTATTTTTTAATTAATATTAGGTTATTGTATGTGTATTGTTTGTTTCTTCATAGAGAGAGTCTTCATTGTGTATGAAGGCTTGCAAATATACTATTTTCGCCGATAGTTCACAATTTTTCTCGATATTTTCTCTTATGCGATACGCCATTTTAATATCTTTTAATATGAGGTAGAATGGATGAAAATGATAGGTCGATAGGCTAATAGCGTGAATTTGCTTTTTGCAAAGTTAGTAAAAAAGGTGTAAGATGTGTAGTGCGAGGAAAGTTTCATGCCCCTTTTTCTTGATAATTTTCTGTCTTTGTGCTGATTGTGTTGTTTATGGATTGTTTTTTTTGTTTTGTTTTTGTGGT
>ERZ772960.609-NODE-609-length-31362-cov-3.217779_pt1 | contig 31362 bp, 33 predicted proteins | sample MGYA00580678_ERZ772960 | MGnify/ENA primary metagenome ERZ772960 (study PRJEB29015, sample SAMEA2737930) | human oral metagenome | biome: human oral; feature: human-associated habitat; material: dental | place: China | collected 2059 ... | reverse complement strand
ATCGAGTAGGAAGAAAACGAAACGGTTTTCTTCCTACTTTCAGAAATGTTTTATCATCACACGAATATCGTATGCTCTCACAGCCCGCTTGTTTCATTAATTGTTCAATCCCGGATTGGCACTGATGGCCTCTTTGGGGATCGTCAGCGTATAACGGGCATCGTCTTGTTCAAGAATATATTGCTTTCCACCAAGTATTTTTTGGATGCGGGGACGGGTAGTACGGCGCAGGTCGAACCATCGGTGCCCTTCGATGGCCAATTCACGCTCGCGTTCGTCGAGTATTTCAGTAATCAGTTCGTCCTGCGTCATGGCGCTCACAGCCGTTTGCTTTGTCCGGTAAGCATCCGGAGTATATCGTTTCTTCATGAGGGCGAGCAAGCGAAGACGTGCCTGCGACAAGTTACCGAGATGTGCTGCCGCTTCGGCGGCATTGAGGTAAAGTTCTCCCGTGCGAAACGAACAACGGTATTTGGTTGAACCGTCGGTCTTAAGTATGGGATACTGTCCGTTGGCATCAATCGCACCGAAGTATTTGTGCACACGCAAGTCTCCTAACGTGTCATACTTGTTGATAAGAGCACTCGTAGCACGTACGGCACGGATCGTAGAGGAGGAGTAGATCATCTCGCAGGGAGTGATCATCTCGACAGACCGATAATAGTTAGGTAACATGGCGTCGCTCCGGTTCAGGTCTTCAAGCTCCTGTTTCTTCTGCAGTACACGCTCTGCCGCATCGTATGCTTTTTGCCATTCGCCCATGTAAAGGTGGATGCGCGAATCGAGAGCGTCGACCGACAGCGTAGAGAAACGATACATGTGAGCCGAATCCCATGTTTGTTTTGTGATAAGCGTGCGGGCCTTTTCGATATCGGCCAAGACAGATTCATACACGTGCGCCAGTGTACTGCGCCCCAAGACGGATTCCAAGTCGAGGTCGAGCTTGACCGGTACAGCCTTAGTCTGCGGCGCACCGCTTACAGTATACGGCTGCCCGTAGAGGTTTGCCAAAAGAAAATGCAAATAACCGCGCATGAGGTATGCTTCGCCTGCAAGCTGAAGCATCTCCTCTCCGTTACCCTCTTTCATACGGCTCTGTCCGTCAATGATCGCATTGGCATAGTAAACAGATTCATAGTACTTGGCCCAGCCGAACGGTTGCGTAGCCGCTCCGTAGTTGACGTCTATCCATTTCTCGATGTCACCGTAGTTGTTTTGATCCAGCTCATCGCTGCGTACAACAAGTCCGTCCGTACGCATATCCGTAAGACTGCGGTCGATAAACTGAAACTGATAAGCCGTCGTCATCAGTGCGCGATATTCCGCCGGTGTTTCGGGGATAACTTTTCCTACGGGACGTATATCGAGGAAACGGTCACATGCGGAAAACATCAGTACACCTGCCGCCAGAAGCATTGCCGTAAATTTTTTTATCGAATTTTTCATATATGACATGGCGTTAAAAGTCGAGATTAAAGTTGAATGTAATCGATTTGGGGATCGGGGTAGCATAAAGATTGCCCATAGATTCGGGATCCATATAGTTCTTATAGCTTGAACCGAAAACGAGCAGGTTACGCCCTTCAAGGGCCAGCGTAGCCCCGCTGATGTGTAGCGGGTGCAGGAATACGGCCGGCATACGGTATGCCAGACGTATGTTCTGCAGGCGTATGTAATTCTGCTTCTTCACCCAGATACTCAAATTACGGTAAATATCTCCGCGATTATCGATCAGACTATAATCGGCGGGGAAAGTCTTACGTGTGAGCAGAGCCGGCAATGTGCCGGTCGGGTTGGCCGGGGACCATCGCTCCAGAATATCACGGTTCACATTATGCCCCGGGTCCTGTCCTACGATTTTGTATGAGGGCGAAGTGCGTACGTATGCGCCCAGATGATACGCGAAATTGACGCTCAACTCCCAGTTATGATAAGTGAACGTGTTCATGAGGCCTCCCGTATAAGGAGCATCAGACGAACCGATATATTTATAAAAGGTACGTTCCTGTACCGGGGTGGTTTTAAACTCATAGAAGCCGGTGCCCGTCGGATCTGAAGCGCCGTAGAGTTCTTCCAGCGTTACGGCCTTTCCTTCGGGATTGGCAATGTAGATACGTCCCGTCTGCGGATCGATACTTTTCACTTCGAGAGCGAAGATCGCACCGACCGGATATCCTTCCAAGCCGGGTGTCATCTGATTGTCGGGTACCATCTGTCTTAACACTTTGTTCCTGTTATAGGCAAAGTTGAACGACGTATACCATGAGAAATCTTTCGTCATAATGTTCCGTGTCTGCAAATTGACTTCTATCCCCCTGTTCTCCATGCTGGCCCAGTTGATGCTCATACTGGTGAAACCATTCTCGAGCGGGAGCATACGTGTGCCGATAAGATCGGTCCCTTTGCGGTAATAATAATCGATGCTCAGATTGATGCGCTGTTCGATGGCGGAGAAGTCGACCCCCAGGTTATAGGAAGCGGTTTTCTCCCATCTCAGCTTACTGTTGGGCGCGTCGGAGATGGTGATGTTCTCTTCTGTCACCCCCGGCAAGATGGAGATATTTTCATACCGTCCTATCAGAAATGGAGAAGTGTTCTTATCGATATTCCCCTGCAAGCCGTAAGAGAGACGAAGCGCCAAGTTATCTATCCGGTCATAAGACTGTAAGAACGCTTCGTTGGAAAGCCGCCACAATCCGCTCACGGAGTAGATAGGCAGGTAACGGTATTTCTTATCCACGCCGAACAAGTCAGAACCGTCCATACGTACACTTGCACCGAGGATGTAACGTTTCATAAGCGAATACGACCCGTTGGCAAAGAAAGAGGCGAACGCGTTTTCCTGATAGTTTTTGGTGTAAAGCGGATATGCGCGCGCCTGTGCTTCGTCGCGAAAAATAAGCGGCTTTGTCGTCAGCGTTCTGGGATTGTAACCGTAACCGTTGACTGAGTGATTGTCGTATCGGTTTTTACGTATTTCGGAACCGATCATGGCCTGCACATCATGACTGTCAGCAAAGGTGTTTTTATATTCTCCCAGCGTCTTCCACATTATTTGAGACATGGTACGGTCTGTTGTTTTGTGCATACCTCCTTCGGGGAGCAAGTATTTGTTCGTCTTGCTGGCGTTATCCCAGTAATGACTGTTGATACGTGCGTTGCGCATGCTAAATGTTTCTTGCCCCACATAGCGTTGTTGTTCATATTGTTCCCACTGCACCCCCACCTGTGATGAGAGCTTCCAATGATCGCCGAAGCGCAGTTCGGCATCAAAGATCGAGTTGATGGCCGTCGTCGTGGCCTCGTCACTGCTGTTGGCCCGTTCTTCAAAGATATTGAATCCCTGCTTCAGGTCGCGCGTGTTTCCGGTTGCGATATCGTAGTCATACAAATAGCGGCTGTCAGCGCTGAAAGGTGCAAAATAAGGATTGGCGATGCGCGAATAGTAATTGGGGTTGGAGAACCCGTACGTATCTGTTACGAACGTATTATTTTTCCTGCGGTTCACGAAAAGCGAGAAGCCCAATTTCAAGACCTTGCTCAACCGGTAATCGGTTTTACTTGTGAGGTTGAAGCGGTCCATGCTTACGGCAGGTACATTACCGTTCTCTTTCGTATAGCCGAGCGAGTTATAATAAGTAATCTTTTCTGCTCCTCCGGAAAGGCTCAGGTTATACTCTTGCGTAAAAGCGTCGCGATACAATATATCGTTCCAGTCGGTATGCACCGTTTTGAGATTATTGATTGCCTGCTGCGCCTCCGGTGTCAGACCGTTCCAACCGTTTTTCCGATATGCCTCGAGAAGGTTATAGCGGGTGAGGATGGCAGCGACCCCTCCCTTGGTGGCATATACCGGCACGGGAGAAAAAAATACTTCATCATCGGGCTCTTTCATCAGTTCCAGCTCCAGATCGACTTTTTCTTCGGAACGGAGAAGATTGAGGCGCGAAGTGTTAAGGTTCGGCATATACGTAAGCCGGGTATTGAAGTTGATCACGGGTTTTCCGCTGCGTCCGCGTTTGGTCGTAATCACAATCACGCCGTTGGCAGCACGTGCGCCGTAGATCGCTGTAGCTGCAGCATCCTTGAGTATCGTGATGCTTTCGATATCGTTCGGGCTTATACCGGCAATAGCGGTTTGCCCCATATTGATAATGTCATTGTCATTACTGCTGCTTATTCTGGGGATATCCGTTCCTTCCAGCGGCATACCGTCCATCACCCACAATGGGTCTTGCGTGCCGTTGAGCGAAGCCGTACCGCGTATCCGGATACGCGCCGGAGCGCCCGGGCTGCCGGTCGTATTCGTTACCGAAACACCCGCTATCTGTCCGGCAAGCGCCTGGTCGATACTTTTAGCTGCGCCGATAACAGCCTCGGATACATCTATTTTGGAAACAGCCGCCGTGAGCCGGCGACGTTCCACCGTCTGGTAGCCGGTGACTACTACATCGGCAAGCATATGCGTACCGGACTGTAACACGATACGGTAGTCGTTACGCCCGTCCTGCAAGAGCAAAGACTCCTCCTGATAACCGATGTAAGTAAAGACGAGACGACGCACCTCATCAGGCACGGATATTGAAAAATTTCCGTTCACATCTGTGATCGTACCAAGCGTGTTCGACGAGATACCCGCTTTTTTCAGCTCGTCCGAAGGGACTTGTATCGACACGCCGACAAGCGGCTGGTTATCGTCTCCCGCCAGTACGACCCCCGTAACAACACGATTGGCTGCGTCGGCAGCAGTCGACAAGATGAAGCACAAAAATACATATAAAAATCCTTTGTTCATAAAAATATAAATTACGTTCTGTTTATTACCGGTCTGTCAAATCCCCAACGCCGTGTTGATGCGGAGTATCATATCTTCATAATGATAGCGCACGGCCGTATCGGCCATACCGAGGCGTTTTTGCAACAATGTTTTTATGCGCAAGAGTTCTCCGCGCTTTATCGAGATGGCGTCTGAAATACGCGTAAGTTGCGCACCGTAGAAGTTAAGCGTGCGTGGTGCTCCCACCCGGTTTATTTGACGCAGGCAACGCTGTTCTTCATCGGAATGCTGACATAACGACGGTCGGCCGGCAAGTAAAAAATGATCTTCCGAGAGATGCTTATTTATTTTCACCGCCTCCGGTTCGGCGGCAGCCGTTAGTAAGGCATCAAGGAAATTTTTCTGCAGCGAACGCTCCATCACGTCGGGTGATACGCCACGTTCGGTGGAGGCAAAAATATGTCGATGGAGGGCGTCCATAAGTTCTACCGTCGTATAGGCCTGTTTGCCGTTTACAACCTCATTTTCTATCATGCGCATCAGGCGGTTGTTGCCCAGCAGGTCCCACAAGATATAAGCCTGTGCGTTTTTAAGTACTTGTGTGGGAGCATTCTCCTGTATGCCGAGCGGTGTAGAGCGCAACAGGTACGTATATTTGCCCACTTCCGCATCGAAGAGCCATCGTGGATAAGTAAGCACTTCATCCAGCAGGAAACGTACGGAGGCAGACTGCTTCTCCTTTTCCACAAACGTAAAAGTCTTCGTCCCGTCACCCACCGTCGTATTTTCCATATAGATGCCGCCGATATTGGCAAGAACATGATACAGATAGCTGTTCCACTGGTTGATGACCGCATAGTAGAGGCGAGACGCGTCAGCATAGGTTTGTTCCTTTTCACCGGTCGTCGTCCATTCGATTATATGAGGAACGATCCGTTTAAGGTTAGCGATACCCAGCAGCGAAGAACGCACGGGATCGTCGCCTAAGTCCTCATTTTGTGCGCGTGGGTCTACAGCGTCCCGTATGTCCTGCGCTTCACCATACTTATACAGACGCCCCGTATGCCTACTCAGGAAATCGGCTAAAAGTTCGCGCTCTTCTTCGGGGGTCTCTTTGCCATACCAGCGATAACCGTATTCGATGGCAAACTTATCGTACGGACCGATATGCGGAGAGAGGAGACTGACGCCGTCTTCCGGCTGTGCCACATAGTTAAAACGCGCATAATCCATAATCGATGAACTGGTAGAGTGCATGCGGCCGGTGAATCCCGGCGAACGCAGCGAGTCTGTAGGGAAAGCCCATGAGCCCATCATGTTATGCCGTAATCCCAACGAGTGACCCACTTCGTGGCAGGCAACGAAACGGATGGCATCGCCCATCAGCGAATCCGGCAGAGGTGAGCGGTGGGCCTCAACGTTTACGGCACCGGTCTGCGTAGTGATCCACTCGCTTACCATAGAAATGACGTTATGCCACCACATAATGTCTGCCTCCAAGATCTCGCCCGAACGGGGGTCGAGTAACGATGGACCCATCGCATTTTTTTTCTCCGATGCAGCGTATGTAAGTACCGAGTAGCTAACATCGTCCATATCCACGATCATGCTGTCGGTAAGGTCTCTCGCCACAATCGCATTTTTAAATCCTGCCTGTTCGAACGCTTCCTGCCACTCTTCTATCCCCTGCTTGATATAAGGGCGCCAACGGTGCGGAGTAGAACGGTCAATGTAAAAGACGATGGGTCGTTCCGGCTCTACGAGTTCACCGCGCAAATAGGCTTCACGGTCGGCCGGCTTGGGCTCCATTCGCCAGCGGGTGATGTAATGACTTTTCTCCGTACGCTGCTGCGCGTCGCCGAAACGCTGAAGCGATGTGGTAAAATACCCTACCTTAGGACTCCCGAAGCGACCGGTCATCTTCCGTTCCGGCAGCAGCAACAGCGATGAGCTGACTTCGACGGTGACGTGTACGGTCGTCGTACCTTCGACAACACGTGTGGTAAGTTCGGACATCGCGACAATATTATCGGGGAACGACTTGATCCTTTGTATGCGTGACAAATCCTTAACGGCCGATGTACCCAGATTTATGTTGGTAAAGACGTTGTTGATGCTCGTCTCGGTTCCGTTGTATATATCATTGACCTTGATGACGACTGCCGTCGAATCGTTCTTTACCGCTTCTATGTTAAAGGCGGCGATAAGCGGCGAGATGAAATTGTCCGCTACCGAACGGTGTATCGCATCTTCCTGCGGTGAATCGGGTAGTGGGCGTTGCTGCCGAAAGAGTAACTTGCCCGCACGCTTGTCCCACTCCATGCGCACCATCTGATTCTCATAGTTCACGCCGCGGTTTACGCCGGCATCGTTCAACTCTGAGGGGACGCGCTGCAGCTTGTTCACAACAAGCATATCACGGCCGAGCAGCCTAACGGGTATCTCAAAGTAATAATCGTTCTTCTTCTGATAAACGATAAACATACCCTCGCTCCGACAAGCGTCTGCCACCAGTTTCTCATAGTCACTTTTCGTCTCCGTTGCAGCCGTTTTCTTCTTCTTTTTTCTGAAGAAATCAAATAAACCTGCACGAGGAGCAGCTGTGGCAGCCGACATCCTCGACGGCCCTGCACCTAAATACATACCTGTCATAATAACAAGCATGATACATACTACTCTTTTCATCTGACCATCGTCCTTTTCTATGTTTTGATCATTTATTTATCGGTTGACAATCGAAATGCAGGCAATATGCCTACATGGTGGCGGATAACCTCTCTACTGCCCGACGCACAAGAGCCGCAATCAACACGATTATAAAAAATATAAAAAATAAACGCACAAAGATAGAAGCGTTTTCGATTAGATGCAAAAAAAATTCCATCTATCGCGCTTAACATACCGGTGTTCACCACGCACAGTATGCAAACGCATAAAATCCGTATAGTTCTCTGTCTTAAAATGATCGATCTGCGAAACAGAAGCAATATGAATGACAAAATCGGGAATCCTATGCTCTGTACAAGATAAAGATTCCCGATATTCAATTAAACATCTTGTGTCAACCTCTGATTGACAATCAAAACATCACATTTGCAAAGCAACAATAACTAAAAAAAACAAACACTTGAAAAGCTATTTATTTTCCGTCTGTTTTTTTCGTACATAAATCAATATCGATAGCAAGATAAGCGCTAAAATTAATACATTCTTCATAATATATCCGACACTCATAAACGGATAGTCTAAAATGAAGAGGAATATAATAGCAGCAATGCTTAACACATTAGAAATCACACTAACTTTTTTCATTATTCTTCCAAAGTTAATCTTTACCTAATTGGTAGCAGAAAAAAGCAATTGTAGCGATAACAAGCTCTCCTCCAGAGATATTCTCCTGCTCTGTAATAGTTAATTCTTCAAACATAATTACAAAATATCAAATTATTTTAGTTCAATTTTGTGCAACACCTAATAGATAAAATGCCCCACCTATAGGACCAAGCAAAACACATGCCAAGCCAAACTCCCAATAATGAAATTTTCCATCTCCCCCATTCACTTCTTCCATCTCTTGAGCATTAAGCTCTGCTACTCCGTAGGTAGCCCAATCAAAATTTTTCATGTTCGTTCAATCAAGAACAGAACATGGACTATCGCAATCTGTTTCTTTCGAGACAACTATTTAAAAATCATACGATAGAATGATCTATCTATTGACTTTCGTTGGGACGGCACATCGGCTGATACATTTTTGGATGAAATAAGTGGCAACTGTGCTAACCAGTATGGCAACAAGACGGATTACAAAAAATCCGAAATCTCCCCCTATCACATTATAGAGTACCGTTGAGAAAGCAATAATTAATACGACCTTTCCAAAAGAGTATTTGTTACTGATACCATAAAGAAGACACGCTCCCGTAGGGATAAAGAAAAGGAATTCAAGCGTATCTCCTATGTATAAATCCTCAATTTGATGTGCTTCGACGTACGGTCTGTATATCCATGCCATCAGTATCCCGATAATGCCAATAATGGCTCCTGCAATAATATAATTCTTTTTCATCATGTTGTTTATGTCTAAAAATTACAGCTATAAATTTGTAACAGCTCGCGAGCCGAAAGATTCGTAACGATGACTTCGTTCAGTGGTACATCGGCGGAAACTAATCGGATGAACAAAGTAAGCCTGTCTTGTGCTATGGGTATGGCGGCCTGTGTTTCGTACACGATATGTCAGCGTATCGCCTGTTTCAGGCAACCGAAGCCGGAATTGCCCGTCGGAATTCGTAACCGTTCCTCTTTTCGCCTGTTTGAAGAAAAGGCTCACGTTCGGAAGCGGCCGGTTATGCTCATCTGCGACGCTCCCCGTAATGACCGAACGAGGTTGACCGCACAGCAGCGTCGGCACGACAAAAAGCGCCCAAAGAACAGCCCGTAATCGTTTGGAAAGGATGGTAGAATAAAACGCGATTCATAATGGAATACCGCTGAGAAAGATCATCTTAAATCAATGCGTTGTTTCATTACTGGATTTGTTAATATAGAGAAAGTCTCTTCATTCCAAAACAGCAAACAATTTGGTTTGATATGTTTTATAATAAATCGAGTAGGAAGACGTTTTCCTCCTACTCGATTTGGTTTGTATGGTATAAGGCTATCTTACTCTTTCCATATGTCGTCTCCTGCATTATCATTTACACAAGATTGCTTAGAGAAAAGTACCTTTCTTCTACAAACATTTGGTTTGATGACTTTTTCATATATTACAATGAATATAAGAGCAATCACCGAAGCCAAGATGTCATAAATATCGAAACTTGTCCCAAAATTCACAATATGGAGCGATTCATATATAACGGCCAATGCAAACACATACCATATCGATTTCCAAAAAGTATGGTTCAGAAAGTATTTAGACATCAGATAAAGCATGAATGAGCCCCAGAAATTAGGAAATGTATAAAGCAAATCTTTCAAGAATCGACTGTCTGAATATTGAATCGCATAAGGACGTAGATAATGCCTGTATATGGCATATATAACCACCATCAAGAACAAAATACTCAATATACCAATCTGCTTCTTTCGAGACGAATATTTAAAAATCATACGATAAGTCTTGTTTATTACCACCATCCCATATCTTTACCGCAATAATAAATTCCGCCCAAGGGTCCCATCAATGCTATCCCAACAAGTCGCCCTGCTATGCGAGCACCGTTCCGAGAACCTGTTTCACCTCCATTTATCTCAACCAATTCTTCTAAACTTAGTTCTTTCATGATCATTCAGTTTATTTGTTACCTAAAAAACCATCTACGAAATCCTCAGGATACTCTATTGAGCTAATGATTAAATAAGCCGCGACAGCAGCCGCTAAAGCGCCCCAAAATCCCCCATTCACTTCTTCCATCTCTTGAGCATTAAGCTCTGCTACTCCATAAGTAGTCAATTCTGAATTTTTCATTGTTTTAAAATTTTAAATTTACAAAATAAAGTCTTTCTGCAATCTCCCGAATTGTGCACCATTCGTTTAATCACAACACAAAAGTACAACGCTTCGGTGCAATAAAATTGCACTCGGTATTTTTTTGATAAAAAATCCTCCGGAAATCCGCCTCTGCTCTTTTTCGTCAAGGGAGCAGCATTTGATTACGATCTGAAAATCGAAGTCATTAGCGTAAAAATACGTACACCGTACTCTGTCATATCGTATCTCTGCACCTAAATCCCTCAGTTCGTCCAACACATTGAAAAACTGTCGGCGACAAAGATGCAGGCGTTCGGCAAATTGCTGTGGGTCTCCCGTTGCCTCGCGCTGTATCAGGCCGTGCATGCGTTTGGCTCTGTCAATGGTTTCAAATAATTGCATAATCATCCTTTTTTGATCGTTTCTACCTGATGGATTGGTCGGCATAAAAATCCAATATCTTTTTCCGCAAGGCAAATTCATATCTGGCCTGAGCCTGTTCGGAGCGACTATTCGCCAGTTTCATTTTTGCTTCGTTATATTCGTATACGGTACTCTTACCCGCTTGATATTTTTCTTTTGCATAGCGTAATGCCTCACTGTTGGCCGCGACGGAGTGGCGGGTCGACTCGTAGCGCTCGTATGCGGAGAGAGCATCGTACCACGTCTTTTGTATTTCCTTATACAACGTTTTTAACGCATTGTCTGCGGCAAGACGACTATCTTCCTGCTCTTTTTGCGCTGTGCGTAAGGCATTCCTGGTCGTCATCCGGTTAAATAGCGGAATACGGAGCGTGAGGTATACCGTTTGCTGCATATTGTTTTTAAACTGTATGTCTAATGGCGGATTATTGCCATTATTATGATAATATCCGCTGCTTATTTTTGCGGCCAATGCTAAGGACGGATAATAACCGGCTTTGGCTATGCGAATCGCGCTTCGGCTGCTCTCAACAGCTGTACGGGCGCTTTTGATCTCGGGCATAATCTGTTCCGATACGGCAAAGATTTCATCCGGAGATACGGCCAAAGGCATGAGTGTATCGAGCGCAACAGGCACGATGTCGAAACCGGCCGTATCGCGCAGCTCAAGCAACTGAAGCAAATTGATCATGGAGAGGCGAAGTGTATTCGCTGCTTTGACCGATGCTAATTCGTCATTTGCCAACTGTGCCTTGACAGTCAACACTTGTGATTCCGCTACTTTACCATGTGTAGCCAGCACCCGTGTCATTTCTTCCTGTTCGCGCGTCAATATGATCTGTTCGTCGGCTATCGCTGCAATCTCCTTATCGAGCAGAATCTGATAATAGCAGATGGTAACTTGCAACGTAATATCATTCCGTACTTTCTCTAATAATTCTCGATTTATTTTTAATTCTAACTTTTGCCGTGCGATCGAATGCATCGTTTTAAATCCGGAGAACAGCCCCACTTCTGTGGTCAAAGAAAATGAACTTGTTTGTGAGTTGACATCCGTATACGTATTATCACGGTTCAGCGAGCGCCCGAAATCAAATTGCTGTGTTCCGTTCAAATTCAGGTCCGGCAACCGGCTGTACTTTTCCGTCTCGACCCGAATGGCCTGCTTGTCCAACTTTACCTGTTGGCGTTTGATATCCACATTGGCATGCAGAGCTTGTTGTATGCATTCTCCTAATGTGTACGGTGCTTGTCCATACAGCAAATTTCCTGACAACAGGCACAATACAAGAAAAACCATGCTTTTCATACCATGCCGTATTGCTCGTTCCACAACTTTCGGTAAATACCGTCCTCATGTATCAATTGCTCATGCACACCATGCTGAACGACTCGACCCTCATCCAGCACAACGATCGCATCGGCATCTCTGACGGTGCTCAGTCGATGAGCAATCACAATAATCGTCTTTCCTCGTGTCGCCAGACTTTTCAAGGTCTGTTTTACAAATTTCTCCGAAACCGAATCGAGCGAAGAAGTCGCTTCATCAAATATTAAGATTTCCGGTTCTTTGTATAACGCACGTGCAATGGCCAGACGTTGCCGCTCTCCCCCGGAAAGCGATGCCCCATGCTCGCCAATATACGTCATATAATTCTGCGGTAATTTTTCAATAAACTCCTTTAAACCTAGTTGCTCCGCCAAGTCGATGATTCGTTCCATATCCGGATACAAATCTCCGAGCGCGATATTTTCGGCAATACTTCCGGCAAATAATTCGATTTGCTGAGGAACAGTACCAACGATCCTGCGTAAACTCTCGTTCGTAATTTGGGCAATATCGAACTCTCCGATGCGTATCTGTCCGTCTTGTATCGGATAGATATGCTGCATCAGTGAAATCAGCGTTGTTTTACCGGAGCCGCTTTCACCGATAACGGCTGTTGTCTTTCCTTTTTCTATTTTTAAATTTAACGACTCGAAGACCTTCTTTCGGGAACCGTAACGAAAGGCTACATTCTCGAACGAAATATTGCCGATCATCTCCGGTGTCAGATTGATTTTCTGACTATTGTCGCTTTCTCTCTCCAAATCCATAATCTGAAACAAGCGATCTGCCGCTATCAACGCATCTTGTATGGTTTGGTTCGACGAAGAGATCGGAGACAGTACATATCCCACCAATGAATAGAACAGCATCAGGGCACCCGGCGTCAGTTCCTGATCGATCACCAGTACGCTACCTGTCCACAACACGGCAATCGTCACTCCCGTAGAAATAAATTGAATGCCACCCTGTGCCATAATAGAGCCATAGATACTGCGGAACGTGTTCTTTAACAGATGGACAAAGCGCGTCTCGGTCTTCAGATTGGCATACTCTTCTATCCCGAACCGTTTGATGGTCGAAATGGAGTTAATCGATTCGACTAACTGTGATTCAAGATCGGCAGCGCTTTCCATAATGCGGCGCTGGTATTTACGGTTCAGTCGGTTGAATCCCCAGAACACAAGCAGGAACAGAGGGGCTGACAAGAGGGTAACTACGGCGAGCTTCCATGAATACACAAACATCAGACAGGAGGTGAAGAACAGGATCATCACGTTCACAGCCAGATCGAGTGAGACATTGTTGATAAAAGAACGAATCTTTACGGCATCATTCACTCGCGATATGATTTCGCCTACGCGCATCGTATCGAAAAATTGCTGAGGGAGGGTCAACAGATGTTTATAATATCCGAGAATCAATGCGGCATCGATACGTTGACCGGTCTTTAAGGCCAGAATACTCTTCATCGCACCGATAAACGTTCTCAATAAAAGGACGGCAATCATGATTATTCCCATCAGATGCAACAGGTTCAAATTCTTATCTACTAAGACATAATCTGTAATCTTACCGACGTAGACCGCTGTAGAAAGTCCTAATATACTATACACAAGAGCGCCGAAAAGAGCTTGAAGCATGACGCTTTTATGTGGCGCAAGCAAAGCCATGAATTGAGAGATGATATTCTTCTTCTCGTTTCCACGCCGGAAAGACTCTTCAGGCTCCATAATAACCATAACCTTTGTCCACTCGTTATTGAACTCCTCACGCGTTTTTTGATGCATGCGCCCGTCTCCGGGGTCCATATAGGTAACGTGTGTCTTCGTTACTTTATAGACTACGACATAATGTTGTAATTGTTCTTTGACAATAACATGAGCAATTGCCGGTTTGGGTACGATATCCAAGGCCTCCGGAAGCGCACGAACCCCCTTGGCCGATAAGCCGAGTTTATGCGCAGCTTGAGTAAGCCCAAGCACATTCGTTCCTTTTTTGTCTGTGAAAGCATACTGCCGGATACGTGAAACGGGAAAACGTAATCCATGGTAAGCACAAACGGATGCCAGACAAGCCGCCCCACAGTCGGTTATATCATGCTGTTTAACTTTAATTCCTCTTTTCATTTGTTTTTTTATGTTTAATCGTTAGATACTTGTTTATACCGGGCAGGATTTACCCAATCATCCATCTTCTGGTAAAGCAGGTCGAACAGGGAGCGACGGGTAATCATAAAATGAGCACTGACGGTCATTCCTTTCTTTAACTTACCGGTTCGTCCGTTCTTCAGTTGCAGGTAGTCTCTGTCCATCCCACATTTCACCTTATAAGAAGAATGACCTTGTTTATCCGTCATAAAATCCGATGATATATCTTTGACCGTACCACCGACCGTACCCCATTCGTTATAATTGAACGATTCTACTTGCACAATCACCGGCATGCCCAAACTCAGATAACCGATATTCCTTGGGGTCACATACACCTCGAAATACAGCGTAGAGTCCGGACTTATCACGGCGAGGGATTCTCCGGCCCGTATGCTGCTGCCGCGATATATCCCGGAGAACTGATCTAACGTTCCGCTGACCGGGCTCTTGACGAAATACATCTCCTTATCTTTTATTTCCTGCTTTAGGGAAGTATGCATCTCGCTATGTGAGTTACGGAGTGCGTTCAAATTTGCTTGCCATGTACTCATCTGATTTTCGATGAGCGAGGCCAACTCGTTCTGCTGACTTTTGTAGCGGTAGAGATACTTATCGTATTCTTCTTCGGCAATGACTTTCTTTTCAAACAGGGATTTGTTGCGGAGATATTCTTTTTCCGCCTGATCCAACGAAGTCTCTAACTCATTCTTCCGTTTGATATAATAATGATATTCCTGCCTGCGTACAGGCGATTGAAAAGAAGGAGGACACGCTCCTCTTGCCAAATAAGTCAAATCGCTTAGTTGTTCGGCGTAATCGCTCAGGCGGTTCGATTGATAGGCTATCTTATAATCCGAACTGTTTGTACGGAATCGCAACAAAATATCGCCTTTCTTCACTTGTTCGCCCTCACGGACGTAGACGGAATCGACCAGTTCTGTTACAGGCGACTTGATCTCCGTTTTTTCCGCAACAGGCCGGATGATTCCCAACCCCTGTACCGATATATCTACATAAATAAACGGCAGAGAAGCTAATGCCACTGTCACAGCCGCCAATACGACCCAGTAAATTTTTTGAGACGTTGTTGTATGTTTATAGATATACGTCTCAATACTATTCTCAATAAACTCGTTCGGTAACAACATAGCTTCTGTCTTTAAATTCTTACGACAAAAGTATATGGCGAACAACTGAAGCTATGTTATCATCATGTTATTTTTACGTTAACAAAGCAGGGGGGCTAACCGATACCGGACAACCAAAAGAGGATGCGTCAAAACATTACATTTTGGCATATCCTCTTAAGTTCTATGAGAATAAATAAGATTATGGGGCAAGGGTAAACGTTAAAGAACAAATTAACGCATCGCGCCCCACCCTCATTCTCCAGCCGATTATAACATATTCATGCAAAAATCCATGCCGGCTTTAAAAGCTGCGACACTCTCGGGTAAGTTCCGGATGATATCGTACAACACCCATACCCCAAGGGTGATCAAGGCTGTTTTCCAAATTGTTTTTTTCATGTCCTGGATTGATATTTTGTGTTTTATTTCTTTGGTTTGTAAAAGAGTAATTTTCAAAACAATGTCTTGTAAGAAACTAAACGGAGCATCTTCGTCTTAAGTGACGATTCTTTATTGCATAATATATCGATACTCCTAACAATGGTAAAAGAAGAATAAGGCATACCATAACCACCTTATACAGTACACTACGCTTTTTTTCATAACGCAGCAAGTCATAAATTGCCAAACAGTCGGCTGCAATAATTAACGACAATACAATAGGATTAAATAATTGTCTTTCCATTACTGTTCTGTTTTAATAATTAATTCGGTTGAAGAACATGAAGCCAAAGAATTCAATTACTCTTAAGAATAGCATTCAATGCGCTTACCCCGCAGCCAAAGCTTGTCCGAATTGGTATGCTATTTCACCGGCCACATAAATGATAATGGACAGGCAGAATAAAATCACCAATGCCTTATCCGCATTCGATTCTTTGTTAAAAATACACCGTTTCATACGTTTCATTTTTTATTGTTAAACATTCATTGATGCAATATTAAAAAGAAGATTTCAATTATCCAATTCCGATTCGAAAAAAATAATTCGCACAGATCATCAAAACGTATTCAGTTATGCCCTTTCATAACGCGTCCGTATTGGCACAATGTAATGCGTTTCGATTGTCCGAAAAGGCGGCAAGTGGCCGGAGAAGTAAATCGGTCACTCTCCGGTCAAAAACATCACATCCTGTCTTGCCGAGTAAACCCTGAAATCATCGGATAAGTGCTGCACTTTCACGAAACAAAATCAGAGTGTAATAAGCATGCTTAAAATCAACAAGACCAGCGAACATGCCAACAATGCATATTTTATCCTCTTATTCTTGCATCGTATAGCCAATACAAGAATGCATGAGGCACTAGCTATAAATAACATCTTTCTCTTTTCTCTTCTTTTTAATTATACTTGTTTTATTTTATTTCCGTAATCGGCTCTATTTTTTTATCCATACCGCAAAACCTTTGTGCTTACTTATATCATTTTAATTAATAAGGTGAAGGCTCGTAAGAACCGATATAAAAAAGCAAATTGGGGGAAGTTTTTATACGGAAAACTCCCCCAATTCTTCAAACATTGTTTTTCCCTTTTAGCCTCCAGCCATAGCAGCTCCGATTTGGAAAGCAACTTGTCCTGCCACGTAGATTACAATTGAAAGGTAGAACATGATTGTTAACGCTTGCTTAGCGTTCGATTGTCTGTTTCCTTCTAAACTCTTCATGACCGGAAAATTTATCGCATTGATTTCCCTATTTGATAGGCGATCTCTCCTGCAAACCACACTACAGTACAGACTGCAGCAAGAGTTGTGATAACAACACCACCATCAACATTTTCCATTTCCGACAATGGCATTTCTGCCATAATTTCTTTCTTTGTTTCCATATTCTTTTCTTTATTACTTACCCAACAATCCATCTTCGAATCTACCTGCAATAAATGCACCTCCCGGAGATATTAAATACATCCACCATTTCACAAAACGTCCGCCATTGACTTCCGTCATTTCACTCTCACTCATCACTTCCACTGCGTAAGTGGATTCATTCCGTTTTTTTTTCATTTTCTTTAAAATTTAATTGATTAATAAAATCTATGAAGGCTTAATGCCTCTTTTCTTCCCTGTTTCATTTCATCCTTTTGCCGTTCCCGTTTTGCGCTCTTTCTCTTTTAAAAGCCCTTCCAAAAGGACTCGCGTTTTTCTTTATACCGGTTTCCGAAAAACACGTGTCCTCTCAGAGAGGGTGCATGCGCATGCGGGATTTGAACATAAAAATTACATTAATAAATAACTAACTATTATTATCACATCTAATGATCCTTTGTTTTCTTATATTCCGACAGCAAAGGTAAAACCGCTTTTTCGAGCCTTGTGTTAACGCTACGTTATCTTTACGTTAATTTTTCGGGATATAAATCTTAACGGATTTCCCGTCTATCACAATATACATCCAGTCTCCGCCTTCAATCATCTCCAGTTCACGGTTTGTCAGAGCGGTCAGATATCCATCCGGTACTTGCGCCATCGCATTCTTTTTTGCAGTGCCTCTTCTGCATACATTAAATACATTTTCTTTCATGTCTGTTTACTTTTTATTGTTTTTGATACGGCAAAGATACAGCCTCCGAATTTCATGCAATGTTAAGGCTACGTTATCTAAGGTTATGTGTAGGTTAAATTTTTTTGCCTGAAAAATTTGCGCGATAAAAAAAATTTTTACATCTTTGTATCGTTAAATAATAAAAGCAGGTATCATGAATACAAGAAGACCTAAGATTGTAACTGCGGCATCATTGTTTGTATTGTTTTGTCTGCAAGCAATGTGGTCGGTTTATGTGTACCGAATATTATATTCTCATCTTAAAGAAACTTGTAATGAGGCAATAGAGACAACCGTATACAAGGATATTTCACTTCGATTAAATAGCGGGAAACTCCCTGAAGGAGCAACTATTATTGGTGGAGGATTAAAAGAAAACGGAAAAGAAGATTTCACCCCCGTCCAGGAGGCGCTTATTGAATATAATGCTCCTGTTTCTCTAACACAGTTCGATTCGATTTACCAAACTTTTCTTTCTGCCGAGAACATCCATACAAAAACGATTATCAACAAAGTCAATCTGCGCACGGGCGAGATATTGGAGAGCACCGACCCGACGTTTCATGCATGGTGGGGAATAGTTGAGACGGACCCTGCAATTCTCCGCCGAGACAGTACCGAAGCTATTCGCGCCGTTATCGTTTCGCCTCACAAGAATGTATTCAATCGGCTCGGACTCCTTTTCCTCGGGTCATTGGTCTCCATATTTTTTGTGGGGTGGGGCATCGCTTATCAAGTCAAAATTATCCTCCTCCAAAACCGGATTGCCGAATTGCGCAAAAATTTCTCGAACGCGATGGTGCACGATATGAAAACGCCGTTGAATACGATCATGATAGGAATAAGCGCTTTAGTTAGCGGCAAGATCGATCACGATGCGGAGAAGAAAAAGAAACATTTCGACATCATTGAAAACAGTTGTTGTCGTCTGCATTCGTTGATTGACAAAGTCATGACGCTTGCCAAAATAGAAGAAGAAAAACTGATCCTCGACCGTGTTAAAGTGCCGCTAAAGCCGCTGATCGACGAGCAGGTTCGTAGCTTCTCGATCCGAACGGACAAAAGGATTACTTTCGAGGTGGATTGTTCGGAAACGGAACAGGTCTATGCCGATCCGATGCATTTGCGTGAAATCATCAGCAACCTGATTGATAATGCCGTCAAATATTCCGACACCTCGGTACATATCCAAATTTCGTGCCATACCACTCCGAACGAAAAAAGAATCAGTGTTTCGGACAACGGATTCGGCATCCCGTTAAAAGACCAGGCCCTGATTTTCGAAAAGTTCGAACGCGCCTCAGCCGCCAACAAACGCTCGCTGCGCGGAGGAGCGACCGGCTTCGGGCTGGGACTGACCTATGTGCAGCAAGTCATGCAAGCACACCACGGAAGCATTGAAGTAGAAAGCATCGAAGGCCAAGGCAGCCGGTTTACACTGGTCTTCCCCCTCCTGATGCAAGAACTATCTTTTTCATTAACTACGAAACAACATGATTAAACTCTTATTGATCGAAGACGATGCCCAGCTGCTCTACATGGTACGCAGCGGACTGGAAGACATGATTGGCGGTTACGAAGTTCTCACCGCCGTGAACGGCAAAGAAGGCTTGCAGCAATGGAAAGAACAGGCGCCGGATATCATTGTCTCCGACATCGAAATGCCGGTGATGAACGGTTATGAAATGGTATCCAAAATACGGAAAACGGAAAAAACATTACCCATCATCTTTGCTTCAGGATTCGATAAACCGGCGAATGTCATCCACGGCTATAATGTAGGGGTAAGTAATTACATCAAGAAACCCTATACTCCCGAAGAGCTTGACGCACATATCAAAGCGATGTTCAGGAGGGTGAACGGTGAACAGTCCAGAGACACCTCCTTACAATATACATTGGGCAGCTTTCGGTTCGATGCATCGAAGTCGGAATTGTACGACAAGAACGGGGAAGCCATTTCGCTCAGGCCGCGCGAAGCACAAATCTTGCAGCTCTTATGCGAACATCGGAACGAAACCGTCAGACGTGAGGCCATTCTCGAGCGCTTCTGGCCGGAAGCCGATTATTTCACCTCACGCAGTCTGGACGTGTTTGTTACACAGCTGCGAAAACGCCTCACCGGAGACAAACGCGTTTCCATCGTAACCGTGCGAGGGATCGGACTTAAGCTGACATGCTGAAAGCAGACGAACAGCCCCAAAGATTCGTTCTCCCACCCCATTTTGTGCAACAATACCATTCAAACAGCATGCTTTGACCTTGCTGTTGTGCAGCGATAAGTTTTTTACCCGTACACCATCGGTAACAGCAACAAAAAAACGCTTCGTCTTATGCGGCTTTTCCCGAAGAAAACGAAAGATAACAACAACCGAAAATATCGCATTAACCGTCCTCCATTCTCAATTTATTATGTATCTTTGCGAGCAGGAAATTTATTGATGTCGATGTAACGTAAAAATCAGAGCATAGAATTATGGCAACAACACCTGAATTCAAGTATCAGCCGCCGTTCCCGTTGGGAAAAGACACGACGGAGTATTATCTGCTGACGAAAGCCCATGTGTCGGTCAGTGAGTTTGAAGGACACCCGATCCTCAAAGTCGAGCCGGAAGCATTGACCCTCCTGGCCAATCAGGCTTTTCGCGATGTCTCGTTCCTGTTGCGGCGCGAACACAACGAACAGGTCGCTAAAATCTTAGCCGATCCCGAGGCGAGCGATAACGACAAGTTCGTTGCCCTGACCTTCCTGCGCAACGCCGAGGTGTCGTGTAAAGGACAACTCCCGCTTTGTCAGGATACGGGAACAGCCATCATCCACGGCGAGAAAGGACAGCAGGTATGGACAGGCTTTTGCGACGAGGAAGCGCTCTCGAAAGGCGTGTTCAAGACGTATACGGAAGAAAACCTCCGCTACTCGCAGAATGCTCCCCTCACCATGTACGACGAGGTGAATACGAAATGCAACCTGCCCGCGCAAATCGATATCGAAGCCACCGAAGGGATGGAATATCATTTCCTCTGTGTCACCAAAGGAGGAGGCTCGGCGAATAAGACTTACCTGTATCAGGAAACGAAAGCCTTGCTGAACCCGGACACACTCGTACCTTTCCTCGTCGAAAAGATGAAGACGCTCGGTACGGCCGCCTGCCCGCCTTACCATATCGCGTTCGTCATCGGCGGAACATCGGCCGAAAAGAATCTGCTGACCGTCAAGCTTGCTTCGACGCATTACTACGACAGCCTCCCGACAACGGGCAACGAAGGCGGTCGTGCCTTCCGAGACATCAAATTAGAGAAGAAGGTGCTCGAAGAATCCTGTAAAATAGGTCTCGGCGCACAGTTCGGCGGAAAATATTTTGCTCATGATATCCGCATCATTCGTCTGCCGCGTCACGGCGCATCGTGTCCCGTAGGAATGGGGGTTTCGTGCTCGGCCGACCGCAACATCAAGGCCAAAATCAATCAAGACGGTATCTGGATCGAGAAGCTTGACGATCATCCCGGGCGTCTTATCCCCGAACCGCTGCGTCAAGCTGGCGAAGGAAACGCGGTGAAGATCGACCTGAACCGACCTATGGCGGAAATTCTCCGACAACTTGACAAATATCCCGTTTCGACACGCCTGTCACTCTCCGGCACGATCATCGTCGGGCGAGATATTGCGCACGCCAAGCTCAAAGAGCGCATCGACAAGGGAGAAGGGCTGCCGCAGTATATCAAAGATCACCCGATCTACTACGCCGGGCCGGCGAAGACGCCCAAAGGCATGTCGTCCGGCTCATTCGGCCCGACGACGGCCGGACGTATGGACTCATACGTCGATCTCTTCCAGTCTCACGGCGGAAGCATGGTGATGATTGCCAAAGGAAACCGCAGCCAGCAGGTGACCGACGCCTGCAGGAAATACGGCGGCTTCTACCTCGGCAGCATCGGCGGACCGGCAGCCGTGCTCGCGCTCGAAAGCATCAAGAAGGTCGAATGCCTCGAATATCCCGAACTCGGCATGGAAGCGATCTGGAAAATTGAAGTCGAAGATTTTCCTGCATTTATCCTGGTCGACAACAAAGGAAACGATTTCTTTAAACAGCTGAAACCGTCTTGCGCCTGCAAATAACAAACATCTGACAAAAGAGGGAGTGAGCGCGTCATTCCTTCTTTTTCCCAACAAATGAATACTTCTACAACGCTACACATGATGATGAAAACATTGAAAGTACCGTATTGCCCCGAATTGGACGGCATGGATTTGAAGAGCGTAACGGCTGCGATGGAAACTATCGCCTTACGCCAAAGTCTCGACACGATCAATTGGCCCGAATTTCCGTACAAACCGATTGTGGCGTTCGATATCGCACGTGGCGACAAAGAATTATATCTCCATTATTTCGTGCACGGACTATCGCTCCGGGCTGTAGCCGGTCGGGACGGACAGTACGTACACCCCGACAGTTGCGTCGAGTTTTTTATGCGTCGTAATGACGACTTGTTCTATACGAATTTTGAATTTAACTGTATCGGCACGTGTCTGGCGGCACGCGGAGCAGGACGCCATGACCGCACCCCGCTCACCGATGACGAATACCGGAAAATACGCCGTTATACAACCGTAAACCGGGAGACTTTTGAAGAAAAGAAAGGTATTTATACGTGGGAAGTGACGGTCGCTATTCCGTTTGAATTGATGGGGCTTGACGCCGCCCATCTGCCCGAAAGCATACGGGGCAACTTCTACAAATGTGCGGACAGTACGGAAAACCCGCATTACGTCACTTGGAGCCCGATAGAGCTGCCGTCACCGGACTATCACTGTCCCGAACACTTCGGTGAGTTGCACTTTTAAAGCGCAACTACTACTGCATGACTTCCACAACTTCGATTTCGAAGACCAGTGTCGAATAAGCCGGAATAGGAGGACGCGAAGCGCCTCCGAAACCGAGGGTTAAGGTCGACGCTTTGCTCTTTCCTCCGCCTAACTGGTAGGGGATCCATATCTCCCATTTATCACCTTCCACCATCTTCTGCAAAGCAGCCTGTATCCCCTTAAATGAAACAGTGACGCCATTTTTCGAGAGGAGCTCGGACACCTTTAGCGTTGCCGGTATACCATCTTCCACAAGCCATTTCTGAAACATCATGCCGTTGGTGATACCACGCTCCTTCGAGTCGGCCACAAACCACCCTTTCGAATACACTTTCACGGTGCTGGTGTAAAAGATGGGTTTCGTGCCGGTCCCTTTCCTGAGAACTTTGTAGTATATGCTTCCTTCGTTGCCGGGCGACTTAAACTCGGTGTATGCCGGATTATTTTTGATGGCATTGAATGCTTGCTCATTGGCGAGCTTCCATGCCTGACCGGCCTCATCATCGTCCTTTTTGTCGCAACTTACCGCGGCGAACAGCGCCGCAAATAGTGTGATCAGACAGAAAACGTTTTTCTTCATTTTTCGTGTATGTATATCCGTTAGTCTCTGTAATTACTTCAAACCTTCGAGCAGACTGCGCATGCTGACCTTGTCCGAAATGATTTCGTGCAATTTGGCGATCGGCATCCGCTCCTGCTGCATCGTGTCGCGCAAACGAATCGTTACCGTATCGTCCTTCATCGTGTTGTAGTCGATCGTGATGCAGTACGGCGTACCGATCGCGTCCTGACGACGGTAACGCTTGCCGATGGAATCTTTTTCGTCGTACTGGCAACGGAAATCGAAGCGCAGCATGTGTAAAATTTCTTCGGCTTTTTCCGACAGTCCGTCCTTACGCACCAGCGGCAGTACAGCCAGTTTGACGGGTGCGAGTGCGGGTGGTAACTTCAGAACGACACGTGACTCTCCGCCCTCCAGCGTCTCTTCCTGATAGGCTCCTGCCATGATGCTCAGGAATAACCGATCGACCCCGATGGAGGTTTCAATCACGTAAGGCGTATAACTTTGGTTTAGTTCGGCATCGAAATATTGAATTTTTTTCCCGGAGAATTTTTCGTGTTGTGACAAGTCGAAATCGGTACGGCTGTGAATTCCTTCCACCTCCTTAAATCCGAACGGCATTTCAAATTCGACGTCGGTAGCGGCATTGGCATAATGCGCCAGTTTATCGTGATCGTGGAAGCGGTATTTATGATCGCCCATACCGAGGTTACGGTGCCATTTCATACGCATCTCTTTCCACTGTTCGAACCATTTCAACTCTTCGCCCGGACGAACGAAGAACTGCATCTCCATCTGTTCGAATTCGCGCATGCGGAAGATGAACTGCCGCGCCACGATCTCGTTACGGAACGCTTTCCCGATCTGTGCAATGCCGAACGGTAATTTCATCCGTCCCGTTTTCTGAACGTTGAGGTAGTTGACAAAGATACCCTGAGCCGTTTCGGGACGGAGGTAGACTTTCATCGCACCGTCGGCCGTCGAGCCCATCTCAGTGGCGAACATCAGATTGAACTGCCGCACTTCCGTCCAGTTGCGGGTGCCCGACACGGGACATACGATTTCACAGTCGAGGATAATCTGCCGCAGCTCGGAGAGGTCGTTGGCGTTCATTGCGTCGGCAAAGCGTGTATGTACTGCATCGCGTCTGGCTTGGTTTTCGAGTACACGCGGGTTCGTAGAGCGGAACTGTTGCTCGTCGAACGCTTCGCCGAATCGCTTGGCGGCCTTTTCAACTTCCTTGTTGATCTTTTCATCGAGCTTCGCGAGGTAATCTTCAATCAGCACATCGGCGCGATAACGCTTTTTGCTGTCCTTATTATCGATCAGCGGATCGTTAAACGCATCGACATGTCCGGAAGCCTTCCAAATGGTCGGGTGCATAAAGATGGCGGAGTCGATCCCTACGATATTCTCATGGAGCAACACCATGCTGTCCCACCAGTATTTTTTGAGGTTGTTTTTCAGTTCTACACCGTACTGACCGTAATCATATACAGCTCCTAATCCGTCGTAGATATCCGACGAAGGAAATACGAACCCATACTCTTTGCAATGCGAAATCAGTTTCTTAAATATATCTTCCTGTTGTGCCATAACACCTGTTTTATCCCATTTTTCTAAGGGGAGACAAAGGTAAAGATTTATTGAGAATGGGCAACCGGTATGCGGCTTTTTTTAATTCTTTTTCAGCATTTCGCCACTGCCGAGCTTCTGATCGATGTACGTGATTTTCTTCATCGATTTTTCTTTCTCCCGACGCATCTTTTCGAGGTCGCTCAGAATGACGGCCAGCTCGAACGTTGCACGGATGGCTTTCTTGTCATCGTTGCTCAGCATGAGAGAGAAAGGCTTGCCTCCGGTATATTCGGCCTTCACACGCGCCTTGTCATCAAGCCCGCAGATAAACTTGATGGCATCAATACCGTTCTCAGCTTTGTATGTGACAATCTCGGTCGTATTGCCCAAATCTTTGAAACGGTAATTCACGCCCCCATCGTAAGGGACGGAAGCTGTCTCGGCGTAAGCCCCGTCGGGTGTACAGAACTTCAGCCCGGTGTGATTCAGAGGAGCCCGTCCGAAAAAAACGCTGGCCAGATAGATTTCGCCTTTTTCATCGACCCCGCAACGGATATAGCTGCGCTCCACATTGCGCTCGACGGTCTTTTGCTTCCAGACATAATGCCCCACGTCCTCGTATACCGTATCTTTTTCGAGCACAAAATTTTTCTTCATTGCTTCGGCTTCTTCCGCACGAATCGGTATCATGCTGTCGCAAAAAGCGATGTTGCGCTCACTCTCGCCGCGTTCGACAAGACGCATCAACGTCAGCGACTCTTTCAGCACGGCCACTTCCTCCGGATAACGCATCCGGAGCGTATCGATCGCATTCTTGGCCGCAGCGAATTGCCGCTCTTCATACAGCACCCGGGCACGTTCCAGACCTGCTTTTGCTTCTTTTTCCCTTCCGCATGCGGAGAGCAAAAGCATCCATCCGCAAAGAAGCCATATTTTCTTCTCCATCTTTCTTGTTTTATAAATGAAGTACAAAGGTAATGTTTCTTTATCGATCGAATAGAGAGGTGACCTATTTTCTATTCTGGGACTTTAACCGAAATATCGTTTTCGATGCGGGTAAATGCATTGAATTGATGGGCACGGGAGCAGGAAGTCTTCTTATCGTTCTTCTCTTCCCCGTAGGCAAGAGACTGTTGATAAGACGTAAACCAATCCTCTTTGCAAAAATTTGGCGAATTATCGGAAAAGAAGTACCTTTAGCGGCTCAATCGGTTATTTTTTCTGATTGAAGACATTAATTTGCGCATGAGAAACAGAAAGCTACGCATGGGAATGATCGGAGGTGGGATCAATGCATTCATTGGCTCCATCCATTGTTGTGCCGCTCTTATGGATAACAAGATCGTACTGATTTGTGAGATGGACGGCAAATGGCAGCCATGGATCGATTAACAACAAAACAAATATAACGAACGACTGAAATAAAATATGAGAACGAGCTACCGATCGAGAAGAGACGAAAGAAAGAAGAAAAGGAAATGGCCCTTGTTTCTGTTCGGCTTTATCGTCGGCATGGCCTTTTTTATGTCGCTTTATGAAGTATCCGTCTACTATTCGACGGACGAGGCATGCATGAGTTGTCACGTCCATCCGCATGCGGAAGAAACATGGAAATTGTCATCGCACGTAAACAACGGCAGCGGTGTCACCGTTCATTGTGTCGACTGCCACCTGCCTCCGAAGAATCAGACATGGAATCATTATTCGGCCAAGATACGACTTGGAATGCGCGACGTGTGGGGCTACCTGACAAGAGATACATTCGATTGGGAAATGAAGTCGCAGCTCGAACATGCCGTGAAATATATCCCGAACGAATCGTGTAAGGAGTGTCATAAGAATCTGTTTCCCGCAGGGATTACCGATGCAGGGATCACCGCGCATCTTTACTATGAAGAAAACGAGAAAAAACTGAATTTGCAATGCATCAGTTGTCACCTCGATGCCGGACATTATAACCCGAACTACAAGCACGGACAGATGACCGGTATTCCGGGAGCTTCCGCCGCAGCATCCGGGCCACTCTTCGACTCGGCAACCGTTGTGACTTCTTTTGCCGATTTTACCGAACAAATTCCGGGCACTCCCGTATCGTTCAAAATGATCGCCGTTCCGGGCGGAACATTCAAGATGGGCAGTCCCGATAAGGAAGACTTCCGCCGAGAAGATGAGATGCCGGTACGAAACGTAACAGTCAGTCCGTTCTTTATGGCCGAGGTAGAAGTGACATGGGATCAATATTGGGCATTCTACGCGGCTACGCTCAGCGAAGGACGTACCCCGCCCGAAACGATTTACGCCAATAATACCCGCGCGGACATCGATGTGGACGGTGTTTCCGGTCCTACGCCGCCTTTCGGATTTCCGGATCAGGGATGGGGAGGAGGCACGCGACCGGCCATTACGATGACGCACTACGCCGCCGAGACGTTCTGCCAGTGGCTCTCCCTCAAGACCGGTAAGAAATATCGTCTGCCGACCGAGGCCGAATGGGAATATGCGGCTCGCGGAGGAACGGAAACACCTTATTTCTTCGCAGGAAGACCGAAAGATTATTCCGATGAAGGTTTCATCCGCAAGTTTATCAGTGCGAAGACCGAACCCATCGGAGCATTTGTCATTTACGGTAAAAACGCGAAGAACAAAACACAGGAGCCCGGTAAAGTCAAAGCGAACCCGTTCGGGCTGAAAAATATGCTCGGCAATGTGATGGAATATTGTGCCGACAAATACGATCCGCAGGCGTATGCCAAAGGAAGCTCGACCGTTACCGATCCGTTGGTGACCGAAGGCGAAGAATGGGTTGTACGTGGCGGCAACTATACGAGCGATGCCGCCGATGTGCGCTGTGCCGCCCGCAGTCATACGCACCACGACGACTGGCTGAAGACCGACCCGCAGCAGCCGAAGAGTATTTGGTGGTATTCCGACATCCGGGGCATCGGCTTCCGCGTGGTTTGCGAGCCCGACTCGTCGCTGAAAGCAAAATAATCAGGAACTAAAAAAAACAGTATATCTAACTCAAAATTGTCATGACAAAAAAAAGCAGTATCAGTAGAAGATCATTCCTCAAAAGCACCGCTCTTGCAGGAGCAGCCGGAATGGTCGGTACGGGGGGGACTGCCACCCTGCTTACCTCGTGTGGAGGAGGCGCAAGCAGTAACGAGAATGCGAATGCGGCCAACAAACCGCTGAAAGAACCGGGAACGTATTATGTGCCCGAGTTGCCCGATATGGCGGCCGACGGTAAAGAGTTAAAAGCCGGCATCATCGGTTGTGGAGGGCGCGGCAGTGGCGCAGCGATGAACTTCCTCGCGGCAGCGAATGGCGTATCGATTGTGGCATTGGGCGACACGTTTCAGGATCGGGTAGACAGTCTGGCTCAGAAACTGAAAGACGAAAAGAATATCGACATCCCCGCCGATAAGCGCTTTGTCGGGTTGGATGCGTACAAGCAGGTTATCGACAGCGACGTAGACGTGGTTATCGTTGCCACGCCGCCCAACTTCCGTCCCATTCATTTCCAGTATGCCGTAGAAAAAAGCAAACATTGCTTTCTTGAGAAGCCGATCTGTGTCGACGCGGTAGGCTACCGCACCATCATGGCTACGGCCAAGCAGGCACAGGCCAAGAACCTGTGCGTAATCACCGGTACGCAGCGTCACCATCAGCGCAGTTATATCGCATCGTACCAGCAGATCATGAACGGTGCGATCGGCGAGATTACGGGCGGAACGGTTTATTGGAATCAAAGCATGTTGTGGTACCGGGAGCGTCAGGCCGGATGGAGCGACTGCGAATGGATGATCCGCGACTGGGTGAATTGGAAATGGCTCTCCGGCGATCATATCGTGGAACAGCATGTACACAACATCGACGTGTTTACATGGTTCTCGGGGCTGAAACCGGTGAAAGCCGTGGGCTTCGGATCGCGTCAGCGCCGGATCACGGGCGACCAGTATGATAACTTCAGCATCGACTTCACGATGGAGAACGGGATTCATCTGCACAGTATGTGTCGCCAGATAGACGGTTGCGCCAACAACGTCAGCGAATTTATTCAGGGAACGAAAGGTTCGTGGAACAGCACCGACATGGAGATCAAAGACCTGGCCGGCAATGTGATTTGGAAATACGACGTTGAAGCCGAAAAGGCTTCGTTCAAACAGAACGATCCTTATACGCTGGAGCATGTGAACTGGATCAATACCATTCGCGCCGGCAAATCGATCGATCAGGCTTCGGAAACCGCCGTATCGAACATGGCCGCCATCATGGGACGCGAATCAGCCTATACGGGCGAAGAAACGACCTGGGAAGCCATGACGGCTGCAGCGCTCGATTATACGCCGGCCGACCTGAATCTGGGTAAAATGGATATGAAACCGTTCGTGGTTCCCGTACCCGGTAAACCGTTAGAGAAAAAGTGATGAGTATCGACAGACGAAACTTTCTGAAAGCTTCGCTGGGCAGTGCGGCGCTGGCAACAATGGCCGCCTGCTCGGGAGGCTCGACGACAGGCGCAGAAACGAAAACCTGCTGCAAGGACGAAGGAGACACGAAGAAAGACGTGAAGTTGAACCTCTCGTTTCAAGAGGGTACGTTGGGTGATCTGGAGCTGACGGCCAAGCTCGATGTGATGGAGAAGCTCGGTGTAACCGGCCTTGAAGTGGGAGGCCGAGGATTGGCCGCGCGGAAGGACGAACTGAAGAAAGCGCTCGAAGGACGTAACATTAAAATCAGCGCGATATGCGCCGGATTTGAAGGCTTTATGCTTTCGGAAGAAGAAGCCGTGCGTAACCTCTGTCGTGATACGATGCGCGAAATCATTGCTGCCGCGGGCGAGCTGGGATCGACCGGTGTCATCATCGTGCCGGCGTTCAACGCGCAACAGCCGGCCATGCCGCATACGCAGGAGACACGCGACTTCCTTTGCCGGTGGTTCGACGAACTCGGCTCGTTTGCCGCCGAGCACCGGACGACTGTCATCTTCGAACCGCTGAACCGTAAGGAAGCGTTCTACCTCCGTCAGGTAGCCGACGCGGCGTCCATCTGTCGCGACATCGACAACCCCGGTGTGCGTTGCATGGGCGATTTCTGGCACATGACATGGGAAGAAACGTCCGATATGGGCGCATTCCTTTCGGCCGGATCGCTGCTTCAGCACGTACATATAGCCAGCCGCAAGCGTCGCCTGATGCCGGGCGAAGACGGAGAGGCCGACCGCTACGTCGACGGTTTCCGCGCGCTCAAGATGCTCGGCTACGATAAGTACGTGAGCTTTGAATGCGGCTGTCAGAACGACGATCGCGTAGCCACGGCTGCGGCCGCCGTCGAGCTGCTTCGCAAGCAGTGGGACGAGGCATAAGGAACACACTATATATAAATGTATAGCGGAAGCGGATGCCGTTAGTATATGCAAATATGAGAATGAGCGAGGTGGTGAGCAAGCACCTCTCGCTCATTCCGGTGATCAATCGCTTCGGCATACGGCTGGGGGTAGGCGACGAGACGGTCATGGCGCTTTGCGAAGCAAACGATATCGATACGGACTTTTTCCTCACCATCGTCAATACGTTTATCAACGAAGATTATTTTCCGGAGAAAAAACTGCAAAACTTCCACCTCACGCAGATTATCGACTATCTGAAGCAAACGAACCGGTATTATCTGCAATACCAGTTGCCCAATATCGACCGGCACTTGCAGATATTTATTCATACGTCGGGCGGGAGCAATGCTTCGCTGCAACTGCTGGGCAATATCTTCGCCTCGTTCAGAGAGAAACTGTGCGGACGCATTCAAACCGACGAGAAAGAGTGGTTTCCCCAACTCCTTTCGCTCGGCGAAAAAGAGCAGGACCGGAGAAATACACGGTCGAAACTCTCGGTCGATACCGACGAATCGATCGAAGCCATGATGGACGATATGCGGAACATCATGATCAAGCATCTGACCGGAATGTACGACGAGAATCTGTGTTATGCCGTTCTGTTCGCCATCGACGCACTGGGGCGCGACATCCGGCAGCACAACCGCATTCGCAACCGCATCCTGCTCCCGATGGTCGACGATAACAGCCATCTCTCGAACCGTGAGAAGGAAGTGCTCAAACTCATCGTCAGCGGATATACGAACAAAGAAATTGCCGCACGGCTCTTCGTCAGTCTCAATACCATCCTGACTCATCGCAAAAACATCACGGCCAAGCTCGGCATTAAAACCATTCCGGGACTTACGTTCTATGCCATCACCCATAAAATCATCACCGAAATCAAATAAACGCATCTCATGGCACGCCGAAAAATCACGAACACACAAGCCGTCTGCATCATCCTGCTGTGGGGGTTTCTGGTATATATTTTGTTGACATCGACTAAGACGATCGACTTTATGACCGTTTTTTCCATTGTCGCTTCAGGCATTATCGTTTTTGTTCCGCTCTACAAAAACCGGAAACGCCCGAGTTAATCGGCCTCAAACCGGCATCGGGGGGGGGGGCGGGGCGTCTGAAAAAAACATCCCGCG
>ERZ772960.608-NODE-608-length-31419-cov-11.625080_pt1 | contig 31419 bp, 28 predicted proteins | sample MGYA00580678_ERZ772960 | MGnify/ENA primary metagenome ERZ772960 (study PRJEB29015, sample SAMEA2737930) | human oral metagenome | biome: human oral; feature: human-associated habitat; material: dental | place: China | collected 2059 ... | reverse complement strand
CGCGCAGATCAGGCCGCCGAGGCGCGGGTAACGCGAATAAAAGCTAAGGGTTAGGAGGGGAATATGGATAAAATTGAAACGATCAAATTTGCGAAGCAATATCTGGAAGATTTGCTAACATTCTTTGATTTGAATCTGGATGTGGATGTAAAAATTGAGGATGATATCGTGGTGGCGGCAGTGCCGCACAGCGATAGAAGCAGTATTTTGATTGGGCGGAATGCCGAGACGCTGCGCAGTATCCAATATTTACTATCTGCTACGCTGAATAATGCTGGCGCGCCGGTCTCGCGGGTGAATTTGGATATCGCTGATTATAAAAAGCAGCATGCTGAGAAAATTATTGAGAAGGCGCGCGGTTGGATTGAAGAAGTTCGTCGGACCGGCGAGTCGAAGATTGTCAATTTGAACGCAGCTGACCGCTGGACGGTGCATCATTTGGCGAGTGAGTACAGCGATATCGAGACGCACTCCGAGGGTGAAGGTCGAGATCGCCAGCTGATTATTAGTCAGAAGAGTTCTTAGATTTTTTGAAAACTACTCTGGAATAGAGAGTATAATTCCAAATAAGGCTGGCGGCGGTGGCGATTAGCTTGCTAATAAGTAGGGCTGCTGGCTTATTTACGCCAAGATTTGTGAATACTGGCGTGATGGCAGCAATAATAATCGTTTGAATGACCCATAAACCAAATAGCGTGACGATAGTAAATAATAGAAACTGTTTTTTTAGATTCTTAGACGTTGATTTGAAAGTGTATTTCTTATTAGCAAAGAATGAGAACAAAAAGGCAACAAAAGTTGATATAAAATTAGCCAATTCTTTCGGGACATTAAAGAGTGTAGTTAAGGTAAAGAGAATACTGAAATCAATTACCGTATTAATACTGCCGACGATGGTAAAACGTAGTTTATCGGCGTGCTTTTTTGCGATTTCCTGCATGATATTCCTCCATTAAATATAGCGGTCGATTTTTAGTTTCAATAAATATCCGGCCGACATATTCGCCAATTATCCCTAATGATAATAACTGAACGCCGCCTAAGAATAGGATAACTGCCATTAAGGAAGAATAGCCAGCGCCAGTCGGAACTCCGAACAAAGGGCGAACTAAAAGATAGATAATCCAGCAGAAAGCCACGAAGGAAATGATAAACCCAAAAATAGTAGCCATTCGCAGCGGCGCGGTGGTAAAACTAGTGATGCCGTCAATGGCCAAGTTGATCAATTTACGATAATTCCATTTAGTCTGGCCGGCCAGTCTGGGGTCGCGATCGTAAAAAATCTCCTTTTTCTTATAGCCAATCCAGCTGAAGATTGCTTTAGTATTGCGCTGAGATTCGCGAAATTGCCGCAGTGCCTCGATGCAGCGCCGATCCAGCAAGCGAAAATCGCCGGTATCAACCTGAATAGGAATACTAGTCGATTTTTGGAGGATTCGGTAATACCATTGGCTGGTCTTTTTCTTTAGCCAAGTTTCGCCCTGCCGGCTGCTGCGGCGAGCATAAACATCATCATAACCGTCCTCCCAGTAGGCAATCATCTCTTTTATTAATTCTGGCGGATCTTGCAAATCAGCGTCAATAATCACGGCAGCGTCGCCTTCGGCATGGTCAATTCCGGCAATCATCGCTATTTCTTTACCGAAGTTGCGCGACAAGTTGATATAGCTGATGCGCGTATCTTTCTGAGCTTGATTGGTAATAATAGATAAAGATTCATCGACGCTGCCATCATTGATGAATAGAAATTCAAATTGGTAATTGGGAATAGATTTTGCAAGCTCGTCCAGTCTGCTAAAAAGCTGCGGGAGAACAGATTTTTCGTTATAGACGGGGATGAGGAGGGTGATTGATTTCATGATTTATTTAAAGCCTCTCTAAAAGACCTTATAAGGACATCAACATTTTTTTCCCATGAGATTTTCTGTATTTGATTCCGCATGCTTTTATGCATTTTGTTGCGTGCACTTGGGTTAGATATTATGGATAGAATTTTTTTAGAAAAATCATCTGGGTTCTTTGGCTGTGCGTACAAAGCCGCACGCCCCCCTGCTTCGCGTAATACTGGGATATCTGAGGCAACTACTGGTGTGCCGCTAGTTAACGCTTCAACAATCGGCATACCAAATCCTTCGTAAATGGAGCTCATGCAAAAAAGGTCTGCTTGCTGATAAAATGCAGGCACATCTTCTTGGGGGATGTAGCCCGGACGGATGACGTGTTCATCCGCAGCCTGGGCTTCAGCAATGGCACACTCAGTGGCTTCAGTCTTCCAGCCCTTACCGCCAGCTAAAACTAATGAATACTGCTTGCGGATTTTTTCCGGTAGAGCACGAAAAGCAGCAATCATCGTTGGTAAATCCTTGCGCGGCTCGAGGTTGCCGATTGAAAAGATATACCGCTTGGTTGGTAGGTTATATTTTGCGGCAACGTCGATTGTACCCGGCTGGGAATAAATTGGGTCAGCTGGTATTGGCGTGACGATAATTTTTGAGGCTGGCACACCGTATTCAGCGATGATCTCCGCCTTGACCGACTCCGAGACGGTAATGATAAGGTCTGCTGTTCGGGCTGCATGAGCGACGCGGCGGCGTAAATGGGCTAAATTACGCTGTTCAATCGTCTCAGGAAAATAGAGATAGCCAAGGTCATGAATAACGACGGCAGTAATAGTTGCTTTACTGGTCGTCCAGCGGTCGAAATTCGGAAAAATCGCGACATCAACAGGTGAAGATAGCAGGTCGTACGGCAGTGGCAGGCCGTAGCTTTGGAGTTTAGCAAATAGGCGCTGCGGCATGAGAGTGTGTTTTTCGTGTTTAACCGAGCCGTCTAATATGGGATCTTGGTGCTTGCTCAGGAAATTGAAATAAAACGCTGAAACCTCAGTTCCCGGCGGTGAATAAAGGGCTAGACTATTGGTTAACATACGAGTGTAATGACCAACGCCAGATATATTGGGAGCGGTTAGGGCGGCAGTTTCAATACGAATCTTCATACGCTACAGTATACCATTTTCATATAAGGGGATAAACTGTTTTTCAACGATAGTATGAAAGACAAATCGTGCGAGATATTGACGACGAGCTGCGGCGGCCAAATTAGCACGAAGTTTGTGGCTGGTGTATAGCCGCTCCATTGCATCTCTTAGCGCCGTTGGGTCTTTTACGGGGATAAGAAGGCCAGTTTTATTATTGTGGATAATCTCTGGATTGCCACCGACGCTGGTTGCAATAATTGGTAGTTGCAGCATGCTGGCTTCGACTAACGAGACGCTGAACCCTTCATGATATGTCGGATGAAGATATACATCGGCGGTAGCAACTTCCGGCAGGGGGTTTGTTTTGTATCCGCGAAAGATGACTGGAAGGTTTTTTGCTTGCCGTTCAAATTGTAAACGATCTGGTCCGTCGCCAATTAAGATAAGCCGTGAGTCACTGTGGGCGGCGTGAAATTGTCTAAAAGCGGTGATTGCTTCTCTAATACCCTTGTCAATGACGAGACGACCAGAAATACAGAAAGTAAAGAATTTATTTTTAGGCGGCATGCGCTTTGGTTTTTGGTCGTTAATGCCATTATAAACAACAACGATTTTTCGATGAATGGGTGAATTGGGCGGTAGATTGTCCGTGACTAGGCGACGCTCGCTCTGACTAACGACAGTTATAACATCAGTAAAACGTGCTGCCCAGGCAACTATCTTACCGGTTGGGTTTTTATATCGCATGTCGACCTGTCGCCATATATGCTTAAGGTCAGCGTGATCGGTCCAAACGACCCGAGCGCCGACGATCTTTCCGGCGATCGATCCAGCGATGAAGTCATCCTTGCTTTGCAAATGAACAACATCGGGCCGGTAGCGACGAAATTGAATAATATAGTACAAAACGAGGATTAATTGCCATAGGATGTATAATGGTGTCATTAAGGCCCGTCGTCCACTCCAGTTTTGCCTAGACCACCACCAGGAGCGACGATACGGTACTTGCTCGTGTTTAGCATAATCGCACAGCTTCGCGTGGCGACTCATAATTATTGGTAGATGACCAAGGTCCTGCAGTTCTCGCGCCAAGAAAACCGGAAAACGCTCACCGCCACCAAAATCATAAGGTGCGGCGTTCCGTATGATAATAATCCGTAACTGTCTCATATTTATGAGTATATATCTTTTTAGTATAATTTGGTATAATCGTAAAGTGTTACATGTCCTTGGCAATAGAAAAAACAAAGCAATTTTATTTGCAATAGTTGGTGCAGACTTTAAAGTTCGATATCAAAGTTCTGTTTTAGGGTACGTCTGGTCGTTATTAAAGCCTCTGTTTATATTTGGTATATTGTATGTTCTATTTACCTATGCATTTCCTCAGGGGAGCAAGGGAATTGAGTGTTTTGGGGTCTGGTTGTTAACTGGCGTTGTGCTATGGAATTTTTTCTCTGAGGCAACGATGGTAGGTACTCGCTCAGTGGTGGATAATGGGCAGCTGATTCGTAAGGTAGCAATCCCAAGACACCTCCTGGTGGTTGCTAGCTCTGTGTCAGCGCTGATTAATCTTGGTCTAGGAATGGTTGTGGTAATAATTTTTGCTCTACTGAGCGGTTTGATGCCAGCTCTGTCGTGGCTGCTGCTAATTCCAATAATTGCCGAGTTGTTTTTGTTGTCGATTGGGTTGTCTCTTTTGCTTTCGGCGCTTTACGTAACATTTCGTGATATCGCATATATTTGGGAGATTTTATTGCAGGCTGGGTTTTATGCCAGCGGTATTATTTTTGCCATTATTTACATGCCTGCGGTTATCCAGAAGGTTGCATTTTTGAATCCTGTTACTCAAATCATTCAAGACGCCAGGCATGCACTTATGCCTAGTAACCCCGCTTCTCAGACAATTTGGCAAACATTTCACAATCCGTTATTATGGTTTGTTCCAATTATAATAACTGTTGGGTTGTTTGGATTGGGCTGGTGGCACTTCCAGCGTAAGCAATGTTCATTTGCGGAGGATATTTAGATGACGAAGCCGACTATTATAGTTAAAGACGTGCGTAAGGAGTTTATTCTCCCGCAGTCAAAAAATTCTAGCATCAAGCATGCTTTTGTTAATATTGTCAAGAGAAATAAAAAGACCGTCCAGAAAGTACTAGACGGGGTTAGTTTTACTGTTAATCAGGGCGATTTTTTCGGCGTTGTTGGTCGGAATGGTTCTGGAAAAAGCACTATGCTTAAAATCCTAGCGGGCGTATATCAGCCAACGAGTGGGGATGTCCAGCTAAACGGTAAGTTGACGCCATTTATTGAACTGGGCGTTGGCTTCAATCCAGAGTTATCTGGCCGAGACAATGTTTTTTTGAACGGGGCGTTACTCGGGTTTACTCGCAAAGAGATGGAGGCGATGTATGATGAGATTGTCGCCTTTGCTGAGCTTGAACCATTCATGGATCAGAAACTAAAAAATTATTCGTCGGGTATGCAGGTGCGATTAGCGTTTTCAGTAGCAATTAAGGCGCGTAATGATATCATGATTTTTGATGAAGTATTAGCTGTTGGTGATGAAGCCTTTCAACGCAAGTGTATCGACATATTTGAGCAATATAAAGCCAGCGGGCAGACAGTTGTCTTGGTTACACATGACATGGAAACAGTCAAGAAGTTTTGTAATCGTGCTGTGCTAATTCAGGATGGCAAGATTATTAAAGAGGGAAACCCGGTTCAGGTAGCTGACGAGTATAGTCGGCTTAACCAGGCGGTGATTGACGCGAGTATTGACCGAAATAGGCAATATACCGGTGAAAATGTTGATGTTACAATACGCGGCGCGACAGGTAAAAAACAGCGTAGCTTTAAGGTTGGCGAGACTATCTCGTTTGATATTGCTTGGCGTCACGATAAGACGCGAGCAATCATGGTTGATTTGTATCGCAAAGACAGTGATTTAGTATCGAATTTTATTACTAATCGTGAAGGCTTCGCTAAACTGCCTAAAGACAAAAAACTGACACTTGATATCGAGGCGAACTTGGGCCCGGGGTCGTATTATGTTGATGTCAATCTCCTCAATCACGATGGGTCAGTAAAGTATGACGTTGCTTATCGTGCTGAGGAATTTACTATCACGAAAGACTTTTCAGTGGTCGGGCAGTCGTTTGGGGGATTAACATTGATTCCGCGGCAGTGGTACCACGACCACAGATAGAAAAGGATAGTCAGCCAACGGTTTGACGATAAACTGGTTATCCCTGTGCTATTTAAGCAGCCGATTTTGTTTTTTGGCGCGATGGTCGAAGCTTAATTTTGATGATATCAAGCCCCCACTTAACAACGATCTTGGCGGCAGTGCGCCCGGTTGATGCTACGTTCCAAAGCTGATGGAGTCCCTTGCCAATCTGTCTCTTTTGAAGCATGCGATAGCCGATACGCATGAGCACAAACGTATAGGCGTGCTTGTGGCTAATTCCGAAATCATAGCTAATTGGATTTTTTAGATAATAGGCGAAAGCACGTTTAATGTCGGCGCGGCTAGTGACCGTCGGTTGAACGATATCCCAGTTGCGAAGTGAAAACTTTTTAGCGAGACGATTTTGCTCATCGCGGCGTTTAGCCGAGATACTGCCGTCACTAATGCGATAGCGAAAAACGGGGTAAGGTACGTTGGCAAGTTCACCATGTTCGGCAAACTTACTAAATAGGTCATAATCTTCAGCCGGGCAAGTGTCAGGGTAAAGACCAGCATCAAGTGCTGTCTGGCGGCGATAAATGACCGATGAATGGCAGAATTGATTAAAAATGCAAAGACCGAGTCTAATATCCTCGTTACGAGCAACGTTAAAAATAAAACCAGTCGGCACGCTATCTTGGTTTATAATTTCCGCTCCGCCTCCGATAAGGACCAGACGATCATTTGCCTCAAGTGCTTCTACTTGAGTTTTTAGTTTATGCGGTAGCCATTCATCATCCCCGTCAATTCGAGCAATGTATTTGCCCTTAGCCTCTTTTAACCCACGATTAAGTGAAGCAACGAGTCCTTGATTTTTTTGATTAACAATGCGAATGCGGTTATCTTCTTTTTGTAGACGTTCAATTATTTTTTTGGTGCCGTCTGATGATCCATCATTAATAATAAGGTATTCAAAATCAGTGAAATCTTGTGACAGTACGGAGCGAATTGAGGACTCAATGTATGTTTCGTCATTATAGGTGGCAGTAATAATTGACACTAATGGTATTTTGGTTTGGGATTTCTTTGCACTCATGCAGGATATTATAACATCTTTATCGATAAAAATATTGAAAATTCAGCGATTAATTGTTATGCTTAAGCTTGTAGTATAAAACAAGGGAAATGACACTATGCGAGTTAAACAAACATCATCAAAGAAAACTAAGGTTGTGGTAATCGGTTTAATAAGTGCAATCGTCGTAGTTACCGTTGCAGCGATTGTTTACGCAACAATGGTACGACCGCAACAGGCAGAGCAGGCCAAAGATGATGTTAATTCGTCCCAGACAAAAGAAAAAAACAACGACAAAGGTGATAATAAAAAAGTTGACGACAGTAAGACGAAGCCAGAAGAACAGGATGGTCGTAATTCTGACAGACCAGCTGGTCCTGGCGAGCAACGCGGTTCAAAACGAGCAGTAACGCCGATTGTGAGCGGCTACGGCCTTAGCGGTGACGGGCAGCGTCTACAAATTGACGGCGGCGTTAATGCTATTGTCGAAAACGGTGGTAGCTGTACCTTTACAGTATACTGGTCTGGTGGTCAAGTTTCGCGCCAAACTGGTGCATCTGCTGGCCCGAGTTCAACGAATTGTCGGATGGCCGAGATTCCATTGTCAGAATTACCATCGGGCACTGACATGTCAATCAAGGTTGTTTATTCATCAGGTGCATATACTGGAGAATCTACGAACGGTCCATCATTCCGCAAGGAGGGGCTACGGTGATTCAGCTGCAGAGTGCGAAGCTATCCTGGCTAAAACGTGTCGGATATACACTGGTCGTTGTTGGTGTTGTTGGTCTAGGGATTGTTTTTTGGCCAAAAACAGGGGCGTTGTCGCCATGGAGCCCTGGACGAATTATTGATGACAATGTTTTTTATGACACTAATACATTTTCAAGCGTTCAAGATATTCAAAACTTTATTAACAGTCATACGCCAGCCTGCGATACGTGGGGAACTGGGCCGTCTGAGTATGGCGGAGGTACGCGAGCGCAATATGCAGCTAAACGCGGTTGGCATGGTCCACCATACGTCTGCCTGCGTGATTATCACGAAAATCCAAGCACGAAAGAGACCTCGTTTGAAAGGGGTGGTGGCTGGTTTGCTGGCGGTCTGTCGGTAGCAAATATCATCTGGAATGTATCAAAAGAGTTCGGCATTAACCCACAGGTGATGTTGGTGACACTTAAAAAAGAACAGGGTTCGCTATTTACTGATGTCTGGCCGCTCAAGAGTCAGTACAAGTATGCTATGGGCTTTGCTTGTCCTGATAGCGGACCAGGTAATACAGCGAATTGTTCAAACGAGTATGCCGGTATGTACAATCAGCTACGGATGGCGGCGCGCCAATTCCGGCTATATACTAATCGGCCGGGCGAATATCGCTATAAGGCTGGTCGGTCAAATTATATCCAGTATAGCACAAACGCAGCCTGCGGCGGCTCATGGGTATATATCGAGAATCAAGCAACAGCTAATTTGTATAACTACACCCCATATCAACCAAATCAAGGTGCGCTCAACGCCTATCCAGGAACAGCTCACTGCGGCGCGTATGGCAATCGTAATTTTTGGCGCTTCTTTAATGAATGGTTTGGTTCGCCGCTGAAATCTGTGCGGATTGAATCGCCGCTGTCGGTGAGGACGGAGGGGACCGGGTCAAAACTATTTACGGACATGACAATAACCGCATCGTTTACTATCCGTAACGCCACAAATCAGCGTCGCGATCTAGGTACTATGGCAATTGCGGGTCGAGACAGTAAATCGAATAATTATGATTTTGGTAGCCAGCGAGTTATTCTTGAGCCGTGGCAGACGTATACTTATCGAGCGACAACTAAGTTAACCAAAGAGGAGGATTATAAGTTCTGGATCACAAATTACCGTGATGGCAATGGATGGAGCGATAATTACCCAGAGTCGGCCTCGGGTCATAGTCGTGAGGTGTCAACGTTTGTCCAGACAGCACCGACCGTCACTTTGCCAATCGCCATCCAGAATCAACGGACACACGTTGGGCAATCAACACGGATTCGCTTCACGGTTAAGAATAATAGTCCGAAGCCAATCGACCTCGGTTATTTTGGCGTGGCAATTACTAGTCCGAGCGGACGAAATGCTGACGCTAGTTTTGATACAGTCAACAGCCTTGCGCCGGGTGCAACCTATGCCTATGACCGGGAGTTTATTCCGCGGGAAAGTGGTATATACAAGGCGCGAATTAGCGGTACTCTCGACAAGGGGACAACCTGGACCGAAGCGCAGTATCCGGTGCCAACGCCGGCTAGTGCTGGTAACCGGGCGCAGTTCACCATCCTCCCCAACCCCACACTCACCCAGGGCATCACTTTCTCTAATTCCACTCCACGTGCCGGTGAGCCAGTCACCACCACCTTTAAAATCAAGAACTTTGCTAGTCAACCCATCACCACGACCAACCACATCTGTTTTGTCATGCGTAACCAATATGGAGCAAACTACGACCTCGGCTGCCTCCAACCAACCACCATTCAACCTGGTCAAGAACAAGAATTCAAGACCACTCGTTCCTTCCCGGTTGGTGTCTACCGCGCCTACTTCTCCACCTTTGACGGCCGTACTTGGCACGAATATACTGCTCCACCACTTGAGACTGGCAACGAGGCGGTGAAGGGGGAGATGAGGGTGTTACAAGATGTCGTTATGTCGCAGGGATTATCGATAACGCCAGCGCCAGCGCGTGCTGGTGACAAGCTGACCGGCTCATTCACTCTGCGTAATCTTAGTTCGGCGGTGTCGCAGACTGATCAGCGCTTGTGCTACATTATTCGGGGTCCACGTGGCGAGAACCATGACCTCGGCTGTCAATCGACAAAGGGAATTGCTCCAAATGGTAGTGTGCAGTTTTTGCTAAGTCGTCCTTTTGACAAACCGGGCACGTATAGAGCCTTCTTTGCGCTATACGATGGTAGTCGCTGGCACGAAGGGGTGGTGCTACCGGGGTTGACTGGCAAGGAGGTAACTAGCTTATCATTCACCATCCTCCCCAACCCCACACTCACCCAGGGCATCACTTTCTCTAATTCCACTCCACGTGCCGGTGAGCCAGTCACCACCACCTTTAAAATCAAGAACTTTGCTAGTCAACCCATCACCACGACCAACCACATCTGTTTTGTCATGCGTAACCAATATGGAGCAAACTACGACCTCGGCTGCCTCCAACCAACCACCATTCAACCTGGTCAAGAACAAGAATTCAAGACCACTCGTTCCTTCCCGGTTGGTGTCTACCGCGCCTACTTCTCCACCTTTGACGGCCGTACTTGGCACGAATATACTGCTCCACCACTTGAGACTGGCAACGAGGCGGTGAAGGGGGAGATGAGGGTATCTAATTAGTTATTCGAAAGCATCTTTTTTACTTCGCTCATAAACGATTTTTCGGAGAAATTGCGAACTGCCTTTTTGCGCAAAAGCTTAGCATTATTAAACGAGGATTTTATGTCAGTGAGGGTGTCACTAATGGCCTTAGCGTATGCTTTTGGGCTGGTGACATCATCAACTAGCTGACCATCTTTACCTATAAAATCAGGCAATCCACCAACTCGAGCCGCGACGATTGGTAATCCTCGCAAAGCTATTTCTATCGGCGTATTTGGCATGCCATCAAAAAGCGACGTATAAAGAAAAACATCATATTTTTCGACTGGCAGCGATGCTACGCCGTTAAATCCGCCAAGATAATGAACGCGCGGGTGCGCTGGTAGTTTACTTGCAGGGAATTCTGGGGAGGTGTCACCGTACATGTCGATATGAACATCTTCGGGAAGCAGGTCGGCTATTTTTGCTACTAGTTGGGGTAGTTTTTCTGGCGCTAACCGGGAAGCCCACAGTATTCGACGGCTATTTGATAGTTTATTAACGGCAGAGTAATGATTTTTCGTGAGTGGTTGATGGTGTACGACTATTTTTTGTGGATCATATGCATACTCATTGATCCACATAGATCTTACTGCTTCATTGTCTGTTGTTATCAAATCAAGTAGATGATATACCTGTGGGATATGACTGTGTGAAAAGCCAAAGATTCGTCCGGTTGTGTCAGTGCTTTGACTATAAGCGGTGGCGACTATATGTTTACCTGTCGCTTTTATATATACCTCGTGGTCGCGTACAAAGTCATAAGCTAGTTCGGAGTTGAGAATATGTAAGGTTGTAACGCTAGTATTCTCGATCAACTGTTCAAGTAGACGATATTTTTGATCAGTGCTAAAAAACTGCGTGATTGTGCCAAATTGCAAGAAATCAATACCCTTATCTAACTGTGATCGCCACTCTGAGTAATTAGCGGCCACCTCATTAGTGGAAATAACCAAGACCTTCTTTCCTAGCGAGGCTACAGTGTTTGCATAGTTAACCGCAAACAGATCTGCGCCACCCCTTTTAAGCCACGGCACAAACAGTATGTAATCGTAGGTATCGCTGTGTAATTCTTTACATATTTCCCAGTATGCAAGACCTACTCTGTAGTGATCATCGGTGATCGTATGGTAGACCGTAGGCAGTGGTGATGGCGGAAAAATCTTCTTTTCGATAGCATGAAGGGCGCGCCATTCCTTATCTAGCCATTTTGGCAGAGTAGGTGCAGTTTGTGTAGTTGGTCGTCTTGATAGGGCGTTGCGGCCACGACGTATGATGGCTAGCGGACGCCGAATTAGTCCAAGGGGTATACGCGACCGCACAAGAAGTTCCTTGATAGTATCTTTTGTTTGGCGGCGTTGTTCAGATGACGGTACTTGGATCTTTTTAATATCTATAGTTCGAAAGCGCGACGGGCTAAATATTGCATGAGCGTGTAGCAGCGATCGGCTGGTTTTTTGTCGCGCCCATTCTGAACCCGATGCTTTACGCCGTACAAAGATGGCTGTTTCGGGGACAAGAATATTTTTTACGCCATTGTCGATTAGACAGCAGCTTAAATACCAGTCTTCATAGCCGTAACCAGGGCTATTTGGAACATAGGGAAATTTTTTGAGGAGTGTGATTGGTGCGACGATGACTGAATTCCAACGTCCAGAAAGTACGCTAAGTAGTATATCTTGGGCTTTGTTGGTATAGCCAGTTTTTTGCACGATAACATCTGCACCTTCAAACTCTATAGTATAGGCGCTATGAGCAACATAGTTATTGTACGTCTTTTGCGACAGCAGTTGAACGCTGTCGTGTAGCCAATTTTCACTCATTAGATCATCGGCATCAATAAAAGCGACAAATTTACCATGTGCCTTTGTAATGGCGCTGTTTCGTGAACTCGAAAGATCGCCATAGTCCCAGTGATATACAGTAACGGGCAGGTTATTATAGCTTTTGAAATAATCAATAGTAGTCTTATCTCCTCGGTCAATCGATATGATTACCTCATAAGGCAATGATGCTTTTTCGAGCCTCGCCACGGCACGCTCAATTGACCGCATTGTTTTATGGGCAATGAGTCCTTCGTGGTGGGCGGTGACGATAATGGATAGAATACAATCTTTCTTCTTCATAAGTTAAATTATAGACTAGGCTGGTTCTTTAGTCTATTGCTGGTTTGTGCTATCATGATAATTGTGATGAAAAAGTGGATGAAATATCGGGCTAGTATAGTTTTCTTTTTTGTAACATGGTTTTTGCTAGTGATATCATTCACTGGTAATTTTTTTGGTGTTGGCTTGTGGCAGAGCTGGTTTGATGGCTTTCAGCGCGACTCATCAGCCATAATAGAAAAAACAGCTCGCTGCAAGGAAAAGTCTAGCTATAGCGGACCACTAATCGTCACTAAAAATGAAGATTATAATTCAGTCATGATGGCTGAAGATTGTGATGCCAGCCTGCTCAAGCCCTATGCTTCGCAATATGGTCTGCAGGCGAGAATAATTACGGCGTTGGCGCCAAAAGATAGTGCAAAACTACCATCGTATTTTAAGAAGGTTAACGTGGTCCTGTCCGCGGTCATGGCGGTCATTATGGCTCTGGTAGCTCTTAGGGTTAGGAAATTATTTGGTTTTGTTGTTGCAGCAGTATTCGCGACACTGGTTGCATTTAGCCCGTGGATTGTCGGCTACGCCCAAAACATGTACTGGATAGAGCCGCTGATGTTTGCTCCATTCACCTTTGCCTTTCTGAGCTACTCATACTGTAAATCATCAAAGAAATTGTGGCTATTCTACCTTGGTGAAACCATATTGCTATTCTTAAAACTTCTGGGCGGCTATGAGTATATATCAACGATTGCCATGTCTGTACTGGTGCCAATTATATTCTTTGAACTCGTCAATAATAAACAAAAAGTTATCAAGCTGTGGAAGCACGCCGTCATGACATGTGTCGTGGTTGTCGTGGCCTTTGTTGGTGCGTACGCAACCAACTTTATGGCACTCTCTGATTACTATCATTCCTCAGACACCGCCCTCAAGATGATTAATGAGCGGGCATCGGAGAGAGGGCTTTCGGGGATTCGAAAGATGCGAACACATGCTATTGGTAACTTAAAGACGCTGCTACCTGAGTCATATACATTTGCCGATCGATTTATTAATATGGAGGAGCTGGCAAAAGATAAAGGATTAACATATCAGTATCTGGCGATAAACGCCGGTAACTATGTACTATTGCCGGCACTGAGCTTGCCGCTGTCGATCAAGGGGGTGTTTGGTGAGATAGTTCAGTCGATACTCGTTTGGGTGCTTGTGGGGTATTTAGTGTTATTCTATCTTAAGAGGCGACATCCGTCTTTCAAGTATTATCGTTCATTCCTATGGTCGTTACACATTTCATTAGCCGGGGCACTGAGTTGGTTAATTCTTATGCCTGGACATGCCTTGCCGCATGCTCACATTAACGGTATCGTATTTTATATGCCGCTGCTTCTGTTCGTCTATATGATAGTTGGTTTGTATGTTGGCAATATGGTTAAAAAATGGAGAAAACATGCGTAACAAAACGGTGATAATTGGCGGTGGTTTTTATGGATTGAGTGTAGCGCTGTACCTGTACGACACCCTGGGCGTCAAGAATATTGATATTTTAGAAAAAGAAAAACAAACGATGACTCGGGCGTCATATGTTAACCAAGCTAGGGTACACAATGGCTATCACTACCCGAGAAGTATTCTAACGGGATATCGTTCAGCGGTTAATTTTCCACGCTTTACGAAACAGTTTGGTGCGGCAATTCATTCAGATTTTAATAAATATTATGCTGTTGCCAAGCATCTATCCAAGGTTAATGCACATCAATTCAAGAATTTTGCGGATAAGATTGAGGCAGATATAGCGGTAGCTCCGCCAAACATTCAAAAAATGTTTAATAAAAATCTTATTGAAGAAGTCTTTAAGGTTAAAGAATATGCCTTTAATGCCCACGCCCTGAGAGACGATTTACTACGGCAAATTAACGATCGTCCGGGGATAACGCTTCATACAGGCTGTCGTGTTACGAGGATTGATGAAACGCCAGATGGGTTGTGCGTTGTCACTGATGGTGGCGAATTCAGGGGCGACTTCGTATTAAATTGCACGTATGCCAATATTAACACGCTCCATCGTGCGTCAAATATACCGCTCGTTGGCCTGAAGCACGAGATTACGGAAATGTGTTTGGTGAGTCTGCCGGATCACCTAAAGGATTTTAGTATTACGGTAATGGATGGTCCATTTTTCTCGATTATGCCGTTTCCCTCTAGGGGGTTATATACGCTTTCTCATGTCAGATATACGCCGCACGAGTCATGGATTGACAACGAGGACACGCCGGCTGAAAAAATTGACACACACGCCTATCTTGACAAAAGTTCTTTTCAGAGTAATTATAAACAAATGTATAACGACGTGGTGCGTTTTATCCCAGCCCTCAAGGATATGAAATATGAGGAGTCGATCGTTGAGGTAAAGACAGTGCTCGTTAAGAGTGAAGATGATGACAGTCGTCCTATTTTGTTTAAGGCCAATTTGGGCTATGATGGGTATGTTTGTATAATGGGCGGTAAGTTAGATAATATTTATGATGTGTACGAGGAGTTAGACAAGCTGTATGGCAAAAAATAGTTCAACTAAGACAAATAAAAAATCGAGCAAACAAGATATTTTTGTATCGGTTATTGTTGTAGCGCGCGACTTTGATGATTTTCCCGACTATTGCCGCAGGCTTTCACAGAAACTAATGGATAGCTACACAAATTATGAGATTATAATTGTCGATAATGATTTGAGTCAAAATAGTGTGATTGCCGCCAGCGGGCTTCTCAATGAATTGCCATGCATGCGGCTTATCCGCCTCTCTCGACAATACACATATGACATTGCCATTATTGCTGGTCTCGAAGGGGCGATTGGCGATTATGCGGTAGTAACTAATCCCGCTATTGACGGCATAGAGGATGTAATGAACATTGTTGAGGCGAATAAAAAACATGATATTGTACAGGGTGTTGCCGACATAACCACAAAGCGCCTTCTGTCAAAATCTGGTATCGGTCGCAGGTTGTTTTATTGGTATAATCGCAAATACATCAATATAGATATTCCACTACAAGCAACATATCTTATATCTCTCAATCGTCGCGCCATACGAGCGATAACCCTATCGACCAGACACGACAGTCATATCAGGCACATGATAAGAAGCATTGGTTATTCATATGCTGAATATAAATATTCACCCCTAGTCGATCCTATGAAAAAGCATGGTTTTGGACGAGGAACATTAGAGGCGCTTGACATTATTACCAGCCACTCCACTCAGCCACTTCGCTTTATGTCATGGGTTGGGTTCTTCGCCAGTGTCGTGAATATGGCGTATGCTATTTATGTCGTGGTCATAGCCTTTACGAAAAAGAATGTCGCTGAGGGCTGGGTGTCGACGTCGCTTGAGCTATCAGGAATGTTTTTCATCCTATTTTTATTTATGGTGATTCTGTCCGAATATATTGGTAAAATATTAGTGGAATCACGGCGGGATGCTCGGTATTATGTGCTTGATGAGCTAAGTAGTACAACGTCACTAGCAAATGCAGAAAGGAAGAATATTGCATCATGACAAAAACCTCTATAATCAACAAACAAGATCATATTCATCAAGACCATCCGGAGTGGGAGTTTCCGGAGTTTGAGGTAAATGAAATAAACAAAAAAAAGCACAAGTATTGCGTGTGTGTTTTCGTCATTAATGAAGGAGAGAGGATTCAAAAGCAATTACAAAAAATGAAGCCGCTAGCAAAACAAATTGACATTGTGGTAGCCGATGGTGGTAGTACTGATGGTTCGCTTGAAACTGACTTTTTGAAATCTCAAGACGTGCGCGCTTTATTAACGAAAAAAGGCAAGGGCAAATTAAGCGCACAGATGAGAATGGCGTTTGCCTGGGCTCTTTCTGAGGGTTATGAAGGAGTGGTTGTTGTTGACGGTAATGGCAAGGATAGTATAGAGAGAATTCCTGATTTTATTAAGCTGCTTGATCAGGGTTATGACCATATTCAGGGTTCACGATTTATACCGGGCGGCAAGGCTGTAAATACGCCGCTTTCGAGAGAGATAGGTCTTCACCTGATCCATGCGCCGCTGATAAGTCTTGCGGCCGGTCAGAGGCATACCGATACCACAAATGGATTCCGCGCTTACAGCGCAAAGCTACTTAAAGACCCAGATATTGCCGTATTCCGTGATATATTTCAAACCTATGAACTTCATTATTACCTCGCTATCGAGAGCAGCCGCCGTAAACAGTATAAAACAGCCGAAACACCAGTGGTACGAACCTATCCGAAGAAGGGCAAGACACCAACAAAAATCAGCCCAATTAAGGGAAACATGCACGTTCTGAAGGTGTTATTCTATGCGGTGGCCGGAAAATATCGCAAGCATAAAAAATAGCCTCTCAAAATTTCACATCCAGTCTGCGTTAGTAGCAGTGTGTATGCTAGCGCTACTTGTTATTGTTTTCTATCCTGGATATATGTCACCCGACTCCATCAGTCAGCTTGAGCAAGCCACGGGCGTAACTCACCTCACCGATTGGCATCCGCCAGTGATGACGCGACTGTGGGGGCTTTTGATTGGGGTAACTGGCCATATTTCATCGATGCTGATTTTTCAACTGGTACTGCTTGTCGCGGCTATGTTTGTGCTGTCGAACCTCGTGTATCGACACACTCGTAACCGCGCATGGGCTCTTTCCGTCTACGTGATTGTACTACTGCCTAATATAATGAATATTGCTGGCGTGATATGGAAAGATGTTCAGATGGCATTCAGTTTAACATTGGCGGTACTCCTCATATGGTTCATCATAACTAGTAAAAAATCACTAGGACGCATTGCTATGTGTGGTATCGTCGGACTGGCGCTGCTATTGATTCTCTATGCTGGCATCTTACGGCATAATGCATTGTTTGCGGTGCTGCCCATTCTGTTTGTATTGCCGAGCTTGTTGGCTAAGCGACTTCACGCATGGAGCGGTCTTGCCTGCGTAATAGTTGGTTTAATAGTAACAATTGGTGTCACCATTGTCATTAATCAGCCTAGCGAAAAAACCCATCCAATTACCGCCGTGCAGCTTGACGATATAGTTCACGTTGCTAATCTTGATGGAGAACATCACGGCAGGTGGTCTATGTACAAAAAAATTCATGACACCTGTCGCGATAAAACAAAAGATATTATGAATTCTTATATCATATGTACAACGGCTTCCCAGCGAGAAGCGCTCAAAAATGAACATCAGGGTGTATTTAATGATTGGCTATCGACGATCATAAGGCATCCAATAAGATATGCATCATATCGGTTGGCAACTTTTTCGATATTTCTCTTTCCGCAATCAGAGCGTATGTATATTTTTCAGCCTGGTATTGAGCAAAACCAGATCGGCGCCGCGGTAAAGAATGAATATGCCGTTAGTGGCCTAGCAGCATATATTAAAGGCGGCGCTCAGGCGAATATTCCGCTGATTTTTCAGCCATGGCTATATGTTGTTGTGCTTGCATTTATTTACTATAAGAGCAGGAGAATACGAGAACATAGGCAACGACGCTTTACTCGCGCAGTAGCTTTGTCGGGTCTTGTATATATTATGGCGTACTTTCCTATGGCCGTGGCGGTTGATTATCGGTATATTTATTGGTCGGTTTTTGCAACAATGGTGTCCGGATTATTCACGATGATATTAAGCCGATCGAAGACATAGGCGATCGTTCGTGATTAGGGTTGTTTATTGGTATCGGTATTTCGTCATTTGAGTTTCGACATGTAGTATTCTAGGGAGCTTGCAGCTTTATCGCAATCACGAGGAGATGTTTTGCTCTTCTGCCTGCTGTTTAGCGAGCAGCTATTATTATAGTACATGTAGAGGTTTTCTTTGCTGATGGAGAGCTCCTTGTAGGTTATGTTTGATATATCAATTGAGGCTCCGGGCATGAGACCATAAATTTTAGGCTTAAGCTCTATAAAGGAGTCATTCGGGGCCAATGTCACAGGAAACTGCCAAGTTGTTTCATATTGTGGTAGTGATGCCGGGTATTCCTGGAGTGAGGACCCTGACAGCTCCATAAGATACCTTGGTATCTTGCTGGAGAAGGGGATGGCAGTTTTGGCTTTGTAAGTAACCGTAATTTCATATAACCGAATACGGTCTGACTCGCTAAGATTGACCCTGTAAGCATCAGATGCTACTTTTGGAATTGTATGGCTCGACTTTTCAGTGCTGGCATGGCCGTTTCGCTCTTGTTGTTTCCATAAAATATGCGAATCGTTTTCGGCTATTATTTTATAGTTGGTTTGCAATTCTTTGTAAAACGGCCAGTGACGACTCCATAACCATTCTTCAAATATAAAATAACTTGGCTTGAGAGTAATTGCATAGTCGGGTTTTTGTTTTATGAAGTCTCGAGTATAGCGACCACGCCTGTCTGGCCCTAGAGCATGAATAATATAGTCTTCACCTCCGGTTGAGCCGTTGAGCTGACCTCGGGTAGAGTCGTAAAGACCAGTATACGTCGACCAAATAGTACTGCCATCTTTTATGTATGGCTTGAAACTAGCGAGGCGACCCTGCCAAGACTGACTGATATAGTCCTCATCGGAAGCGTGGCGCGCCAGCTTAGTGTTAGTTAAAATAGACTTAATTGGCATCCAACTGATTTTTTGCCATGTCGTAAATACATGAAAACACAAGACAAATATGATTAAGCATAGAACGCAAAGTTGACCAACAAATAATGCCCTATGGTCTGTCATCGGCTTTTTGCGGTTCGCCGTGGCAGCCTTGACGAGAATGGCTACCAATATAATGCCAGCCGCTCTCTCTAGTGGAATCAGCTGGGTACTCGGTGCCCAATAGCCAGTAATTGATACGAAAAATACAATAAACCCATATAAAATCAACACTGAAAAAACGAAGAGTTCATTCTTAGAAAGCATTTTCCTCTTGATGCCAACGATAAACGACAGGAGGCCTCCCAATAAAATAGGTATCATGTATAGCATTCGAGTATCAAATAATTGCGATAACGTATTCCAGTTTAAAATACTATTAGGCGGTGCGCCAAAATACCACCCCTGATCTTTGGCGATATCTACTAAGGCGTATTGCAGAGCATCGTGTGCATGACCCAAGGTAAGCAGCGACAAGACGCTATATACGACAACGCTCAAATATAATATTTCTAATAATAAATAAGGCAGCCATTTTTTAATCGATTTTTTGGAGCGTATGTATGTAATTAGCTTCACCACAACGTAGGATAGCGCCACGGCCAAACCCTGCTCGGTGCCACAAGCGATAGCCAGCCCAAAAAGAATATACAAAATCGGCCAGTACAGTTGGAATTGTTTGCCGTTTTTAAGTTTAATGCTCCATGATGGTCGCCGTAGCATAAAAGCCCCCGCTACGAATGGAAAAGTGGTTCGAAAGCCGACGAGCGAGTTGCCTGGCCAGATTATATCAATACAGTATAGGGATATAATGGCAAGGATACTGGTTGCGATAATACTTTTCTTTGTATCGCGGAAATATGCCCAAAAAATAACAAGTGATGATAAAAGAAACGCGAGCGGCGACACCAGCCACTTAACAACCTCGGCGGCAAATATATTATGTCCGAGGATATAGAACGCTGGAAAATGAAAGAGGGGTACGCCTACTCCGTGGAAGAATGGAAAATCCTTAGCAATTATTTGTCCGTGAAGTAAACGGCGCATCGGGTTATATAGTTGAAATGTACCGTTAGCCGCATAGGTGTCCATATTGAGTCCATTGCCAAGAGAAGCCAAGACGACATACAAAATCATGAGAAGTAGGTAGGATATCGACAGCAATAGGACAATTCGAAAAGGAGTAATAAGACAAATCGCCCTGCGAACAATTTTTTTCTGATCTTGAATCATAACTCTTAATATAGTGTAATGGGTCGCGCCTATTATGTCTACTCGATCGTATGATATTATATGGATATAGAAGTTTTAATGAAAGAGGTTTTATGAAAACTGCGTTAATTGGGTACACTGGATTTGTCGGTGGAAATATAAAGAGTCAACACGAGTTTGACGACTATTATAACAGTAAAAATATAGCTGATATTGAAGGTCAGGAATACGACCTGGTGGTGAGTGCTGCAAACCGTGCTGAAATGTGGCGGATCAATCAGGAGCCAGAGATTGATCGTGCGGAGATTGAAGATTTTATTTCACATATCAAAAAGACAAAGATTAAGAAGTTCGTCCTGATTTCGACAGTCGGTGTTTATAAAAATCCAAATGGCGCTAACGAAGATACACCCATCGAAACCGAAGGGCTTTTGCCGTACGGAGTTAATAGGTATTATCTTGAGCAATTCTGTCGTGAGAACTTTGACACAACAATTGTTCGCCTGCCGGGGCTATTTGGCGATGGGCTGAAGAAGAATGTTATTTATGATCTGATGAATAACAACATGGTTGAAAAAATACATGCTGATGGCATGTATCAGTACTATAATCTTGCTAATATTTGGCGTGATATCACTATTGCGCTTGATAATAATCTGCCGCTGGTTAATCTCGCAACACCACCAGTCAGTACGCGGGAAGTTGCCAAAGTTGCCTTTGGTATAGAGTTTACCAACACGCCAGAAGGAGTGACACCAGCCTATTGGGATATGCACAGTAAATATGCTGAGGTGTATGGCAGTGAAGGTGACTACCTATACACAAAGGAGCAGGAACTGAACGACATTAAGGAGTTTGTTGCAAAAAATAAGTAATCATGGTATAATGTGGCCATGAGTTCGAAGGAGTCAATGAAGCTTGCCATCTCAAATATTGCCTTTGGCGAAAATCAACAAGAAGCACTAAACCGCGTGTCGCAGAGTGGTGTTGAAGGTCTTGTGGTTGCGCCGACAATGATTTGGCCAGAGGCGCCAAGTGTTGGACCGAAGGAGGCTGATGAATATCGCAAAAGACTTGCAGAACGTGGTATGGCGGTTGTTGGATTGCAGTCTTTGGTGTTCGGGGTTGATGGGGTGGCGCTTTTTGGCGAAGAGTCGGGGCGCCAACGTTTAGCTGATCACTTAAAGAAACAGGCCGAGCTTGCCGGGAGGCTTGGTGCGGTGTCAATGGTGTTTGGTTCTCCTGGTTTGCGTAAAGTAGGAGACCTTAGTGCTGAACAGGCTATGAGTGAGGCAGCTGAGCTATTCAGCTTGGTTGCCGTTGAGGCTAATAACAACAATACGCGGCTAACGATCGAGCCTCTATCGGGTTATGGTAATGAGTTTGTGCGTACAGCATCAGAGGGTATGGAGTTGGTTAATCGTGTTGATAATCCAGGGTTTGGAATTCATCTTGATTCGGCGGCGATGGCTGGCGCTCAAGATGATCCAGTGCATTTAGCTCGTGCGGTTCGTTATTATGGTATGCGCAGTTTTGACATAAGTGCTCCAGGACTGGCACGTCCTTCACTTGCGCCGGAAATTCCTCATAAAGACTATGCTGCTGCCCTTAGAGAGGTAGGTTATGGCGGTTGGTTGTCAATTGAGATGAGAGGTCCTCTGGGTTTGGATGATATTGGTCAAGAAATTGATTATGCTAAAGGTCAGTATGGTCTTCACGATAAGTAGTGATATAATGGCTATATGAAACTAGCCATATCAAATATCGCATGGACAAATGAAGAAGAGGCGGATATCGCCGCAAAGCTGCAGGCGCTTGGCGTACGCTATGTCGAGATCGCGCCGACGAAGCGCTGGGATGATCCGACCAAGGCAACTCCCGAGCAAATTAACGAATATGTCGAGTGGTGGCGGGGGTATGACATTGAAATTGTAGCCTTTCAGTCGATGTTGTTTGCGCGCCCTGATCTAAAGCTGTTTGAATCAAGTGAACTTCGCGACGAAATGAGGCAGTATCTGGCTGATTTTTTGCGATTAGCCGGGGATATGGGCGCTGGTCGACTGGTGTTTGGTTCGCCAAAGAATCGACAGCGCGGTACGGTGCCAGCAGAAGAAGCAGACAGCGTTGCAAGCCGTTTCTTTGCTGAACTCGGTGATGTCGCCAAGCAGCATAATACCATGCTCTGTATCGAACCAAATGCTCCCCAATACAATTGTGACTACGTAACAACGGCGGATGAAGGCGCGCGGCTTGTTCGTACGATTAACTCGGAGGGGGTCGGTCTGCATCTTGATACGGCGTGTATGGCGTTAGCTGGCGATGATATTGGCGAATCGATACGAAACAATGGCGATATCTTGAAGCATTTTCATGTCAGTGCTCCGATGCTCGATCGAGTTTATAATCGCGACGACGTTGACTATCGTGTTGCAGCTGATGCGCTAAAGTACATTGGTTATGAGGGCATTGTATCAATCGAAATGCGTCCGGGTGAACAGGGTGAGAATGTGAAACGCGTAGAAGATTCCATACTGTTTGTCAAAGATATTTTTTAGGAATTCTGATGTGGGGCTCGTATCTAGAAATAGATAGCATTTGCATAGCTAAGCCGTTATAATATATAGCATGATAACTGTAATAATTGCTGGTGGCTCAGGTACTCGTCTCTGGCCGCTCTCAACTTCCAATCAGCCGAAACAGCTTTTGGCATTAACCAGTGAACGTACCATGGTTCAACAGGCCTATGATCGGGCAAGAAAGCTTGGTGATACAATTTACGTGGTGACCGAGGCCAGCCATGCTGGAGCGCTTCGGGCGCAGTTGCCAGAGCTCTCAGACGAAGCCTTTTTGATTGAACCAGGGCGGCGAGGAACAGCGCACTGTATTGTATTTGCACTGGACTATATTAATCGACATCATGACCGAACCGAACCGATTGCTTTTATCCATTCTGATCATAACGTTCGTGATATCCAGGGATTTGCTCACTCGTTTGATACGGCAGCGCGCGTCTCTAATGAGCGTGGTTGCATTACTCTCATTGGTATTGAGCCGACCTTCCCATCGACTGGCTTTGGTTATATTCAGCGCGATGGGGTGATTGATGCTCGGGCGGGTGTCTATAATGTCGAGTCATTCAAAGAGAAGCCTGATTACGAGACGGCGAAGCAGTATGTTGAGTCGGGAAATTATTTATGGAATTGCGGCTATTTTGTTGGCTCGGTTGATGTTTTTATGAGTGAAATGCAGCGGAGCGCTCCAGATCTGTGGTCGAACTATCAGACGCTGGCGTCAATTGCTGACTTTGGTAGTGAAGACTATAATCAAGCATATCTGGCGCTGGATAATCAAGTCATTGATATTGCCCTTATCGAGAAAGCAGCTGAACTAGCGGTAGTATCGGCTGATTTTGACTGGATGGATATCGGGAATTTTAAGGATTTACATGATGCGGTCGCCAAGGATGAAGCAGGCAATTATATCCGCGGCGAAAATATCCACACCATTGATATTGATAATACCTATATTCGCAATGAGCAGCCGGATAAGCCGGTGGCGGTGATCGGACTTGATAATGTAGTGGTGGTCAATACGCCAGACGGTGTACTAGTGGCGCGGCGAGATGTGGCTGCCAAGTGTGGTGACATTGCGAAGAAATTACAAAAATAGCCCAGTAGTCGAGCTGTAACCTAAAAGGTTATGGTTACAGGGCGTAAGTCTAGTGTAGATGAGCTGGACGCCCTCTATGAGTCAGTGCCCTGGCGGCCATACTGTTCATACACCGCCAGAGTCTGCTCGGCCATCCGCTGCCACGAGAAAGTTTTGACGTGCTGCTTGCCTTTTTTAATCAACTGGCGGCGTAGTTTCTCGTCTGTTAGAAGATCATCAATAGCTCGCGCTATATCCTCGACATCATACGGATCAAAATAGTGAGCGGCCTCGCCGTGCGTTTCTGGCAGGCATGTGGCGGTGCTTGAAGCAACTGGCGCACCATGGAGCATGGCCTCAAGGCCTGGCAAACCAAAACCTTCACTAAGTGACGGGAAGCAATAAACAGCCGTATTTTCGTACATCCAGCGTAATTGCTCATCTGATATAAAATCAGTAAAAATGACGTTTTTAATATTATGGTCATTGACATAGGCTTCGTGGCGAGCGTAATTACTGTCTTTTTTGCCGGCCAAGGCTAATGTCAGCTCTGGGTGCTTTTTTTGTAATAATGCAAAAGCATCAATCAGCCGCCGTAAATTTTTATGCGGTGTTGGACGGCCAATATACATAATAAATTTTTTCCCAATCAGTTCTTTGACAGGATCATTATCCTTTGGTAGTTCGTCAGCCGACTCCAGTGTCACTGTAATTTTATCTGGACTAATACCAGTAAATCCAACCAAATCATTTTTCACGAAATCGGAAATAGTGATAATATGAGCGGATTTTCGAGCGACTTTTTTATTGACCCATTTGTAAATTTGTTGCTTTATCCAGAATATAACGGGATTTTTATCAGGATTTCTAAACCGAACAGTGGTTAGATCTTGCATAGTGGTGACAACTGGGCTAGCATTATACCAAACTGGTTGCTGAACCATCGCAAAGTGCACCAAGTCTGGCTTTAGTTCTTCCAGCTGCTTTTTAAAATCAATTTGTTCAGCAAAGGTATATTCTTTATAAGGGCAAGCTACTTTTTGGAAACGTGGATTAGTTGGCTGCCAGCTGTTAAAATCTTTTGGCTTCAATAGAATAATATAGTCATTTTTCTTATCAATCTTTTGTAAATAATGAATCAGGCGTTCAATGTAGCGGCCAGTACTTGTTCGTAATGTGCGAGCGTCAATGGCGATTTTCATGAGAATACTCCTTCCATGATTTTTCAACTATATTTTTCATTGATTTGCGGAAAATGGCGGCTGAAAATTCGTTAGCGGTAGCGGAAATTTTTACTGGCGAAACCTTTTTACCCGGCAGTTCGTTTAAGGTTTTTATCAATTGCTCGGCCGTTTGTTCTGAGAAAAACCAGCCGTTTTTTCCTGGATTAATATAATCAAGTGCGCCGCCCGCTTGGTAGGCGACGACTGGAATTCCAGCTGCTAAGGCTTCAACCGGCGCGATACCAAAGTCCTCATGCGAGCAAAAAATAAATAGATCGGCTTTTTTTATGTACTTTTCTCGCGTTGCATCATCAACAAATCCCAAGAAATTTGTATGTGGTCCAGCCAGTTTTTTTAGACGGTCCATATCGGGGCCTTTGCCTATAATATCCAGCTGCCAACCAAGTTTTTGGCAGGCGTCGATAGCTATATCAAGTCGCTTCATTGGTACAATTCGTCCCCAAATCAGGCAGCGCGGTTTTTTGGGAATGCTCTTTTGCTGACGAGTTTTAGATAGCGGTGAGAAATTTGATAAGTCAATTGGCGGAAAAATAACAGTGCTTTTTTTCTGGTAAAATTCTGCGATATCAGCTTGTATGCCAGTGGAGTTGGCAATGAAAACATCAACCTGCTGGGCGGCAGCAAAATCGCGTTTTTTCAACGGACGAACCAAAGTTTTTAAGCCTAATCTGGCTAACCAGCGCGGACGAAAACTGGGGCGCTTAATATATTCATCATAGTGCCGCCAATAAAAGTGCGTTGGCGTATGACAATAGCAAATATGCAGTTGTTCGGGGCGGGATTTGCGGGCAAATTTAGCTTCGCCATTGCCTGAGCTAGAGATAATAATATCATACTCGCTAAGGTCGAGACGTGCAAACCACCATTGTCTGAGCAGCGGCAGAAAACGCCGTAGTTTGGCAAATGGCCAACGCTGCAAATAGCCAGTAATGACTTTATTATCTAGCTTTCGTCGCCATTCGTCAGTGCAAAAAGAAGTATAGATTGGCGCCTCTGGGTATAATTTGTGAATTTCTAAGACGACTTTTTCCGCGCCGCCGCCATACAACCAGTCATGAACTATGGCAATTTTTGGCTTGCTCATCAATTATCCTTTTGGAAAATAACCAAGCAGGTTTTTAATAAAATAGTAATATCCAGCCATAAGCTCCAGTTTTGTACGTAGTATAGGTCAATTCGCCGCCGTTCCTCAAAGCTGATGCTGCGCCTGCCAGAGACTACCGCCAGTCCAGTTAGTCCGGATTTTACCGCCAATAAAACATGTTTTTTATCATATGCGCTGAGTTCATGTGGCACCAAGGCGCGCGGTCCAACCAGGCTGATATCACCCTTTAAAACATTAAACAACTGTGGCAATTCGTCCAGGCTAAACCGGCGAATAAAACGGCCGACCGGCGTAACGCGGAAATCTTGGTCAAGTTTATCGCCGTTTTTACGATATTCTTCAATCAGTTCCGGTTTGCCGACCATTTGGAATACTTCTTCGTCAGTTTTACCGTCAAATTTGGCATAATGCGAGCGGAATTTGTAAACTTTGAACGGTCGGTTATAGCGAGTAAGGCGTTTTTGTTGTTTGCCATGCATCAGGATTGGGCCGGCTGGATCGCTAATTTTCACGGCAATTGCCACTAAAATCATTATTGGCGAAGCTAAAATGATACCAACTGTTCCGCCGACAATATCCATAATTCGCTTCACAATTCGGCCATAACCCATCAGCGGCGTCGGATGAGCGTGAATTAGCGGCACGGAATCGATGATGTCGATCGTGTGCTTGGCGGTCATGATTCCGTCAAGTTCCGGCGATTGGTAAAAATCAAGGTAGTGTTTTTGAGCAAGCTGGTAATGTTCGCCAACTTTTTTTGAATCGGTTTGGATAATAACGTCAATTTTATCTCTGGTTAACGCTGATTCTAGTAATGAGCGTCGGAGACTCTTCAGCTCAATCGGAATAAACTCAGCCCGCGCCACAATTCCGCTAAGCTTAAAGCCAGTTAATGGATTGTTCTCAATAAAATCGGCCAAAACATGAGTTAAGTCGCAGTTGCCAACTATTACGACTCGACGTGCTCCTAGTCCGCGGTTTAATAGCCGTAAACGAATAATATTTGCTATACTCCGAAATATCATCAGTAAAATGAAGCCGATTCCTGCGGCATAGACAGCGACAAGCTTGGCTGGAAACAGCGGCGTATTGGTGAAAAAAGTTACTGAAATCATAATCATAATTCCGGTAACTGACGCCAGAAGAATTCGTCCAAATTGGCGCAAAGGATGCGTGTAGCTTTCGCGGTCGTATAGTCCGAAGAAATAAAACATAATAATCCATAGCGGCAAGGTCATGATGATAGAAGTGATAAAATCTAGAGCATTAATGCTAATGTGAAACGGCCTGGGGTCTAAGGAAATTCGCAGCACATAAGCAATGGTAAAGGCGCTCACTAAAGCCAGAATATCCAGGACAACTAAGGCAATTTTGAAGTAAAAATCAGACTTTTTCCGCATAATCTTTGGGGTAATTATACAAAAATATACCAATTATAGCAAAACAATGGATTGTGTTAATGAAACTGCCGAAAAACCAGAAATGGATAAGTAGTGCAGTGGTTAATGAAAAGATAAGCTGCGCTTTAGGGTGGCAGATATTTTTTATAGCAAAGAAGATAATTGTAAGAGATGACAGGATGAGCGGCAGCAGTCCAACAATGCCCAGTCCGCTAAGCAGTAGAATGTAGAAAATATAGACGGTTTGGTCGGTTGGTACGCTAACGTGGAGATGATTTTGGATGAAGCTGCCGAGATTGCCGAGACCGACGCCAAAGAATAACGTACGAGGCGAACTCAGCCAGGACTTAAGAGCTAGGTCGCTGGCGCTAAGACGATCGTTAGCTGAAGCTTCAACGAATCCGGTAGGCTGGAAGTCCTGTTTTGTCGGGGTGGATTTTATATCTGAGGTCTTCTGTTGAGAAAATGGTGCTAGCTGGGTTTTAATGGCGGTTTTTTGCGGTATTTTAATTCGGCCGAGCGATAGCTGGTCAATCATACTAACAAGCGTGTTGTGCGCGATGAACGGCGAGCTGCTATAGCGAACATTGGCGGATAAAAATAGTAAAGTAAATCCGAAAAACGTGCCGATAATAATCAGAGGAAGTTTTTTATAGAGGAAAGAAATATTGAGGCGCTTGATTGAGGCTATAGCGATGAAAATTATAATGGCTAGAAAAATTGCTAATACCCCGCCGCGAGAAAAAGTCAAGGCGATGGCTGTGGCGGTGAAAAACAAGCTGAATTGAGCGAGGCGAGATTTTGGCTGGAAGAGGGCTAAGAAAAAGGCGGGCAGTAGAGCGTTGGCTAGGAATTGCGGTTCAGCGGCGAATAGATTGATGCGCGGAAAACCAAAAACGTCAGCTTTACAGCCAGAGCAAAGCGTGCCAAAGCCAGTTGGTTCGAAGGTGGCGGCGATGAGCTGGATGATGGCCAAGATTCCGAAAACCAAACCGCTCCATAAGCCAATGCGGATGAAATTATGTTTTTGGTTTTTAGATAATTGGCGGTAGGTTACAGCGGCTGCCAAACCGATAGCCAGTAAAAATAAGAGCGATAATGAATAAAGTATAGTGCGAAGACGCGCCTCGGCAAAAAAGACGCCGATGGACATAGCTAGAAAAATTGCTAAGAATCCGCCAATTAGGTAACGATTTTTAAGGAATCTTTGGCAGTTTGTAAATAATAGCGGTAAAGATGTGACAAGAAGGCCAGCGGCTGCTATTTGATATAAACCCAGGCGTAGGGAGGGAAAATCGAGGATTGCTAAACTTATGCTGGGGCTTAAGGCAAAGACGCCGCCAAAAATAACTATTACTAAAAACCAAAATCGAGCGTCGCTTATAAAGTTTTTTGCCATATTGTAAGTATAGCGCATGGTGTATACTTTAGATATGCAACTGACGAAAAAGCAGAAATTGATGCTGGATTTTATCGATGGATTTATCAAGGGCAACGGCTATAGCCCGACGCTGCGGGAAATTATGCGGGCGCTGGGATATAAGTCGGTCTCAACGGTGGCGAAGCACGTCGATAATTTGGTGGCGGCCGGGATGTTAGATAAGCGCGACGGCGAGGTGCGGTCATTGGCGCTATGCCAGGCGGAAAAAGAGGCGTGGTGGCAAAACTTGGTGAAGGAGATTAAGCAGCGGGAAGTGGCGGATGATGAGAAATCGCGCTCGGAAGCGGAGGTTTTGAAAAAAGCCCTGGAAATTGTCCGCCGGTAACTTTACAACTGATTGAAAACTCGCTATAATACGACACGTATTCCGGGGTAGCTCAGCGGTAGAGCGGTTGGCTGTTAACCAATAGGCCGCGGGTTCGAACCCCGCCCCCGGAGCCAAGAAACTGGCTGAAGACTGTCCCGTGCGGGCAGTTTTATATAGCTTGTAAATTATATAATTATGCAAAAATCTTTCAAATATTACGATATTATTCTGACAGTGTTCGCGGCGGTGCTGCTGATTTCTAATTTGGCAGGTACTAAGCTGATCGCTTTCGGTCCAATCACTACCGATGGCGGCGCGGTACTGTTTCCGCTTGCTTATATTTTGGGTGATATTCTGACGGAGATTTACGGCTATAAATACGCGCGGCGGGCGATTTGGACGGCATTTGGTATTATGCTGCTGGCAGTGGCAGCGTTTACGGTCGTGCGCTACATGCCGCCAGCACCGGAATATACCGCCCAGGCGTCGTACGAAGCGGTCCTAGGATTTTTCCCGAGGATAGTCGCGGCCAGCTTGGCAGCGTTTTTGACCGGCTCGTTCCTGAACTCGTTTGTATTGGCGAAGTTGAAAGTTAAAACGAAAGGCAAGAAGTTGTGGCTGCGGCTGATCGGCTCGACGTTTGTCGGTGAATTCTTCGATACTGTGGTGTTTGCCCTGGTGGCGTTCGGCGGCATCCTTCAGGGTACAGGCATGCTGGTGTATATTCTGATCGGCTGGTTGTTTAAGACCGGAGTGGAAGTCGTATGTTTACCAATTACCTACCGGGTGATTGCCAAAATGAAACAGATTGAAAAGATTGACACTTATGACAATAAGACTGACTTTACGCCTTTTAGGGTTGATGTGGATTAAAGATTATGAAAAGCCTATCCAGTGTCTTAGTTTATTAAGATTGCATATTTCGCGTTCTGTAAAAACCTCGTTTTACGTAAGTTAGCTTATTCTTTATCATTGCTTTCAGCGGTTGGGCTGTTTTTCTCATACGTCATCTCAAAAGCACCTCTCTCAATAAGATACCTATCACCATTAATTTGACTTTCTACAATCATGCAATCAGCCCTGCCTGCCTGTTCGCCGCCCCACGGTGCATCAATAATAATCTCCTGGCCAGTCGGGTTCTTCATGCACTTCACTACATTTTTAGGCAAATACCTTCCGTCAGTAATCATGCCATTCTCATCCGTAAGCGGTTCATAGAGCTTTCTGAAATCATCAGCGCTTACAACATAGCGTTCACCTTTCTTGCCCGTAATGATTGCATCACCAGGATTCGCCGTGTTAATCGTCTCTACTCGCTTTGTTTCGTCTTTTTCTGTAATAATAGTCTTTATCTTCTGAGTGGTATCTGAGAATTCAACCTCAACGGCCTTGCTAGGATCTTGGACTTTGCTGTATGTTTCTCGTATATTTGAAAAATCTAACGTAGATACGTCCAGATGAACCGGTCCGTTCTCTTTGCCAAGTTCAGCCCAAGCAGCGACATCTGGATTTTTGCTGCCATTATGTTCATAATTTTGTGTCATGCTTGTTTCTTCCTTGTGTCTAGCAAAAAGTACATTGTAATCTTTATATTAACTTGTTTTTCTTTATTTGTCAAGTGGCTCGTACTAACCCACTACCTTTGCAACATCTCTGCAGGCGTTCGCATCTGTATACCT
>ERZ772960.604-NODE-604-length-31490-cov-28.425386_pt1 | contig 31490 bp, 43 predicted proteins | sample MGYA00580678_ERZ772960 | MGnify/ENA primary metagenome ERZ772960 (study PRJEB29015, sample SAMEA2737930) | human oral metagenome | biome: human oral; feature: human-associated habitat; material: dental | place: China | collected 2059 ... | reverse complement strand
AATTACCTCTTTACATGTCAACAAAAATAAATGCCCTGAACGGCAAATTCAGGGCATTTATTTTTGTTGATTAATATAGTATAAGAGCCGTCTTCATTCTCACGAACTACAGCAGTCTGAGACGGTTTTAATTCAGCGTATAACAACGTAACGTTCATTAAATAAATTACCTCGCAGGTTTAGGAAATACGGTATGTTTCCCATCAATGTGTTCATGTAAGTCCGATTTAATAGGGGCGTGCATTGAGTCTAATATAAAATCAATACCTTCTCTTCGTGCGAATTTTGCGGCTGGAACAAAGTCACTATCCCCAGAAATCAAAACTATTCTGGATACCTGCTTTTTCAATGCAAGGGATGTAATATCAATCCCGATCCGCATATCGACTCCTTTTTGTTTTACATCCATTGAGAAATCAGACTCTTCTAAATTTGCCCAATCAATTTTCCCCGCACAAAGTTTTTTAATTTTCCCGTAATTAATTCGCCAACTTATATTGGTATCATCAATTTGTCCTAAGCGCAAAGCCATTTTCCTTTTCTTTTTTAATTCTTCGTGTAGTTGAAGTCTCCAAATACTACGTTCCGACTTGGACATGTCTATTTGTTTTTGAAGATACGGATGAAAAATTTTATTTTGCAATGGTGGGCAATCATAAAAGAAAATTCGGTATAATCGGTGACGTTCTTTTTCTTTATCATCCGTTAAATGATACTGAGTATGTTTGCATAGCTTATGAGCGAGTTCTTGCGGCTCTAATCGACCGAATATATGTAAAGCTCGTTTTATAAAAAAAGCCCCATCTACTAAAATAGCTACGTTTTCCATATATGTCTCCTATAATAAAAAATCCTTGGGGTCGGCCGTCTCTGGACAATTAGAGAGGCTTACTGCCAAGGATTAGATAACAATATTTGCACCAAGTAGGTGTAAACATATAGTAAAATACCTTGGCTTTTTTGTCAATGAAAAGAATGGAAAATTATTTCCCTTCACGGGCTTTTAATCGTTCTATCATATCGACCACGAAATCTATATCTTCCTTGCTTAAATCCTTGCTGGCGTCGAACAGCAACCGGTACTTGGGATTCGTACGTAGCTCTTCGGCAAGCTCGGCGACCTCCGGGTCGGTGTAGTAGCCCTGTATTTGGTCAGGGACGTCTTCCCAGCCCATTAAATAAGCCGGCGTTACCCCAAGAGCGTCAGCAAACACTTTAATTTTTGCCCTTGATATATCGATTTTCCCAGCCTCAATTTTATTGATTGTGCTGCGAGAAGTATATCCGGTTTTCTTTGCTAAATCATCTTGGGACATGTTGCGTTCTTGTCTTAATCGGCGAATGCGTTCATAAATAGTTTCCATATGAATATCTCCTTTTGGGGGAATTATATCAAACCGTTTCAAAATAATCAACAATTTTTTATTAATTAGGAAAATTTTGTTGACAAGGAGGAACCATAAATGCTAATATGTGATTGTAGATTTAAAATCAACAAAGAGAGGAGGTGTAGAGATGATTAACTATGAGCTCTTAAAGAGTCGAATTGACAAGTCTGGTATTAAGATTTATGCATTGGCAGAGGCTTGTGGTCTGACTCCTCAAGGTTTATACAATAAGTTGAACGGCAAGAATGACTTTCGATGCTCGGAAATCATCTGCCTCAGTAAGGCCTTAAATCTTTCCAATGAAGATAGGAATGCAATTTTTTTTGCCCAAGTTGTTGATTAAAAATCAACACGCAAGGAGGGATAGAGATGAGCGTCAATGACATGGAATTAAAAGTGGAACTGAATATTGAAAAGTCACCGGAAAAGACGAGGAAAGAAGTGATTAAAGACATGATTGGATTTTTGAATGAACAAAGAAGAGAGTACAGCGGGTTACACTGCACTCTTTCGGTAGTACTGAAGTAAGTTAGCGAAACTCTACGGAGAGAATATCAGAGCCATCAACGGCAAGAATGTTATCTCCAATGAAAATATAACTGCCGGGATGCAATACGAATGAATTATATTCCGTAATGCAAGTTTCTAGGTCGGTATGAGGGCTCACTCTCTTAATGTGCTTCAAATTTTGAATTATATGTCCGTTGCCGGGCCTTAAATTAACGCATGCGTCCAATTTGCTCACCTCCTTTCGAGAACATTGTAATACGGGTTTTGCGGAGGTTTACTAAACGGCATTGAGCAAGAATAACGAATGAGGAAAACACAACGAGGAGGACATATGAATGAAAATAGATATCCGCATAGACGAAGTACCGTTTAACAGCAGAAAACATTTAAAGTTGTTACATCTTTACATCGAGATTAGAGAGCGAATCTCGGAATTAACTCAAAAGTACCTTAGTGATATTGATGCCGAGCAGGAACGCTTGAATTTGATATATTCCTTAGCTGACAAAGGAATACATGAAGAGCTACTGAAACTGAGTCAGCACAACTTTAAATAGTGCCGCTAGGGTTATAGGGCATGAAGATAGGAAAGGAGGAATGATGATGGGCGAGAATATATGGATACTTATTTGTCTATTGGTTGGGATTGTTTTTGGTTTTTTCCTTCCAATATTTCGAGAACTTCTTTGGCAACTTTTTGACTGGCTGGATAATCAGCTGTAATCCAATAAAAATTTAAACCCTTATTCTGAAACGGACGGATGACAGAGTTATGATTTACAGCCGAAACGGCAGGACAAAACTGTTCATACTCGACGGGATAGTAGGTAGCGAAATTAGTTTGATTATCGCGCCAAAGTGGGCTATCCCAGTAGTGCTCATGTGAAGAACAACGCGAAAACACTTCTACACACTGAATAAAGTCTTTTAAGCAAAAAATAAATGCGGCTTTTGAACGTCGTTTTCGCTGTCTTTCATGAAAATATTCTAGTCCGATCTGAAGACTGAACCCTAAAAAAACGCCAACGCAAGTGGAAATACAAGTGACTGCCAAATCCATAACAATCAACTCCTCTATAAAGGTATTTACTACAGCATATCACGAGGAGCAAGAACAAAGAAAGGAGGGGGCCTGGGAAATGAGTCCGGCGGAAATCATTTTACGAGAGGCTAGAAAGCTACCTTGGTACGAATGGCAACGAATCGTTAAGGCCATGGAATTTGTCCACAGAAAAAGAGCCGACAAGCTGACACTTGACGACTCAGAAGACACGCATGAGGAACTAATGTTCCACGTTGAGTATTATTAAAGAAAGGAGCCTTAAATGGAACAACGAATCATTGCCGACATTATGTACTCGGCAGTAGAAATCGCAAGGTTGTTACACACTGATATTCAGAACGTTTATAAGTGGGTAAAAACGGGCGAAATTCCGCACATTAAGCTCACTGAAAAATCAGAAATACGGTTTGCGGGCTGGGAGATTCGAGCATGGCTCGATAGCAAAGCGATGGGAGGAAATGTTAATGATTGAACTCGAAATTGCAACGTGTGTAATCGTAATCGCTGTTATTACAGCGTGTATATGGATTGAGATACGGAAAGGAGCATAACAATGAATGCAGACCAAATGATAAATCACATGATGAAGATTATTTGCACGACGGCTGAGGTGGAAGGTATCCAGGTAGTAAGGCATTTCAGACCTCGAGAAATCGTCGACTCTGCACTGGCTGCGTGCCACAGTGGCATCGATGGCAATCCGTTATCCGAACGACAAATAGCGGTGCTTATCATAACCTTTGGGGATACGTGGAGAAATTACATCCAGCGTGCCGGTAACGTTCTTATGTCGTTCCACTTCGAATTAATCGCTAGAAAGAGAGGGATGTAATGATGAAGGTTGCTACATTACAGAGACCGCCTGAATGGATCAACCGGAGATATTACGAGATACAGGCTACCGAACCGGGACCGATTGTTGAGGAAGAAGCGGATGACGATTTCAAAGTCACGCTTCGGGAAGGTCTGAAGATTGGCATCGGGGTCTTCACGGTATACATAATCATTGCGATGGCAATCATCATTTTATGAGTACGATACAAAACACAGCAAAGAAAAGACCGCATCTGCGGCAACAGGTGCGGTCTAAAGGTGAAAAACAAAAGATTTAATTTACGGCTACATTGTAGCAGAAATGGAGCAAAAACACAATGAAACTGCTGGAATTACGACTTGAAAACTTCCGTAGTATCAAGGAGCTGACTATCCGTTTTGATGGAAAAAACACGGATATATACGGAGCTAACGGGACGGGGAAGACGACAATCGCCAATGCGATTTGCTGGCTCTTGTTAGACAGAGCTGCCACCGACGAAAAGGACTTTGATCCGAAAACAACAGGGGTTCATGATGTACATCACACGGGAAAACTAGTCATCGACAACGACGGCGAAATCGTCACCCTTGGTAAAGACTATTATGAAGTGTGGACGAAGAAAAAAGGCTCTCCTACGGCAGAATTCAGTGGGCATACGACCGACTACAGCATTAACGGCGTACCGGCTAAAAAGAAAGAGTATACAGCCCTGGTAGAAGCCATTTGCGGAGTAGAGCTTGAGAAAGTAAAAATGCTCATGATTCACGGGTATTTTACGGAAGATCTGCCGACGGAAACGCGCCGCCGCATACTCTTTGATGTATGCGGGGATGTGGCGGAAGAAGAAATTATGAAACGGTCTGAACTGGAGGACCTTAATGAATACCTGATGATTCCCGGCACAAAAGGACAGCAGTACTTGACGGAAGAATATAAGAAAATAGCCGTGGAACAGCGGCGCAAAATCAACAAAGACTTGGAAATACTGCCGGCCAGGATAGATGAAGTAACCCGAGGTATTCCGGGAAATGTGCCGGACGCTCAAGGCTTAAAGAAAGAGATTAAGGCCCTAGAGGAAAAAAAGGCGAAACTGGAACGAGAAAAACAGGATCTACAGTCCGACGGCGGTAACGAGGCCCTGATTCGGCAGAAAATTGCCGAATGCAAAACCGACTACGCTACCAAACAAGCGGAATACATTCAAGCCGCCCAAGCAGCGAATGAAGATATTAATCAGAAAATCGAGTGCGAACAACGAGAACAGCTTACTATTTCTCGTCGCCTGCAGGAGGCGGAACAAGATGTCCGTAAGTTTGAGTACGAAATTTCCCGAATGAAGGAACAGCGGGAACGGCTGTTACAAGAATATGCTGAAGTTCAGTTTATGCAGTGGGATCCCCATCAAGAAACGTGCCCGACGTGTAAACAACCCTTGCCGGCTACGCAAATCGACGCCATGCGTAAGGAGTTTAATCTCAATCAGTCCATGCGTAAAGAAGAAATCAATAAGCGTGGACAAGCTTGCAGTCAGGACCGAATCGCAGAGCTGGAGCGAGAGAAAAATCAGGTAATGGATACGGTATCAATGCTCAAGGAACAGGAGAAGCTATTGGTAGAACAGCTGCAAGAATTAAAAGAACAGCGTGTCATACGCCCTGCATTTGACGATACGAATGAGGCTAAGGAAATGCAGCAGACCATTACAAGATTTCAGCGGCAGTTACAAGCTGGAACCAATGCTACGAATGATGCCGTAAAGTTGCAGGACATACAGATTGAAGAGGTTACGCAGCAGATACAGGAAGCCAATGCACGCTTCAGCGTGATTGAAGCGGCGAAGGAGGGTAAAAAGAGAATTAAAGAGCTGCAAGACGAGCAGAAAGAGAAAGCAGCTATGCTGGAACACCTCGAATATGGCATCCATCTTTGTGAGGAATACACGCGCATTAAGGCCCGTATGATTACGGATAAGATTAACAGCCGGTTCCGGACCGTACACTTCCAGCTTTTTGAGGACCAAGTGAACGGCGGCCTTAAAGAAATTTGTGATCCGACGGTACAGAATGCCGCCGGTGAATGGGTACGATACAAATCCGTGAATACGGCTAATAAAGTCAATGCGGAACTGGAAATTATTGACGTACTCAATGAGTTTTACGGTACCGACTTGCCGGTTATTATGGACCGGGCCGAAAGTGTCAGCCGCCCTATTGCTATAAAAGAACAACTGGTCCGATTAATCGTATCGGAAAAAGATATACAAATTCGAGTAGAAAATTAAAGGAGTGTTACGAAATGGCAAAGAAACAAGAAATGCAAAATGTTACGAATGAAATGAGTCTCAGTAGTCGTTTTACTGCCAAAGTACTGCAAGAGTTTGGTAATTCATCCGGAGAATTACAGATTACGGACTACCAGCGGTCGTTAATTCAAGGCTATTTCATTGGCATTGATAGGGCCTTGAATACGGCTGAAGAAGAGCGCGTGCGTAAGAATACAAACAACAAGGATCATACCTACGACAATACGGTGCCGTATACTTGGGCGAACGTGAATCTTCCGGAATTGTCCCGAGATGTCGTGCATTATGCCCGCCTGGGACTGGATATGATGCAGCCTAACCATATCAGCCCCATACCGTACCTGAATAAAAAGACTCAATTATACGACATTACTTTAATGATAGGCTATGCCGGGATTCAATATGTTGCTGAAAATTACGCGTTGGTAAAACCGAAAGCGGTCACTATAGAGCTGGTGCACAGCACGGATACATTTACTCCTCTCATGAAAAGCCGGACCAATCCTGTAGAAAGCTATGAATTTGTTATCACCAATCCGTTTAATCGCGGGGATATTGTAGGCGGGTTCGGGTATATTGAATATGACGATGCCAGCCGTAATAAATTAGTGATTATGCCGATGTCCGCCATACTGAAGCGCAAGCCGCAGTATGCTAGTGCCAACTTCTGGGGCGGTACAAAAACGGAGTGGAAAAACGGCAAGAAGCAGGAAGTCGAAGTGGATGGATGGCTTGAAGAAATGTGCCGTAAGACGCTTATCAGAGAGGTATACAGTAGCAAGCACATCCCTCTGGATCCTCGCAAAGTGGACGCATCCTATCAGTACATGAAACAGCAGGAAGAACGCTTACAGGAGACGGCAAATGAAATGCGGCAAGAGATAAACGTAACCGCCAATAGAATCCCGCTTGAAGAGGCCGAACCGGAAGCTCTTCAAGCGGCATCTCAGAAGCTGGAAGAAGATTTAACGGAACTCTTTGAAGCTCCGGAAGAAGTACCGGCTGAAAAAGAAACGCCGCAGCCTTCAGATGGGCCGCAGTTCTAATGGATATTCGTATATTGGCGACGGGGAGCAGCGGCAATTGCTATCGTATCAGTGACGGACATACGGCACTGCTCCTTGATGCCGGTATCCCGTTTAAACGTATACAACAAGGACTGCGCTTTAAAACAGGTGATATTGACGGATGCCTGGTTACACATCGGCACGGCGATCATAGTAAAGCCATTCCGGAATTATCCCGTCGAGGCATACCGGTATACGGGCCCAAAGATTTGCAGGAGCTGTTTCCTACCGTAACCGTGGCAAATACGCAGTGTATGTTACATATACAGACACTGGATATTACCGCCTTTTTCGTACATCACGATGTACCGTGTTATGGATATCAAATAAAATCCACTGTAACGGCAGAGAAGTTACTCTATATTACCGATACGGCATATGTAGACTACACGTTTACCGGCGTAACACACCTACTCATTGAAGCAAACTATGAGCAGGAAATCATTATGGATAAGGTAAGAGCAAAGAAGGTTTCAGCGTGTTTGGCGGAGCGGGTTATACAGACTCATATGAGTATAGAAACCCTGCTACAGCTACTCAAGGCCAATGCGATGAAGACAGTAAGACAGATTTACTTGCTGCACCTCAGTGATTCAAACAGTGATGCGGCAGGGTTTAAAGCGCAGGTACAACAACAAACCGGCGCAGAAGTATATGTGTTTTAGAAATTCAATGTAACGAAAGTTAGCAAGACGGCAGGAGCCGACCTTTATTCGGCTCCGCCGATATATCTATAAATCGCCAGAAAGGCGGATGACATGAAAAAGGGATTAGATTTCTTTCCCTTGGATGTCGACTTCTTTGATGATGAGAAGGTTCAATTTATCTCGGCAAGGTTCGGGATAAAAGGAGAAGTATGTGCGATACGCCTGCTCACGCGGATTTATCGTAACGGGTACTTCATAAAGTGGGATGAAGATTCAGCATACTTGTTTTCGAAAGTCGCGGGAAAAGAATTTTCCCCTTGCTTAGCGAATGAGATCGTGCATGAATTGGTCAAACGCGGATTCTTTAACAAATCCCTTTTTGACTCGTTCGGAATACTTACATCTCGCGGCATACAAGACAGATTTTTGAAAGCCTGCATCAGAAGAAAAGATGTAGAAGTAGATGCAAGATATTTACTGGTCGATTCTTCTGAATTCAAAAACCTGAGAATCAGCCAGGCTTATTCAAGTGCACCTTCTTTTCGGAAATGCTTACATGATGTAAGCATTTCTGAAGAAAATGTATACATTAAAGAAGAAAATGTCGACATTCAAGCACAAAGTAAAGTAAAGGAAAGTAGAGTAGAGGAAAGTAAAGTAAAGGAAAAGAAAATATATAGTCCTTCTCTACCTTCGGTAGCAGAAGATATTGTAAGTCATCTCAACTCTGTAACTGGCAGTTCTTACAGAAGCACGACAAGCAAAACACGTAAACTCATCGCTGCACGACTTGCGGAAGGGTTTACCGCTGATGACTTCAAGACGGTTATTACAAAGAAGGCCGAAGAGTGGACGGGTACGGATATGGCACAGTATTTACGGCCGGAAACGCTATTCGGTACAAAATTCGAAGGCTACCTTAATCAACCTGAAGTCCGGGATAGTAAGAGATCGAATTTATCGAGAGCCGAGCAGGAAAGGCGGGAAGGTATAAACGCCGTTAACAGGCTTATGGCCGAATACGAAGAGGAAGCGAGGGGACAGAATGAATAAGCAAGACATTTTGAAGGCGGTAGCACCTTTGCAATTGGCCTACACGTCAAGTCTTGACGATAACCGTTTACGGCTTTACGTGGAAATGCTTAGCGATATACCGCCGCAGATACTAGAAGCGGCAGTAAAGAAGCTGATAATGACGAATAAGTTCTTACCGTCGATAGCTGAAATACGCGAAACGGCATACGGTATTAAGGAGATAATAAGCGGTACAGCTGCCCCTGATGAGTCTGAAGCATGGGGCGAGGTCATTAAGGCAATACGGTCAGTAGGCTACTACGGCAAGCCGAAGTTTAGTTATGAAGCCATAACGGTAGCCGTCAATAATATCGGTTGGCAGGATATTTGCATGACTACGAACGAAGGGATGAATATATTGCGGTCGCAGTTTCGGAGAGCGTATCAGTTATCAGTCGAACGGCAGAAGGATAACCGGGATAATGCCGTCCTGGGGATAAGTCCGAATAATGAGAAGTTGAAGCAGTTGATGGGGAACCTTGTGAAGCGGTTGAACTAGTTCCAATTTGGAACAGGTTGGATTTGTGACCGAAACGGATTTCGGTCACAAGAGGCAAGCCGACATGAATGTCGGTCTGTTAAACGAAAGATTGAAAGTAGATTGAAAGTATATAAATGGCTTATTTAAGCCGAAAACGGGAATATTAAACGAAAAACTTTCAAGCTACTTGAAAGAGCTTGAAAAAACTTAAAGTAGTCGAAATCGACCAGTTTAGAGAGGAGAAAAAGAAAATGTCATACATAAAATTTGGTAAATACGAACCGCAACAAGAATTCATAATTAGCGACCAAGAAAACGGCAATTCAATGAAGCACATATATAAGTTTTCGAACGGATACGGAGCAAGCGTAATACAGAGCGAATACAGTTACGGACACGAAGACGGGCTTTACGAGTTGGCGGTACTGAAAGACGGGGAATTGTGCTACAGCACACCGATTACAGGCGATGTTATCGGGTATTTGACCGCCGATGATGTCGCTAAATATCTACAGCGGATAGAAAAATTACCGGATTTAGAGGGGGAGTAAATAATGCAGGACTCAAAAACTATTTACAAAATGACGAAACACACTCTCTTGCCGCTGTGAAATTGTTATTGATATCGATGAAATCAGGAACATAGTTGAGAAAGGATAATAATATGGATTTGTACGAGGTTGGTCGAATTACGGGAATTATGTTATTTGTGTATTTAATAATGGTTGTAATTCCTAATTCAGCCCCAAAATGGATTGATAGAAATAAGGTGTCTATTGATATCGGTAAAAACGTAAAGCAAAAAGTGTATGTGTTTATAGATAAGGGCGACCATTACGAGGTCTGGGAAAACAAAACTAATGGAGATAAGCATGAACGGACTTGAGTTAATCGGCTATGTGTGCAAGGGAGATGAGTAAATGCCGGTAAAATATTACAAGGATGAGAATCAGATAGAGCTAATCGTATACGGGAATCCGGTTGCACAAGGCCGGCCGAGATTTTCCAGACAAGGGGGATTCGTCAAGGCGTATGACCCGATAAAGTCGAAGTCATATAAGCAACTTATACGACTGGAGTTGCAGCCGTTACTGTCGGATCCGGACTTCAAACCGATTGACCGGGCGTGTTGTTTGAATCTGAAAGTTTTCCGAGCCATACCGAAAAGTTTTAGCAAGAAAAAACGGGAGGAAGCGTCACTCAGATATATACGACCTACGACGAAACCGGATATAGACAATTACGTTAAAGGCGTACTGGACGCATTAAACGGTACGGTACTGAAAGACGACAGCGTCGTATGTGAGATATTCGCACGAAAATTCTATAGCGAACGGCCGAGAATCGAGGTCGTGTTGGAGGTAAAAATATGATGAAGTTTGCACATAAACCAACGGAAATAGTTATTCAGAGGTTTTATAATAATAACGGCGAAGTTGAGAAATTTTTAAACGAAAACAATGAAATTTATGGTAGGGAGTATAAATGGAAATTCGAGAAAGCGGGGGAACTTCCTTTAATTGTAATTCGTGAATATCTCCCGGCAAGAGGAGCATATTCGTACATCGAGGTCGAACACGGCGACTATATAAGTAGAGATGAGCACGGAATTATAACGGCTTTTTCGCAAGAAGACATAGAAGAATTTTATGACGAGGTAAAAGAATGATACCCGAACGACGTAGACAATAAGAAGGAGGACGCACACAGTGTTTCATAATGACTACATTAATGCGGTACGGGAGTACCTAACCCGGTATCATGAATTCAATACGTACATTAAGAATCTTAAGGCCGACTTAGAGGATTTAAACGCTATGCAAGCACTGTGTGCCGTTCCGAAGGTGCCGACGTTGTCACACACCCCTGGGGGCAATGGAATTATGACAAGCCCGGAAGAGCGAGCCATATATGAGAAGGAAAATCTCGAGAGTCGAAGAAAAAAACTTCAGTCGGATTTAGAGAAAATTGAGCCGTTAATGCGTCGACTAGATAGGTCGATTGAAGCCCTCAGTTATTCGGATCGCATAATAGCTGAAGAACGCTTCATCAACGGAGCGTCGTGGCTGCGCATAGCCGATATGCTACATATGAGTGAGACTGCTGTACGCAAGCGTGCCGGCAGAGTGCTTGAGCAGATAGCGGCGATGATGTTCGGCCCGTCAGTCATTCCAGTACAGACGCATTTCGTATTTTTTGATGAATGGAAAAAATCGTAACAGTCACAAATGGTGCGGATTTGTGCCGAAACGGTGCGGAAAATGCTGGTATAGTAATAGTGTGAACACCTCCTGAAAACATATAGCAAGGCAAGACTAGACGTCCGTTTGGGCGTCTTGTTTTGCGTTGTGAGGGTAAGTTGATAAACGAAGATGTTATTTCGTATAATATAAAAGACATGATTTTAGGAGGCGTATCATATTGGGTAGATGTTTTGATAATAATGAAAAAGTGGTAGTTCCTATCAACATTGAGGATATTAAATTTAGGATTAATACAGAGGAACACGGGAGTGAGATAGAGTTTCGCTTATTAGAAATGATACTAAGTAAAACATTTACATTGCTGTTTATGCTTAATGGTGGGGCTGCAGTCGCATTGCTGGCATTTTTGGGTAATTACATAACATATGATGCTGCTTCCATTAGAGGAATGCTATGGGCTCTTGGATTTTTTGCTGTAGGAGCGGCGCTGTCTGTTGCTGTAGCGGCTCTTTCATATATATCGCAAAGCCATTACTGTCAAGGAACGAATGAAAATATTATGTATATGGATATGACTTTGCGGATAGGCGAACCTATAGATGGAGGTATATTAGTGCCTAAAGATGACACACTTAAGTATGAGAAGGAAATTACTCGGCGGCTGACGAAGGGAGATCGGTATAGAACTAAAGCTATTGTCGTTTGCGTATGTGCGCTCATATGTTTTCTTATTGCTGTAATCATTTTTTCATACACTATTTACTGATGGAATTCTAACTATTTCAAGGACGTCCTAATGGGGCGTCCTTTTTACGTGCCTGTGTTTGGAGGCTTTATGACGTGTAAAACGGAAATTCAATGCTGCCGTCGTTCCTGTTTGAACAACTCTAAAGGTGTATGCTCTGCTAACAAAATACATATCGGCGGGACCGGCACGTGTAAATGTTTCGTTGCAGCCAAACACGTTATGAATCGTTCCAAATACGGCACGCAAAGGAGGTGAGTCTGTAATGGCAAAAGGTAAATATGTACAGTGGCTTCAGCCTGATAATCTTTTGCGGTTACAGGCTTGGGCTCGAGATGGTGCAACTGATGCTGAAATAGCTGAACGTATCGGCATTGGACGTGATACTTTATATTTGTGGAAGAAAAAGTATCCCGACATTTCCGACACCCTAAAAAGGGGCAAGGAAGTCATTGACATCGAGGTTGAAAATGCGTTACTTAAACGAGCCCTGGGGTATGAGTATAACGAGGTTACGAAAGAAATGACGTATGCCCCTGACGGTGAACCGCTAGGGCTTACTGTAACGAAGGTTGTAACTAAGCGTGAGCGGCCTGACGTTACGGCGCAAATCTTCTGGCTGAAGAACAGACGTCCTGACTTATGGAGAGATGTAAAGAACGTCGATATGCAAGCTAAGATTGAGAATAACCCGTTTGACGGCATCAAGACGGAAGATATAAAGAAGCTGATTGCCGATGATTGACGAACGCATTAAGCGGCAAGCAAAAAGAGAACTCGCACGGCGTGAGTTCTTTTATTTTTGCAATTTAATGGCTTCAGACTTCTATAAGCCGGAACGACGGTATCTTGTTGAATTGTGTGAAGCCTTGCAGTCGTTTTATGAAGATGAAAAAGCTAAGGTGCTCATCATTAATGAACCGCCTCGGCACGGGAAGAGCCGTACGGCCAGTTTATTCGTTGAGTGGGTCCTTGGCCGTAATCCGGCTGAAAAGATAATGACAGGGTCATACAACAACATTCTTTCGGCGACGTTTGCCAAGAACGTGCGTAATGCCATTCAGGAAGTCAAAGCCGATGAGAATATCACGGTTTACTCCGATATATTCCCGAACGTCCGCATTAAACGTGGTGACGCAGCCATGGATATGTGGAGCTTGGATGGCAGTTACAATTCATACTTGGCCACGTCTCCGTCAGGTACGGCAACAGGCTTTGGCTGTTCGCTTCTTATTATCGACGACATCATTAAAAATGCCGAAGAAGCCTACAACGAGACAGCGAAGGAAAAAGCCTGGCTGTGGTTTACGAATACTATGTTGTCACGTCTTGAAGAAGGCGGGAAGATACTCATCATCATGACCCGTTGGGCTAGCGATGATTTAGCCGGCAGTGCTATAGAACATTTCGGCGATGCGGCCAAGGTGATTACGATGAAAGCACTACAACCCGATGGAACAATGCTTTGCGATGAAATACTATCACGGCGTAGTTATGAAGAGAAGGTCAGGGCCATGGGTGCAGACATTGCATCGGCTAACTATCAGCAGGAGCCGATAGACTTAAAGGGGCAGTTATACTCGAGCTTTAAAACGTACGACCGCATCCCGACGGACGCAAACGGCAATCCGTTGTTTACGGCCATTCGGAATTACACGGATACGGCTGATACAGGCGCCGATTACCTTTGCTCAATTGTGTACGGCGTGTATAACGGCGAAGCCTATGTGCTTGACCTTCTGTATACGAAAGACGCTATGGAAGAGACGGAGCCGGCAACGGCCGCTATGTTATATAAGAACGGCGTGAACGTAGCCGACTTTGAATCAAACAACGGTGGCCGAGGCTTTGCAAGACAGGTACGGCGAATCCTGCGGGATACCTACAAGTCGAATAAGACGGTCATTAATACGTTTGTACAGACAAAAAATAAAGTGGCCAGGATATTGTCAAATTCGACCTGGGTTATGGAGCATATATATTTCCCAGTAAACTGGAAGGACCGTTGGCCTGAATATTATAGGGCGATGACTCGTTATCAGCGAGAAGGGAAGAACGCACACGATGACGCACCGGACGCAACGACGGGTATTGCTGAGAAGATAAACGCACCGCAGATTAAAGCGGCGCACGTCAATATTTACTAAGGAGCAAAAATATGGACTCTGAAAAGCTGTATGGATATAAGCTACTAAAAGACGCATATTACGGTGTCGGCCTATTCTCTGTCGGCCGAGGCTTGGTTCGTCATCCGAGAGAAAGCACACAGAATTACGCCTTTCGCAAAAAGCTTGCGTACTACCTGAACTACACAGGACCTATCGTCAATGCGTCGGTAGATCCGATATTTAGGGACACAATCAAGCGCGAATACAAAGATACGGAGAAGTTTAAGGTATTCATGGAAGACGTGGACCGTAAAGGTACGAGCCTACAGGAATATATACGTCAGCAGGCGACCTTAGCTAAGCTATACGGCGTTATGTATATCATCGTGAATAACGTTGTGGAGTTTGGCGAATCGGTGGCTGATAACGTCAAGAATCGAGCTTTACCGTATTTGACTGCTGTTGAGCCGCATCACATTACGGATTGGCAATTTGATGAGAAGGGAATATTAATCAAGTTTGCATACAAGGACGTTATTTATGACGCAGATAGGAAAAAGCAAACACGATATTACATATGGACTCCGACGAATTGGCAGGTCTTAGACGAAAACGGAAACCAAATCAAGGGCGGTACGCATAACATTGGCCGCATTCCCGTTGTTCAGTGGTTCGGTAGAAGCTCCAAAAAGACGGATATTTTACCGCCTGCCGAGTTTCTGAGTATCGCACAGACAAATTATCACGTCTATCATCTATGCAGCCTCTTGACGCAAATACTCAATAATCAGACGTTCTCTGTGTTGACTATGCCGGCAGACGGCAGCACTCCCGACGTAACGCTCGGGACAAATAACATGCTGCTGTATCCGCAAGAGTCCTCTCACGCACCGGCATTTATTGCGCCGGATAAGGGACCGGCTGAAGTGCTGATGGCACAAATTGACCGACTCATTAAGGAAATGTACCGCATGAGCGGCATTGATTCAGTAGTCGGTGTAGAGCAGTCAAAAAGTGGTGTGGCCAAACAGTGGGATTTTGAACGCACTAACCAACGCCTGGCAGACTTCTCCGTTCAGTGTGAAGAAGCCGAAAAGGATATTATTGGACTATATGAATTGTGGGCTAAAGAGTCCGTTAGCTATGAAGTCGAGTATCCTCGAGATTTTCAGATTAACGACGTTACCGAATCGCTGTCTCAGGCACAACAGGCACTGGACCTTGGATTTAGATCCGATACGTTCTCCGCTGAAGTAAGTAAGAAGGTCCTGGAAGCGTATATGCCGAATATTGAGCCTGACACGTATGACGACATCGTAAGCGAGATAGAAGAAGGCTTCGATGAGGCTGAACGGGATAGGGATTTAATGAAGCAACGATTTGAGCCGACAGTGAATGACAAGGGTGATGTAAATGCCGAAGGACAAAACGCAGAACAACCTGGAGAATAATTTAGACGGTTTCGAGCGAGTCCTTCGGGCCTTAATCTTGGCCGGCATGGATCCAAAAGACGCCGTAAAAGTGGCATATCACCGTTATCCGGTTATGCGTCACCTGTATAAGGACTTGCTTGATGACCTTGTCGGTGATTTTGCTAAAGGGTACGGAAAGAAACAAGCTGCGGCCAAGTTTGAGCGTGAAGCCATATCAGCGGCCATGAAGAAATCATGGACAGACGACGGCGTAACTCTTTCTGAACGCATGTATAAGAACAGCAAGAAGGTCCAGGCTGAATCGGCCGAGGTCATCGGCAAGGCTATTAAGGAAGGTGAGTCGGCAGCCAAGACGGCCAAAAAGCTATTCGACGGATACGGCAAAGGCGGCATTATTCCTGAGCAAGATATACCCGAATTTATTCAAGAGGTAAAGGACTTACCCGTTCCCGACTGGCTCGACGAAGAGGCGGTTGCTGAGTGGAAGGCCGCAATACGTCACGCACGAAAGCTCATTGAGCAAGGCACAAAGCCGGGGCTAAGAGCGGCGTATAGTGAAGTCATGGATGCCATTGAAAACGGAGCAAAGCAAAATGTAAGCAAGGCTATTGATACAGCAGTACAAGAAAAGACTCGATATGCAGCTGAACGGATTGCACGCACGGAACGAGCGAGGGCTTATGCTGATGGAGTCATGGCTAAATATATGGATGACCCGGATATTGTGGCGTTTCAGTGGAAACTATCCGATAGACATCCGAAGTGCGATATTTGCGATGTATACGCACATGCCGACATGTACGGACTCGGCAAGGGCATATTCCCGAAAGACAAATTCCCGAAGCTCCCTGCACATCCTCACTGCTTATGTCGAATAAAGCCGATTGTTGACGGCATGATTGATATGAGCAGGCAAAAGGATAATGTTGATAAAGGTGGAAAAGCATACATCGATACGCTTCCGAAACGGGAGCAAGAGCGATTGCTTGGGGTTCATGGTAGAAATTTAGTAAATAAAGGTTTTTTGTCGTGGTCTGAAAAAGCAAGAGGAATAAGCCGTGATGGATTTAACGCACGAGTTCCTGTCCCCGAAAGTTTAAAAGCATATGTCAAGAATGGCAAAGTTAACGTAGGGAAATTAGGGAAACGCCTTGAGGGAGAAACGGTTGATGATGTTATAAAACGGGTTAAGGATTATATTAATTCGCCTTTCTTTATGGGCGAATACATTCCACGGCAAGGAATACACACAAAAGGACATAAACTATACAAGCCCGAAGATAATAAAAGCTATTATGAGTATGAGATTCCTAATAAAGACGTGATTGATGCAATAAGAACCGCATTAGAAGGAGATGGGATAAGGCTGACAAAAAGTGGAAATTGGAATCAAAAAGTCTTTATTGATATATCTCCACATGTTGGATATAATGTGGACAAGGATACTGGTGAAAAGATAGCCACAAGTCTAGCGACTGTGCATGTTTCTAATAAAGGGATTCATATTGTGCCGAGAGGATGACGGAAATGAAAGAGTTGGATGTGAAGAATATAGTAAAAAATATAAAATCAAGAAATGTTACGGTTATTACCGTCGATGGGATGGCGTTCACAGGGGTGTTAGATGGCTTTATCTCAAGCGTGGATAACGAGCCTGATGAAGCGTCTATCACACTTACGGGAAAGCCTCATGGGGTTGAGTTATTTGCAAGTGAAATTCAATCAATCAAAGAAATTTAGACCCAACGGGTAATGCCGAGGGTCTTTTTTCATGCCTTGCGCAGTGGTGCGTAGGGCATTTTTTATTGGTGAAAAGCGGAGGAGACCGCATCACATATATTTAATGTGTTCGAAAAGGAGAATGAGAACCATGACAATGGCAGAATTGTATGCAGCACTGGAAAAGCTCGATGGCGGCGCGGCAATGGTGGAGGCCATTAAAGCAGAAGTCGGGAAATTGAATGTAGAGTCGAAAGAGCAGCGAGAAGCCAAAGAAAAGGCTGAAGCTTTGGTTAAGACGTTAACCGAAGCAAAGGACACGTTGGCCAATCAAATTGCGGAACTTCAAAAGCCGGGAGCAGGAGAGCAAACGGCAGAATATAAGACTCTGCTTAAAAAATTCGATGATCTTTCCAAATCGTTCGAGACAGAAAAGGCTGCAAGGCAAGAAGCCGAACAAAAACGAATCCAGACAGACATCATGGCACAGACGGTTGATGCGTTAACGAAGCATAACGCAATGGATCCGAAAGAGTTTGCCAAGCTTATTGTTGGCGGCATTGAAGTCGGTGATGATGGCAAGTACGGATTCAAGAAGGAAGACGGTACTGTCGGAACGATTGAAGACGCAGCCACCACATGGCTCAAGGGTAAGCCTTGGGCGGTGAAAGATAATCAAAACGGTGGTAGCGGACAAGGCGGTTCCGGAGAAGGTGCCGGTAATGACGTAAAAGCACAATTCGAGGCGGCTATGGGAATGCCCCCGGCCGCGAAAGGAGACTAAACAATGGCAATTAACACATTAGAGTATGCAAAGATTTTCCAGGGATCTCTCGATACGCAGATGCTCGCAGGAGCGACGTCCGGCTGGATGGAAACGAACGCTACCCAAGTCAAATATAACGGCGGCGATGAAGTGAAAATGCCCGAAATTACAACGGCAGGTCTTGCGAAGTACGATCGGGATAACGGATTTGTCCGTGGGGCGGTAACGCTGAAATTCGGGACATACAAGCTCACGCAGGACCGTGGCAGGACGTTCTCACTTGATGCCATGGATGTTGATGAAACAAACTTTGTGACGGCTGCCGGGAACGTAATGGGTGAGTTCCAGCGCCTGCAAGTTATTCCTGAAGTTGATGCGTATCGGTATAGCCGTATTGCAGCTCTAGCTAAAGGTGCGAGCAACGAAAAAGCAGCATTCACACCGTCGGCAGATAATATCATCGGGCAACTTGAAGAGGATATTACGGCTGTACAAGACGTAGTGGGTGACGGTGAACCCCTTGTTATCATTATGAACAGAAAGGTTCAAACGGCGCTCAACAATGCGGCTAATATTCGTCGGTATATTGACGTCGGCAATTTCACGGCAGGTACCGTCACGACAAAGGTACGGACGTTCAATGAAATTCCCATTTTCGGTGTACCGTCTTCACGCATGAAAACGCAATATGTATTCAATGACGGCAAGACGGCCGGGCAAGAAAAGGGCGGTTTCAAGGCCGACACGCAGGCCAAAGACATCAACTGGATTGTCATTGCCCAGCGTGCACCGATTGCTGTATCTAAGACAGATAAAGTCCGTATCTTTGAGCCCGATACGAACCAAAATGCCGATGCATGGAAGCTCGATTATCGTAAATACCATGACCTGTGGATTCCGAGCAACAAGCTTGCGGGTGTCTTCGTAAATACGGGCGCATAAGGAGGTACCGAATGAATACTCGAGTAACTCGGCTTAACGAAGTTCAGTATGCTGATTCTGAATACCGTCTTCAACAATTAATTGCTGAAGGCTTTGTGGCAGATGAACAGCCGACAGAAGAAACAGAGCCGACAGAAGAAACAGAGCCGACAGAAGAAACAGAGCCGGTCGAAGAAACAGAGCCGGTCGAAGAAAAGCCGAAAAAGACAAAGGCGAAGAAGGATGAAGTCGTAGAACAACCGGCTGAAAAAACAGAACAGGTAGGCGAGTAGTATGGGCGTCAGTCGGGATGTGTTCGATAAGAGAATACGACAGGCCGTGAAGGCCTCGGCCATTGAAATCCAGGACGAAGCACAAACGCATCATAATTACACGTCACGAACGGGCGATTTGACTCGCTCTATTGACATGCGAATGTTAACCGACAAGAGTGCCGTTGTATATCTTGATGAAGGCTTGGCCGATTATGGTCCGTTCGTTCACGAAGGTACACGGCCGCACATGATACGGCCTAAGAATCGTAAGGCTTTGCGATGGGTCCCGACTGGCGGTAACTCGTTTTTGTTTGCTAAAAACGTTCTTCATCCCGGTAATCGCATGGATCCGTTCTTGTATAGAGCGCTAGATACGAAAAGACCGGACATCATCAAGCTATTCGGTCAGTACACAAAGCTTGCTACCAAAGACATATGTGATGCCATTGAACAAAAGTATAGTAATGGCCAAGCATGTGAGATTGAATTCAAATTTTAAAGGGAGTGAATGCACATGTTATATGACTTGGCCGAAATGGCGTTTACGGACGAGTTACTTGGAAAAAACGTCACCAAGGACGACCTTGCCATTGCCGAAAAGTGGCTGTATTTGTTCGCACAGCGTCTTGGAGTTGAGCAAGCAAAGGTTATCCGTAGCTTTGTGGCGGACGAGCTTGTGACACTATATACATATCGTGAGACTTGTGTGCGAAAGGCATACAGCTTGCCTGGAGCTTATGGGCGTGGCGGCGAAACGGACGACTTTTACGGCAAAAAACTTGCATATATCCAGGGCCGAATAAAAGAGCTTGAAGGCTCGATTACACCTGAAGACCTTACGGGTGACCCGACGCAGTATTCCGGGTATCGGTCGTGTGAAATCTTCAGGGGGTAGCCGATATGATTATGTGGTTTGAGCTTTTAAAGCGGATTCAGGATGTTCTTATGGCGTGTAAAGTATCCGCACCTGTACAGCTCGGGGCAGTTATCCCGCAGCATGCTGCCGTAGACGAAATCGGCAAAATTATGCTTGTTCGAGGGTCCGAAACAGTAAATGATGAAAGTATCGAAAACGAGCTTCTCGTTACGATTTATCTTGAAGCCTGGGTACGAAATGACGACCCGGATTTATCCGTTGGATACGCTCGTATTAGTGAGCTTGAGGGACAAATCGACGCAGCCTTAAAGCAAATGCGGCAAGCCGTCGGCTCACTGAATGAGGATATATGCGTACTTAATGGCAGTAACTATCAGATTTTAGACTTAAAAGTTAAACAGAAAACGGGCGACCTCGACGCATTGCGACCGTTACTCGGCTCGCAGTATACGATTGAGTGTCGCCTTTTTGATTTGACTCGTGAAGGAGGAATATACTAATGCCGGCATCAACACCGAAAAAAGCACTGGCACCGTCTGCCGCTAATTCTTTAGCGACGGTGGGTAAAAATTATTTTATTTATTTAAACACAGGCACCGACGAAACGACGGGTGCGGTATGGACTAAAATCGGCGGTCAGAAGGGTGGCTCTATTAGTCGTAAGGCCGACTCTATCGACGCATCGCATAAAGACTCTGGCGGTTGGAAGTCTACATTGCCCGGTCTTAAAGAATGGAGCATCGAACTTGATACGCTCCTCATGGCCAATGATGATGGGCTCGCAGCACTGAACGATGCGTTCCTGAAAGACCAGCCCGTACACCTCAAGTTCGAGTACCCTGACAAATCTTATGTAACCGGTTGGGCGTCTATTACAGAACTGTCTATCGAAGCACCGCATGATGACGTAGCTTCTTATAAAGGTACCTTGGCGGGTATCGGGCCGTTGTCTGAACTTAAGAAAGCTTAAAAGAGAGGGGAATATATAAACCATGAAACAGATTAAATGCGACTTCTTCGGCAAGGGTGAACGCTTGTATTTCAATATTCAACGCCTGGCTGAATTTGAATCGGCAGTCGGCAAGCCGATTTATAATGCTATTCAGCAATTGTCCTTGTCGGACATCATAACCGCCTATGAAATCGGTCTTCGTCAGTATGGCCGTCGCAGTATTCAGTTCTATGCAGACCGCTTGCAGGAGCTGTTCGATAGCGGTGAGGTTGAATTAAACGACATTATGATGCCGATTGTTAAGGCCATTACAGGCAGCGGAATTCTCGGCAAAAAAGCATACTTCATGGCATTCCCTGAAGAAAAGACACCTGAAGATGATGCCGAAATCGAAGCTGAAGAAGACGAAGCAGTAAAAAACTAAACGGGGGGCATCATGCCCCCTCTTCTTTTGCATTATGGGTACGAAAAGCTGAAAAAGTGGCCTACAGTATTTTGGCTTTAAAGCCGTCAGAATTCTATGAGCTTACGCCTATGGAGTTTGAAAAGATGGTTCAAGGGTATGACCTTCGAACTCGCATTGAAGACGCCAGAACGGCGTATATGACATCACTTATTGTTAACGTTCAGCTCGATAAGAAGAACCAAATTAAAGTGAAGGATATCATGAAGGATTTACATCCTCCGACACGACTGGATCGTAAGAAAGAGGAAATGGAATTTATGAGAGAATGGCTTGAAGAAGGGGGTGAGTTGTAATGGCAGACGCAAACATACACGTCAAAATAAAAGGCGATAGCTCAAGTGCCGAGGCGGCGATTGACAGAGTCGGTAGTAAGCTTGAAAATGCCCTGGGCGAAAAAATGGGCGGCATTGCCAAGAAGGCTTTAAAGATGATGCCTATGGCAGGTGCGGCAGCAGGCGTAGCTTTAGTTGCTCAAGAAGTAGCTCAGCTTGCCGGGAAGGTATCCGATACGGCTGACCAAATGGCACAGCTTAAGTCCCGCATAAACCTCATTAACGACGGCACGCAGACGACGACCGAAATCATGGACAAGGTCTATGCGGCAGCACAGCGGTCTCGAGGTGGGTACGTCGAAATGGCTGACAGCGTAGCGAAGCTTAACATGCTTGCTAAGGACACTTTCAGTTCGAATGATGAAGCGATAGCCTTTGTTGAACAGCTAAATAAGCAATTTAAAATTTCAGGGGCCAGTGTTCAGGAATCGACGGCAGCCATGTACCAGTTAACTCAGGCTATGGCAGCAGGCAAATTACAGGGGGATGAATTCCACTCAATCATGGAAAATGCCCCCATGCTCGCACAGGCGATTGCTCAGCAAATGGGTATGACCGTCGGACAGCTAAAAGAGATGTCATCGCAAGGTCTTATTACGGCCGACGTTATCAAAGAAGCGCTTTTCAACAGTGCCGAAGAAACGAACGCCAAGTTCGCTGAAATACCGATGACGTTTGCCGAAATCGGGCAACAACTCTCTAATCAGGCCCTGCAGGCTTTTCAGCCTGTCCTTGAACAACTTAGCTCTATAACCGCTTCGAGCGATTTTCAAGCCATTGTCGAGGGTATTGGGATATCCTTTAAGGTGATGTCGGCAGCTGCACAAGTTGCCATTGCGGCTATAAAGGCAGCCTTCTCGGCGCTAAGCGTAATTGTGAGGACCGTGGCTTCGGTTATTAAGTCGGCCTTCTCCGTCATTATCGGAATGGGAAATCAGATTAAGCCTATAATTGCCGGGGTTGCGGTAGCGTTCACAACTTGGAAGACGGCCATATTAGCCGTATCGGTAGCGACTAAGGCGGCGGCCACAGCACAGGCCTTATATAAGGGGCAAATGATAGCGTCCAGGATTGCGACCATAGGCATTACCCTTGCGTCCATTCAGCTTAAAGCGGCCATGATAGCCAGTGCCATTGCAACAGCCGGGGTAAGAGGCGTCATGATGGCCTTATCCGGTACGCTTAACCTGGCGAAAGTCGGAACAATGGCACTAGGGGCCGCAACTAAGGTTATGAACGCAATCATGAGGGCCAATCCTGTAGGTATTGTTATTACGATATTGTCCGTTTTGGCCGGAGTTCTCGGTACATGTGCCGCAGCGACTCAGGGATTCGGAGAAACCGCATCGGCAGTGTGGGAAACGCTCGTTCATACCGTGGCCTGGGCGATTAATCAGATTATCGCTCTCATTAACAAGTTAATTAACGCTGTAAACGGCGTTGGAGCTAAGCTTGCACAGGTATTCGACTTTGATTTCTCGGCTATTAATAATATTGAAGGCATTAGTCCTGAAGAAGCGCAGGCTGCTGGCGACACTATTAAATCAGCAGCCGGAGATGTGTTTAACGCACTGTCTGGCGGCGGTGGTGAAATTGACGGTGGCGGCTATGACGGTGGCGGTGGAGGTTACGATGCCGGAGGAGCCGGTGGCGGCGGTGGGTCAGGTGGCTCAGGCGGCGGTGGCGGCGCAGGTAGTGCCGGTAACCAATTAGCCGAAGAAGCCAAACGGATCCATGAGCAAATTCAACAGAACTATCTCGAGATGTTCGGCAAACAGAGTGAGTTAGTGGAGCTTCAGTACAAAAAAGAACTGGAAGAACTCAACAAGTCCAAAGACGCCAACGAACACTACCAGGAAGATTTAACGAATCTTCAGGCTATTTACGCTGAAAAGCGTATCCAGGCCGAACACGAAGAGCAAGAAGCAATTCGTGAAGTGTGGAATAAAGTCCGTGATATGGCCAAGGATTTTAATTTCTCGATTAGTACGAAGGATTCGACAGGCAGTGCTTCACCGCTTACACAGCTCGAACATGACCATGAAGAAGCGATAAACAGCATTACGGACAAGTGGCAAGGGTTCTCCGACGAGTACATTAAAATGACGAAGCAACAACAGGCCGAATATAAGGCGGCTCTTGACGCTAACGGCATTGCATATGAAATCGTCGGAAAGAATGAAATCACGTTTGAAGCGGAGAAGAATAAAGAACTTCTAGCACAGGAACAGGAATATTTGTTAAAGCGTAATGACCTGTATCGCCAAATGTCTGAAGAAAAGTGGGCCATTGACGAAGCCTTACGGACACAGAATTTTGCGTCTCTACAGCAAGCCTTGACTGACGAATACGTCATGACTCAAGACAACTATAATCTCCGCAAAGAGATGTTGGACGAATATCAGCAGGCTGTGATGGACTCATACTTCAACACACAAGAAATGTGGATGGGGGCTATGATGTCCGGGATTGACGCACTTCAAGAGGGGTTATCCGGACTTCTTCAAGGAACGACAAGCCTGGGTAAAGCGTTTGAGAATATCGGCAAGGCCCTTATTAAATCCCTGGCCGATTATGTTGCCAATTGGGCGGCGGCAAGGCTTAAGCAGGCCATTCTCGGAAAGACACTTCAACAGCAAGAAACGGCTGCAAGCGTCGCAGCAGCCAATGCTCAAATACCGCCTTGGACGACACTTGCACAGCAGGTGGCAATGGCAACTGGTGGTGTTTCGGTAACAACGGGCATGGCGGCATGGACGGCACAATCGGCAATCGGTGCGGCCGCAGGACTTGCCATGCAGGCTAAAAACACGCTTATGGGAAGCGCTCCGAATTTACACATGGCAAGTGGTGGCGTGGCAGTAGGCCGCACGTATGCTGAAATTGGCGAGGGTAAATACCCCGAAGCGGTCATTCCGTTATCGACGCAGACGTATGACGAAATGGGTGCCGGCATTGCCAGGGCAAACGGCGGTGTGGCAGGTGGTATAACGCTGAACGTGTCGGCTCTTGATGCCGAGTCCTTCGGCAATTGGCTCGAATCGAAAGGTGGCCGAGTATTGCGTCAGTTCACCGTTAACCAAGACCGTGAGTTCATCGGCACATCAGGAGTGTGGTAGAACATGGAAAAATTAAAGAAATTCCCTCGTATTAAGTCGCTTGCGTGGAAGTCGTCTAAAATGCAGCACTGGGATACGAAGTCTAAACGTAGCGGATCCGGAAGAGTACGAACCATGACGACGTGGCGGTATCCGCAGTACACGATTACGACGGAGTTTGCCTACTTAAAACCTGAAGAGTACAAAAAAATGATGGGCTTTGTGTCGCAGATTCAAGGCGGCACAGAGCCTTTCTTATGGCTTGACCCTGAAGACAACGAGGAAAAAGGTATTGTCCTCGGCAAGGGTAGTCAAGGTGAATGGCAAGCAGTGCGGCGGTTCGGCGATTATACAGAGCCGGTCGCATACGTTGAAAACGTAAAACTCTATGCTGACGGCACACTTATCGAGCATGTAACGACGGATGGTGGCACGATTCGGACGAGCGATACCGTATCGCCTGACGCTGTCATCACAGCTGATTACACGTATTACTGGAAGGTGCTGCTTAGTGGCGACTTTACGGCAGAGCTTGAATATAAAGACGTGTACAAATCAAAATCCTTTAAGTTGGTGACCGTGCAATGAAACAAGCAGGAGAAGCATTAACTCAACACTTGAATACGGCAAAGTCGTTCCGCAGTTGCGACCTGTATGCCCTTCGACTCCAAAGCGGCATGGCGTATTACTGGACAGATACGGACTCAAACGTAAGTCATGGTGGCCATGTATATCGTGCAGACGGGCCTGTCATTACTCGTAACAAGACCTCAACACATTCCGATGTGGCGGTTGATAAGCTGTCTGTTTCGGTATCATGCGACAAGCACGACCAAATAGGCGGTGTGCCGATACTGGCGGTTGCTCATAACGGCGGTCTCGACGGAGCTACCATGGAGCTTAAACGAGCATTCTTTAAGCAAGACGGAACGTTAATTGATGCTGTGGATATCTTCACCGGCACAGTCGAGGTAAAACAAGGCGGTGGCCTTACGATAACGCTTGACGTAAAGTCCGTTGTGCAGAAGCTCAATACAGAGTTTCCGAGTAAGCGGTACTATCCGCAATGCCCTTATTGTGTGTACTCCAAGGAGTGCGGTGTCGATATTAAAAAGTACCGTAAGCGAATGAAAGTAACGGCACTTACGGGCGTGAATACCGTCGGAATAGACGTACCGTTTGAAGACGGCTATTACAATGCAGGCGGTATCGAATGGGTGTCAGGTCCTCTTGCAGGACAATCGACTCAGATAATGAGCAGCTCGAACGGTACTGTCATGTACATGAGTCCGAGCGATACGCAGGCGACCATCGGAAGTGAGGCCTATATTTATCCCGGTTGCGATAAAACGCCTGAGACGTGCAAGAAGAAATTCGATAATTTCGCACGAAACAGGGCCACTCCGTATGTTCCGTTGAAGGAGACGATACGATGAAAAGTACAGGGCAAAAGATTGCCGATGCAGCACTTGAGTGGCTTGGAACACCGTATGTCAATAATGCCATGGCAAAGGGTCACGGAGTCGACTGTGCGTATCTTCTCGTTGCGGCGCTTATCGGATCGGGTTTGATAGCAAAGGACCAATTACAGATAGAAAACTACTCGAACGAATGGCATTTACATCGTTCTGAAGAAAAGTATTTAAAGTATATACAGCAAGTCGCCGACGAAGTTCACGGAGAACCTCAAATCGGCGACTTTTTGCTGTATCAATACGGTCGGTGCGTGAGTCATGGGGCGGTATATATCGGTAATGGTAAGGTTATTCACGCCTTCGTTGACCTTGGCGTTATTATCTCTAATGTTGACGATATTCTGTTTTACGATAATCGAGGAAAATCAAGGCTCCGTGCCGTATATCGTTTTAACCCGAAGAAAGGGGGTGTCGCTTAATGGGTTTTCTGTTCAAGAGAAACAATACAACGAATAGAGCCGATATTATCGGCGATTTCCAAATAAACAGTGCTTCATACGGCGAAACGGTACCTGAAGTCCTTGGGACAACCAGGGTATCGGGCAATATCATCTATTGGGATGACTTCACCGCACACGAACATAAGCACACAAGCCGTACCGGTAAAGGCGGTGGCTCAAAGCATACGGAAATAGACTATACGTATACCGTCGCCGCAGCCATTGCTTTGTGCGAAGGACCTATAGCCGGTATTGGTAAGGTTTGGAAGGATAAGGAAGTCTATGAGTATCCTCAAGCCGACATCCAGTTATCTCTCTATAAAGGCGAATACGGACAGGAACCGTGGCCGTATGTAGTAAGTAAGCACCCTGAAAAGGCACTGCCGTACAGCGGATTGGCATACATGGCAGGGGTTGTTGACCTTGGGAATCGTGGCAGCCTTCCGACGTATAATTTTGAGGTTAAAGGGAAACTTCTCGAGACAGGTGACGGGATCGACGTGAACCCGGCTGATTATATTCTGTATGTGCTAAAGGCGGCAGGAATTGAAGATGTTAAAATCGAGGGCATTGAGAATTTCCGTAAGTATTGTGCAGCCGCCGATATTCTTATCTCGACACCGCCTGATGAGTCGGCAAAAAAGGCACAGCAAATCATTAACGATATCGCTGAAATCACCAATTGTTACCTCTTCTGGTCCGATGACCGGCTGAAGATTGTACCCTTGGCCGACAAGGCTGTCGGTGACTGGAATCCTAAAAAAGAGATCCAGTACAACCTTACAGCCGACGACCTCATTCCGGGTAGTGACGGGCAACTTGTTATCTATAAGCGTAAAGACAGCTCGGAGACGTACAACCAAGCAACTGTTGAATTCATCAATCGTTCCAACGGGTACGAAAAAGAGACGGTGTCATTCGAAGTAGTAGCAGACGTTCAAAAGAATGGCATGAAGCCTGCAAGTAAAAAGACTGCACACTACTTATATACAAAAAAGAGAGCGCAGTATTACGCTGAACAATTAGCGATGAAACGCCTGTACAGCAAGAACCAGTATACTTTTCATCTTGACTGGGCGTTTTGCCGTCTTGAGCCTGGCGACCTTGTGACGCTTACTGATGAGCTATGCCAACTAGATAGGCAAGTCGTTGTTATTACGGCTGTTAATGAAGCGGCTGATGGTGAGCTTGAAATCACAGCAGAAGGAAAACCGCCTGGCACATACGCACCGGCACGGTACGACGTACATGAGAACGAACGGCCGTTTACGGACTATAATGTTCCGGCTCCGGGCATTGACCATTACGCAATCGTGCAGACACCTGGAGATGTATCAGGGAACGAGCTGTTATTAGGCGTAACGGCCCCGTCAGGATGGGGCGGTTGTACGGTGTGGGTATCCGACACAGGCGATTCATATAAAGAAGCCGGCAAGATTACGGCACAGGCACGTATTGGACGATTGGCTGCAGCCATGACAGCCGAATCAACAAGCTGCACGGTCGAACTCTTCTCAGGAGAGCTTCGAGGCGGATCGGCTATCGACGCTCAGCGAGGGAACACGCTCATTTGGATTGACGGTGAGTGCCTTAGCTATGAAGGGGCGACTCTTCAGCCTGACGGGCGGTATTTACTAACAGACTTAGTACGTGGCCAATACGCCACGATAGCCAATAATCATGCTGAAGATTCGCAGTGCGTCCGTATCGATGAAGCACTGTTTCACGCTCCGTACCGCACGGAAGATATCGGCAAGAAAATATGGATTAAGTGTGCTTCGGTGAATATGTTCGGGTCCAACGAACAAGACCTGGCAGAAGTCCAGGCTATAGAGTATACGATACAGCCGTATTACATTCCCGAAGTCAGAGACCTTGCCGTATACACGAAATATTACGACCTGGGCGATGGTGTTTCGTCTTTCGACGTCATTGCGACTTTCGCTCCGCCGCAGATTACAAGTTTTGATACAGCCGAAGGTTGGTATAAAGAAGGCTCAGGTGACTGGAAGTACGGTGGTAACGGTGATGGACAAATCGTCATCAGTGGTTGTGAGCTTGGTCATACGTATGACATTCGAATCAGGGTTAAAGACCGACATGGCAACTACTCACAAGGCCTCATTAAGCGGCTTACGGTCGAAATAAAATCAGAAGTCCCGAATACTCCTCAAGGCTTTGCCGTAACCTTTGGGAATGCAGCCACGTTTAATTGGCTCGAGGTGCGAAATGCTGATATTGATTTCTATGAGATTCGACATGACTTGAATCCGGGTCAAGAGGTCGGCCGTATTGGTAAAAGCACGAATACGACGTACGTCGGAACACTGACGGAACGAACCGGACGAGTGTACTTGTACTCTCACAATCCGATGAAGGGATATAGCGCTCCGGCTATGCTTGAGTATAGTGTTAAAGCACCGAAAGTACCGACGCATGTAACGGCTAAAGGCGGTATGTCAGGCATAGGCGTTACATTCGACCCTGTTCCGCTCGGTTGCCGAGGAGCTAACGTATACGTCGATGATGCGGTTTACTTTACGCCGACTAATTCATTCTCGCTGATTCTTGCGCCTGGCGTATACCGAGTGCGAGTTGCTTATACGGATATCTTCGGCGAGGGAGAAAAGAGCGGTGAACAGCTTGCCACGGTCAAGCTTGAGCTAGATAAATCAATTATCAGTCGTGAAGCCTTAGGCCTCGATGAGATTGATAAGAACATCGCTAAGATTGAAGCTGAAGTAGGGACCGTAAAGTCTGATGTAACCGGGCTACAGACCAAGCTTACTCAGACCGCGGAAGGCCTTCAACAGTCCGTCACGGATTTAAAGACAAACGTACAAACGCAGCTGTCGCAGTTTAGTAACAGCATTGACCTGAGGGTCAGTAACGCCATTAAGGGACTTGACGGTGACGGGCTTATTTCACGGATTAACTTATCCACATCAGGCGTTCGCATCGACGGTAAATTGATTCATGTGACGGGGCAGGCGCTCTTTGATGACAACATTGTTACCCCGAAGATGATTCAAGCAGGTGCCGTGACAGCGGATAAGCTACAAGTTGAATCGCTCGACACGATAAGCGCTCGGATTGGAACGCTTCGTACGGCCACCAGCGGCGCTCGTACAGAAATTAAAGATAATCTCATTGAAGTATATGATGCTAATGATAAATTAAGGGTCAGAATGGGGGTATGGTAAATGGTAATCGGAATTGCTTTAGTGGTTATCGTTGTGGCTGTTATATTGCTGAAAAATAAAAGCAAGAAACCGTCTGATAGCGTACAGAAAACGGAAAACAAGCCGGATGTAATAAACCATGGTGACAGTAGGGCGGAAACGGTAATAATTGTAAAAAACGGCAAGGAAATGAAAGGAACAGTGATATATATGGCCGAAGGCATGCAGGTCTTTGATGGAGACGGAAATATCGTCGTTAATACGACAGACACGATATGTAATTCACTCGGATACGTTGAGACCGATGGAAAAACATCAGGTGTTATTGAAAATGCGGCAATAAAGAAAAGCCGCATATGGGTAGCAGTGGTATTCCCGAAATGGACACCTGAATTAGCCGAATGGGTGGTTCCGGCACCGCCGAATATCAACGTTGAGGATGGAAAAATTTCGTACTCATACAATGGTCAAAACACATTTGTTATGGGTGGTATCTTGTATTGGGGGTTGTATTAATGGCGGAAACGGGATTGAGAGTATATACAGATAAAGGTGACATAGTGATTAACGAATCGTATGTGAATTTTTGGTACGACAAGGAAAAAAGTAAAGATGAGAACTTTGCTTACGGGATTAACTCTCTTACTGCATATGGCTGCAGTCCTACAAATGAAGGGCGTCGTTATGTGTTCTCAGCAGAATCTCAAGAACCGTCGCAACATGGAGTCGGATTGCAAGTTATAAATGAAGCTGGAAGAGTTATATACGATAGCAACTGGAAGCCGCTTAAAGTACTTCACTATTCAGACAAGCCTGGATACGTTATTCCGACAGATAAAGAATGCGCTATCATTGAATGCAGTGCGGAATACGGCTATTCGTATATTATCTTTGGTGAGCCCGGAAGCGACTATCTTTATGTGTGGAAAGAAGTTCATCCTAAGGTGCAAAACGGGGTAGTCGTGTTTGATAAAACAGATAAAGGCGAACCGCCTCGCCATTATCAAGGTGCTTTCGAGGTATTGACGACTAAGAGCCAAGGACAAACGGTCTATATGGTTATCGACGTATCACATATAAAGTAGGTGAGCTGATGACGATATCCACTGAAATCGCCTCTCTTATCGCCCAGACGGTAATTCCCATGC
>ERZ772960.602-NODE-602-length-31555-cov-5.725302_pt1 | contig 31555 bp, 31 predicted proteins | sample MGYA00580678_ERZ772960 | MGnify/ENA primary metagenome ERZ772960 (study PRJEB29015, sample SAMEA2737930) | human oral metagenome | biome: human oral; feature: human-associated habitat; material: dental | place: China | collected 2059 ... | reverse complement strand
CCCCGCTTGAGGGGGCAGCGCACAACGAAGTGTGCGCGAGGGGGAGGCTTCCCCCCTCGGATTAAGAATATTTAAAAAAAATCGTTTGACAGCTCGTATTTTTTGCCGTATACTGAATTTCATAATATAACCCCAAGGGAGGCCTTTTATGGCAAAAGTTGAACTGAAGGGTGTCGGAAAAGTATACGAAGGCATGACGCGTGCCGTCACCGACGCCAATATCACGGTCGAAGACAAAGAGTTTTGCGTTTTCGTCGGCCCGTCCGGCTGCGGAAAATCGACGACGCTCCGCATGGTTGCGGGTCTTGAAGACATCACCGAAGGCAAGCTGTACATCGACGGCGTGGAGATGAACGATGTTCCGCCGAAAGACCGCGACATCGCTATGGTGTTCCAAAACTATGCGTTGTACCCGCACATGACGGTGTACGACAATATGGCTTTCGGTTTGAAGATCCGCAAAATGGACAAAGCGGAAATCGACCGCCGCGTAAAAGATGCTGCAAAGCAGCTGGATTTGACGCAGTATTTGAACCGAAAACCGAAAGCGCTTTCCGGCGGTCAGCGCCAGCGCGTTGCAGTCGGCCGCGCAATCGTACGCAATCCGAAAGTATTCCTCTTCGACGAACCGCTGTCGAACCTCGACGCGAAGCTCCGCGTTACGATGCGCTCCGAACTCGCTTCTTTACACCAGAGGCTGCAGGCGACGATGATTTACGTTACGCACGATCAGATCGAAGCTATGACGCTCGGTACGAAAATCGTCGTTATGAAAGACGGATTTATTCAGCAGATCGGCGCGCCGCTCTATCTGTATAATTCTCCGATCAATAAATTCGTTGCGGGCTTTATCGGTACGCCGCCGATGAATTTTATGACGGTCAAAGTCGTCGAAAAAGGCGGAAAGATCGTATGCGACGAAGGTTCGTTTGAAGTCGTTCCGACGGACGCGCAGGCGAAAGAACTGAAAGCTTTCGTCGGCAAAGAAGTATCGTTCGGCATCCGTCCCGAAGACGTCGCGTTTTCTGAAAAACCTGCCGCGTCGAACAATATGCAGATGAAGCTTACGAACAAAGAACCGCTCGGCTCGGAAACGCACCTCTATGTCGTTACGACGAAGGGACAAAACCTCATCGTTAAAACGTCGGCAAATGCGGACTTCCGTCTCGGCGATACGCTCAACTTCGTTCCGAATATGGAAAAGGCGAAATTCTTCTCTATGGAAGAAGGCGAGCCGAATATCTGCGATAAAGTCGAAAAGAAGTGGTAAACCGATTTATCGATTGAAAAACCGCCGCAGTGTTGCGGCGGTTTTTTTATCTCTGCGCCGTTCGAATTGTTTATTTATAAGCGAATGTATGTTATAATTAGGGATTAGGAGGAATGTATGTCCGATTCGGCATTTAATTATTTTAATCGATTGGATTCGCTTGATTTATCGGATTTGGAAATTCTTTCCGACAAAATAACCACATTGATTTTTAAAAAAAAGAAAACCGATACCTTGCAGATTAAAGAGGGATTGTCTTTTTTTAATAATATAAAAGGTAGTGTGGATCGTAAAATCGATGAAAAGCAAGAATTGAAAGAAGCCTTGGATGAAAAATACTCATATTCTACTTGATACGAATATCGTACTCGATTTGGTTCAAAAACGGGAACCGTATTCGGAAAACGCTTCTAAAATAATCAATTCTTGCGTTATCGGAGAAAATATCGGATATTTTTCAGCGCACTCATTGTCGGATTTGTTTTTTATTTTGCGTAAAGATAAAACCGTTCAAGAAAGAAAAGAGTTGATTTTAAATTTATGTAAATTTTTCACAATAATTTCAGAACGAGAGGATTTTTTTATTTCGATCTGTAATAATTCGGATTGGGATGATTTGGAAGACGGACTTCAAATAAAATGTGCGGAAAGTGAACACTTGGATTATATTATTACACGCGATAAAGAAGACGGATTTAAGAACTCACCCGTAAAAATTATCAGTCCGGAAGAATTTTTAAAATTATAATTACCTTGCATATTTTCAAAACCGAATTTCCAGACAAGTCCCTTCTTTATCTCCGCGCCGTTCGAATTGTTTATTTATAAGTACCCCATTGACGGCGTATTCCGTTTTATATAGAATTCGCAAATGATCTACGGCCATATCCGAAAGCGGAAGCGTTCGAATGTGTTCTTTGATCGGGAGATATACTATGAAAAAATTATGCATGATTTTTGCCGCGGCGGGTTTTATCGCCGCTTCGGTTCAAGCTCAAGTCCTTCAAAAAACGGGAGTTGAAAATACGGTGTGGACGGGATTCGGCGGACCGCTCGGCTCTCAAAGCGCAAAATACTACGGCTTTATCGATACGCTGCAAGCGCGTGTCGATGTCGGTATTTTTACGATCGACGGTATGATCAACTGGGGCGCGCTCGCGCGCTGGAACGACGGCGATAATACGCTCGATAATTTTTCGATCGAAAATACCGAACGGTCGGCGCTTTCGTACCACTACTACAACGGCGGAGAAAATACGAATACTACGCCGCGCATCGGAGGCGGGGGTACTTATAATAACGCCGCGAACGGTCATTTGAATACGCGATCCGATCCGTATTATATCAATTTTTTAATGCATCCGTTTAAAGGCTTCGACGCGGGTGTCGGTACGAAACTCAATTGGTCGGTCGGTCCCGCGCCGGGTTACGGGGCATGGGTATGGGAAGCGGGAGCACATATACGCGCCGGCGGTTTCAGCACGGATTACGACGATCGACACGGAGTCGCGCAGGGCGGAAGCGATTGGAATGTATGGAGCGCGAGCGCTCACCGTTATCGCTATACTCCCGATGCACCCGGTTCGTACGATGTCGTAGGTTTCGTTCCCGTCGCAAACAAATACGCGAAGACGGCAATCGGGGCGCGCTACCGCTATAAAGATGTGTTTCAAGCGGGAATCGCAATTCCGAGCGGAGCGAATACCGATGCTCCGCTTATGAATTTCGGAGCGGAAGTGCATCCGGTCGATTTTTTGCGCGCATCGTTTGCATACGAAGGGATATTTCAACGGGACGGCAATCTGTATACGGGCGTATCGCTTGCGTTCGACAAGCGCTTTACTGTCGATGCATGGTTCGGCTGGGATTCGATCGATGCCGATCAAAACGATACCGATATGGCGTGGACGACGGGAGGGGCGGTTACGATCTCCTTTCCGAAAATCGATTTGACGATCCGTCCCGAAGCGGGTATCAATTGGTTTGAAAATGTGAATTACGGTCCTTCCGTTTACACGGGTATCCTCGCGCGCTTTGCGGTTTCGCGCAATGTGGTTTTAAGCGCGTGGTCGTCTCTTGCGTGGGGTTCTTATGACAAACGTTGGGGCGATAAAAGTTATGCGATGTACTCGGCGACGAAAGATTATACGGGCGGTTTTATTTTCGACATCCGTCCGGAGGCGACATTTTTGTTTAATACCCGCCATTCGCTTTCGGTCGACTTCGATTATGAAAGCCGCACGGCCTTCGACGGCAAAAATCGATCGGCGTGGTCGTTCGGAATTTATTGGACGTATAAATACGGCGTATGATTCGAAAAAACGCCGTCGCTCTTTACAAAAATCAATGCGCGCTCGTCGCCGATGTCGAAGGCGAAAAATATGCGATTCAATATTGTCCTTCGTCGTCCGCGGCGGGAAAAAAATCATACGTATCGCTTAAAGTGCGCGAAAAGGATATCACTGTGCTGCACGAAGGACCCGCTTCGAGTCTCGATGCGATCCTTTCGTTTTCCGACGGCACGATTTCCGCTCAGCTTTCCGAAGCTTACGAACTGCTTCGATCCGATCCCGGCACCGCATCGTCGGCCGTCCCTTTTGCCGATATCGCCGAGCTTATGCGCCCGTCTTTTTCGGCGGACGAAAGTTTTGCCGTCTATAAAACGATTTCCGAAAGCGACGAGTTCGCCCTCGATGCCGCATCTTTTAAATCGGGTACGATTGCGTTTGTGCCGCGGAGCGAAGAGGAAACAGCGGCATTAAAACAAAAAGCATACGAAAAGGCGCACGAAGGAGAACTGCGCGCGGCCTTTATCAAGCGGCTCAAACAAAAAAAGCTCGAACTTCCCGGCGACTCCAAGTATATGAGCGAAGTCGAATCTCTCGCGCTCGGTCAGACCGACAAATCGAAGGCTATGGCGGAGGCGGGTTTTTCGCAGACGCCCGAAAAAGCGCACAAGCTGCTCATCGATACGGGCATATGGCCCCTTACGCGAAATCCGTATCCGACGCGCTGCGGGCTTTCGATGACGTCGGCATCGGAGGGGCTTGCCGTTCCGCCCGAAGAAGAGCGGCTTTTCGTGCAAAGCAGGGCATACGCGATCGACAACGCGTGGTCGGAAGATCCCGACGATGCGATTTCGTGGGACGGCGAATACCTGTGGGTGCATGTCGCCGATCCCGCTTCCAGCGTTATGCCCGACAGTTCGATCGACAAAACCGCGCGAGAACGCGGAACGACGCTGTATCTGCCTGAAGGGACGAGCCGCATGCTCGCCGAAACTTCCCTTGCCGATTACGCGCTCGGTTTGAACGAGAGGAGCCGCGCACTTTCGTTTCGGATTTTATTCGACGATAAGGGCGGCATTTCCGACTGCGCGGTTTTTAAAACGTTCGTGAATGTCGAGCGCCTTACCTATGAAAAAGCGGATGCGCTGAAAGATTCGCCCGAATTGAAACCCTTGTTCGATATCGCAAAACGTAATATCGAACGGAGGAAGAGAGCGGGCGCCTGTTCGGTCGATTTGCCCGAAGTGCATATCAGCGTCGATGAAGAGACGAAAAAAGTTTCGATCGAACCGGAAATCCGCTACGAATCGGGCGATACGGTGCGAGAGATGATGCTCCTTGCAGGAGAAGGCGCGGCGCGTTTCGCGTTTAAAAACAATATTCCCTTTCCGTACGTGAGTCAGGAAGCGCCCGCTATTCCCTCCGATCTGCCTCCGGGACTTGCCGGCGATTTTCGTTTGCTTCGCTGTATGCGAAAGCGCAGCGTCGGCATTACGCCCGCGCCTCACGCTGCGATCGGCGTTTCGATGTACAGCCAAGTGACCAGTCCTCTCCGCCGCTACGGCGATTTGATTGCACACGAACAGCTGCGCGCGTTTATGGCCGGCCGGCCGCTCATCGACAAAGACGATATGCTCACGCGCATCAGCGAAGGCGATATCGCGTCGATTGCCGCACGGAAAGCGTCGCGGTGCAGCGAAACGCACTGGAAGCTCGTATACCTTTTGCAAAATCCCGAGTGGACGGGGGAAGCCGTGTGCGTCGATAAAAAAGACAAACAGATTCAGCTCTATATTCCGTCGCTCGATATGCAAACCTTTATCACACCTCAAAAAAAATATGAGCTCAACGATACGCTTGAAGTCAAGGCGGCGAATATCGATATCCCGCAGCAGACAGTCGTTTTTGTGCCGCTGTAAGAGGGGAATCAATTACCCATTACGAATTACCAATTATTAATGCCTTTACTTTTCCGCGCATACGGCATATACTGTAGGCGATGAAAAACGTATTTGCAGCGTATATGTCGTACAGGGTCCTTGATACGCATACGCATCCCGTGCAAAATTCACGGCTTCACGGCGAACTTCGTCTAAAATCGAAAACATACGATCATCTCACACAATACGGCATATGCGTCCAATGTGTGAAACATGTAACGCATTCAGCAGTGATGTGGAAATTGATATAGGAAATACCCCTATGGTTGAGGTGAATCCGTAGCTAACGGTGTATTATCATAGGCGGCGTTACGTATGGTATGTCGGGTAAAATGACTTTTCAAAAAAGGCTCACTTACCCATTATCCATTCTATCTCCTCCCGTTGCAGAAAAAACGGCGATGTGATAGTGTTGCACTGCCTATGAAATCCAAACCTTTCGTATCCGCGCTGCTCCTCTCTCTTCCGCTTCTTTTTACCGGCTGTTCGTCCTTTTCCGGTGAAACACTCGGTGCGCTCTATGTGATTTTTTTGTGGATAGGCGGCGCTGCGGGTTACGTCATATCGGATTTTATTTGGTCGGGCGACGATGCGGGAAACGAATACACGCCCGTATGGGAAGTGATCGCGTGGTTTGCGTTCACAGCGCTCGGCATCGTTTTAGGCTATGTGAAGCCCTTTTTCCTTTTTTCGGGATTCCTCATTTCCGTTATGACGCCCGTCGCCGGCATGACGGTCATTATGTTCATCGTCCGCGTTTTGAGAAAGAGACGGAAAAACTGACATGTCCGGTTTTTACGATTTTTATGACGTCGCTGTCGTCGGTGCGGGGCACGCCGGAATCGAAGCTGCCCTCGCGTGCGCGCGCATGGGATTGAAGACGCTCGTCGTAACGCAGACGATCGAATCGATCGGTCGCCTTTCATGCAATCCTTCGATCGGCGGCATCGCAAAGGGCAATATCGTCCGCGAAATCGACGCGCTCGGCGGTGAGATGGCAAAGCTCACGGACTCATCCCTCATTCAATTTCGCCTCCTCAACAAAAGCAAGGGGCCGGCCGTACGCGCTCCGCGCGCTCAAGCGGACAAAATCGTCTATTCCGAGCTTGCTCGGAAAGCGCTCGAAGCGGAGCCCAATCTTTCGACGCTCATGGACACCGTTACCGATATCCTGACGGCGGAAAGTTCGACGCCGCTTCCCCCGCATTCGGAGGGGAGCGCGGAAAAAGGAACGATACCGGGCGAAAAAAGGGGCGAAACGCTCGTCGCGGCTATGCGCTTGAAAATCACCGGCGTCGTAACCGAGCGGGGCCGCGTCGTTCCCGTGCGCGCCGTCGTGCTTACGACGGGAACCTTTTTGGGCGGGCGCATATTTATCGGCGAATACGACGCACCCTGCGGAAGGCTCGGAGAGGCCGCCGCACAGGGTTTGACGGACTCTCTTCGGAAACTCGGCTTTACGACGGGGAGACTGAAAACCGGCACTCCGCCCCGCGTGCTTAAAAAGACCGTCGATTTTTCGAAGCTCGACGTGCAGGAAGGAGACGCCGACGTCATTCCGTTTTCATACGACAATACCTTCGTCGATCGCCCGCTCGTACCCTGCCACATCGTATACACGAATGGCGAAACGCACCGGATAATCCGCGAGAATGTTAACCGCTCGCCGCTTTTCAGCGGAAAGATTTCGGGGATAGGGCCGCGCTACTGTCCCTCCATCGAAGACAAAGTGGTGCGCTTTGCCGACCGCGAGCGCCATCAGATTTTCGTAGAACCGGAAAGTCTTGAAACCGATGAAATCTATTTGAACGGATTTTCCTCTTCGCTTCCCGAAAGCGTGCAGGATGCGTTTTTGCGCACGTTGCCGGGCTTTGAAAATGCCGTGCCGTCGAGACCGGGCTATGCGGTCGAATACGATTACGTCGAACCCACCCAGCTTTTTTCGTCGCTCGAAACGAAGCGCGTCGCGGGGCTTTTCAACGCGGGGCAAATCAACGGAACGTCGGGCTACGAAGAAGCTGCGGGGCAGGGCATCGTCGCGGGCATCAACGCGGGCTATTACGCGAAAGCGCATCGGAAAATCTGCGGCCCCTTGTGCGCTTCTTCCGACGATATGCGCTCGTCTCCCGAACGCTTGAACGACGCTCTCGAAAAAGCGCAAAGGGATGCGGGCTTTAACAATTTTCGAACGATACCCGAATGGCAGCCGCTCGTACTCCGCCGCGACGAAGCGTATATCGGCGTATTGATCGACGATTTGGTGACGCTCGGCACAAAGGAGCCTTACCGCATGTTTACCGCGAGAGCCGAATATCGCTTAAAACTCCGAAGCGATACGGCCGACCGCCGCCTTGCTTCCTACGGTTTTGCCGCGGGCTTAAAGACGAAAGCGCAGTTCGACGCCGTAAACCGAAAGTATGCCCTGCAGGAAGAGATATTTGAAAAATTATTAAAAGATCCCAATCTTAAAAATCCGGGCTATCCTGAAAGCGAATGGGAAGAAGCGAAAATCGATTTTAAATACCGCTACTATATCGAAAAGCAGGACAGGCGTGTCGAAAAAATGCACCGTATGGAAAGCGCGCGCATCCCCGACGATTTCGACTACGCATCCGTCGTATCGCTTTCCGCCGAATCGCGTGCAAAGCTCGAAAAGATCCGCCCGCGCACGCTGGGGCAGGCGGGACGCATTTCCGGCATCCGCGTGAGCGACGTTATGCTCCTCATGGTATATTTAAGATAGCAAAACCTGTTATCGGCTCGACGGCGGCTATATACGGCAATGCCGTTTATCGGTATACTTATACAATTATGGAAAACAAAACGAAGATCGAAAAGTTCGTGCCGCTCGTTTTGACGCTTTTGGTCGTCGCGGCCGATCAAATTACGAAATATATTGTCGTTAAAACGATTCCGCCGTTTACGATCGGCTCGTCGTTTTTCGGCGGCATACTGCGCATCGTGCACGTATCGAATACGGGCGTCGCCTTCAGTGTCGGCGACAGCTTGCCCGATACGGTGCGGCGTTTTTTGTTTGCGATCCTTCCGCTCGTCGTGATCGGCATCGTGTTCGCCGTATACTTCAAAAACAATACGTTTACAAAGCTCCAGCGATGGACGATCTGCGGCATCGTCGGCGGAGGGCTCGGAAATCTCATCGACCGATTTGCGCGGGCCGAAGGCGTCGTCGACTTTATCGATGTCGATATCCCGAACGTCTCCGTGCCGGGCCTGTTTTCGCTTGAACGGTGGCCGACCTTCAACATTGCGGACGCGTCTATCGTCGTGTGCTGTGCGATCCTTATCGTTTCGTTTATGAAAGCGGCCCATACGGAAAATAGGGGAAGTTCGCATGGAACATAATAATTTTTCCGATATCGACCGCACGGAAATCGAAGCGGAAAAGAAACGGCGTCAGGAAATTATTAAAAAGGGAGAGATCAGACGCAATACGATTCTTTTTACGATTGCAAGCTGTATCGTCCAAGTGATCCTTATGCTCGTTCTTATGATAGCGCTGTATGCCGTCGCGGCCGTTATTTTTTATCGTATTCTCCGGCTGCAATCGGCGCTTCCTATCCAAATCGCATCTCCGCTCGTATTTGTCGGCGGGATGATTTTCGGTTTTATCCTGCATAAAAAAATCATGTACGTGATTATCGACAAATTGAATCTGTACGACAAACTGCAAAAGGGACTCGGCGATTATTATCGTCCGCGCAAATCGCGGGATAAAAATCAGGGCAATTCGTAAATCGGAGCATCCATGAAAAAAATCGGCATTATCGGAGCGATGGAAGTCGAAGTGCAAACGCTTGCATCTTCCATGACCGGAGAAGACGGAAAGGGCAGTGTAAAATTAATAAAATCCGGGCATCTTTCGTTTTACGACGGTATGCTTTCGGGTGTCCGCGCGGTCGTCGTAAAAAGCGGCGTCGGTAAAGTGAACGCCGCTCTCTGCGCCCAGCGTCTCATATCGGAATTCGGTGCAACGCATATCGTAAATACCGGCATCGCGGGAGCCGCCGCTTCATCGCTCGGCGTATTCGATGTCGTCGTTTCAACCGACGCGATGTATCACGATGTCGATGCGACTCTTTTCGGTTATAAACCCTGCGAGATTCCGCAGATGGATGCGTATCGTTTTCCGGCGGATGAGAATTTGATACGGGCTGCCGAAAAGGCGTTTGCAAAAACGGATGCGGCGAAAAAATATACATTATTAAAAGGCCGCGTCGCTTCAGGCGATCAGTTTATCGCGGACGGAAAAGTAAAACGGCGTATAAAAGCGCTCTGCGATCCCGCGTGCATAGAAATGGAAGGAGCCGCTATAGCGCATACGTGCTATTTGAACGATGTACCCTTTGTGATCATACGCGCCATGTCGGATGCCGCGGACGACAACGGGAGAAAAGCGATCGCATTCAACGAAAAAGCGGCCGCCGAAGAGAGCGCGGCCATCGTTATTGAAATGATGAAATTATTATAAGCGGAGTTTATATCTAAGCAACTATGAACCTTTTGCAGAAATTTAAAGAGACGGCGTCGTCCGTGCTTCCCGTCATGGCAATCGTGCTCATACTCGGAGTTACTGCAGCCCCGCTCGGGAGCGATCTGCTTTTGCGATTTTTCGTCGGAGGCATTTTGCTCATTACGGGTCTTACTATTTTTTTGCTCGGCGTTGACGTCGGCATCCTTCCGCTCGGAGAGCAGGGCGGTTCGGAGCTGACAAAGCGGCGAAATCTTCCGCTTTTGCTCGGCGCGTCCTTTCTCATCGGTTTTCTCGTCACCGCGTCGGAGCCCGATATCCAAGTGCTCGCCGATCAGGTGCGGAGCGTTTTTCCCCTTGTAAACAAACTGCTTTTTATCGTGATGATAGCGATCGGTGTCGGGCTCTACATCATGCTCGGACTTTTGCGCACGGTCATGCACCTGTCGCTGAAGATAATCCTTGCCGTTTCATACGTCGTTATCTTTATACTCGCGTTTGCAGCTCCGCAGAGTTTTATCGGTATCGCCTTCGATTCTGGAGGTGCGACGACGGGCCCGATGACGGTGCCCTTTATCATGGCGCTCGGTATCGGTGTTTCTTCGGTGCGCATGCATTCGAAGGGCGGAACGAGCGACTCTCAAAGCGATAATTTCGGGCTCACGGGTATGGCATCCGCAGGGCCGATCATGGCGGTGCTGCTCTACGGTTCGGTGCTCTCTCATCACGCGCGTACCGTTTCGGAAGCGGCCGCTTCGGGTGCGGGCGGAGAAGCGGTGCAGGGGCTTCGCGCATTCGTTGCGGTGCTGCCCCATATCGTGCGGGAAGCGGCTCTTTCGCTCCTTCCGGTCGTCGCGCTCTTTGTCGTGTTTCAGATTTTTTTGCTGCGTATGCCGCCTCGTAAAGTCGCTCGTATGATCGCGGGTTTTATCTACAGCTATATCGGGCTCGTCGTCTTTCTCGTCGGCGTCAACGGCGGCTTTATGACGGCGGGGCGAAAGCTCGGTGAACTGCTCGGTATGCGCGCAGTTCAAAGCGGCGGGCTTTGGACGGCTCTCCTTATCGGCACGGGGCTTTTGATCGGTGCGGTCGTCGTGTGTGCCGAGCCCGCCGTGTGGGTGCTCACCGATCAGGTCGAATCGATTTCCGGCGGTACGATAAAGCGAAAAGCGCTTCTCGTCTTTTTATCCGCGGGAGCTGCGATCGCGATAGGGCTTTCGATGGTGCGGGCGCTCACCGGATTCAATATCATGTACATCCTCGCCCCCGGCTATGCGGCGGCTTTTATATTGATGCTCTTTTGTCCGAAACTTTTTACCGGCATCGCCTTCGATTCGGGGGGCGTCGCGTCTGGGCCCATAAGTTCGACCTTTGTACTTTCGTTTGCGCTCGGCGCATCGCAGGCATCGGGCGGCAGAACGGACGCGTTCGGCGTGATTGCGCTCATCGCGATGATGCCGCTTATCGCGATCCAAGTGTTCGGCCTCGTATTTCAGCATAAAAAAAAGAAAGGGGAAAGAGGAGAAAAATGACGGCATACAATTTAATAATCTGTATCGTTCCGCACGACGAAGGCGAGTTTATCACAAAGACTGCGGTAAGCGCGGGTGCGGGCGGCGGGACGGTTATGATGGGGAGAGGTACGACGGCGAGCGGCGTGCTGCATGCGTTAGCGCTCGGCGATATGCCCAAAGACATCGTATACATACTCGTTCCCGCAGAAAAAAAATCGGATATCGTCGGTGCGATTGCCGCCGCATCGGAATCGAAAAAGAAAAAATTCGGCGTGCTCGTTACCGTCGATGCGGCGAAATTATTAAAAATAGGAACGGTTTCGGGAGGCGGAGATTATATGGCTCAAAAAACGACACATCAGATGATTACCGTGATTGCAAATAAAGGCTATGCGGACGACATCATGGCGGCGGCACGGAAAGCGGGTGCCGGAGGCGGTACGGTTATCAATGCGCGGGGAACCGCGACACCGGGAGATGCGAAATTTTTCGGTATGGAAATCATCCCCGAAAAAGAGATGATATTCATCATCATCGATTCCGAAAAGCTCGACGGCGTTTTCGAAGCCGTCCGTACGCTGCCCTGCCTTGCCGAACCCGGAAGCGGTATCGCGTTTTGCACACCGGTCGGAGACTTTACCCTGCTCGGAAAAAAATCGTGAAAACCGCCGATGCCGTACTGTGCGCGCTTTCAAAGCCCGAGACGGCGGACGGTTTTATTTCGGGTGAATCGCTTGCCGCCCGTTCAGGCGTTTCTCGGCAGGCGGTGTGGAAAGCGGTACGGCAGCTGCGCCTGCAGGGCGCCCGGATCGAAGCCGTGACGAACAGGGGCTATCGCCTTTCGGGTGCGGGCGGCATCCTTTCGGAAAAAGCCGTCGCTTCGCTTATAGACGAAGCGCTGCATGTGCGCGTTTTCGTCTATCAAAAAATCGATTCGACGAATACCGAAGCGAAGCGGCGTTTGGCTGAAGCTTCCGACGTGCGCTCCCTCGATCGCACCGTGATCGTCGCGTCCTCTCAAACGGCAGGCCGCGGGAGGCTCGGACGAAAATTTTATTCGCCGGACGGTTCGGGTTTGTATCTTTCCATCATCTATGCGCCGAATGAAAAAATCGAATCACCTGCGCTGCTGACCGCGACGGCGGCAGTCGGCGTGTGCCGCGCGCTCTTTTCGGTTTACGAAGCCGCGGCCAAAATCAAATGGGTAAACGATATTTTTATGCGGGGCAAAAAAGTTTCGGGCATCCTCACCGAAGGCCTTACCGATTTTGAGAGGGGCGGTATATCGTGCGCGGTCGTCGGCATCGGTGTAAATATCGCACCCGAAGATTTTCCGCGCGACATCGCAGCCGTCGCGACTTCCGTGCTCGACGACAAAAAAGCGGATACGAAGCGAAGCGCGCTTGCGGCGGCGATCGTAAACGAAGTGCTTTCGATTTACACATCCGGAAAAAAAGGTTTTGTCCGTGCAATGAAAGAATACCGCGAGCGTTCGCTTTTGACGGGAAAAACGGTGACCGTGCACCCCGTCGTAGACGGAGCGGAAACGTACGAAGCGGAAGTGACGGGGGTCGGAGAAGACGCGAAATTGATCGTAAAAACCGGAGACGGAAAGAAACGCTTTCTCGACAGCGGAGAAGTGACGCTTCATTCGCACAGGGAGAGATGAGCAGGCGGCTTTTTCGCTTTATTATTGACAGCGGTTTGTCTTCCGAACATTGCGGATAAACGGATAAAAATGATATACTGTGCTCTGTAAATTCGATTATTCGAAAGCCGCGCGGATATCCGGACGGCGAAAAATTTTTAAAATTATTATTTTTGTAAATAATTTTACGGAGGTATTTAAATGGATGTGATGAAGTCGTTTTCGCTTGCCGGAAAAACGGCGTGGGTGACGGGCGCTTCGCACGGCATCGGCTTTGCCATCGCTTCGGCGCTTGCGGAAGCGGGAGCTAAAGTCGCCTTTAACGAGCGTCATGCCGACAAGCTTGAAAAAGGAAGCGCCGCTTATAAAGAAGCGGGTCTTGATGTGCGCCCGTATCTCTGTGACGTTACCGATGAAGCCGATGTCAAATCGACGGTAAAAAAAATCAATGCGGATTTGGGCGTTATCGATATCCTTGTAAACAACGCAGGCATCATCCGCCGCGTGCCGATGACGGAGTTGACCGTCGAACAGTATAAAGAAGTTATCGATATCGATTTGGTTTCTCCGTTTATCGCGGCAAAAGCGGTTGTTCCGCAGATGATTGAAAAAGGCCACGGTAAAATTATTAATATTTGTTCGATGATGAGCGAACTCGGACGGGAAACGGTAAGCGCCTATGCCGCGGCCAAAGGCGGCTTGAAGATGCTTACGCGGAATATCTGCAGCGAATACGGTAAATACAATATTCAATGCAACGGCATCGGGCCGGGTTATATCGCAACGTCGCAGACGGCTCCGCTTAGGGAAAAACAGGCGGACGGTTCCCGTCATCCCTTCGATTCGTTTATCATTTCGAAAACGCCTGCGGAGCGTTGGGGAACTCCGGACGATCTGAAAGGTCCTGCGGTGTTTCTTGCAAGCGATGCGTCAGATTTTGTAAACGGCCACATACTCTATGTCGACGGGGGTATCCTCGCGTATATCGGCAGACAGCCGAGCTGAAAAATTAATAATTATTAATCTGTGTAAGGAAGGATGATATATGGATATTCGCTATTCGGTCGGAAAAGAACAATTCAAACGGATGACGACGAAAGAGCTCAGAGACGAGTTTCTCGTACGCAATATTTTTCAAGCAAACGATGTATCTGCCGTATATTCTCATATCGACAGAATTGTAACCATGGGTGCGATGCCGACGACGGAAAAAATCGATATCGAAAAAAATATCGACGCGATGAAAGATTTCGGCGTATCCTATTTTTTGGAGCGGCGAGAACTCGGTATCGTAAACATCGGCGGAACGGGATTTATCGAAGCGGACGGCAAGCGCTTTGAGCTGAAAGGACGGGATGCGCTCTATGTGCCGCAGGGCACAAAATCGGTTTTGCTTGGAAGTGCCGACGGGGCGAATCCCGCAAAATTTTATATGAACAGCGCGCCCGCTCATCGTCCGTTTCCGATAAAATTAATAAGTTTGAACGATGCGAAGCACTTGAATCTCGGCAGTAAAGAAGGATGCAACGAGCGCGTCATCAATCAGTATATTCATCCGGACGTTTTGGAAACGTGTCAGCTTTCGATGGGACTGACGCAGCTTGCCCCCGGGTCCGTGTGGAATACGATGCCTGCCCACACGCACGAGCGCCGTATGGAAGTTTATTTTTATTTCGACATCGCCGAAGACGAAGCCGTTTTCCACTTTATGGGTTCACCGTCCGAAACCCGCCACATCGCCGTGCATAACGACGAAGCCGTCATCAATCCGAGTTGGTCGATTCATGCGGGCTGCGGCACGAAAAACTACACATTCATTTGGAGCATGGTCGGTGAAAACAGAACGTACACCGACCAGGATGTGATACGCACTCGGGATTTGCGCTAGAGAATGTGCAGGTTATGGCTTTCGAAGTTGAGGTAGGCTTTGTCTCCCGCTTCGTAAAGCTTGTGATTTTTCGGGTTGTATTCGGTGATCTTTATCATCATGCCGTTTACGTCGACCTGATAATACTGATACGAGCCCATAAACGTCGAAAGCGTTACCGTACACGGGAGCACTCCTTTGTCGGCGAGCGTAATTGATTCGGGGCGCAGTACGATTTTGCACGAGTCGCCCTTTGAAACTTTTTCAAAGGATTCGGCGGTGATATCGACGCCGCCGACATCGACGTGTATGGCTTTGGAATCGATCGACGTTACGCTTCCGGTCAGGAAGTTCACTTCGCCGATAAAGTCCGCGACGAATTCGTTTTTCGGCTGATAGTAGATTTCGCGCGGCGTTCCCATCTGTGCGATTTTGCCTTTGTTCATAATGATGATTTGGTCGGAGATGCTCATAGCTTCCGACTGGTCGTGCGTAACGTAGATCGCCGTAATGCCGACCGTCTGCTGGATGCGCCTGATTTCGGTGCGCATTGCGACGCGGAGCTTTGCGTCGAGATTCGAAAGCGGTTCGTCGAAAAGCAAAACGCTCGGCTGTACGACAAGCGCGCGCGCGAGGGCGACTCGCTGCTGCTGTCCGCCCGACAGCTGATTCGTCATGCGGCCTTCGAGCCCTTCGAGTTCGACGAGTTTGAGCATGGCCATAACGCGCTCGGCTATTTCGTCTTTTGCAACTTTTCTGATTTTTAAGCCGTAGGCGATATTGTCGAAAACGTTGTAGTGCGGCAAAAGCGCGTAGCTTTGGAACACCATTGCCGTATCGCGCTTGTTCGGCGTGAGTTCGTTGATCGCTTGATCGCCGATGTAGATTTCGCCCTTGTCGGGGCTTTCAAATCCCGCGACCATGCGGAGCGTCGTCGTCTTTCCGCAGCCTGAAGGGCCGAGCAGGGTGACAAAGCTGCCGGGTTTGATGTCGAGCGAAATATCGTCCACTGCGGCGAAATCTTTTTCCGTTTTATAATCTTTGTAAATCTTCGTTATGTGATCGAGGCGTACGCCCTTTTGTTCTTTTGACATAATATTCCCCTTGTTATTTTTGTTTGCGGCTTGTGCCGAATTTTCCGGTAAACAGATTCATCAGCGTAATCGCCGTATACGTGATAATGATCAGTATGGTCGCGTATGCGCAGGCTATGCCGTAGTTGCCTTTTTCCGCGTGTTCGTTGATGCGCACGGTGATGAGCACGAACTGCGGAGTGACCAGCAGAATGATCGCTGAAATCGCCGTGATGGAACGCACGAAAGTCGTAACGAGTCCGCTGAAAAACGAATCCTTAATAAGCGGAAGCGTCACCGTCGTAAATACGGTGAAGCTGTCGGCACCCAAATCGTAGGCGGACTCTTCGATCGATTTATCGATTTGACGGAGTGCTGCGATACCGCTTCGCGTACCGATCGGAAGCGAGCGCACGATAAACACGATGACGAGAATCGCTCCGGTGCCGTAGAGCCCCTGCATAAAACCGGAGTGAAAGATGCCGCTGTTGAAGCCGCGGATAAAGCCGACGCCGAGAACCGTTCCCGGAACCGCCATCGCAAGCATAGCGATGAATTCCATAAATCCCTTGCCGGCGAATTTTCGCTTTACGACCAAGTAGGCGATTATCATCGAAATGAATGCGGTGATGGGAGAGGCGATGAGCGAAAGCCAAATCGAATCGAGGAATACTTTGTATCCGTTATTTTTAAAAATGTACTGATACCATTTGAGCGACAGGCTGTAGTTCCGTCCCCAAATCTTAAAGAGAGAGCCGAATACGACGAGGATGTAAAGCACGATAACGAACAGCGAAATGACGATACTGATCGTGACGAGCGGAACGCGTACGCTTTTGTCTTTTATGCGCATGCGCTCCCGAGAGGCTTTGCCCGTAAGGGTAGCGACCGATTTCCGCTCGAGCCAATATTTTTCGACGATGAATAAGCCCATCGAAATGAAGAGCAGTACGACGGCCATTGCGGTAGCTCCGCTTTTGTCGTATGCGCCGGTGAGCTGCAGATAAATCGACGTTGCGAGCGTATCGAAGTTTCCTCCGATGATCATCGGGTTTGCAAAGTCCGCAACCGATTCGATAAAGGTTACGAGAAAGGCGTTGCCGAGACCGGGAAGCAAAAGCGGAAGCGTTACCGACGTAAACACTTTCCACCGTGAAGCTCCGATATTGCGAGCGGCTTCTTCGAGTGAAGGATCTATGTTTTTAAGCAAGCCTTTGAGCATGAGGTAGCAGACGGGAAAAAACGTAAGCGTCTGTACGAGACAGATGCCCGGAAGGCCGTATAATTTTGTCGTACTTAAATTGAACAGGTTTCGCGTGATGATACCCGTGCGGCCGAAAAGCATGATCGCCGAAAGAGAGAGGACGAAGGGGGGCGAAACGACCGGCAGTACGGAAACGATTTTAAACAGGCTTTTGACAAATTTGTTTCCGACGCTGACGTACATGTCGACGTATGCGAAGAGAAAGCCGACAAGAGTGGCGAGGATGCCTGAAATAAAGCCGAGCTGCAGCGTATTTGAAATCGCCTTTCGAAAGCCCGACATCCCGAAAATGCGGGCGAATACGGAAAGCGTGATTTGATTTTCTTCGTACACGCTGTCGACAAGCAAAATCGACAGGGGATAGACGATAAATAAAACCAAAAATAAAAATATGCCGAATATTGCGGTGATGAGGATCGGATCGGCAAACAATTTTTTTCTGTCGAGCGTTTTGCTTTGCATTCCCGCGCTGTATGGTTTTGTCATAATAAAAATCCACGAAAAAAGATGATGTGCTGCGGCACGGATCGCACCGCAGCGGTAATTGAAATTAATAATTATTATTTGGTCTTAACGCGGTCGTCGCTTGCGATGACTTTAAAGAAATCCTGTACGTACTGCGACGTGTGATATTTTGCGTCTTCGAAATCGTAGTTGATCGTTTTGATTTTATCGAGACCGGCTTTGACGGCCGCTTTAACGGGCTTCGCGTTGTCGATGACGAGGAACTGATACGAACCGTTTTCCTGAGCGAGGTTTACGCAGTCGGGTGAAAGCGCGAACTCGATGAATTTCTGCGCGTTTGCGACGTTTTTTGCGCCTTTGAAAATCGCCGTCGCTCCGATTTCGTAGCTCGTACCGGAAGCGGGCGCGGTCATACCCAAATTGTCGTATCCGTTGTCGACGATTTGATAGACGACGTCGTGCAGGAAGCCGATGCCGATGACGATTTCGCCTGTCGGAACGAGCTTCGACGGACCGGAACCGGACTTCGTGTACTGAACGATGTTTTTATCGAGCGCTTTGAAATACTCCATCGCTTTGTCGTGTCCTTTCATCTGCACCATCGTGTTGACGATGAGTTTTCCCGTTCCCGCCGTATTCGGGTTTGCGAACGAAACCAAGCCCTTGTACTGCGGTTTTATCAAATCGTCCCAGTCTTTCGGCGGCTGGATGCCGAGACGCTTGATTTCTTCCGTGTTCCAAAAAAAGCCGAGGATGCCGCGGTAGATTCCGAACCAGTTGTTGTTCGCATCTTTGAATTGCGGTGCGATGATGTGTTTTGCATTTTTCGCGTTGTACGGGAGCAAAAGCCCTCTTGCCGCCGCTTCGTTGTACGGGTCGGTCGTGCCGCCGAACCATACGTCCGCCGACGGTTTGCCGTTTTCTTCGGCGATCTTCGTGAGCACTTCACCCGTCGAAAGGCGCTGGTAGCTCGTTTTGATGCCGGTGAGCTTTTCGAATTTTGCACATACGGCGCTGACGTATTCTTCTTCGCAAGAGCCGTAGACGACGAGGGAACCCGCGTTTTTGTTGCCGGCGGCAAAGAGCATACTGCCGGCGAGCAAAAGCGAGCCGATGACTGCACAAATCTTTTTCATAATGGAAATCCTCCGGATATTGAATATCTTTAAGAAAATTGTAAGGGGGGAATTCCGTATCCGCAATGCCGATTTTATATAAAAATATCCCGAAAAATGAACCGAACGGAGCGCGATGCGGAAAGACGCGAAACAGGCTTGCAGCCGATCGGGACAGACGTGTCGAAAAGTATGTTTTCTAAAAAATAGCGTGAACGTAAAAAATCGGCCGCATTCAGTCGGGCGTTCGGTTTTTCCGCTTTCCGTTCGGCTTTACGAGTTCCGTCGGGGGAAAACCCGCATAGGATTTGAACACTTCGTAAAATCGCTTGTACGACGAAAAACCCGTCATCGATGCGACTTCGTAGACGCGGTATTTTTGATCGGAAAGGAGGCTTACGGCTTTTTGAATCCGATACGTGTTCAAAAAATCGAGGAAAGTCATCGACGTGTGTTTTTTAAATAATCTGCTCAAATAACTTGCACTCACTTTGAGCGTTTCGGCAAGCGTTTCGATGTTCGGATGCCCCGCGTAGTTTTGTTCGATCGCGGCCAGGCAGGCTGCGATATACGGATTGTCGGAAACCAGGGGCGGAAGAAAGGGCGACGGGGCGCTGCCGGCGTTTCCCTCGCGTTCGGCTTTTTGTGCGATGCGGTTTTTTTCAAGCTGCTCTTTTGCTTTTAAGACGACATCTTTGATTTTCTCTTCGTCTACGGGTTTTAAAAGATAATCGAAGACGCGGAGGGCGATGGCGTTTTTGGCATAGTTGAAATCGGAATAGCTTGTAAGCACGATCGGGATAAAATCGATTTTTTCCTTTTGCGCTTCCGCTATCATATCGAGTCCGCTCATGCCCGGCATCTTTATGTCGGTGATCACGATGTCGGGGCGCAGGCTTTTTATCTTTTCGAGCCCTTCCGTACCCGTTGCCGCGGAAGCGACGACGACGGCGTTCATGGAAAGCCAGTCGATCGTATACAAAAGCCCCGAACGGATAATCTCTTCATCTTCGGCAATCAGTATGCGTATCATAGTTTACTCCGAATGACCGGCAGGCTTATGCGCACGGTCGTTCCGCTGCCCGCAACGCTGTCGATCGTCATGCCGTATCCTCGTCCGTACAAAAGCTCTATGCGCCGCTCGACGTTGTATAAGCCGATGTGATTCGTTTTATTGCTCTGCGCGCGGATGAGTTTTCGCATCGCTTTCAGTTGGCTTTCGTCCATGCCGGCTCCGTCGTCGCTTACGACGATATGCAGTTTTTTTCCGACCGTGTGCGCACCGATCGAAACTTTCATGCGCTCTTTGTCGGCGAAGCCGTGCTTGACGGAATTGTCGATTAAAGGCTGCACGATGAGCTTCGGCACGACGCAGTTTTGTACGTCGTCCGGCACGTCGATTTCGTATGCGAATTTTTTACCGAAGCGGAGTTTCAATATGTACAGATAATGTTCGATGCGGCGGATATCTTCACCGATCGCGGCCGTCGACGCATCGTTATCGATGCTGTAGCGCAAGAGTTCCGAAAGGCGCAGAATCGTTTTTTGCGCTTTATCGGGATCGAGTTTTATTAAGAATTTAATATTTTCGAGCGTGTTGTATAAAAAGTGCGGGTTGAACTGCATTTCAAGCTGTTTGATTTCCGCGATATAACGTTCGTGCGTTTCTTTTTTATTTTCATCGATAAGGCGCTGTACGGTGTCGAGCATGTCGTTGTACGCGTTTGCAATCTTTTGGAATTCGACAGTGCCGGAAGCCGCAAGGCGTTCTGCGAGATTGCCGCGTTCGACTTCGCCGCACAAGTCTGCGATCTGTGTGAGAGAACGCGATTCCTTTTCCGCGATTTTAGCCGCGCTGACGAAAAGCCCTGCGATAACAAGAGCGAGAACCGAAAGCGTCGTCAATACGATTATTAAAAAAGCGCTCCGCATTTGCTGTGTGTTTTGAAAGGTGTAGACGTTGAAGATGCCGTCCGTCGTCGTTTCCCGAAAGACCGCTTCGTTTTCCGTAAAATAATATCGCCTGTCGCTTCGATAGCCGTCCGCGAGCTTTCCGAACGCGTTTGCCGCGTGAGGGAACGAAGAGGCAAAGAGCGTACCTTTGGCGTCGGTGATTGCAAAGGGGAGCGCTGGATTGAAATATGCGCGTATGTCTTTTTCGTCTATCGTAAAGACGATATAGCCGCCGATTCCGTTTTGTGCGCCGAGCGCGCATCCGATGACGATTTCGCTTTTTCCGCCCGCGTTGTATTCCGACGACAATTCTATCACCGTTTGATCGGGCTTTTCGCGCATTCTGCCGAGTGCACCCCATGTAAATTGATTTTGCCATTCGGGAACGATAAAGTCGTCATCAGTCTTTCCTTGCAGTACGATACCGTACGACGGGGAAAGCAGCGTAAAATTCGCGGCGATCTTTTGCGTATGGATAAATTCTTTCAACACGGTATACGCTTCGGAGACGAAAGGTGCGTCGTCAAAAATTCTTCTTTCGGAAGAAAGACTTTTCTCTTCGATAAAAGCGTCGTATGAGGCTACGGCTGCGCTCAAAACGGAGGCAAGCTTTTTGTTTTCGCGCACGAGCGTGCGGTAGAGATTTACGTTCCACAGAAAAACGGAAGTGATGATGACGATACTTGCAAACGCGACGGACGGAATGAGCGAATGCGCTATGAACGAGCGGCGTATTTCTTCTTTGAAGTGCACAGTGCTATTCATCGCTTTGCCTCGCGTTTTCAAAGATATCGAGAAAGCGCTCTACCCATTCGCTTTGATGCGACGTCGTATACGCGTAATCGACGGAGATGCACTTGATTGCGCTCTTTGCCGGAAGGAGGCTTTTCGTTTCGACGTCGCTTCGCACGGAACGGCGGTTCATTTTTTTTGCGATATAGCTTTGTACGTTTTTTCCCGTCACATAATCGATAAATCGGACGGCGTTGTCTTTGTGCCGGATTTTTTTCGGCATATAGACGCCGTCGGGAGTAAAGACGACGCCTTCGCTCATGTAGACTAAGGCGATGTTGTCGTCTTTTTCGGCAAAATTGGCGCCGCCCTCTTCGAAAGTTAAACCGACAGCAAAGCGCCCGTCCGCAACTCCGTTGTACACCGCACTCGAAGAGTTTAAAAGAATGCCGTCGAGATTTTTGCACAGCGTTTTTACGTAGTCCCAGCCGTCGTCGGGATTTCCTTTGCCTTCGGCATAGAGCATATTTATTAAATGTTCCCATGCCGACGACGACGTTTCCGGGTTTCCGAAGGCGATCGCGCCTTTTAATTTCGGATTGAGGAGATCGTCGTAGCCTGAGACTGCGACGTCGCCGAGCCGCTTTTTGTTGATCATTAAAACGCTCGGCACGTCGGAAAAGCGGTTTAACATGCCTTCAACGTTTTTATATTCGTCCCTGATATACGCTTCGTTTACGCTGATGTAGGAATCGAAGAGAGAAGAAGCGGGAAGCACCGATGCGTAGGAGCCGCCCCACAGCACATCGTACGGAGAAGCATCGGGGTGCATTTGAAGCGTTTTGAGTATTTCTTTTGTACCGCCCTGCACGAGTTCGACTCGAATCCCCGTTTCGTTTTCGAAATTTTCTATGACGGGAACGATGAGTACGAGCGGGTGGGGACTTGCGACGACGAGCGTGTTCGCATCGCCGCCGCCTTTCGCTTTTTGAAAGCAGCCCATAAAAAGGAAAAACGCGGCGGAAAAACAAAGCGCGCGGAAAGGGGTACGCATGATGCCAGTATAGCACGGATCGCCCTCGTTTGAAACGGGGCGCTTTATGAGCTATCCATAAACTTCAGTTTTCAGAGAGTTTTCTTAATGTACTATACACTTTATACGCTGATCCGCAAATCGTCGGAGAACTATCAAGTTTGCGGTTTTTCGATATGATTTTTAATTCTTTTTCCGATCGTTTTATAAATTTCCATTTTGTCTCTTTTTCCGATTCCCCAAATTTCTACGATTTCCACTCTTTCGGGGGTGATGAGTCTGTATACGATCCGTATCTTTTTATCACAGGCGTAAAGTTTGTAGTAACCGCTTAAATCGATATTGTCTTTATTACCGAGCGAATCGCCCGTAAAAGGATTGTCCGCAAGTTTATCTATTTTTTTTGCAACGTCTTTCCGCACGCTGCCGTCAAGCTTTTTATAATCTTCCAGCGCTTCCCGTATCAATTCGATACGGATTTTTTTATTTCCGGCCGTCACGTCGTTCGCCTTTGACTGCATCCCAACTTACGTTTTCGGCGGGATTATGATTTTTCATCCGCGCATGCACCGTATCCGCGATTTCCATCCGCTCAAACGCTTCTTCGAGAGCCGACAGATATTCGTACTGTGAAAAAGGCAGCATAACCGCTTCCATATTGTTATTTTTGAGAATATATACGGCTTCGTTGGTCTCGGCTATTTTTCTGACCGTCTGCGTCAGCTCTTTTTGCAGTTTTGTGATCGGCATCAAGCGTTCGGTTTCTACCAGCATATTGTCACCTCTATATATAATACTATGTATTATTCTCTATGGCAAGCCGATTGTTTGTGCCGATTCTTTTTACAATTCTTCGATGTATTTTACACCTTTGAGTGCGCCGAATTGCTGAATGACTTCGGCATGGTTTTGCCGCTTCGGGAGCGAGATCGCGATGTTGACGCCGACGTAATCTCCGTCGAGCAACGATTTTTTCATTTCGATGTCTGACAACGTGCAGTTCATTTTGCGTGCTTCTTTTACGAACGACGTAAACGCTTCCGTCGATTTGAATTCGGCGAAGACGATCATCGAACGGCTCATCGCGTTCATCCGCGCGTCGATCCTGCTCATAATCGTCAGGATGACGAGCAAAAAGAGTCCGGTGATAAAGGCGCCGATATAAAATCCCGCCCCGATCGCAAGACCCAATCCCGCCGATCCCCAAAGACCGGCGGCGGTTGTAATGCCTTTAATGCGCATATTGCTTATCATAATGCTGCCGGCGCCGAGAAAGCCGATGCCGCTGATGACTTGCGCGCCGAGCCTCGCGGGATCTCCCGTGCCGTAGAATTCGACGAGGTATAAGTCCGTGATCATGATGAGCGCCGAAGAGAGGCAGACGATCATATACGTGCGAAAACCCGCGGGGCGGTGTTTTCTCCCCCGCTCGAGTCCGAGTATGCCTCCGAAAGCTACGGCGAGCGCGAGGCGCACAAACACCGAAACGGTATTCAGCGATGTCAGTATTTCCGGCAAATCAAAAACGGCATTCCTCATCGTCAGTCTTTCGGCATATCCGCGTTCGGATCGCGCTCCTTGTATTTATTTTCCAGTTTTTGCATGAGCATGGGAGAGAATATACTGAATACACACAAGGCTATCAATACCCAGCAAACCGGCGTTGAAAACAGGATAGCAGGATTTCCCTTCGAAAGCAAGAGCGAGCGGCGAAGGCCGCGTTCTCCGATCGGGCCGAGTATGAGAGCTAAGACGATGGCTGCGGAGTTGAGGCCGAAGAGTTTTACAAAGTAGCCGATGACGCCGAAGATGAACATGATGATGACGTCCGCCATGCTGTTGCGGATCGCATAGGATCCGACGACGCTCAGTGCAAATATGATCGGGATCAAAATCGCGTCGGATACGCGCGAAATTTTTGCAAACCATCTGCTGCCCCACAGTCCCAGCGCGAGCATAAAAAACTGTACGAACGCAAAGCCCGCAAAAAACGTATAGGTGACGGCTGCGTATTTGTTGAAGAGATCCGGACCGGGCTGCATATTGTGGATCAAAAGACCGCCCATGAGGACAGCCGTAACGCTTTCGCCGGGGATGCCGAGCGTGAGCGTCGGAATGAGAGAACCTCCGGTAACCGCGTTGTTCGCCGCTTCGGAGCCGGCAACCCCTTCGATGCTTCCGTGCCCGAACGCTTCTTTGTGCTTCGATGCGCGCCGCGCTTCGTTGTAGCCGAGAAAGGACGCGATCGATGCGCCCGCTCCCGGGAGGATACCGATGACGTTGCCGATAATCCACGAGCGCAAAATCGTCGGCGCGATCAGTTTCATCTCCTTACGGTTGAGGAGGACGCGGTCGTCGAACTCGACCAATTCTCCGGCTTTACGGATTTTGTGATCGGCGAGCACGAGGACTTGCGACATCGAAAAGAGACCGATGAGCGTCGCGGTAAACGGAAGCCCTTCATACAAGGCCGCCTGTCCGAACGTAAAGCGGAATACGCCGTTCATCGTATCCATGCCGATGGTCGAAAGCAAAAGACCGAATGCGCCGGAAATGAGTCCCTTTATCATGGAGTCGGAGCTGACGCCGGCGATGATCGTCAAACCGAAAATCGAAAGCCAAAAATATTCCGGGCTTCCGAACGCCATCGCGAGTTTTGCAAGCGGCGGCGAAAAAAAGTAAAGGGAAATGCAGCTTAAAAGCCCGCCGAAAAAAGACGAGATAACCGCAGTTCCGAGCGCTTTGCCCGCTTTACCTTGGAGCGTCAGCTGGTAACCGTCGATCGCGGTCGCAGCGGAAGCGGGAGTACCCGGCGTGTGAATCAATATCGCCGAAATCGATCCGCCGAAAATCGCACCGCAGTAAATGCCCGCGAGCACGATGAGGCCGGTCGACGGCGGCATGCCGAAGGTGATCGGAATGATGAGCGCGACTCCCATTGCGGCCGAAAGGCCGGGCAGCGCACCGATGATGATACCGATCGTCGTGCTTAACAGCATTGCAAGCAGATTGAGCGGCATAAGTGCGTTGACGAATCCCGCGCCGATTAACGAAAAATCCATAAAGTACCTCCCGCTTTTCAGATCAGCAGACCGCGCGGAAGCGGAACATGCAAAAACGTTGAAAATCCGCCGTAAATCAAAACGAGGAATACGACGGTCGTTATGACGATGTACAGCGGTTTGATCTTAAAAAATATAAGCGTTCCCGCGATGAACAAAAGACTTGAAACGTAAAAACCGAGTACGTTTATTAAAACGACGTATGCGAGCAGCATTGCAAAAACGGTAAAAAATTGCTTCGCTTTAAAATGCTCGAAGAGAAGGGGCATATCGTTTTCGATTTTTTTCTCCCGAGCGAATTTTACGAGACAGCCGATCAAATGCATCGTCGTCAATACGGCGAGTACCGTCATGATAAAGATCGGATAGATGCGCACGTCGCTCGGATATTGCAGCACCATGACAAAGAAAAAAGCGGTAATCGCATAGACTGCCGCAACTAAAATGATATCGCTTTTTTTCATATAACCTCCGAAGATGGAGACGGTAAAGCTGCGGCTGCATACAACGGCTCGCCGCAGCTTTTCGAAAACGCCGATCGATGTTCATGCGGATCAATCGACGTTTTACGGCATGCTCCGTCAGTTGAACAATGTGGGAAGCGTATTTTTGACGAAGTCCTCCTGCGCGTCCATAAACCGGCCGAGCGCATCGGGTGACATAAAGTCGAGTGCGAGACCCGCGTTTTTGCTCTTTTCGATATTGTCGGGATCGTTTATCGTCTTTTCGAACGCATCGACGTAGAAATCGATCGCGGCCTGCGGGGTACCTTTCGGCGCGACGAGGGCGCGTGCCGAACCGTAGACGAGGTTATAGCCTTTTTCTTTCAGCGTCGGAACGTCCGGCATTTCGGCGAGGCGGTTTTCCGTATAGGTCGCGAGCACTTTGAGCTCTCCGTTGTCTCCGATGAGCGGCGCGACATCGGCCGATTTCGGAACGGACATATCGACTTCGCCCTGACGAAGCGCGAGGAGCTGGTCGGCGGTTCCGCCGTAGGGGATGCAGCTGATTTCAAAACCGGCCGCTTTTGCCAAAAGCTGCGCACCGATGTGGTTCGACGCTTTGACGCCGTTCGTCGAGCATTTGACTTCGTTTTTATGCGCTTTGCAGTAGTCGATCAATTCTTCGATCGTGTTCCACGGCGCGTCTTTGCGTACGACGACGACCGAGGGTTCGAACAGGTGATTGCAGATCGGAACGATCGAATCTTTCGTAAAGGGGCTGTTCGGCTGGATGGAAAGCGAACTGAAGGTCGGCAGATTGATAAAGCCGATCGTGTAGCCGTCGGGCTTTGAAGTTGCGAGCGTCGTATATCCGATTTTTCCGTCGGCGCCCTCTTTGTTCGTGACGATGAGCGTTTTGCCGACATATTTTTCGGCAACGGAACACAGGATGCGCGCTCCCGTATCCGTACCGCTTCCGGCTTTGTATGCGACGATAACCGTTACGTCTTTTTCCGGTTTCCAGCCCGCACCCGATGCATCGGCGCCGCTTCCCGATTTTTTCGAGCAGCCTGCGAGCACGGCGGCCGCAAGAGCCGCCGCAAAAATGATACTTCGTTTCATAGTACATACCTCTTATTTATTAATTTTAATTCCCATTTATTAATAACACAATCCTAAAATTCGGTAAAAAGGTTCGGAAAAATGAACTTCGCACGTTTGTGCCTGCGTCTTCGTTTGCCGTGCAAATGCGCCGAGCGGTTACCTGACGAGCTTTGACGGTGCGTAACCCGTGTAGCGTTTAAAAACCGTGCAAAAATATTTGTAATTCGTAAAACCCGTCATTTCGGCGATTTCGTACATGCGGTATTTTCCCGTATTCAGCAATTCGGCTGCCTTTGCGATACGCAAGCCGTTGAGCAGATCGACAAAGGTCATATTCGTTTCCCTCTTGATTTTTCTGCTCAAATAGCTTACGGAAACGCCGAGAGAGGCCGCTATATCTTCTATAGTAATCTTTGTCCGGTAGGCGTCTTCAATGCGCTTGATCGTTTCCGCGACGTAAAAGTTGCCGCTTTGTACGCTGCCGTTGAAAAACCGAAGCACGCGGCCGCTTTGATCGACTTCCGTTTTTGCCGTTCCGTCGATATCGGTTTTCGCCGATTCGCCGATTTTCTCTTTTGCTCTTTCGATCGCTTCTTCGAGTTCGTCGTCTACGATCGGTTTAACCAAATATTCGCCGACGTCGAGGAGGATCGCCTGTCTCGCATAATCGAATTCGCTGTAGCTCGACAGGATGATCGCGTAAAAGCGTTCTCCCGATTCTTTTGCTTTTTCAATCATTTCGAGACCGCTGATACCCGGCATGCGGATATCTGCGATGACGATGTCGGGATGCGTCTCTTTGATCTTTTGTAAACCTTCAAGGCCGTCCGCCGCTTCTCCTATGACGGTGCAGCCGAGTGAAAGCCAATCTATCGTGTAGGTGAGGCCGCGGCGGATCAATTCTTCATCTTCTGCGATAAGCACTTTATACATAATTAAAATACTGCGGGGAAAGAAATCGTTATCGAAGTTCCGCGATGCAAGCCGCTTTTAATAATCATATCCGATTTTTCTCCGTAGAGCAAGCGTATGCGTTTTGCGATATTGTACAGGCCGAAGTGATTCGTCGTCCGCGTACGTTCGGAAAGCATCTCGTGCAGTTCGGAAACTTTTTTTTCGTCCATGCCGTTACCGTCATCCGTAACATTGATGATGAGGTTTCCGTTTTCGATATGAGCGCGTATAATAATTAATAATTTTCTCTTCCCGACGGTTCCGGCTAAACCGTATTGGATTGCGTTTTCGATGAGCGGCTGCACGAGGAGTTTCGGTACGATGCAGCTTTGCGCCGCTTCTGAAACATCGATTTTGCAGTCGAGCGTATCGGTAAAACGGAAGCGCTGGATCGCGATATAGTGTTTCGTGTATTCCAAATCTTCGGCAAGCGTACACCTTGCTTCCGAAGCGTTTATACTGTAGCGAAGCAGTTTTGAAAGATGGTCGATGATCGCAGGGACGGCGTCCGGTTCGAGGGTTACCATGTATTTGATAACCTGCAGCGTGTTCGACAGAAAATGCGGATTGAATTGGCTTTCAAGCTGTTTGATCTGCGCCTTCGTCGTCTCTTCGTTTATCTCTTTGTTCTTCCGCAGCAGCTCGTCGATGCTTTGAATCATCGTATTGTATGAATTCGCGATGACGGCAAATTCGTCGTTTTCTTCGAGCGTCATCCGCTTTGTTAAATTGCCTTTTTGTACTTCGTCGAAGCACGCCGTTATTTTATCGATCGAATTCGTCCGCTTTGTAACCGAGCGCGCAACGGCCGCATAGGTGATGAGGCCTGAAAGCGCGATGATGCACAGCAATATCGAACCGCCTAAGACGAGCATTGCGAAAGTCCGCTTGACGGCGGAAAAGGTATAGACGATAAACGTTTCGTCTGCGAGACGTATGCGGCGCTCCGTTTTAAAATAGCGGTTGTTCTTAAAAGAAAAAAACGACGCTGCCTTTGCAGCCTGCGGATCGAGCCGGTTAAAATTGCCGGTAAACATCGCCGTCGATGAAAGCGCTATTTCTCCGTAGCGGTTCGTGACGGCGATATTTGAAACGTGCTCGAGGGTGTGGGTTGTAAAATAGAATGCGGGGATGACAAATACGGCACAGCCTTCGGCGAGTTTTTTTCCGATGAGGAGATTGCCGCGGAAAAATGTGCACTGAACGGTGCCCGGCCGCTCCTCCATCCGCTTGTATAAACCCCAGTTTCGTCCGACATCGGGCGGCATAAAGGAGAGCGGCATCGATGTGGAAGAAAAGAGCAGGCGGGAATTTTCATCGAAGAGGTAAAAATCGGCCGAATGTCCCTGCCGATTCATAAATTGAATTTCAAGCGTCAAAAACGTATTGGCGTTTTCACCTTGCGGCAGTTTCGCTTCGAAGTCGAAGGCCGAAGCATTCAATTCCTGTACATAGGTTTGAAAGATCGAGCGAAGCTCGTGAGCGACCGCTTCGTTGTCGTTTTTGTTTTCCGCAAGGATACCCGCGTTAAAGTAAATGTATGCGAAAATGCAAAATGCGATCACCGCCGAAAAGAGAGGCAGGAGAGACGAAACGGCGACGATACGGAGCATCGCATCGTGAAAACTGTTTTTTTCGTATTTTACCGCACGCGTCGTTTTCAGTCCGTGTTCGATCATCGCATTTGCCGTATTTATTAAAATTTATTAAAATCGATTTTACAGTCGTTTCCCGAAACAGACAGAATGAATTCCTTCGCTTTATCGGCGCCCGTAAAGCGGTGAGCGTGTATGCCGAGGCTTTCCGCGGCGCGCACATTTGCTTCGGAGTCGTCGAAAAAGAGCATATCGGAAAAATCGTATGTTTTTTCTTCGTTGCGGATATACTGCCAAAACGATACGTCGGGCTTTCTCGTGTGCATAAAGCAGGATGCGTACACTTTATCGAAGTCGGCGTAAAAGCCCGCTTTCGAAAGATAGTCGTAATACACGTCGAACGTGTTCGTGCCGCATACGATGCGCGCGTCCGATTTTTTTATCGCTTTGATGAGTTTCGCCGTTTCGGTTTTCAGCGTCGGGCGGAAGAATTTTTTCCAATAATTTTCCGTCGGACGGGGGAGCTTTGCGCGTTCGGCGACGAGGAGTGAAAATTCCATCGATGTGATATCGCCTCGGGCCGCCGCGCGGTACAGATGGATGTACGGCGAGTTTTCTTTCGGAGTATCGGGAAGACCGAGTGCTTTCATCGCTTCCGGCCACGGCTCGTCGTTTTCGACGAGTACGCTTCCCATATCGAAAATAAACAGATACTTTTTCATAATCCGGACTTCCGATTAAAATTGTTAATCATACGAAATTGAACGGTGTTTCCTGATAGACGTAATAGTTGAGCCAGTTCGAATAAAATAAATACGCCGTGCTTCTCCACGTCGAAGCGGGCGTTTTTTGCGGATCGTCGCCCGGAAAATAGTGCTCGGGTATTTCAATGGGAAGATTCTTTTTTTTGTCGCGGGCATATTCTTCGGCAAGCGTGCCGGTGTCGTATTCGAGGTGCCCGGTCATAAAGATTTCGCGGTTGTCTTTCGACTTGATGAGCGTCGTTCCGGATTCTCGTGAAGAAGCGAGGGCGACGAGTGCTTTGCACGATGCGACGTCTTCGGCCCGAATCGTCGTGTGTCGCGACTGCGGGATCGGAAAGCTGTCGTCGAAGCCTCTCAGCAGCGGGTCCGCGTTCGTGAGGCTCGTGTTCATAAATACGCCGAACATTTTTTTGTCGAGCGGGTGCTTATCGATACCGTAGAGGTGATACAATCCCGCGAACGCGCCCCAGCACACGTATAACGTTGAAAATACGTTCGTCTTCGCGTAGTCCATGATGGCGCACAGTTCGTCCCAGTAATCGACCTGTTCGAAAGGCAGCTGTTCGACGGGCGCGCCGGTTATGATCATGCCGTCGAATTTGTGCTTTAAAAGCGCGCTCGTCGTGATGTAAAACTTTTCGAGATAATAGCGGCTCGTATGGCGCGACACGTGATTTTCCATGCGCACGAGCGATATTTCAACTTGCAGCGGCGTGTTTGCCAAAACGCGCAAAAGCTGCGTTTCCGTTATTTCTTTTACCGGCATAAGATTGACGATCGCGATTTTGAGCGGACGGATATCCTGCGCTTTTGCCCGTTTGTCGGTCATGACGAATACGTTTTCGCGTTCGAGGATGCTGCGTGCCGGCAAATCCGATTGAATCTTAATTGGCATAATAAACGAGTATAGCGGAAGTTCTTTAAATTTGCTATACTGCTCCAATGGCAGTACAGCAGGACAGGCGGGCGGCGCTCAAACGGC